>ERZ1034680.178-NODE-178-length-42955-cov-24.143800_pt1 | contig 42955 bp, 40 predicted proteins | sample MGYA00520639_ERZ1034680 | MGnify/ENA primary metagenome ERZ1034680 (study PRJEB33766, sample SAMN09781760) | gut metagenome | biome: gut microbiome | host: Homo sapiens | place: Madagascar | study: EMG produced TPA metagenomics assembly of the PRJNA485056 data...
CCTAAGGTAGCGAAATTCCTTGTCGGGCAAGTTCCGACCCGCACGAAAGGCGTAATGATTTGAGCGCTGTCTCGGCAATGCATCCGGTGAAATTGAAGTACCAGTGAAGATGCTGGTTACCCGCGCCAGGACGGAAAGACCCCATGGAGCTTTACTCCAGTTTGATACTGGGATTCGGTACTGCATGTACAGGATAGGTGGGAGACGAAGAAGGATGGACGCCAGTCTGTCCGGAGTCGCTGTTGGGATACCACCCCTGTAGTACTGGGTTTCTAACCAGTTGCCATGAACTGGCAATGGGACAATGTCAGGCGGGGAGTTTGACTGGGGCGGTCGCCTCCGAAAGGGTATCGGAGGCGCTCAAAGGTTCCCTCAGAATGGTCGGAAACCATTCGAAGAGTGCAAAGGCAGAAGGGAGCTTGACTGCGACACCGACGGGTGGAGCAGGTACGAAAGTAGGACTTAGTGATCCGGTGGTATAACGTGGGATTGCCATCGCTCAACGGATAAAAGCTACCCTGGGGATAACAGGCTTATCACTCCCAAGAGTTCACATCGACGGAGTGGTTTGGCACCTCGATGTCGGCTCATCGCATCCTGGGGCTGTAGCAGGTTCCAAGGGTTGGGCTGTTCGCCCATTAAAGCGGTACGCGAGCTGGGTTCAGAACGTCGTGAGACAGTTCGGTCCCTATCCGGCGCGGGCGTAAGATGTTTGAAAGGAGCTGTCCTTAGTACGAGAGGACCGGGATGGACGGACCGCTGGTGTATCTGCTGCGTCGCCAGGCGCATAAGGCAGGGTAGCCAAGTCCGGCAGGGATAAACGCTGAAGGCATCTAAGCGTGAAGCCCCCCTTAAGATGAGACATCAAAAAGACCCCTTAGAGAGTATGAGGTAGATAGGCCTGAGGTGTAAGTGGAGTAATCCACTCAGCTGACAGGTACTAATCGGTCGGAAGCTTATCCTTAGAAGTCATTGTATTTGCTTGTAATCCGGGTGGGAGTTCAGCGGAGCTGAACGAAGTGAAGCTCGGAGCAGGGCCGCAAGTCGGCCTGCTGTGTTCGGTTTTGAAGGCACCGGAAGGTGTGAGCGCGGAGCTTGAAAGAAGCGCCGTGCTTTTACTTATCAAAATGCCCTAATAGCTCAATGGTAGAGCACACGGCTGTTAACCGTGGTGTTACAGGTTCGAGCCCTGTTTGGGGCGCTTTAAGGCTCCGTGGTCAAGAGGTTAAGACATCGCCCTTTCACGGCGGTAACACGGGTTCAATTCCCGTCGGAGTCACGGATGCAACTTAATAAATGCATGTTTCATACGATGGTGCCATAGCCAAGTGGTAAGGCGTGGGTCTGCAAAACCCTGATCACCAGTTCAAATCTGGTTGGCACCTCTGAGTGGTTCCCGGAAATGTTGAGTTTTCAACGTTCCCGGGTTCTTTTTGCGCCTAAAGATTTGGAACGGGTAAACTGAGAAATGGCAGAAGTGGGATTAGCCTGATCATCTGCGGTACGCTGACGAACACTAAGAAATCGATGGTTTTCGAATGTTGCCTCTTTTAGCATGATATGCTGGAAAGTGATAAAATTGGAGTAACAGAACAGTAGCAGGAGGCCGTGGGAATGGGACGAGCATTGGATTACCAAACGCAGATTTTATTGCAAGGGTATATTGAAGAACTGCGAAAGATTTACGGAGAACATTTGCAGAAAATCATTCTGTATGGCTCCCGTGCGCGTGGAGATTTTCGAGAGGATTCGGATTACGACATTATGATTCTGACAGATCTGGATGAACTTTCGCAGAAGAAATATCAGAAAGACTTGTCCTACATGACGTATGATTTTAGTCTGGATCACGATGTGGATATCAAGCCGATTGCAAAGGAGGAGAAATTCTTCATGCATTGGGTGGTGAACTACCCATTTTACAGGAATATCCAGCAGGAAGGGGTTGTGCTATATGATGCAGCATGAAGAAAATGGTACAACCATAGATTTGGTGCGGTATCGTTTGTCCTCAGCAGAAGGAGATTTGAGAGCGTCCCAGATTTTATACGAAGCGGGAGAATACAGGGGCGCGAATAATCGTGCATATTATTCGCTATTCCATGCGATCAATGCTGTTCATGCATTACACGGGAAGGCATATAAACGGCACAAGGATGCCCTTGCTAATTTCAACAAAGATTATGTGAAAACGGAAATTTTGTTTACAAAAACGAATATGGCTGGTCGGCGTAAACCGTCCAGCCATTATTAGATTGATTATTAGGAGGGACGGATCCAATGTCACTTCGATCCGATGCGGATAAGATCATTGAAGAAAGCCTGCACACGGTTTTGCCGGACCAGGCAGTGAAACGGGCGTTGAAAGATTATGCTGTTGGAGAAGGAAAGACCATCCTGATTGCAGTCGGGAAGGCGGCCTGGCAGATGGCAAATGCGGGCAGGAGTGTTCTGGGCGATACGTGTACCGGCATTGTGATTACGAAGTACGAGCACGTACGTGGAGAAATCCCCGGAATGGAATGCTATGAAGCGGGGCACCCTGTTCCGGATGAAAACGGAGTTGCTGCCACACGGAAGGCTATGGAGCTTGTGGCGGGTCTTACGAAGAAGGATCGGGTGGTGTTTCTTCTTTCAGGAGGAGGGAGCGCTCTGTTTGAAAAGCCGTTGGTCTCTCTGGAAGAGCTTCAGGATATCACCGGGCAGCTTCTTGCCTGTGGTGCAGACATTGTAGAGATCAATACCATTCGGAAGCGGCTGTCTGAGGTGAAAGGCGGCCGGTTTGCGAAGCTCTGTGCACCTGCCAGCGTGTACAGCATTATTTTATCGGATATCCTGGGGGATCCCATCGACATGATCGCATCGGGACCGACCTATCCGGATTCCTCCACCAGTGAGGAAGCGCAGAAAATCGCGGAAAAATATCACCTGAAGCTCTCAGACAGGGCAGAAGAGCTGTTGAGTAAGGAGACACCGAAGACATTGGAGAATTCGGAGGTGACTGTGACCGGCTCTGTCCGTGAGCTCTGCGTGGCTGCGGGGAAAGCGGCCGAAAAACTTGGATATGAGCCGGTTTTTCTGACCGACCAGCTTTCCTGTGAGGCAAGAGAAGCCGGACGCTTTCTTGCCTCCATCCTGAAATCGCATCAGAGAGAGGGCCGAAGACTCGCTTTTCTAGCGGGAGGAGAAACGGTAGTCCATCTGACCGGAAAGGGAAAAGGAGGACGTAATCAGGAGCTTGCCTTTGCTGCGGCAGCAGGGATTGACGGGATGAAGAATGCAGCGGTGTTTTCCTTCGGATCCGATGGAACCGACGGACCGACGGATGCCGCAGGAGGATATGTGGACGGAACGTCCATGCAAAGGATGCGGGAGCTTGGAATCGACGCGAATGCTGCGCTGCAGGAGAATGACACGTACCCCGCACTGAAAAAGATCGGAGGTCTTATTATGACCGGCCCGACCGGGACCAATGTCAATGATGTCGCAGTGGCACTGCTGGGATAATTGAAAATACCCTTTTGATTTTTTAAAAGAAATGCGTTATAAATAACAACATATGATCAACAGCGTGTAGCCATTGGCATAAATCCAGCCGATGACCGCACGCTGTTTTTTTGTTATGGAAAGGGAGGAAAAATATGGGAGAATCAAACACTCAGTTTTTAGGGGAGGCGCCGATTGGCAGCCTGATGCGCAAATATGCCGTCCCCTGCATCATCTCGCTTCTGGTGGGAGCACTTTATAACATCGTCGACCAGATTTTTATTGCAAATGCCTCATATCTGGGGTCCTATGGCAATGCGGCGAATACGGTCGTGTTTCCGTTGACGGTTATAGCATTGGCAATTGCGGTCATGATCGGAGACGGGTGCTGCGCATTTGTCAGTCTGAGCCTTGGTAAGAAAGAGCCGGAAACAGCCAGAAAGAGTGTGGGAAATGCCATCATAATGGTCGTTGTCAGCAGTCTGATTCTGACGGTCCTGTATCTTATTTTTATGAATCAGATTCTGTCCATGTTCGGAGGAACGGTCAACGCAGAAACGTTTCGGCATTCCAGAGAGTACTTTTTCTACATTACGTTGGGCGTTCCCTTCTATATGTTCGGGCAGGCACTGAATCCGATTATCCGTTCCGACGGAAGCCCGAGGTTTGCCATGGCCTCCACGCTGGCGGGAGCAATCCTGAATATTATTCTGGATCCGATCTTTATTTTTGTATTCCAATGGGGCATGATGGGAGCCGCATTGGCGACGGTGATCGGACAGATTGTAACAGCTGTTCTTGCGGTCTGGTACATTGTGCACATGAAGCAGGTAAAGCCTTTCAGGACAGACTTCCGGCTGAGCGGCAGCATCTGCAGAAGGACGCTTCTTCTTGGAATTACAAGCTTCCTGTCGCAGATTTCGCTGGTTGCTGCCATGGCAGCCATCAACAATATGATCCGCAAGTATGGGGCCCTGGACGAGATATTTGGTCAGGAGCAGTACGCACAGATTCCTATGGCCGTCGTTGGCATTGTCATGAAGTTCTTCCAGATTGTGATTTCCATCGTGGTCGGTATGGCGGCAGGATGCATTCCGGTTGTCGGATTTAACATGGGAGCCGGAAAGAGAGACCGTGTTCGCAGCCTGTTTACAAGGCTTCTGTTGTCAGAAGCCATTGTCGGTGCCGTTGCACTCTTCATTGTAGAAGTGTTTCCGAAGCAGCTGATCGGTATTTTCGGTGCAGCAAATGAAAGCACCTATTACACGGAATTCGCACTGAGGGCGTTTCGAATCTACCTTTGCATGATGGTGCTCGCCTGCGTGAACAAGGCATGCTTTATTTTCCTTCAGGCAATGGGAAAAGCTGTGGAGTCGACGATGCTCTCCATGGTACGTGAGATTGTGTTCGGCGTTGGTTTTGCATTGCTGCTGCCTCTTTTCTTCGGCCTAGACGGAGTCCTGTATTCCATGCCGCTGTCGGATGTGCTGACCTTTGTTATTGCCGTGATTCTTATCATGAAGACATACCGTGAGCTTACGAAGAGTATATAATGAGCCTGTAAAGGGAGGATGAATCTCATGAAGGAAAATCGAAAGCTTTTGACCCGTTTCCGTTTATTCTTTTGAATCTGGTGTTGTCCTGCGTGGCGGCGATTCAGGCACCGCTCATCATGATGAGTCAGAACCGTCAGGAGGAAAAGGACCGTCGCCGTGCGGAAAATGATTACAAGGTGAATCTGAAAACCGAGATCATGATCGAGGATCTTTATGATAAGGTCAACACCATCCTTGCGAAGCAGTCTGCATTGGAGAAGAAACTTCAGGAGAAGGAAATGAAGGAGAAACCAGAGGACGGAAAAGGCTGATTCCGTTGAAAAGAGTTTCTGCGTGTAAAATATAGTTGACATAATGCGTGGCCAGGCATATACTGAAAATGTAAGATATAGTTTACATTATGCCGGAAGGAGATTTACACATATGACAGACTTCATCTCGTTTGCAGGAGCCTTTATCGCTATTCAGATATTTAAGATCATCATGTTTAAGAAAGATAAGGACTACAGTGGCTATGATGAACGACAGGAGCTGATTCGGGGCAGGGCATTTCGTTATGGCTTTTTAACCTTGGCCTTTCTTCTTGCAGCGGCAGTGCTATGGGAAGAGTGTGTGGGCACGCTGCCGATCGAATTTTCACTTCTGATGATGGCCTGTCTCATGGTGGGATGCCTGGTGGTCATTCTTTACGATATCTGGAAGGATGCGTACTGGGGAATCCGCCAGACGTCCGGATCGAACATCGCCGTAGGTCTCATGGTGAGCGTGATGGCGATGCAGTATATGGGCCTCAGGGAACAGATAAAAAACGGTGATGTGATCGTGCATGGTGTACTCACCTGGGATGGCGGGATATATCTGCTGATCCTGGTGTTCTTCGCACTCATCCTTGCGAACCTGCTTGTGAAATCTTGGATGGATAAAAGAGGAGGCTCGTTGGAATGAAGAACCTTAAGATGAAATCGGCGCGTGCAGCGCTGGATCTGTCCCAGCAGCAGCTGGCAGACCTGGTCGGCGTATCGCGGCAGACCATCAACGCCATTGAAAAAGGTGATTATAATCCGACGATCCGACTTTGCATCGCGATCTGCAAAGTGCTGAATCGCACGCTGGATGAACTGTTCTGGGAAGAGACATGATCAGAGAGCAAAGGTTTGTGTATGATGGAGAAAATCAGATTTCAGATACATGAAAAAGAGATCACGCTCTATCCGGCACTGGAAGCGGATCGACCGCTTATCATTTGGAATACGGTGATGGGAGATGGCGAATCGACTTTTCGCGCACTTCGGGATTTGAATGCACCGGACTGCAATCTGCTTGTGGTTGGAAAACTTCAGTGGTATCACGATATGACGCCGTGGAGCTGTCCGCCGCTGTCGAAGAACGATCCGCCAGCTACGGGAGGAGCAGACGAATATCTGAAGGTGCTGACGACAGAAATGATTCCGGCAGCGAACGATCGAATCCAAGGGACACCGGTGTATGTCGGCATTGCCGGATATTCTCTGGCAGGGCTTTTTGCGCTCTATGCGATGTACCGCTGTGATATCTTTGAACGGGTTGCCAGCATATCCGGATCGCTGTGGTTTCCGAAGTTCAGGGAATATGTGCTTGAACATGAGCTGATGCGGAAACCTGAGAAACTATATATTTCGTTGGGAGATGCAGAGGCAAGGACGAAGCATGCGATTCTGAAGACCGTACAGACAAATACCGAAGCCATCCTTCAGCATTATAAAGCTGTGGGGGTGGATGTAAGCTGGGCGTTAAATCCCGGAAATCACTTCAAGGACGCGGCTCTGCGGAGCGCAAAGGGAATAAGGGATCTCCTTATATAGCAGAAAGAGGATTCTATGATAAAGCTTTTGGGAAAAGTATTTGGGACCGGAAAAGTGAAGATTTATGAGAAGCGCGGAGCCAGAAAGGAATGGACGGCGCTGAAAGAGGCCCTGAAGGCAGCAGGAATTCGCAAAATAGAGGCCAATGCATTCCAAAAGGAGCCCGGCCCTGTGACCTGCGGATGCTCGTTGGACAACCGGGACTTTGGGCCGGGCGGAAAGATCGACCGCGATATGTATAACATTTATGTTCGAGCAGAAGATGAAGCTGCGGCAAGAGCAGTTATGGAGAGTGTATTATCAGCAAATGCATCTTCATTTACCTGATTCAGTGAATGGGATGCACTCCGGAAATCCGGAAGCATCCCATTCGTTATCATTTCAGAAACTCATACAGATAGGTCTCCATGGCAGGCGTCCACCAGAGCAGATACCCTGCTTGCGTAGGATGAATCGGATTGGACATGTAGAGATTATAGTCCTTCTCACTGATCGCATGGAGCGCTTTATCATTCCAAAGGTCGATGACGCCGATCTTCCATTTCTTCTGAATTCCCAGAAGGAGCTTTACCATTTCGCCGTATTCTTCACAGTCAAATCTGGTCCCGGTGTAAAACAAAACCGGGCAGTGCCAAGTCTTTTCCGCATACGCAATGATATATTCTATGGCGCCTGCAACCGTCTCTGTGTCAAAATCCGCCAGCTCAAAGCCTCCGGAAATTGTGCCGAGGGGCATATGCCTGGTTGCATCATTGGTGGACAGCTGGCAGATGAAGGCATCCGCAGGAATGTCCGGATTGATGGTTTTCATGCGCGGAATATATGAGCTGCCACTGGCATCATCCTTTGTCACCAGTGTTGTGCCGGATACAGCTTCCTTCACGGAGGTGGTGCCGTCAAGCCGGTCAATGTACTCGACAAACGATACACCGATGGAATCGCTGCCGTACGTGACGGAGCTTCCGAGATAGATGATGGTTTTCCCTTTCAGAGGACTTTCGGTATGCGGCTGAATATTCTCCGGATGGAACTTCTCGGCGTTTCCGGGCAATTCTGTGTGTGGTATGTTCATGAGATTTCTCCTCCTGTTTGGTGTCATGATAAATACTTGCCGGTAATGCTGTTTTTGTTTTCCCGGATTTCCTGCGGCGTTCCGCTGGCGATGATCCGTCCGCCGGCTTCGCCGCCGCCCGGCCCCATGTCGATCACATAGTCAGCGTTCCGGATTACATCCAGGTCATGTTCAATAACAACTACGGTCGCACCGTGATCCAGGAGCGCCTGAAAGACACCCAGCAGAACCTGCACATCCAGCGGATGCAGGCCGATGGAGGGTTCATCAAAGACAAAAACAGAATCGGACTGTGTTTTGCCGATTTCGCTGGCAAGCTTCAGTCGCTGTGCCTCGCCGCCGGACAGTCCGGGAGTTTCTTCGCCAAGTGTTAGGTAGCCGAGACCAAGCTGCCTGAGAATCCCAAGCTTCTGGCCGACCCCCTTCATATCCTTGCAGAAGTCGAGTGCGGTGTTCACATCCATGTCCATCAGCTCCGGCAGGGAAATGCTCGCACCGTCTTTATTGGTGAGCCTGACTGCGTAAGCGGCCTTGTCATAGCGGGACCCGCGGCAGTCCGGGCAGGGAATGTCGACATCCGGCAGGAACTGCACGTCGAGACTGACAACGCCGGTTCCGTCGCAGCCGGGGCAGCGAAGTGAGCCGGTGTTATAGGAAAAATCCCCGGCCCTGTAACCGAGGGCTTTTGCATCGGGCGATTTTGCATAGAGCTTGCGCAGTTCATCGTGGACGCCTGCGTAGGTCGCCACAGTGGAGCGGACATTGATGCCGATGGGCGTGGCATCAATCAGCTTGATGTGTGCAATGCCGTCAGCATCGATTGCGTGGATGTGGGCAGGCAGTGCGGCACCATGGATTTTCGCCTCCAGAGCGGGGATCAGGCTTTCCAGTACCATGGTGGTTTTTCCGGAGCCGGATACCCCGGTGACAACCGTGAGTCGCCCCTTGGGAATATCGACCTCCAGGGGCTTTACCGTATGAATCTGATTCGTAGACAAATGGATCGTGCCGTTCTCAAACAGGCTTTCTTTCTCGGCACAGGAACGCAGCCTGCTCCTGGCGGCACCGGAAAGAAACGGACCGATCTGGGAAGCAGGATCCTTTTCAATAGAAGGAATGTCGCCCTGTGCAATGATATGACCGCCCTTTGCGCCGGCCTCCGGTCCCATTTCGATGATCCAGTCGGCCTCCTTCAGAATCTGTGTATCATGATCGACCAGAATGACGGAGTTTCCATCTGCGACGAGATCGTGCATCACACCGGTAAGCCCCACAATATTGGAGGGATGCAGACCGATGGAGGGTTCGTCTAGTACATAGAGAACGCCGGTGGTGCGGTTGCGCACCGCGCGGGCAAGCTGCATCCGCTGGCGCTCTCCGGTGGAGAGTGTGGATGCCGAACGGTCAAGTGTCAGATAGCCAAGGCCTAAATCCATCAGCCGTTTTGCGGTTCCCTGAAAAGCGTCACAGATGCTCTCCGCCATAGGGCGCATATCCTCCGGCAGGCTCTCCGGGACACCTCGTACCCAATCGACCAGATCCTCAAGCGTCATGGTGCAGGCTTCATCCAGTGAAATGTCCCGCAGCTTCGGCGCACGGGCAGCGGCGGACAGGCGTGTACCGTGACATTCCGGACAAAGCTCCTCTTTCAGAAACTTCTCCACCCGCTTCATGCCCTTTTCATCCTTGACCTTTGCCAGGGCGTTTTCTACGGTGTAGACGGCATTGAAATATGTGAAATCCAGTTCTCCTGCCTGATTGGAATTTTTATTGTGGTAAAAAATATGCTTTTTCTCGGCAGGACCATGGAACACGATTTCTTTTTCACGCTCGGTCAGATCCCGGAATGGCACATCCGTGCGCACGCCCATCTCCCGGCAAATATCTGTCATCAGTGACCACATCAGGCTGTTCCAAGGGGCAACGGCCCCTTCGTCGATGGTCAGGGAGTCGTCCGGTACGAGCGTATCCAGATCTACGGTGCGGACAATGCCGGTTCCACCGCACTTCTGGCAGGCTCCCTGGGAATTGAAGGCCAGTTCTTCCGCTGACGGTGCATAGAAATGTGTGCCGCATTTCGGGCAGACAAGCTCTTTTCCTGCGGCAACCGCGAGAGACGGAGCAAGATAATGCCCGTTGGGACAGCGGTGGCTGGCAAGGCGGGAATACATCAACCGCAGACTGTTGAGAAGCTCCGTTCCTGTACCAAAGGTACTCCGGATACCAGGCACGCCGGGACGTTGATGCAGCGCCAGTGCAGCAGGAACATACAGAATCTCATCTACACAGGCTCTGGAAGCCTGTGTCATGCGGCGGCGGGTGTAGGTGGAGAGGGCCTCAAGATAGCGCCGGGAGCCTTCCGCATACAGAACACCCAGGGCAAGTGATGACTTTCCGGAGCCGGATACACCTGCAATCCCTACAATTTTTCCAAGCGGAATCTCCACATCGATGTTTTTCAGGTTGTGGACCTTTGCTCCGCGAATCAACATTTTATCGATCATTTCTATGGCCTTTTTGCTTGTTATTTTTCATGCTTCTAAGTTGATAGGTGAATTATATCATCTTTGCCGGATGGAGAGTTTGACGCGACGGAACGGTTTCTTGTAATCAGGAGTTCTCTAATATGTTTTTACTTCATCTCGATAAGAAAGGAATGCAGATCGTACTGAATCCTTCGCCATTTAATGAGATCATCACGGAATGTGATCTTTCTAAAGTGTCGATGATCCTGATTAATGAAATAGAGGGATATCAGATGACCGGATGAGAGGATCTGGCGGAAATGCAGAGAAGGCTTTGCAGATGGCAACTCTGGCAGCATCCGTTGCGGTGACAAGAAAAGGGGCATCTGCCTCGATACCATGGAAAAATGAAGTGAAATAAGAGGATGATTCTGTATATCATTCTGTGAAAAACGATCGCTCGCTGCAGGGCTCCATCAACGTGAAGGATACAACGTTGGTGGAGCCCTGCAGATTATTCAATGTGATATTCAGTATACATTTCCTTCCGGTACGCAGGATCGGTCGATGCCTTCAGAATGGCTTCCTGATCGGCACCGCTTTGTACCATCGAAGAGACAAGGGAAGCGAGACGATCCTCGCCTTTCGCAACGCCGATTGCTTCGCCCTTTGCCATGCCGATTGCTTCACCTTTCCTCTGTCCCTCTGCTCTTGCATCTTCTGCAACAACCTTCAGGGTTTCCTCTTCATCGTATTCGGTCAGCAGCATGTCGATCACCTCACCTTTCTGTGACAGAATGTAGTTCTTGACCTCTCCCTCCGGAAGGGAATCCAGTGCCTCGTTTGCTGCCTGTTCCGCACCGACAGATGTAATCCGGTCTCTGTACGCACTTACAAACTGGGAGTAATCCTCCAGCGGTCTGCAGCAACCCGGAAGTCGGTGCCCCGGATTGATGTTGTACACATGTACGATTACATCGATATCGCCTCCGGGATTTTCGAAGCAGTCGGAGAGAGAAAGAACGGTATCATCGTTTTCCTGAATTCCATTATACAGCACGACAAGTCTTGGAGTGGGAACTTTTACGAGCGTAGAGGTCAGCAACCGGGAGGAGTTCCTGGTGTCGTGTAAATATTTCTCCAGGGCATGTGCCGCATAGAGGAAGCAGCGAAGCGGCATGTTGGGATTCCAGGTGCTCTGCTGTTCGTACATGTTGAGGTCACTGGCAAGGAGAAACGAGACATCGTTCTTCATACCCATGTAGACGACGTCCTCGATGGTGTTGAGCTGAAGATCATCCGGGTTGTCATAATCGGTTTGGTTGATGGCATTGTACAGCTCGAGAGTCAGACGTTTGCGTTCTTCAGAGCCGAAGAGTGCATAGAACAATCTGTCCTTGTAGCGTCGGTTTATCTTGTTTCCTGTCTTTTTCTTCATGGAGTCTCCTTGCCGCAGAGAGATCAGAGAGATGAGTTTCGTCCGAGGCCTCTGCAAAATAGAATGGAATGGGATTGTTTTATGCATAGGCTTCGTTCGATAAGAATTAATGTGAATCAGAGTAAGAAGAATTTGAGATGGCCGGAGCCGATAGAGAAGGACCGGATAAAGAAAGGGAACGTAGATATGCACTTGTTGCTTGAAGTATAGCAGGCGAAGAGTGTCCTGAATACTGGAAGAATTTCATAAAGATTCAGGGAGAAAATCTGTGGAAAATACATAGATTCCATCCCTCTGAATCACTTATAATTAGCATATATAACAGAGCTGCTCTTGGGGAAGAGCAGGAAGAACAGGGGGTGTTTACATGTCTAAGCTTATTCATGTCTATCTGACAGACTACAATCACAATCAGCTGCTGAAGGAACAGGAGCCGTTGTCCTTTGGCCCGGACAAAGAGGGCTACAAGGCCAATGAGGCCAATATTTTCAATGTGTATGATCAGGTTCGCTATCAGGAGATCGTTGGCTTTGGCGGTGCGATGACGCAGGCCAGCGCGGCGAATCTGCAGAAAATGGACGAGGCACAGAGAAATGCAGTGATGCGGAGCTTCTTTGATCCGAAGGAGGGGATAGGCTACAGCCTGTGCCGGACAACGATCAACAGCTGCGACTTCTCAACAGAATTCTACAGCTATGATGATACGGAGAATGATTGGGGTCTGAAGGATTTCAACATTGAACACGATCGGAGTGATGTAATTCCGATGATCCGACAGGCCATGGAGCTGAGCGATGAGCTGCGGCTGTTTTCCTCACCGTGGAGTCCTCCGAAATGGATGAAAACAAACGGCCGTATGGACAAGGGACGGTATCTCCGGAAGGATTGCCGGCAGGTATGGGCGGACTATTTTGTCCGGTTTCTGCAGGAATATGAGAAGGAGGGAATCCGTATCTGGGGAGTGACGATTCAGAACGAGGCACGTGCGGAGCAGGGCTGGGAGTCTTGCTACTACACGGCGCAGGAGGAGCGTGAATTTGCACAGGAGTATTTGAAGCCGGCGCTTTGCAAAGCAGGATTGGATGATCGGAAGCTTCTGTTCTGGGATCACAATAAGGAGCGCGTCTTCGACAGAACGATGGAAACGCTGGCCACGAAGGAGGCACAGGAGGCGCTGGACGGCGTGGCGGTTCACTGGTATGCCGGAGATCATTTCAGTGCCCTGGACGCAGTTCATCAGATGTATCCGGATAAGCTGATTCTTGCGACGGAGGCCTGCGTAGGGCCAGGCTGCGCCTATACGTCGGGGGAAAAATATGCCCATGACATCATCGGAAACGTAAATCACTGGGCCGGCGGCTGGGTTGACTGGAATATGATTCTGGATGACACCGGGCGGCCGGATCACTGGATGGATGAGCAGCTTGCTTTTAAGAAGCGGTTTGAAGAGAGCGGCTGCGATGAAAGTGCACTGAGCGAAACGGAGAGGGAATTCCTGCTTCCGTGTGTTGATTCCGGAATCTGGAGAGGGGAGGCTCCGGTGGTGATGGATCACGAGACGAAGGAGCTTCACTATTCCTCTTCCTATTACTATATGGGACATTTCAGCAAATTCGTCCGTCCCGGGGCAGTGCGGATCGCCAACTCAATTTATACCGATAAGCTGGAGGTATGCACGTTTGTGAATCCGGACGGCAGCATCGCTGCGATTGCCATGAATCCGAATGAAGAGGATTATCCGCTGGTTTTACGGTATCACGATGAAATTGCCAGTACGGTGGTACCGGCGCACAGCATCGTAACGTATGTGTTTTGATAAGAAAGCAAGATAAGAATTGCATCACTCCCGGGGCTGCCCCGGGAGTGATTTGGGAAATATGGGAAAAGGAAGAATACGGGGCAATGAATCAGAGTCTTGTTTTTAAAACAGAAAAAGTAACAGGGCGAATTACCAGAATTTATGCGTTCGCAACCGAGTTGATGTATCTGGTGGAGGGCACGGAAAAGGCAGTGCTGATTGATACGGGAAGCGGAATCGGAAGTCTGAAGGCCTGCGTGGAGCAGCTGACCGATAAGCCGGTTATTGTTCTTGTGACGCACGGACATGTGGATCATGCCATGGGAGCAGCGGAGTTTGAGAACGTTTATATGAGTCACGAGGATGACTATATTTATGAAAAACATGGTACGGATGCGTTCCGAAGAAGCTGTTTTTCCACGGTCACGCCGCCCTATGAAGCCGGAGAAGAGGATCTGATTCCGACCATGGAGCTTTCGAAAATCAAGGATCTGAAGGAGGGAGACCGGTTTGAGCTTGGCGGGATCAGCGTTGAAATTTATGCCTGCCCGGGACATACCAGGGGCTCGGTTGTCATGCTGATTCCGGAGGAGCGCCTCCTGATTACCGGCGATGCCTGCAATTTATTCACATTTGTATATGACGACTATTCTACGACCATCACAGAGTATGAAGAATCGCTCAAGGCTCTTCTGGAAAAGGTCAGTGGGAAATACGATAACGTTCTTCTTTCCCATGGCGATGGAAACGGATATCCGGAGCTGATTGCGGATGTCATTCGGGTTTGTGAAGATATCAAGGCAGGAAGAACGGATGACATTCCCTTTGAGTTTCTTGGAACCACCGGACTGGTTGCAAAGGCGGTGGATCCGTCCAGGGGAGAGAGAGGGAATATTGTTTATAACAAGGACAGGGTCTGAGGTGATCATGTGTGGCGGTCTTCCGAAGAAATCCAGGTACGTTCGGTTTCCCGGATGACGGAGTCGTAGCCGGTGAGGGCGGCGAAGGGAGAGAACTGTGCCGCACGATCGGACATGGGCATCCGGGGGCGCGTTTCCGAGACGTGATGCGGAAGGTTTATGATCTCGTTGTATTTATGATTTGTGCTGTTATTCGCGTTCATTTCGGATGTTCCCTTTCCGGAAAAGTTATCTGTCCCTGAAGCGCGGGGGTGGCTGACTTCGGCTCCGGAGAAAATCGCAGATTTGGTTTCTATGCCTTGTGACCGCCGATCTGTGCGTTGCGGTCCCTGGCGGTTGCGCCGTCCTCGAGGTTCATTGCCTTGAGGATGGCGTTTTTGCCGTATTTCTTTTTGATCTCGAGTGTGACCGCCTGGAGCTTTCGTTCGCGCTCGAGTGCGGCGTCCTCGGCCTTTTTCTTCTCCTCTTCGGCGGCGTAGTCTGTGAAGAGATCGAGCTGGACGGGCTCTGCGTTCTTCTTTGGTGCGTCTGCTTCCGGCAGAACATGATTGGCAACGACATACATGCGGCGGATCAGCAGATTGCGGTCGGTGATCCGGTCGAACAGCCTGGAGACGGCGGACATGATTTTGCGGGTGGAGGAGGTGTAACTGTCAAGATGGATGGAGCCGTGTGCCTGCTTCGGAACCTTTCTTCCGTAGCGGTCGGTTTCAATCTCACCGTGGTATCCGGCTTTCCGGACAGGATCGGTCAGATTCTCGATGTCATAACCGATGGTGAGAACCATCTGATCGGTGACAAGACCCTGCTCCACCAGATCCAGAACAAGCTGATCTGTCATTTCGCGGACGACAAGTTTTGCCTTGTCGGATTCGTAGGGACAGTGCAGGACCTGACCGGAGCTCAGGCTGCCGGAGGCTGGCCGATAGGCCTTGATTGCTGCAATGGTGGTGGGCTCCCAGCCCCATGCGTGGTCGATGAGGAGCTCCGCATTTTTTCCAAAGAGTGTATAAAGCAGGTCTTCATCCTTTTCCGAGCAGAGAGCAACATCGCCCATCGTATACATTCCGTGCTGTTCCAACTTCCGGGCAATTCCGCGGCCTACACGCCAGAAATCCGTGAGGGGACGGTGAGACCATAGTTCGCGTCGGAATTTCATTTCATCGAGCTCCGCAATTCGGACACCGTTTTCATCGGCGGGGATGTGCTTCGCGACGATGTCCATCGCCACCTTGCAGAGAAAGAGATTGGTGCCGATTCCGGCGGTCGCCGTGATGCCGGTGGTTTCCAGAACCTCCAGAATGATCTTTCTGGCGAGGTCGTGTGCGGCGAGCCCGTAGATCTTCATATAATCCGTGATGTCCAGAAACACCTCGTCGATGGAGTAGATTACGATATCCTCCGGGGCGATGTATTTAAGATAAACCTGATAGATGCGGGAGCTGTACTCCATGTAGAGTGCCATCCGGGGCGGGGCGATGATGAAGTCAATCGCAAGCTGCGGATTTGCCTGCAGCTCGGAGAGAAAATACGACGAGCCGGTCAGCCTGTGCCCCGGAGCGAGGTGCTGTCTTCCTGCGTTAGCCTCGCGGACGCGCTGCCTGACCTCAAACAGCCGTGCTCTTCCGGGGATTCCGTTGCTTTTGAGGGACGGAGAGACGGCAAGACAGATGGTCTTATCCGTCCGGCTCTCGTCTGCCACAACAAGGTTGGTATTCAGGGGATCGAGGCCGCGCTCCCGGCATTCCACGGAGGCATAGAAGGATTTTAGGTCGATTGCGATGTAGGTTCTGTTTTTCATCCGTGCCTCCTTTCCTGCCGGTCCATTTCGCCGGCAGCATTATGTTAACACATCCGGAACGGAAACGAAGAAAATAAGAAAAGCGCAAGACGCAGCCACCTGCCGCATCTTGCGCTTTGGGAAAGGGTTTTTGTTTTAACAGGATCAGGCTTCTGCCTTCCCTGCGACTGTGCTGACAAGCTTGCGGATGCAGGTGACAGCGACCAGTACGCCGAGGACGATCAGGAAGCAGGCAGCGATCAACAGGATGACAAGACTGTTCATAATAAAAACTCCTTTCTGTGCTGTAAGAAGCAGGGGACGAAAATTGAACAGAAAAAAGCTTTCGTCTTTGCAAAAGCCTGCAAAGACGAAAGCCTAAATGATGCTTCCGCGGTACCACTTTGATTGCTGCGCAGAGCGCAGCCCCTTAACCCGCCTTTGGATTGTAAATATCTGTTCCAACAACGGCTGTCCGGTGACGGCGAACGATCCGGCGGCACTTACTGCATGTCCATACATCGTGCTGACATGTGTTCGGTGTGCTGCTCACAGAGGATATCCTGCCCGGGCGTTCCTGCCGTCTCGCATCAACCGGCGGCTCTCTGAAAAGAAATCAGGGGTGGACTTGTTCTGTTCATCGCATTTCCTGTTCAATTGATGAGAACTGTTATACTGCCGGGGAAAACCAGGTGCAAGACAGATGTTGGCGCGTTCTGGACAAGTTTTGCCGGAGCGGGAGATCTGTGTTTTGCCGGGGAACTGCATCTTCCCGGAAGAGAAAACAGCGGCAGCTGATATAATATACATCGGAATGAGAGAACTCAGGAGGACCACTTCATGCGATTTATTCATTTGTCAGACCTTCACATCGGCAAGCGGGTCAATGGTTTTCCGATGCTGGAGGATCAGCGGTACATTCTGGAGCAGATTCTGGAAAGGACGAAGGAGTCCGCGGCAGACGCGGTTATCATTGCGGGGGATATTTATGACAAGCCGGTACCATCGGCAGAGGCGGTGGATCTGTTTGACGATTTTCTGGTGGGACTGACGAAGCTTGGCGTTATGGTTTTTCTGATCAGCGGGAATCATGATTCCGCGGAGCGGATCTCCTATGCAGGGCGGCTTCTCCGGGAGAGTCAGGTCTACATCTCGCCCCGTTTCGACGGGACCATTCATCCGATCCAGGTTTCGGATGACTACGGGATTGTCAACATCTATCTGATTCCGTACATTCATCCCTCACTTGTGCGAAATGCTTGGCCGGAGGAGAAGATTGGAAGCTATGACGATGCGATGCGTGTTCTTCTTGAAAAGTCGGGTGTGGATCCGAGCGCAAGGAATCTTGCGGTTGTACATCAGTTTGTGACGGCAGGCGGCCAGAGCCCGGAGGAGACGGATTCGGAGGAGAAGCATGTAGGCGGCCTCGACAACGTGGACGCCTCAGCCTTTGATGCATTTGATTATGTGGCACTTGGACATCTGCATGGTCCGCAGCGGATTGGCCGCGATACGATCCGGTATGCGGGATCGCCGTTGAAGTATTCTTTTTCTGAGGAAAAACAGAAAAAGAGCATCACTGTTGCGGAGCTGAAGGAGAAGGGAGAGGTTACGTATGATCTGCTGCCTCTGGAGGCCAAAAGGGATCTGCGGACTGTCCGGGGAACCTTTGAGGAGGTGACCTCGCCGGAATTTACGGCGGGGCGGAAGAGGGATGACTATTACCGCGTTATTTTAACGGATGAAAACGATGTGCCGAATGCGCTTTCCAGATTGCGCAGGCGCTTCTACGAGAATCTGATGATTCTGGAGTATGACAATGCACGTACCTCCTCGGAAGTGAGGATTGAGGCAAAAGAGGGGGAGGAAGAGAAGGAGCCGATTGAGGTTCTCGGTGATCTGTATCAGATGCAGAACGGCCGGGAGATGTCGCTGCTTCAGAAGGAGACGGCAGAGAAGCTGATCCGCAGGATCTGGGGGGAGGACATATGAGACCTGTGAAACTGGTGATGTCGGCCTTCGGACCCTACGCAGGGCTGGAAGCCATTGATTTTGACGGGCTTGGAAGGGAAGGCCTGTACCTGATCACCGGAGATACCGGGGCAGGGAAAACAACGATTTTCGATGCGGTGGTTTTTGCCTTGTACGGCGAAGCCAGCGATCAGAACCGTGACCGGAATATGCTGCGCTCCGCCTATGCGGAGGCCGGTACAGACACCTATGTGGAGCTGACCTTCCGCTGCCGGAATCAGGACTACCGCATCCGGAGAAATCCGCAGTATGAGCGGCCGATGAAGCGGGGAAGCGGCTTTACCAGGCAGAGCCCGGGGGCGGAGATCGTTTTTCCTGACGGAAGAATGGTGAGCGGTGATAAGGATGTCACGGCGGAGGTTACACAGCTTCTTGGCATCGACAAGGATCAGTTTATGCAGATCGCGATGATTGCACAGGGGGATTTTCTGAAGCTTCTTCTTGCGGACACGCCGGCGCGTAAGAAGATTCTGAGCAGTATTTTCAGGACGCAGAACTATGATCTGCTGGAGCAGGAGCTGAAGAATGAGGCCAGGGAAGCATGGAAGCTCTACGATGACTATCAGAAGAGCATTCTGAAATACGTGGAGGACGTGGATCCGTCCGTTGATGAGGAGACGGCCGCCATCTGGGAGAGCGAGGTCCTACCCGGCGGGAAGACGACGGAAGAGATCCTTGCGCTGCTTGGGAAGATGCTGGAGGCAGATTCCTGCGAGCTGGAGAAGAAGGAGGCGGAGAGCTGTTCTCTGAAGGAAGAGGCTGCCCGGCTGAACAGTCAGATTGCGACGGCGCAGGCGACGCAGAAAAACCGGGAAGCGCTGGAGGCGGATGAGAAGCGCCGAGTTCTTCTGGCGGATGAGAAGTTGGAGCTGGAGAAGCAAAAGAAGACAGCCGACCGGGCGGAGACAAGAATTTCCGAACTGGATGGAAGGGCTGCGGTCCTGGAGCAGCAGCTTCCGGAATATGAGCGGCTGGAGAAGGCGCTTGCCTTGCAGGAGTCTCTGGAAAAGGAGCTGGAGAACAGGAGAAATTCGCAGGCGTCTCTGGAAAAAGATGGGGAAGAGCTTCTTAATGAAAAGAATGCGGCAGAGGCAGAACGGAAGGCACTGGATTCTGTGCCGGATGAGCTGAATGCGGCATGCAATGAGAGAACTAAGCTGTCGGAGCGCCTTGAGAGCGTGACCCGGCTGATCGATGAGGTACAGGCCGCGGAGAAAAAGGCGTCGGAGCTTGCGGACGCAGAGCGGATATTTGCGCGGCAGCAGGCGTCTCTTCAGAGCTTTCAGGAGGAGACGGAGTGTGAGAAGGCGGAGCTGACCGGACTTCGGGAGATTCCGGCACTCCTTGAGAAACAGAAAAATGAGCAGAAGGAAACAAAGCTCCGCAGGGACAGCCTTGCAGAGCTTGGAGATGCTTATGCCCATCTGGAGGCGCTGGCCGCGGATCGGAATGAGGCAGCCGCATCCGCACAAAGGGCTCAGAAAGAGTCAGAAGCGGCGTCGGAAAGATTTCATGATCTGAACCGGCGATTCCTCGGTGAGCAGGCCGGAATTCTGGCGGAGCAGCTGGAGGAGGGCTGTGCCTGCCCGGTGTGCGGATCAACCGTTCACCCGAATCCGGCACACACCTCGGCAGACGCTCCGACGCAGGCGGATGTGGATGCGGCACAGAAAGCGCTGACAGAGGCTTCGCGGCTGGCCTCTGAAGCGTCCTCGGCTTACACCGGATGTAAGGCAAAGGCGGACGGAGCGCAGGAGAATGTTGAGGCAAAGAGGAAGTCGCTGTCTGGCAATCAGGATCTATCAGGCGCGGAGCTTGTGGCGCAGGCCATCGCAGCGTGCGAGGACAGGCTTGCCTCTTTACAATTGGAAATTCAGAGAAAACAGCAGCTGAACGAGCGACGGATAACTCTGGAGAAGGAAATCCCGGAGCGAGAGAGGAAGCAGGAGAATGCGGCACGGGAGCTGCAGGAGAGAGAAAAGACCATTGTCGGTGAGAAAGCTGTCCTGGAGAGCACCTGGAAGGCACTGGAAGCGGAGGCCGGAGAGGATGAACCGGTTCGGCGGGAAACATTGAGGCAGCAGGCGACGGAGAGGAAGCTTGTGCTGGAGACAAGCTTTGCGGAATGCGAATCGAAGATTTTGCAGCTTGAGAAAAGGAAAAAACGCCGTACCGACCTGGAGCAGCAGATGATTCCGGATCTGGCCTTGAAGCTGGAGAAGCAGAAGGAGGAGCTCTCCGGGTGCCGTGAGGCAGCAGGAAGGCTGGAAGCAGAGCAGACGTCCGCGCAGCAGACGTCCGGGGAGATCAGAAGCAGACTTTCTTATGATTCTATGAAAGCGGCGCAGAAGGCAATTGAAGAGATTCGGGCAGAGAGACAGAGACTGCAGGCGGCAATGGACGAAGCGGCGCAGAAGCTTCAGAAGAAGACGGAAGAGCTGCATACTCTTGACGGTGAGATGAAGAATCTGCGGAAGCAGATCGCAGCAGCTCCGGCTTATGATCTTGCAAAGGATCAGGAGCTCCTTGCAGAAAATGCCTCCCGTCAGACGGAAAATGAGAATCTGAGAACGAAGCTTGCAGGACGCAGGCAGATCAATCAGAACTGTCTGGACAAAATAACGGAGAACAGCAGGGAGGCAGCAGGCGCGGAAGAGCGCTGCAAAGAGATCAATGCGCTCGCGCTTACGGCATCCGGAAATGTGGGAAAGGGAAAAGTGAAGGTAGAGCTGGAAACCTTTGTCCAGATGTCTTTATTTGACCGGATCCTTCGACGGGCCAATAAGCGCCTGGAAATTATGTCGGGCGGTCAGTACGATCTGAAGCGTAGTGATGCCGGCGCTGCGGGAAGCAGAAGCCAGAGCGGCCTTGATCTGGATGTCATCGATCACTATAACGGCTCCGTGCGAAGTGTAAAATCGCTGTCCGGCGGTGAATCCTTCCTTGCATCTCTGTCCCTGGCAATCGGCTTGTCGGATGAGATTCAGGCCCATGCCGGCGGAATCCGTCTCGACACCATGTTCATCGATGAGGGCTTCGGCTCTCTGGATCAGGACACCCTGGACCAGGCAATGAACGCCATGCAGGGACTGACCGAGGGCGGAGAGCGGCTGATCGGCATCATTTCTCATGTGACCGAGCTGCAAAACCGCATCGGAAAACAGATCATCGTTCGAAAAGACAGGGAGAAGGGGAGTCATACCCGGATTCTGCTGGGGGACTAGAAAGGAAAACAGGCAATTACGGATATGATCTGCGAACCTGCGTAATCCGGCTGAATGCAGACGATGAACAATAAAAATGCCTGAATTTGCGGAAAGCTTGCCACTGCCTTTCGGAAGATTTTCGTACTTATAATAAAGTCAATTCTGTCGCCGGATAGTGGAAAAGGAGCGCTGATGTGGAGACTTCGGACCGGAATTCGGCAGGAAGAGGTCAGATTAAACTTATGAGAGGGATGGTTTATGAGGGCGAGAATTATTTCATTACTGACAGCGGCGGCTTTGGCGGTCGGTACATTTTCGGCACTTCCGGTGTGCGCGGCATCTTCGTCAAGGGCTGCGAAGTCAACGGCGGCAGCCAAGGCGGTAAGTGGCGTAACGATTCATTCGGTTGTGGTTCAGGGCGGCAGTGTGGTTGTCACGACCTCGGGAACTGCTGCTACGGATGATGGTCTTTATCATCTGTACGCACAGGATCCGGTGATGGCCGGCGTACAGGGCACAGAGGTTGCAAAGGCTCCTGCAGGTACAACCTCTGTTTTCACGTTTCCGCTTGGGAACAATACGGCAGCCTCCATGCTGTATAAGAAATTTACGGTTGTTGGCGTCTCTTCGGGAGCTTTGAAGGATTTGTCCAATGATATGTACATTCTGAACCCGGAAGCAGCTGCCACGCATACACAGGCAAGGCATGACGTTGGCAAGAAGGGACTTCTTCCGGCGGCTGAGACGATCCGTGATACCAGAACCCTGAAGGCAATGGGAGTTCGTCAGATCAGCTACAACCTTCCGGTCGGAGATATGATCTCCGGGGGCGGAGTCAATTACACATATAATGGAAAGAACTACTCCTTCAACGCCGGCATTGTCGGGCAGTACGATGTCATTGTTCCGGCAATGAATGCGGCAGGCATTCAGGTAAATCTGATTCTTCTGTGCGGAGCGAACAGCGGAATTCTGATTCATCCGCTTTCCAGAGGAGTCGGTGCCAACTATTACATGTTTAACACCGTGGATCAGGCCGGCCTCGAGAAGCTGGAGGCGGTTGCAGCATTCCTTGGACAGCGCTATTCCGGAACCGGACACGGAACCGTAGATAACTGGATTGTCGGCAATGAGGTCAATGCCCGCAATGAGTGGAACTACATGAATCCTGCGGCGGGGCTTGCCGGCTTTGCCAAGGCTTATGCGGATGAGCTTCGTGTGTTTTACAATGGAATCAAATCTCAGAATGCGAATGCAAGAATCTATGCGGCAACGGATCAGGAGTGGCAGTCAGATAATCCGGCACTTCACTACGGCTCGAGAGAATTCCTGACGCAGCTGAATGCACAGATTATGGCAGAGGGTAATTTTGACTGGTCTCTGGCAAGCCATCCGTACAACTTCCCGCTCTATGAGCCCAACACGCTGATTTCGAAGCCTCAGGTGACCCATACGCAGGCGTCCCGTTACATCACGATGTCGAACATCGATGTACTGACAGATTTCATGTGTCAGAAGCAGTTCCTGAATCCGGCAGGACAGGTTCGCTCGATTGTTCTCAGTGAGGTTGGCTTTACCTCCAGCGCAGCGATGGGATCGAACGAGCTTCTTCAGGCGGCAGATGTGGTTTATGCCATCAATCAGGCGAACGCGAACCAGCACATCGACGGTATTATTATCAACCGTCAGCGTTCGGACATGGGTGAAATTGCACAGGGGCTGGATTATGGTCTCATTGGAGCAAACGGTGTTGCCAAGCAGGCATATACCTGGTTCATGACGGCGGAGAATCCGAACACCATTGCGGCAGCATCGGCGGTTCTTGGCAAGGACATTATGACGAGCCTCATCGCGAGATAAAAAAGAATGCGCAGCCGACATAAGATTGGCGGACATAAGCGCGGCAGATGAAAAGGCAGAAGACTTCCTTGATGGAGGCCTTCTGCTTTTTTATTTGTCCAGCATTTTCTTGTATTCCCGCGGACTGACGCCGACGAAACGGCGAAATAACTTGGAAAAATAACCGAAATCCGGAATTCCGACAGCGCTGGAGACATCTGCAACGCTCAGAGTAGTGGTATTGAAGTATCGAAGAGATGCCTGGATCCGCTGTCTGCTGATGTAGTTGGTGAGGGTATCCCCTACCTCCTTTCGGAAGGTTGTGGAGAGATAGGAGGGATTCTTTCCGAATTCGGCAGCGATAACAGAAAGCGTCAGCTCGCCGGATAGGTGCTGCTCAATATAGTTGATGACATTCCGAATAAGCAACGAGTATTTGTCGTAGGCGTAATTGCGGGCCAGGATGGAGTATTTGCGTACCATTTCAAAAGGGAGGTGACTCAGCTCGTTCATGGAGGTTGTTTCCGTGATTTTCAGCTCAAACGCTTGAAGCTGTTCAAAAACATGAGCAGGGTGTACCGGCGTTTCCAGCATGCGGGAGGAGAGGAAGGTGTTCATGCCGAATAGAAGATGCTGTTGATCGGAAATTGTTTTGCCTCCGAAGGAGGAGGCAAAATCATTCAGTGCCTTCATATGAGCCAGCGCGCGGGACGGATCGCCGGATACGACTGATTTGCAGCAGTCTTCGAGCCGACTGCTAAGTTCCTCGAAATAGTCCGAGGAAAACCGGGTAAAGCGCTCTTCGCTGTAATGAACAGAATGCTTTTCTTCCCGATAATTAATATATTCCACAGAGCTGTCCGCGAAATCGGGGAGAATGGCGGCGATCGTGTGCTGGAGCAGCAGAATGAGCTTCGATAAATCTACGACAGGGAGTGAGGAGTAGAACTTCTGCATAAGCATCAGGTGCTGCGGCGGAATCTGATTCACGTTCATAAGCCGGAGAATTGCGGACTGCGTGATGGCCTCGGTACGAAAGGGCATCACGCCGCCAAGCAGCGGAGGGTTCCTGTGATCGACGGTAAAGACAAGATTGTAGAAACCGAGGCTGCTCTCGAGCACAAGGATCTGATAGGGGGAGTCGGCAGAAAGTGACAGAAGGGGACTTTCGGTGGAATAGTCTCCCCAGATCATTTTCCGAAGTCCCCGGTCAAAGCGTTCATAGTTCAAATAGGGAGGCTCCATCAAAAAGGATTCGATATTGAAGGTGTCGGCAAGAACCTGCTGAAGCAACGGAAAGAACTCCCGTATGGACAAATCGGAAAGACCCATAACACATCTCCCTTGGCAGATAATAATTGGAATAATCTTTTCAAAACCAGAAATAACACAAAAATTTTACCAAAACAGAAAAAATCACACAAGAGAGGCCACCGAAGAATTGCTATAGTCTGATTATCAGAAACAGCTCGGAAAACGACTCCGAAAAGCGTATTCGAAAACGCCTCAAAGGAGCAGCAATGAAATCGGGCATAAGGCAGTCACTGCCTTTCAGATAGTGTTTTATGAATTTATTCTCAGAAAGGAGAAGAGAATGGCAGAAAGAAAGAACATCAATGCAGCATGGAGCTTCACCAAGGATGCGGTTTCCGTTGCGGAGGGCTCTTCCGTACTGGCACAGGGAAACTGGGAGGTACTGGATCTTCCTCACACCTGGAATGGAACCGACGGACAGGACGGCGGAAACGACTACTACCGCGGAACCTGCTATTATGCAAAGAAGATGAAGAAGGAGGAGTTTGGCGATTTCCCGGTTCTTTATCTTGAGTTCAACGGAGCAAATTCCAGCGCAGTTCTTTACGTGAACGGAAAAGAAGCAGCACGTCATGACGGCGGTTACTCCACCTGGAGAGTAAACGTAACCGATCTTCTTCAGGACGACAACGAGATCGTGGTTGCAGTAGACAACGCTGCCAATGACCGCGTATATCCGCAGATGGCTGACTTTACCTTCTACGGCGGCCTGTACAGAAGCGTGAACGTAGTCGGAGTTCCGGAGACGCATTTTGACCTCGATTACTATGGCGGACCGGCTATCATGGTTACCCCGAAGGTAGATGGCAAGGATGCAAAGGTTGAGGTTCAGGTTTTTGTTACGAATGCAGAGCACGATGATGTTCTGGAGTATGTCATCAAGGACGGCGATCAGGTGGTTGTATCTGCAGAGGTACCGGCTGACAAGATGTCTGAGAGCTTCACCATTGAGAATGTACATCTTTGGAATGGCCGCAAGGACCCTCATCTGTACACCGCTGTTGTAACGCTCAAGAGAAACGGCAAGGCACTGGATGAGAGAATCACAAGATTCGGCTGCCGCAGCTATGTAATCGATCCGGAGAAGGGCTTTATTCTGAACGGTGAGAGCTATCCGCTTCATGGTGTTTCCCGCCATCAGGATCGTCCGAAGAAGGGAAATGCACTGTCCCCTGAGGATCATGAGGAGGATATCGCCCTGATCCTTGAGATGGGTGCCAACACCATTCGCCTTGCACACTATCAGCACGATCAGCATTTCTATGATCTGTGCGACGAGAAGGGCCTGGTGATCTGGGCTGAGATTCCGTATATCTCCAGGCACATGCCGAACGGCCGTGAGAATACCATTTCGCAGATGACCGAGCTGATCACACAGAATTACAACCATGCCTGCATCGTTGTATGGGGACTTTCCAATGAGATCACCATGGGCGGCGGAGCAGAGGACGAGGATCTTCTGGAGAATCATCGCATTCTGAACGATCTGTGCCATCGCCTGGATCCCACCAGACTGACCACCATGGCCGTTGTTTCCATGTGCAGCATGGATTCGACCTATGTTCAGATTCCGGACGTTCTTTCTTATAACCATTACTATGGCTGGTACGGCGGAACAACCGATATGAACGGAGAGTTCTTCGATGAGTTCCATAAGAAATATCCGAACCGTGCTGTTGGTATGAGTGAGTACGGCTGTGAGGCTTTGAACTGGCACACCTCGAATCCGGTGCAGGGTGACTACACGGAAGAGTATCAGGCTTATTATCATGAGGAGCTGATCAAGCAGCTGTTCAGCAGACCGTTCATCTGGGCAACTCATGTATGGAATATGTTCGACTTCGCTGCAGATTCCCGCGCAGAGGGCGGAGAGAACGGCATGAACCACAAGGGCCTTGTAACCTTCGACCGCAAATATAAGAAGGATGCTTTCTATGCATATAAGGCATGGCTTTCCGAGGACCCCTTCGTACACATCTGCGGCAAGCGTTATGTGGATCGCGTGGAGGACACCACAAAGGTGACGGTTTACTCCAATCAGCCGGAGGTTGAGCTTTTTGTAAACGGCGAGAGCCTTGGCAAGCAGACAAGCGACGTACACTTCTTCTATTTCGATGTGCCGAACAAGGGTGAGAGCGTTCTTACGGCAAAGGCCGGAGACTGCACGGATGAGAGTAAGATTCGCAAGGTGGACACCTTCAATGAGGCATATCGCCTGAAAGAGGAAGGCGAGGTCATCAACTGGTTCGACATTAATATGCCGGATGGATATTACAACATCAACGACACCATTGAGTCCATTATGAAGGTTCCGGAAGGACAGGTCTTTATCGGAGCTCTGCTTAAGGGCATCATGCAGAACGCAGGCGGCGAGCAGGCTGCAGCGCAGGCAGGTGTCGACGGTGCCGGACTGATGAAGATGCTGGGAGGCTTCTCCGTAAAGCGCATGCTCAACCTGATGGGAACCGCGGGCGGCGGCAAGAAGTATACGAGAGAAGAGCTGCTGGATCTGAATGCTCAGCTCAATAAGATCAAGAGAGCGTAATGCATATAGCAGCCTGGCTGCTTCAACAGAAAGAGGGGATCAATCATGAGTAATGCAAAAGAAGTAAGACCGTTTGGTATCCGCGACAAGGTCGGATACATGTTCGGTGACCTGGCAAATGACTTTTCATTCATCTTCGCCAGCACCTATGTCATGGTGTTCTACACCAAGATCATGGGAATCTCTACCGCAATGGTAGGAACCATGTTCCTGATTGCACGCTGCATCGACGCATTTACCGATATCGGCATGGGACGCATTGTTGACAGCTCCAAGCCCACCAAGAACGGACGTATCCGTCCCTGGATCCTCCGGATGTGCGGCTTCGTGGCACTGGCATCGTTCCTGATGTATCAGTCCTTCCTTGTAAACGCGCCTTATGGAGCAAAGGTGGCTTATATGTTCGTCACCTACATTCTCTGGGGATCGATTTTCTACACCTCGATCAACATCCCTTACGGCTCCATGGCATCGGTTATTTCCAGTGAGCCGAAGGATCGCAGCTCCCTGTCGGTGTTCCGCTCCGTTGGCGGTACGTTTGCCGGCATCCTGATCGGTGTTATGGCTCCGTCGCTGGTTTACTACACGGATGAAGCCGGAAACCAGGTGGTATCTGCAGGAAGAATCTCTCTGGTAGCCGGAGCATTCTCGGTGATCGCAGTCATCTGTTACCTGCTCTGCTACTTCATGACGACAGAGCGTGTGGAATATGTTCCGAAGACAACAGAGAAGAAGTCGGTGGGCGCGACCCTGAAGTCACTCCTCACCAACCGCGCTCTCCTTGGAATGATCGTTTCGGCGGTTCTGCTGCTGCTGGCATCCCTGATGGGCCAGGGAATCAACGTCTATCTGTTTGCGGATTACTTCAAGAACACGAGTGCATTGTCCATCTTCTCTTTGCTGATGCTTCCCTGCATCGTCCTGATGGCAATGTTCTCCACGAAGCTTGCAACCAGGTTTGGTAAAAAGGAGTGCGGCGTTGCCGGTATGGCTGCTTCGGCAGTTCTGTATCTGATCATGGGTATCCTTCATATTCAGAATGTGTGGGCCTTCGTTGTAGGCGCATTCTTCGCCATGCTTGGCATGTACTTCTTCCAGACACAGTGCTGGGCTCTTGTAACGGATGTTATCGATGACGTAGAGGTTCAGACCGGCTCCCGCGATGACGGTACCATTTACGGCATCTATTCCTTCTCCAGAAAGATCGGTCAGGCAATCGCAGGAGGACTTTCCGGATGGGCTCTTGGCTGGATCGGCTATGATTCCCTGGCAGCAGGTCAGACACAGGAGGTTGCAAACGGAATTTACAATCTTTCCACCTTCTTCCCGGCAGTGATTTATCTGCTGTGCGCTCTGGCGCTTCAGTTCATCTATCCTCTTTCCAAGAAGAGAGTGGACTCGAACGTAGCAGAGCTTCAGAAGAGAGCAAACGCTCAGAAGAATGCATAAACAAAATTCGGGCAGACAAGGCCTGTACAGACAAAATTTTATCAAGCCATGACTGCTGAAAGAGCTGCGGTTCGCATCGGAAAAACAGGTGCGGACTGCAGCTTTTTTTATTTCGGAGAATGCCTTTGCAAGTCCGCAAGATTCTGCGTGTGATCGCGCAAAAAAAAGCAAGCGAAAGAGATGGAAAAAGGCTATGTTGTAAATAAAAATGACAGCCCGGAAAACGGGGAAAGGGGTGTTATGATGAAAATTTATGTGGACATTAATGCCGGACGCGACGGAAACGGATCGAAGGAGATGCCGTACCGCTGGATCGGAGAGGCGGCAAAGGCGGCAATGCCGGGAGATGAGGTTCTGGTTGCGCCGGGTACCTATCGTGAGTATGTGGAGCCGGTTCATGCAGGAACGGAAGAGGCACGCATCACCTATCGCAGCACAGAGCCTCTGGGTGCGGAAATCACCGGCGCGGAAGAGGTGAAGGACTGGAAGCCGTACAAGGGAAATGTATGGGTGACTCGTGTGAACAACACGGTTTTCGGCAGCTACAATCCGTACACGACGTATGTGTTCGGTGACTGGTATTTTGCAAAGCGTGACAAGCATACCGGCTGTGTCTGGCTGAATGATCAGGCATTGTATGAGGCAACCTCTCTGGAGGTCTGCGAGGCCGGTGAAGTGTATGAGTGCTCCTGGAATCCGGAGGCATCGAAGCTGAAGTGGTATTCCGAGCAGGATGAAGAGACCAATGAGACGGTCATTTATGCAAACTTCCAGGGAGCAGATCCCACAAAGGAGAATGTGGAGATTACAGTCCGTCGGGAGTGCTTCCTCCCGCAGCAGAACGGAATTGATTATATTACGGTCAGCGGCTTTAACATCAACAAGGCTGCAACGACCTGGGCTCCGCCTGCGGCTTATCAGGACGGCATGATCGGACCGCACTGGTCCAAGGGCTGGATCATTGAAGACTGCGAGATCTGGGGCAGCAAGTGCGCCGGCATTTCGGTCGGGAAATACTATGATCCGGAGAACGATCATTTCTTTACCAGACATCATGTGAAGAGCCCGACGCAGATGGAGCGTGACGCAGTCTGCCGCGGACAGTACCATGGTTGGCTGAAGGAGAAGGTGGGAAGCCACATCATTCGCAGGAACAACATTCATCACTGTGAGCAGGGCGGAATCATCGGCCGTCAGGGCGGTGTCTTCAGCATCATTGAGGACAACCACATCCATCACATTAACAATATGATGGAGCTTGGAGGTGCGGAGATTGCCGGCATCAAGATGCATGCGGCAATCGACGTGACGATGCGCCGCAATCACATTCATCACTGCACGATGGGAATCTGGACCGACTGGGAAGCACAGGGAACCCGTATCACGCAGAACCTGCTTCATGACAATCAGCGGCCGGAATTTGCCCGTCAGCTTAAGGGCGGCATGATGAGCCAGGATATCTTTGTAGAGGTTGGACACGGCCCGACTCTGATCGATAACAACGTTCTTCTTTCCGACGATTCTCTCCGGATTGCGACGCAGGGCGTTGCGATGGTGCACAACCTGATCTGCGGCTCCTTCACGATGGTGGGCGGCGGCACCGGCTGGCGTTATACGCCGTATCATATGCCGCACCGCACGGAGGTCATGGGCTTCATGACCATCCTGCACGGAGACGACCGCTTCTATAATAATATTTTCGTACAGAAGTGGCCGGCGAAGCCCGTAGAAGTGCTGCGCGACAGCAGCGAAGGAAAGGACGAGGAGAACCGCGAGGTCGGAACACACGTCTTCGACGAGTATCCGACGTATGAGGAGTGGATTGCTCAGTTTGATATGGACAATGAAATTCCGGACATGGGCAAGCTCGAAGCGGCACACTTTGGTCATCTCCCGGTATGGGTAAAGGGAAATGCTTATTTTGACGGAGCGAAGGCCTGCAAAAAGGAAGAGCATAACCTCGTAGACAACGAGCATGAGGTGACCGTCGATGTGGAAATGACGGCAGATGGTGACTGGAAGCTGAAAACCAATCTGTATGACTTCCTCGGAGACTTCCGCTGTGACCTGGTGAATACAGAGACACTTGGAAGAGCCTTTGAGCCAAACCAGCCGTACGAGAATCCGGATGGAACACCGATCACCTTCGACCGGGATTATCTGGGAAGCCATCGTGATCTCCATGTCATTCCCGGACCGTTCGCGAGTGCGGAGGATGCGCAGAAGAAGCTGTGGTAAAACAAAATCCGGTCCGTATGTGGCTGAAATCTTAGAACATCATTCTGCAAATCAGAAAGGAGCATCTGTCGTACCGGCAGATGCTCCTTATGCGATGTGCGCCTGGCGGCGCGTTCCGTATTCAGTTCTGGAAATGAATCTGCTGCCCCTGGATCAGAGGAAAGCAGATCAGCTCTGAGGAATCGAGATTTTCACGGTGCATGTCGACTGCGGAGATCTGGTGATTCTCATAGGTGGTGTAGTAGTAGATTCCCTTGCTCGCATTGCAGCAGGAGGTGTAGAGAGAGATTTCGTAATGCCCCTCACGGACCTCACAGCAGCCGCGCTGCTGTGAGGCAGAGCCAAGTATATGGAAGAACTGGCTGATGCTCTCGGATTCGGAGTCCCCGGAGAGGGAATGCGCTCTTGTAAAGGCCACGCGGGCAAAACGGGACGCGGAGGAGAGGTCGCCGGGAAGGCCGAGAGCTCCCATGCCGCGGCTGTACGCCTCGAGCGGGGCATCCGGAGCAAAGGTGTTGGCCGGCTGCTTCTCAGAAAGTCCCATGTACTGATTCAGAAGGAAGAGCTGCATCGGGAACGGCGGATTGTTGGTGAGAACACCGACCGGGTTGTCATAAACGTGCAGTCCGTCTGCCATGGATTCGACCACGATCGAGCCGGAGGCATCGGCGATGATCCAGTGGAGCTGCGCAGCAGGAAGCTGCGGACTGAACGGAGTGGAGGCAAGGACCATGCCGGAAAGTGCGGTTCTTGCTTCTGACAGAGTGGCACAGGTTCCGAGAATCCAGGGAATGAATTCAAACTGCGCAACATTGGTCTCTCCGTCCGTGGGGGAGGCATAAGCGGCATTTCCGACAAAGTTCAGTCCTGCCATGCCAAGGCCCTTTTCATTGATTGCGTCGTAGTAAAGCGGATACTGATTCGCCACGTGAGCCATGCCGAGAATGGCATAGTGCTTCTCAAGAGGCGCGAGATGGCGGAAGGGAAGGGTGAAATTTCTTGGTGTGATGACAAGCTCTTCCCCATAGGAAAACTCGTAATCGAGTGATCTGCCGAAATAAAAATCTTTGGTCTGATAGGTAGCAGCAGTACACATAGAAGGCTCCTTTCGAAATTTGTAATCGCATCCGGAACAGACCGGATCATCTTTATTATCTCAGAGACAGCGGGGGGAGACAAGGAAAGAAGCGGACAAGGATCTTGAAGAATCCGGAAAGGAATGCTATCGTTAACTATCAGTTGAATATAGAGAGGAAGGGCAATGGCGCCCGGGTGTAAGGTGATCCCGGGAAGTCATTGCCCTTTTTGCGTGCGGGGAGTCTGCAGGACGGAATTCTCGGTACGGTGCTGCAGATGGCAGCAGGAAAGGAAGCCTATGAACATTCGCGGAGGAAGAACATTTTACGGACAGGATATTGGAATTCTGATGATGGACACAAAGTTTCCCAGAATACCGGGAGATCCGGGGAATGCAGCGACCTTTGATTTCCCGGTCTGCTACAAGGTGGTGCGTGATGTTTTTCAGGGGGACAGAATTCCAAGGGATGCGGATGAAATTCTTCTGAAGGCATTCTGCAAGGCGGCCAGGAAGCTGGAAAAGGATGGCTGCCGTGCGATTACGACCTGCTGCGGGTTCCTTGCAGGTTTTCAGAGAGAGCTTGCCGATGCAGTGGACATTCCTGTTTTTACCACAACGCTGACGCTGATTCCGATGATTGCGTCCATGATCGGCAGGAAGAAGCAGATCGGTATTTTTTCGGAGCGGGCGCAGTTTATGACGGACTCGCTGTTTGAGAAATCAGGCTGGTCTTCCCGTGACTATAACATTTGCGTCAGTGATCTTCCGGAGCAGTCGGAGTTTAACGAGCTCATTATCTATAATCACGAGAGCGGAGATCCGGATAAGATCCGCGAGAGCATCCGGCAGATGACAAAAGAGCATATGAAAAAATACCCTGACACCGGAGCCATTGTTCTGGAGTGCCAGAATTTTGCCCCGTTTGGGGATGTGATCGCAAAGGAAAGCGGGGTGCCGGTCTTTGGACTGAACCAGCTGATTGCGTTCATCGAGGCGTCACTGAATTACCGGAAATATGATGTCTGAGATCGGGAAGAGCGGAAAGGAGCAAGGAAGCCATGAAGGTACTTGTGACAGAACCCATCAATGAAAAAGGAATTGATTTACTGAAGGAGCATGGTTTTGAAGTGGTAAACGGAACCGGAATTGATCCGGAAACACTGGTTCGTGAGGGAAAGGATTGTGATGGAATCCTGACGAGAAACGCACATCTGACCGGTGAAATCATGGATCAGTGCCCAAAGCTGAAGGTGATTTCCATGCACGGCGTCGGGGTTGACTGCATCGATGTGGAAGCAGCAACGAAGCGGGGAATTCAGGTGACCAATGCGGCAAGCTCCAACAAGAGAGCGGTGGCGGAGTACACGATCGGTCTGATTCTGATGCTGGCGAAGGGGTCCATTGATTACAACAATAAATTCAAGGAAGGCAATATGGAGGTTCGAAAGCGCCTTGGAGAAAACGTATCCGGGAAGACGCTTGGAATCATCGGCATGGGCAACATCGGGACACAGGTAGCGAAGATGGCGGCCTATGGCCTGAACATGCGGGTTCGTGGCTATAACCGGCATATTGAATCACCGGAGAAGCTGGATTATGCAACGCTGGTCCCGGATATGGACAGGGTGATCCGGGAAGCGGATTTCCTTTCGCTTCACCTGCCGGGAAGCGCCTCCACAAGACATATGATCGGAGAACGCGAGCTTTCTCTGATGAAGCCTACCGCATATCTCGTCAATACCGGAAGAGGCGAAGTGGTCGACGAGGATGCGCTGATCCGAATCCTGCGGGAAGGAAAAATAAAAGGAGCAGCACTGGATGTCTTTGAGGGAAATCTGCCGAAGGCGGACAATCCGCTTCTGCACATGAGCAATGTCATCGTGACACCGCATACTGCGGCGTTTACCGTAGAGGCGCTGGAGCGGATGGCTTATCAGGCGGCGCTTGGAGTTGTGGAGGTACTCGAGGATAAGCCGGTTACCTATCCCGTCAATCAGCTGACCAACAGCTTTGAGGACAATCAGAAGGTGTCGCTGGTGATGGATTATTATCGCTACGAATTCGGCAGCTCTGTCTGACCTGCTAAAACATGTTAAAAAAAACTAAATACTGGTAAAGACTGTGGCTGTCGCAGGGGAAAATAGGTATAATTTCATTGTTGTTTCCTGATTCAGATGGAGAAAAAGCAGGATAAGATGAGACCGAAAAAGAGTGTAAACCTACAAACCATTGCGGATGCCGTTGGTGTCAGCGTTGTCAGTGTTTCCAATGCGCTCTCCGGAAAGCCGGGGGTGAGCAGGCAGCTGCGGGAGACAATCTGTCAGAAGGCAGAGGAGCTTGGATACGAGTATCGCGGGGAGACGGGAAGACAGAAACAGCCTGTCGAGAAAAGAAATGCTGCCATCATGGTGCTTCCGCATACTGCGCCGTCCTGCAGAAAAAGGCTGAATCATCTGACAGAGCTTCTCGAGAAGGAAGCGCAGCGCTGCGGGATTGCGATATCCAAAGAGCGGGTTCTTGCGGAGACGGAAGGAATTTTTCTTGTCGGGGCATGGACCGGCGATGAAATTTCACGCATTCGGAACAGCTATATGCTTCCTGTCGTGACAGTCGGCGGGTGGAGCACATATGTCCGGGCAGATTATGTAACGCCGGATGTCTACCATTCCATGTATGATGCAGCGGCGAAGCTCATCAAGGAAGGGGCAAAGAAACCGGGATTTTTGATCCTGCCGGAGGCAACGGATACGGACAGGGACAGAAAGTACGGATTTTGGAGCGCGCTTTCGGAGCTTTGCGGAATGCCTGTTTATGGGATGGACAATGTTTTTTACACGATTCCGGAGGCAGAGGCTTCGGGATGTGATGTCTTGTTCTGTTCCGGCTGCCCTGCGGATTCCGCGCTGCCGAAGGCAGACCGGTTGATTGTCTGCGGAGAGGGTCCGGAGTGCGGGGAGAGAATCGCTCCGGATGACGAAGAGATGGTAAAGGAAGCCGTTGGTGTTCTGAGCCGCAGGATGAAATACCATGATGAGCCGGAGGGAGTGCAGTATGTCCAGGAACTCAGTCAAATTAAGTGATATTGCGCAGAGGGCCGGGGTCAGCACGGTAACGGTTTCCAATGCTCTTGCCGGCCGTAAGGGCGTCAGCAGACAGATGCGGGAGAAGATCCTGGAGACGGCCAGTGAGTGTGGCTATGATATGTCCCGCTATGAGAAAAAGGACAATCCGCAGGAAACGATCGGAGTTCTTGTGTCAGATCGTTACATCCGTGTCGGCATGTCCTTCTACTGGGAAATGTATCAGAAGGTTGCCTTCTGCCTGTCTCAGTACGGAATGTATTCTACCCTGGAAATTCTGAACAGGGAGGAAGAGACGGCGGCGAAGCCGGGGCTTCCGAGATGTCTGGAATCCGGGCAGGCGGATCAGCTGATTATCATCGGCAGAATTGAGAAAACGTATCTGGACCGTCTGATGCAGAAGGCTGAGGGGCGGACCGTACTTCTGGATTTTCGTGATCCGGATTACAATTGCAGCTCTGTGCTTTCCAACAATGGAATCGGGATGTACCGTGCGGTGCAGTATCTGATCGATCATGGGCATCGTGACATCGGCTTTGTCGGTACAATGGAGGCATCCGGAAACATCCGGGAACGATTTTTTGCATACCGGAAGTGTCTGGAGGACAATCAGCTGACGCTTCATCCGGAATGGATTCTGAACGATCGGCGCACAGACAACGAAGCGATCACAGGAGTGGAGCTTCCGGAAGGACTGCCGACGGCGTTTGCGTGCAGCAGTGATTATGCGGCGTCAATTCTCAAGGAGGCGCTCAGCGCAAGAAATCTGCGGATACCGACGGATATCTCACTGACCTCCTATGATGACTATCTGTATGGGGATCCGCTTGAGAAGAAGCTGACAACCTTTCATGTGGATATGGTAAAAATGGCAGAGAAGGCGGTACAGGCACTGCTCCGGAACCGGAAGTCGCCGAACCGGGCAATGAACTGGTATGTGGACAGTGTTCTTGTAGAAAGAGAGAGCGTGGCGCCTCCGATTCGCTGAAGGAGCGGGGCAGAGCACGTTGGGCAAAAGGTATGAGTAAGAATATCACACTAAGCGATATTGCTGCGAAAACAGGGGTGAGCATTGTCACGGTTTCCAAGGCACTTTCCGGCCAGAAGGGAGTCAGCGATGCCACGAGGGCGCAGATCAGCCGGGCTGCACAGGAGATGGGGTATCTTCGGAAACGGCCGGAAGATCGGAAGACCCGTCTGAACTATACCATCGGAGTAGTGACGGCAGCGCGTTACTATACGGATCGGCTGTCCATGTACTGGACGATTTACAGAGATCTTTCCACCAGGCTTGCAGGAAAAGGATGCTTCTGCCTGCTGGAGATGGTATCCAGGGAGGAGGAAGAGAACCTTACCGCACCGGGACTTCTTGGAAAGCAGCGTCTGGACGGAGTGCTCGTTCTGGGCTCGTTTGACAAAAGCTATGTCCGCAGGCTGGAGGAGGAGACGGACCTTCCGCTGGTCTTTATGGATACCCTGTCTCTTTCGGGGAAGAATGACAGCGTGATTTCCAACAATTATCTGGGCAGTCAGCAGATGGTGGAGGAGCTGATAAAGCTCGGGCATCGGCGAATTGGCTTTGTCGGGACGCTTCTTTCGACGAACAGCATTGATGACCGGTACCTTGGCGGACAGAAGGCTCTGATGGAGCAGGGGCTTGAGTATGATCCCGTCTGGCAGATCAATGACCGGGACCCGGAGACGGGGCTGCTTTATGAGTCCTCGGACTATGTTCTTCCCAAAGGGGAGCTTCCGACCGCATTCTTCTGCAGCAGCGATCGGAGTGCCGAGTTGTTTCTTTCAAGACTGAAGGAGATGGGACTTCGGTGCCCGGAGGACGTTTCCATTGCGGGCTTTGATAATTATGAAGAGGAGAGCGGAATGGAGCCCTTCTTTTCGACCTATGACATCAACTTAAATGGCATGATCCGGCGCAGCGTGCATATTCTGCTGCGGAGAATTGAGAATCCGGAGTACCGAAGCGGAATCAGCCTGATTCAGGGACGAAGCATTCTGAGGAAAAGCACAAAGCGCTCAGAGGCATAAAGATTTTGTCTTTTTTGCGAAAAACCTCGATGTTGCAGGCAAGAAAGCCTATAATAGAGGAGTATCCATTTGGGAGAAAGGAGGCGTTGGATCAATGAAGAAATTTGGAACGTACAGGTGTGCAGCGGCAGCAGCTCTGGCACTGGTTTTGGTGACTGGCTGCAGCTCTATGAAGTTTCTTGCTACCGGCAAGGAATTCCGGAAGATTTGTGAAGACAACGGCCTTCAGGTCCAGGATACTCTGGAATCGGTAAAGACGGAGGGCTCCTATGTGGGTCTGTCGGATGCGTATCTTGCAACGGATGCGGAGAATGCCTACACGGTTTGCTATGTCCGCTTTTCGGACAGCAAGGAAGCGCAGGGCTATTATGACAGTGTTGCCAATCAGATGGACGGAACGGTGTTTATCGGGCCAAATTATCAGGCCGAAGTGGAGACCGTGAACGATTCCTGTCGGGAAATCTATATGGAATCCGGGCGGATTATCTATGCGGAAGGCAATACGGATGCCATCACTGCCATCGAGAAGCAGCTGATTGGTACATGGAATCAGGATCCGGTGAAGAAAACAACTGCCGCAGGCGAGCAGCAGAAGCAATAGAGAGACGATATGTCAAACATCCTTGTTTTTTCAAACTGGCAGTTCCTTGGAATCTTCCTGCCAGTTTTTTTATGTGTATTTTATCTTACCTCCGGAAAGAACCGGAATGCTATTTTGTTTTTGGGAAGCCTTGTGTTTTACTCGGGCGGAGGACTTTTTGCACTGATTCTTCTGATTGCGCTGACGGTGATCAACTATTCGGTTGGCTGCGCAGTCTGGGATACCGGGGAGAAGACGAGATTTGCTTCGGTGGTTGCGCTGGATGCGGCGGTTCTTATCCTCTGCAAGATTCTTGCTCTTTTGTCATCCGGAAAGGTGCTTCCTTTTTCTTTTGCTCTTCCGGTGGGACTTTCCTTCTATATCTTTAAGATGATCGCCTATCAGGCGGATCTGTATCGGGGAGAAATTCGAAGGAAGCCGTCTTTTCTTCAGGCAGCTGCGTATTTCTCGATGTTCCCGCAGGTGACGCAGGGGCCGATTATGCGCTATCGGGATGGCTTTGCCGGAAAGCTCAGCAGAAGAAAAGTGACGCCTGCCTTGTTTGAGGACGGACTGATTCTTCTGACGATCGGTTTTTCCATGAAGGTGCTTCTGGCGGACCGCATCGGGATTCTATGGAATGAGATTTCGAAGATCGGATTTGAGAGTATCTCGACGCCGCTCGCCTGGCTGGGAGCGTACGGGTATTCCTTCCAGCTGTTCTATGATTTCTGGGGCTATTCTCTGATGGCGGCCGGGATCGGAATGATGCTCGGCTTTCCGTTTGTGGAAAACTTCGCGCATCCGTATGCGGCAGGAAGCATTGGCGAATTCTACCGCCGCTGGCATGCAACGCTGGGACAATGGTTCCGGGACTACATTTACATTCCTCTCGGAGGCAGCAGAAAAGGGACGGCAAGAACCATCGGCAACCTTTTGATTGTCTGGGCAGTGACAGGCTTCTGGCATGGCGGCACACTGAATTATGTTGTGTGGGGGCTGGTCCTTGGTTTCCTCATTGTTTCGGAGAAATATCTTCTGTCGAAAAGCGAGACCGTTTCCAAAGTGGTGGGAAGAATCCATGTGCTGGTTGTCATTCCGCTGACGTGGGTGATTTTCGCTATTCCGAAGCTTGCGGATATCGGCGTGTATTTCGGCAGACTGTTTCCGGTGCGGGGGAGCACTGGTGTCATAAACAGCGGAGATTTTGTTAAGTATCTGGGAATCTACTGGCCCTTTTTCGCGGCCTCGGTGGTGCTGTGTATTCCGGCGGTCTATCGGACCATCCTCCGGTACCGGAGAAAGCTATGGATGACAGCGCTTCTGGCCGTGTTATTCTGGGTCAGCATGTATTTCAGCATTCATTCTGCGGGCAATCGCTTTATGTATTTCAGCTATTAAAGGAAAACGGGTGAGACCGCTTCTGATACAGGCGGGCAGATCCCCGGTGGAGATTGAATTTGAGAGATCAGGAAAATGAGAACAGACCTGCGGAAGCACCTATCCGGCAGGTCGGAAACTATCTGCGGCAGATGCCGCTCCTGGCTGCGCTTCTGATTACGCTGATACCGTTTCTGGCGTTCATGTACAGCAAAAGTCCGAAGAATGACATGGATCCGTCTGGAAAGGAAGCAGCTTCTGAGGCGGAGATCGCATCGGCAGATTCCGAAGAGACGAAGGCTGATGGAATGGAAGATGCAGATGAGGCCGGAAATGCAGACGAAGGAAACGGCGGAGAGGAAGCTGCTGACGGGGAAAGCTATCCCGGCTTTGAGACGATTCCGGAGACAGAGCCTGCGGATTCTGAGGAAGCGGAGCCGGTGGTTTATACGATCCCGGATGGCGTGAACAACCCGGTTGCACCGGCGACCGATTACGGGAATACGAATACGGCGTATCAGGCGCCGGCAGGGACGGTGTTTGAGACGGCGACGAGCGGAGTGTTTGCACCGGACGGGACCTTTTATTATCTGCAGAGCGTACCGGACGATTCGTATTTCTCGGATGCTCTGTTTATCGGAGATTCCAGAACAGACGGATTCCGGGATTACAGCTCGCTGAAGGATGTCGCAAGCTTCTGGGCAAAGGAATCTCTTTCTGTTTACAACGTTCTGGACAAGAGCCTGCCGCTTTATACGCACGGTACGTGGGAGGACTCCCAGACGCTGCAGCAGGTTCTGGAGACGCATCCGTACGGAAAGATTTATGTTTCCATGGGAATCAATGAAATCGGCATGCCGACCACGGTGAAGTATGTGGAGAAATATAAGGCGCTGCTGGAGATGATCCGTGAGGCAGAGCCGGATGCGATCCTTTATATTCAGGGAAATATGCATGTCAGCAAGGCGTTTTCTTCCTCAGATCCGGTGACGAACAATGTGAATCTTGTGGAGCGGAATGCGGCAATCGCGACGCTGGCAAACGGGAGGGATATTTTCTATCTGGACATGAATCCTGCCGTCTGCGATGAGAACGGAGACCTGCGGGAGGAACTTACCGGAGACGGGGTGCATCTGAAGGCATCTGCCTATGAGAAATGGGCGGATTTCCTGCGGCAGAATGCGATTGTAAAATGAAAAGGGAGAAGCCCATCGAGCGGCTCCTCCCTTTTGTACTTCCGTACATGCGTCGGCATATATTCTAATCGAGGTAAGTCAGACGTCCTTCTTCAAAGCTGTGGATGCCAAGACCCGGCTCGTCGCTGACGGTGATGTCCTTTTCGTTGAAAACAGCGCCTCCGAGGATCGGATCCTCGCGGCAGAGAACCGGACCGTCCAGATCAATGCGGGTGATGATCTGCTTCGCGCAGGCAAGCTCCACTGCGGCATTGACGGAAACCTTGGCCTCCAGCATGCAGCCGAGCATGCATTCCATGCCATAGACCTCTGCGGCAGAGAGGATCTTCTGTGCGTTGTAGAGTCCGCCGCACTTCATCAGCTTGATGTTGATCATGTCTGCAGCGTGATGCTGCATGATGCGGAGAGCATCCTCCGGGCTGAAGACGGCCTCATCGGCAAGAACCGGGACAAAGCTGTTCTCGGTGACGTACTTCAGACCGTCAAAATCGGTTCCCTTGACCGGCTGCTCAACGAGCTCCAGTCCAAGACCCTTTTCCTCCATCTGATCGAGAATACGGACGGCCTGCTTGGGAGTCCACGCCTGGTTGGCATCAATGCGGATCCGGATGTCAGGACCTACGGCATTTCGGACAGCGGCAAGACGCTCTACATCCAGAGAAGGATCGATTCCGACCTTGGTCTTTAACGTGTCATAGCCGCGGGCAACCGCATCACGGGCATCCCGTGCCATCTCCTCCGGTGAGTTCACGCTGATCGTGATGTCGGTGGTGATGGTTTTTCTTGCTCCGCCGAGGAGCTTGTAGACCGGGATGCGGTAAAGCTGGCCGTACAGATCATACAGAGCCATATCAACGGCTGCCTTGGCAGAGGTGTTGTGGACAACGGCACTCTGAACGGTGCGGATGACATCCTCGAAGCAGTCGATGTCGAGACCGATCAGCTTCGGAGCAATGTGGTCCCGGATGGCACCGACAATTGCACCGGTTGTATCGCCGGTGATGACGCCGGTCGGCGGAGCTTCTCCGTAGCCCTTCTCGCCGGTGTCCGTAAGAATTTCCACAATGACATCATTGACGGCATCCACTGTGCGCAGTGCGGTTTTGAAGGGCACGCGAAGCGGGACAGAAATGGTGCCGAGTTTCACCTGAGTAATTTTCATGGCAGAATCAGTCCTTTCCAAATTGATCGTTTTCAAACACTCACATCATACCACGCAGAACCTTTGTATTGTCATTCGAAGAACAGATGAATTATGATAGTTTGATGTCGGGCCGCAAAAAGCGGCGGAAAGGACTGCAATGGCGCAGAACAGATGTGAAATACTTCCGGTGCTTCTGGAGATGGGAGAGGCGCTTCTTGGAAGCGGGGCGGAGATTTACCGCGCGGAGGATACGCTGAACCGGATGGGCTATGCTTATGGGGCGGCAGCAATGAATGTTTTTGTCATTCCGTCGAGCATTGTGATCACGATGGAAATGCCGGATGGCAGGATGCTGACGCAGACAAAGAGAATCCGGTCGGCCAATTCGAATGACTTCACGAGACTGGATGAGATCAATGAGCTGAGCCGCGCGTACTGCAGCCGGCCTTTTCCTGTGGAGGAGCTGAGAAGAAAACTTCGGGAGATCACGTCGCAGAGAATCAGCAGAAAGGAGCTGCTTGCCGGGTGCATTCTGGGAGCGGGAGCCTTTACGGTCTTTTTCGGCGGGAATCTGATGGACGGACTGACGGCCTCGATGGTAGGACTTCTGATCGGCTGTCTTCAGGTATATTTTGCCCCGGTATGCATGAACGATACGGTCTATACGTTTCTGGCATCCTTCCTGACGGGCATTCTGGTCGGCCTCGCGGGAAGAATCCTTCCGGGACTTCATGTGGATCAGGTGATGATCGGAGACATCATGCTCCTGATCCCCGGGATTATGATGACAAATGCGATCCGGGATTTTCTTCTGGGCGACACGATTTCCGGGGCACTCCGGCTGACGCAGGCGCTTCTTCTTGCAGGCGTGCTTGCGCTTGGCATTATGAGTGCGATCGGAATTGCGAGGTGGATATGATGAGAGGAATGCTTCTTCAGCTGCTTATGGCCGGGACGGGCTCTGTGGGCTTTGGAATGATGTTCCGGATCCGGAGAAAACATCTTCTTCTGACGGCATTTGGCGGCGCTTTGTGCTGGCTTGCCTATCTTGGGAGCAGACAAATCTGGAGCGGCATGTTCGTGCCGAGCTTTGCCGCGAGCGTTGCGGCGGCCTTATATGCAGAAGCACTGGCCCGCATCTGCAAGGCGCCGTCTACGCCTTTTTTTGCCCTGTCGGAGATTCCGTTAATTCCGGGGAGCACGCTCTATTACTGCATGCTGAATGCTGCGGGCGGGCATGCAGACGAGGCGGTTTCCTATGGCCTGAAGACGTTTGCCGTCGCGCTTGGAATCGCAGCGGGAATGAGCATTGTCTGGGCCCTGTGTGATTTCAGCAGAAAGGCGGAGCGCTTTCATCGGAGAAGGCACGGGTAGAGCGGCGGCAGTGAGTATTTCCTGGCAGGGCAGGATGAAACCTAGGTCGGTTGAAATCCAAAGTTCCAGTTTGAAGGGGTAACTTCCACCTTTGCCTGG
>ERZ1034680.179-NODE-179-length-42756-cov-14.894335_pt1 | contig 42756 bp, 34 predicted proteins | sample MGYA00520639_ERZ1034680 | MGnify/ENA primary metagenome ERZ1034680 (study PRJEB33766, sample SAMN09781760) | gut metagenome | biome: gut microbiome | host: Homo sapiens | place: Madagascar | study: EMG produced TPA metagenomics assembly of the PRJNA485056 data...
AACTGAATAATTCAAAATCGCAGGCGAAGCCGAGAATAATTCCTAATTCAAAATTTAAAACTCTTAATTCGGACGCCTTGCCCTCCGACACAATATTTGCATTTCTAACGCTCAATACTGCCAGCTGAGCGCACAACAAAATCTTTGGTGCGAAATTCTTGAATTTTGAGCGTTTGGGGTCAATGTGCTTATACACAGCATGTTATGAGGTTTTCTGACGAAGCGATATGAAATCAGACTCACAAACGAGCCGTTTTTTGCTGCAATAGCGCCACTTTTACACTCCAATAGTGCCACTTTTATCATGCAATAGCGCCACTTTTACACTCTAATAGTGGCACTATTGTAGTGTAAAAGTGGCACTATTGTTAAGCATTGGAGCTGTTTGCACAGCAAAACACCATAAAAACAGCTTTTTGATTCTCTAGAATCAATTTTTATTTTGTAATAAGTTTTTACTCTTTGTACGATATTTGCATGGCGTCCGCCGTCCGCTTAGACATGTTTTCCCTTTTTAAGAAACTTTATTTAAGTAAAAATCCTCTTCTTTTATGTTTGTTATTGATTTATTTCATATATTTGCATTTTCGTTACGTAAGGCATCGATTAGTTACGAATCGTTACTTTGTGACGAAGGCGACGACGGAATAAATTATAAACCCTATAAAATCTATCGTTATGAACAACATCCCATTAGTATTTTGGCTGATCCCGATAGCCAGCGTTGTGGCATTGGGAATGGCATGGTTCTTCTTCCGCGCTATGATGAAGGAAGACGAAGGTATGGACAGAATGAAAGAGATTGCGGAGCATGTCAGGAAAGGCGCTATGGCTTATCTGAAGCAGCAATACAAGGTGGTGGCCATCGTTTTCGTGGTGCTCGCCCTTATCTTCGCTTTCATGGCTTACGTACTGAAAGCGCAGAATCCGTGGGTGCCTTTCGCATTCCTTACAGGAGGTCTTTTTTCCGGACTGGCTGGCTTCTTCGGCATGAAGACCGCCACCTACGCCTCGGCACGCACCGCCAACGGCGCACGCACAAGTCTGGACAAAGGTCTGAAGATTGCTTTCCGAAGCGGCGCCGTAATGGGACTCGTCGTGGTGGGTCTCGGACTGCTCGACATCGCCATCTGGTTTGTTGTTCTTAACGCCGTCTATGAAGGCGAGAGCACAGCTCTCGTCACCATCACCACCACCATGTTGACCTTCGGCATGGGAGCTTCCACGCAGGCACTCTTCGCCCGCGTCGGCGGAGGCATCTATACGAAGGCTGCCGACGTGGGAGCCGACCTCGTGGGCAAGGTGGAGGCCAACATCCCCGAGGACGACCCGCGAAATCCTGCCACCATCGCCGATAACGTGGGCGACAACGTGGGCGACGTGGCTGGTATGGGAGCCGACCTCTATGAGAGCTATTGCGGATCAATCCTCTCGACGGCTGCTCTCGGTGCCACAGCCTTCGCCATGAACGGCGACATGCAGCTCCGAGCCGTCATAGCTCCGATGGTGATAGCCGCTATCGGCATCTTCCTTTCGCTCATCGGCATCTTCCTCGTGCGCACCAAGGAAGGAGCCACGATGAAGGAACTCCTCAGCTCGCTCGGTCTCGGCACCAACGTCAGCGCAGGTCTTATAGCCGTAGCCACATTTATTATATTATATCTGCTCGGCATCGAAAACTGGTTAGGACTCTCGTTCTCCGTAATCAGCGGACTCGTTGCGGGCGTAGTAATCGGTCAAGCCACCGAATACTACACCTCACACAGCTATAAGCCGACGCAGAAAATTGCCGAGGCTTCGCAGACCGGTCCTGCCACGGTCATCATCAAGGGCATCGGCACGGGTATGATTTCCACGATGATACCGGTGGTGACCATCTCCGTAGCCATCATGCTCAGTTATCTCTGCGCCAACGGATTCGACATGTCGCTCTCGGCAAAGTCGATCAGCACCGGACTTTACGGCATCGGCATCGCAGCCGTCGGCATGCTCTCCACACTCGGCATCACTCTTGCCACCGACGCTTACGGACCCATCGCCGACAACGCTGGAGGCAATGCGGAGATGAGCGGACTGGGCGAGGAAGTGCGTGAGCGTACAGACGCCCTCGACGCTCTCGGCAACACCACGGCAGCCACGGGTAAGGGCTTTGCCATCGGTTCGGCAGCCCTCACGGCTCTCGCCCTCCTCGCTTCCTACATAGAGGAGATAAAGATAGCCATGATTCGGGCTATGGAGAACGGCAAGCAATACGTTGACGCTGCCGGCAACCTCTTCGACCCGACCAATGCCACCACCATTGACTTCATCAACTTCTTCCAGGTGAACCTCATCAATCCCAAGGTGCTCGTCGGAGCTTTCCTCGGCGCGATGGCAGCCTTCCTCTTCTGCGGCTTGACAATGGGCGCCGTAGGACGTGCAGCCGAATCGATGGTGCAGGAAGTGCGCCGTCAGTTCCGCGAGATAAAGGGCATCCTTGAAGGCAAGGCAACGCCCGACTACGGCCGTTGTGTGGAGATAAGCACCCGCAGCGCCCAGCGCGAGATGATCATCCCGTCGCTCCTCGCCATCGTCATCCCCATCGTAGTGGGCTTGGTGCTCGGCGTAGCCGGCGTCCTCGGTCTGCTCACTGGTGGCTTAGCCGCCGGCTTCACCCTCGCCGTCTTCATGTCCAACTCCGGCGGAGCATGGGACAACGCCAAGAAGATGATAGAAGAAGGCCACTTCGAAGGCAAGGGTAGTGACAATCACAAGGCCACCATCGTAGGCGACACCGTAGGCGACCCCTTCAAGGACACCTCCGGCCCCTCCCTCAACATCCTCATCAAGCTGATGTCGATGGTAAGCATAGTAATGGCAGGCCTTACCATCGCCATATTGTGATGGTAGGGATATAAAACGAAAAAAAGAGAAATCCCTCGGCAATACAGATGATTGTCGAGGAATTTCTCTTTTTTCATATTCCCGTAAAAAGAATATTTTTACTTTGATATGTTGACGTTATAGTCTAATCCACCATAATCCTTCACCGTAGACGAATCGTAGCTGAATGTATACACCTTGCCGTCTGTGCCGCAGAAATATACGTCATTAGTTGGAAGTTTGTGGTCGGGACATAGTACATCCACGAGCTTTCCGAACTCGGCATCGCCGCAAGACAGGAGATAATTGTTCAGAGCGTCAACGGCTGCCTTTCCCTTCGGAGCCTTCAGCGAAGCCCTAAGCACCATCATGTCACCGGCATCCTCCATGTCGCTCTCCTCCTGCACCACTTTCAGTGAGCATGCCGCATTCTGGCGCACGCCGTAATTCAGCTCGATGTTGCAGCGCGAAACATACACGAAAGCATTGACCTTCTGGAACAGGCTCACCTGCATGTTCTCACCGTCTGGCAACATGTATGTGCAGAAACGTACATTGGCGTATTCTCCCTGCTTTCTTGCCTGGGTCTCAGAAAGGCTGACGCCCTTGGCAGTAACGTTGTCCCCCGTCTCCATATCATAATACACAGCCGCCGGAATCATCATTCCCGTGACGCTGTTGTTGTCCTCGTTCAGGTCGACAACCTTGCAGAAATCTCCCTTCACCCACGCCATTTTGGAGTTGGGCTCCTCTGCGCTCTCAGCATAACTCTCAGCCGTCACAAATATCTGGTACCAGCCGTTCTGAGCTTCCTGCTGCTTGCTGTTCACCATATATATATTGCCGTTGTAAGGGTGATACGTGTCCACAAACGCGCCCGTCATCTCATCAGCGCGATACTTAGAACCCTCCGTGTCGGAGAAGAAAATCTTGGTATAGGTCTCGAACGATCCGCCATCCGAATTCCAGCTCATCAGCTTGCCGCTGTTGGTATTAGGCAGTCGGCGGAGATTTACATTGTCAGAAGTGATCTTCACGAAACGCTTCACACTGGGTTGCTTAACCAGAAACGAATAAGCCCTTACCGTCGTGGCTGAAGCCATAAGAGCCACCGTAAGCGCAAAAGAATAAAGTCTTGAATGATTCATAAATAACACAGAATTTTTAATTATTAGAATTTTTATAGTAAAAGCCGTTTGTTGCAGCTGCAGTGCAAATATAAATAATTTTTGCAGAATACAAAAATAATAAACAAATAGTATGAAGATTTTGTGATATTTGTTTGTTGTCTTTTGGGAAAAATTTATACCTTTGTACGTGAACTATAGTGGCTCAATGAAAATTTTGATGGAAGACGAGTTCTTACATTAATGTATAAAGAGACACTTTGTTATCTAAAACTTACAGCGTTCTGTCTAGAACTAATTTGACACCGATATGGAAGTCAATGGCTGTATATCAGAAAAAGAACAAAACTCTGGAGGTGGTGAAAAAAATTTTTTCCCCCCCCATACGTTGGACTTGCCTCCGACGTCCTCCCCGAAGCTCAAAGCAATGACAAGGCAGAGAGTTCACGAACTGGGGTGTCCACCAATTGTGCACTTTCTGGAACAAATATAAGTAAACCGGTTCTTCCCGTAATATACAAGAAACGAAGAGAGGAAAATATTCCTCAATGGTACGCCCTCCGGACCACATACGGCAGAGAGAAAAAAGCGTACGATTATATGATAGGAAAAGGCGTCACCGCTTTTTATCCTACCCAGACAAAAGTGAAACTTATAAATGGTAAACGCAAAGAAGTAACCGAATCTCTATTACCAAACATTTTCTTCGCCTACGGCACCTTAAACCAAATCAAATCCTTCGTTTACGACAACGTAAACCTCCCCTTCCTCCGTTTTTATTATCGTCACACCCATGTCGGCAGCAGAATAGACAAAACCCCAATGGTAGTCCCGGCTTCCCAAATGGAAAGCCTGAGAATCATCTGCGCCGCCGAAACCGACAACACAATAATAACATTAGCAGAAGTTCCAAAGTTCAAGAAAGGACAGCTGGTGAAAGTCACTGACGGCGCATTCAAGGGAGTGATAGGAAGAGTGGCAAGGTGGCAAGGTCAGCAAAGAGTGGCAGTGGTAGTGGAAGAACTGGTAACAGTAGTGACGGCGTATGTGCCGAGTGCGTTTTTAGAGAAAATGTAACATGTAATCAAATATGAAAAGAACATTATTTTTTATCTTTGGATTTTTACTTTTATGTTGTAACAATATTAAGGCTGGTATGCTCTTAATGCAATATCAACATGATAAGGAAAAGTTTGTACAACAAAGGAATGTTCATTTAAATAGACATTTTATTGTTGCTATAGATGGCGCAATGCCTAAATACACCAATGAATTACTCAAAATATCTACTAAGGATTATGTTGAGAATCTATTAAATAAATATTTTGATTATAACAAGAAAGATTATCTTTCATTGGTGACATATCAAATCGACCTGTCAAATCCTGATTTCAACAGATTTGCTTTTGTGCCACAACTTTCCAATGGAAACCGAGCTGCATGGATACAGCAGAGCAAGGTGGATTTTTCAGCATTGGGAGATTGGGCAAGTATGGTAGCTATTCAGCATAATCGTTTAGTCGGAATAAACAAAGCTTCATTTCAATCTGCAGCAAAACAGTATATACTAAAGGCTGTCCAACAAAACTCGAATATTGGAACCAATGAAACATATATAATATTGTTAAGCGACGAAAAAGTAAATGGTATTGATGATAACTATCAGTTAGAATGGAATAACATTTCAACGTCGAAAGGTTCACGTATTGCACCATATAGAGAGGAAGTGTTCTCTAAATTAAAAAATATTAATAAACGATTTCTTTTCGAACCGACTAAATTTTACGGACAATACAAACATGAATTTGCCCATATTTCTAAAGAACCGTTTGTACTTGCCGTATATAAAGTACGCCCTACCATAATTCCATCTATACAATCTATAGCTAATATACCAGCGCAACTTCCATTTAAGAAAGTACGTGGTGGCTATGCTTTCGACCTTGATTTGAGTGCTATTGATCCTATGTACTCTGTAATTAAGACGGAATTAACGTTAAATGACAAAAATAAAAAGTATTCAATTAAAGGTTGTAAACAAACACAAACTATAGACAAACAACTTCTTTCAGAAGGTGATACAGTGACCTTTAAAGTCTGGCTGAACTACAAGGACGGCATATATAATGGACTTGTTATGAATCCTTATGACGAGGATTACCAAAAAGGACTAACCATAACGCAGTCGGTTGTTTTCAAAGACGATGCCAAAATATTCGGTAAAATCGAGATGCCCGACTTCCTTTGGTGGTTTTGGGCAGATGATGTACAGGCTATTGTGATATTTTGGGATGTCGTGTTCATCCTTCTGTTTATAATTATAATATGCATATTTGCATACAAAGGTTTTAAAACAGTCACAGCCTATATTCCTAATAATGATTCTATAAAGATCAGCCACATGTAATTTGTTAAAATATAATACGTAAGTAAAATAGAATACACATTATATATATATGGATATAATAATTGACTTAAAAAATGAAAAACGTTCCAAGGTAAATGTTGAGATGTCTTGGAAAATATCTGTTGCGGAGCGCAAAGGCAATATATGGGATCGACTGCCTTGGGTTCGAAACAATCAAAATATTGAAAGACGTGTATATGTAGACATACAAAATATATTCGTACCCAAGGAAATTAGATATGACAAGGATTGCCTATTCTCTATAGTAAGCGACCAGCAAGAGTTTAAGAAGAAATCTTTCCCTGTACAAATCAACCTTATACAAAAGGATACGCCTTTTCAATTGTACTTTAACCAACAAGCTATAATTGATTGTAGCGAATCGCAGCAACGGGTTCCGAAGAAATATACAATCAGCTTTGATGTTGTTGTGTTAGATGAATCCAACAATAAAATCGACTCACATAAAGAGAGTATAAATATTACATTTGCTCCCCTTGATGTGAAACCTCGCTTTGCTATTAATTTGGAAAAAGAATCAATAAAGTATAACTCACAACTCTCAGAATTGAAGATTGGTGAGATTGTAACATGGATTGACGAGTCGTACCAATACACGCCTAAGTTGAACATTGATACAAAAATAGGTATATTCGACGGAGCAAGTGACATGGGAGATGTATTGTTCTTCAAAGAAAAAGGAACAAGGGTACAAGAGTGGAATGGTTTGCTTAAACCTTCAAGAAAGGAATTGCGACGCTTTGAAATGTACATCGATTTGTCGAAAATCAGCAATCCAATTGAAGAGGAAAAATGTCTGACCATCGAAAATAAATCTAAATTCTCGGTAGAATACAGTCCTGAGATTATACAGCCTTTAGCAGAATTAACAGAACAACTTTTAATTAAGCGTGACGGACAGAGTGCTGAACTGAAAGTAATTATTGACGATGACGTAGATGATACATTGGAATATATAGATAATGGTAATAATATTAATGTGTCTGAGTTCTCATTTACTCCACAAAGCAAAATGCAACGTCAATTAACAATTGATATTGCCAACGCAGCAACAGATGGGAGCGTAAAACAAGCAGGAGTAATAATTCGTAATTTCAGTATCAGCGACAGTGTTTGCAATGATGTAAAAGTACTTGACGACAATGGCAAAATAATCACCATATTCACCACCATTGATGGCGACGACTGGGAACACCTCAACAGTAATGGCGGACTGTTCTTAAAAAATGGAAAGGACAGTTTTACAAGTCTTGATCTAACGTTCAACCCATCACAGATTGCGGAAGTAGTGGGTACTGACAGCGAGTGTGTGTTTGCCGTTGAGACAGTTGTTTCGTTTGACTATTATGAGAACAAGAAAGGTCAATCGTATTCAGATAGTGACTTCAAGTATTTTAGTATGACTATACATTGGAAATTGCAGCTTGAACCTTATCCAGAGTGGTTATGCGTAGACTATGGTTCTTCTGCTATTGTATGCAAATACGACAAGAAGGTTATTGACTTGAAAAAACAAAAAGATTTTGTATTTTCTAATGAACGCAATGGCTATGACAAGTTCACTGAAGATAGTTTTGAAAACGGAACAAAATTTCTTTCATCCGACATTCTGTTCCACCAATTAAATCCAAATCAAACAGACACCTCACTTTGTGTAGAACAAGCTAATACCGAACCATATAATACTCTTGCCGTCTGTCTGTCACCGACATCGAGTTTGGTGGTTAGTGAGGTACAAAGACAATTGCCCTGTCTTAAAATCCTTGTTGGTAACGAAAACTTGCCAACCAACGCTCACTATGATCAGTTCTCGTATCTACGTAATGATGAAAATACAGGCAAAACAGGACTTATAAGAATCAAGGATGCCAAAGTAGCCAATGAGAAAAACTGTTTGGCAAATGTAACAAATATCTTTGAAGAAGCTTACAACGAATTGTTCAAGTACTTTGTATCGCCAGTCACTGGTGATAAAAGAAAGCTGAACAAGCTTGTGCTGACATATCCTAACACATATACCCCAACCCATCTTGGTATATTGAGAGGCATTGCAGACAAGACATTCCCTTATCTGCGTGACGGATATCTAAAATTTGTAAGTGAGTCGGATGCCGTTGCTGCATATTATATTGCAAACTGGTCAAAATTCAACAAGGGAGGTAATATAAAAGAAAAAGAGACAGTACTTGTATATGATATGGGAGCTGGCACTCTTGATATTACTGTATTGGACAAGTGTGCTGCTAATACAAGAAAAATAGAAGTTGAAGTAAGAGGAAAAATAGGTACAGGCAAAGCAGGCAACTATCTCGACTATACAATCGCATGCATATTACAAGAAATAGGATTGATACCAATTCAATTGGTATCTACAGACTTTGTTGCAAACAGTGCTATCCGAACGGATATGTTGCATTTGAAATATGCAATCAAAACAGAGATTAAACCACGTCTTGTCCCTGGCGAAATCATAACGTACAGCTTCGGACGTAAATCATTGTCTGTTGAGGCAGACAAGATAATAAACCACCCTAAGTTCCAACGATATTTGGAGGATGTAACCACAAATATATTCAAGCAGATAGGTATGTATATCGGTGGCGATTTTGACATTACGACAGTTATTCTTTCTGGTAGAAGCTGTAGATTGCAAGTATTGCGAAATGCCATTGAAGAGTCGACGAATAAGTTAAGTACAAAAACAGTTAGAGTAGTAGAATTTGACTCAGAGAAAGACGAGGAAAAGACATTGGTAGCAGAAGGTGCTATCGCCCAAGTTAGCAAGTTCGATATCCCAACATCAAAGGTCAAGATTAAGTCACGTCGTCTTTATGCTTCATATGGTCTTGTATACCAAGAGCTTGGTGGACACCTTCGTTATGTGGAATTGCTAAACCACAACGACATTCCTTACACATCGGCAACAGGAATATTCGACGGCAAGAATATAAACATTAATGGAACTTCATCATCTGCTTATATTCGCCTTGTACAGACTTATATGTCTCCAGAAGAAACAGAAGCCAACTATAATGTTGGGAATACTGAGTTTATATCTGATATGGAAGAATTTGATATGGCTAATTTCAACAATGCCGACGAACTGAATGTACGACTAAGGCTTGACCGAAACAATAATGTTTCGCTTTATGTGAATGGTCTGAAGTCAATAGCAAGCACTCCTAAGGGTGTAGATTTGACAAGCGCCATCACAAAACAGAGTATTTGGCCTGTGACAATTTAAAAATACAAAACTTAAAAACATAACAAAAATGATAAGAAGATTATTATTACTTATATTGTCAGTAGTTATGGGCAGTATGACTATGAATGCCCAATGTACACTCGACTTAACAGGTGAAAAACCGTCCCTAATAAAAGGAAAGAATACCATTACAATTGATAAAAGTAAGGATAAAGAAAATAAGTATATTATTGATTGTAAAGATAGTATTACTATCAATAAAATAGTCTTTGCAAAAGATGGAAAAGAGCCAAAATCTTTAGTAATTAATATTGGCGATAGTGTAATTATGAAAAAGAAGGGTATAAAGAATTACATTTCCAAAGAAATAAAAATCTCTCCAAAGGAAAAACTTATTATAAAATGGGGACAAAGTAATTGGACTTTCAAAATGAAAGAAAAGGCACTTCTCCAAATAGAGAATACCAAAACTGAAAAAAAATCCACAGAAACGCAGGATAGTTCTAACAATTTTATGTATATAGTTAGAGGACTTGTTGTATTCTTTATTGGATTCCTTGTTGGTGGAAATATACACCGTTTGTGCAGACTTTTTAAGAGAAATAAAAAAGGCGCCCAGGAGCAACCAAAAGAAGGTGATCTTAAGAATAACAACTCTGATAATAATGGATCGGATGAAGAAAAAGCTGAAGGTAATGATGCCTCATCTGATGAGGAATCGGAAAATGCAGTTGAAGGAGATAGTAGTAATAGCGAGGACTCAAACGAGGAACCATGTGGAACAACCATTAGTATTGATATAAAGAATGCCCTTGATGATCAAATCGCAATAATAATCAAGGGATACGAAGATGATTTTTTCAAAGGCTATAATGATAACAATTCAATAGTTGAACGTCTACAAGAAATATTATCTAAATACTTTAATTTGCTAGATGACCAAAAGAATATATCCAAGGCACTATCTATAAAAGAAGATTCAGATAAGGAAAGGATTTTGAGTGAAATTAAAACTATAAAATCAGAACTATCCAAATACAAATCTAAAGAAGGCTCGAAGAATGACGACAATAAATATATTTCAGTTTCAAAACTTGAGAACCTTATAAAGACAAATGAAATATCGAAGACTTTCTATGATGATACTACTGGTGATTTTGAAAATAGATTTAAAGAACTATTAAAGAAGTTATACAAAAGGATAAAAAATTCTATTGACACGACCTCAAATGGTGTATACGAGCAAAAAAAATATGTTATTGAACAATTAGACAAATATGGATTGGGCCAATTCTTCGCCCCTAATACTACATTAGAATCAGGAATTGAAAAAATTAAGGCTGAAATAGAGAAGGGCCAATCGTTAGAAACGGTAGGCAACACTGTTAATATCAACAACGCAGAGCCTAAAAATTCATATGATATCGAAAGTATTGTTAAGGAGTTGCACAGTCAAATACCAGATATCTCAGATAGTATAAGTAGTTTAAATGATTTGGTAAAAGATATTCAGAATTTAGTTAAGCAAAAAAATGATGTAGATAAGACAGACAGCTCTTCTTCCTCTGAGAATATTGAAGAAAAGGCGATTAATAACTTCTTAAAGAAAATTGGTATCCAACCTAACGAAACTCAAGAAGATGCCATAAAACAAATAGAAGAAGCAATTGCCAAGAGAAAAGAACTTGACGATATATGCAGAAAATATGAAGCTGATAATGGGAAGGAACTATATAACGCAATAAAGGAACACATATACAAAAGCGTAAAAGGCCTTTTGGTGTCTAAGGTTGACACTAAAGATATAATTGCTAATTGTCATACTACGGAAGGTATTGTCAAAGAGTTATCTGAAGCATACACCGAAGTAGGTTTAAGGAAACAAAAACTTGAAGATGAACGAAACATTTTTGCAAGCAATCTAAAGGAGGTATGTGCTAATGAGGGTAATATAGAACCCTTTGACGACAGCGATCTTAATGCAATTTTTAATGCTTATAGAAAAGCTGTAGGTCAAAAGGCCAATACGGCAAAGGAGCAAATAGTAACTCTTGAAAAAGAAAAGGAAGAACAGAAAGATATCATTGAAACCAATAATGCAACCTTTAATAACATGCGTTCTGAAATGTTAGAAGTGTTGAATCAAGACATTATTAGCATACAAGAGTCTATACATAGAACTTTTATTCGTCCGTGCGACATGAATCTAAAGTCACAGTCTGATGACAACCAATCATTGCTGCGTGACGCTTTTAAGAAGTTTGAAAAAAGGCTGCAAGACACAAAAACTATAAGCAGTTATGACGAGTTATATCACGATGTACAAAAAATAATTGAAGAAGACATTGTTAATGAGTATGGTCTAATAAATGTTCTTGCAAGATATTATGCTTATAGTTGCTTACCGTTTATGACAGATCAGGCACGTGAATATGGAATGCGTATAGACCATGAGTCTATGATGTTTGCATATAACGCACTTGTTCATTTTACTAATAGATTTGGATTGCAACTCATTGTTCCAAATCTCTTTGCCGACCGTATTACAGATGGAGATTATAAGGATTGTACGGGCGAAAAGTATGGTGACTTGGAGAATATGTGTCCTGGTGTAGCCAATTTTGTGCTTGAAATCAGCAATTCTGACAAACAACATTATATCACAGATCTTGTAAGGGTTGGTTATAAGAAAAACTATGAGGTTAAACAAAAGGCAATGGTTATCGTTGCCCAATAAAAAAAGTGTTATGAATAAAAAAATATTAATAGGCGCAGTTGTCGTTGTTCTTGCAATTCTTCTATATTTTGCGGATGGGTGTGGTGGTACTAAAACTGTCAATACCCTTGATGCTCATTTTGGATTATTGAAGCAACCGTCAACGTCAATAAACTCTTTGGATATATATTTTGATGCATCAACAAGCATGAAAGGATATTTTGCAAGTGGCGATGGTCAAATGTCAAACATTGTTAGTAGATTTGAAAAGATTGGAGACAAGTCCAAGATGTTTCTTATTCGTAAAAATGATAGTATTTATTCTTACTCAGGTTACTCAACCGATCTTCAAAAGAATTTGAGTTTGTTTGATGGTGGTAGCACGCATTTTGAGAAATTAATACCACTTATGTGTGATAAGTCGAGCAAGGGAAAATTGACAGTTTTAGTTACTGATGGTATAGTGTTCATTAACAAGAATGCCTCTACTGCTCTTGAACAGTTTCAGAACCTTCTCGCCAAATCTTTAAAGGGCAAGACTAAAGAAAAGGCTATAGCGATTTTCAAATACACTGCAAAATTTACAAGTATGCAGGTTGGCAAGGGAGGAGCATGTTATTATGACATGTATGATACGCCCAAAAAGTTGGATTCTCCAGAACGTCCATTTTACATAATTGCAGTAGGAGTACCAGAAGACATCCTTGCTTTGCAGAATGTAGCAGACTTAAAGCCTGAATTGCAATTGTATTATGGAATAGACAAGAGTGGCACAGTGTTAAAAGGCGAGCAATATTCGCCTTCAAAAGGAACTGCGGTAGATCCTGCTAAAGATATTGTGCTAAGAATGACCTTACCCAAAACTGTAAGCTATTTATATGATACTGACAAAGAGTTTTTTAATCATTCAGCTGCTAAACTGACATTAGGAGACAAAGTACTAAAGGACACCATACAATATTCAACAATCAGCCAAAAAACAGAGAACGGAATTAATATTGCTATAACTGTTAAAAGTCCTGCTTCTACTGGTATAGGGATCGGAACGCTCACCTATTTGATTGAAAACAACATTCCTTCTTCTTGGTTAGCTCTGTCTGTAAATGACGACTCCAACCCCAATGTGTTGCTATATCGTAACAAAACTTTTGGATTGGAATATCTGCTAAAGGGCATCAAGGACGCGTTTGACGGAAACAACCCATTGATAAAGACAACATTCGAATATAAATAATCTAAAAACATTAAATTTATGGACAAACTTTTTTTCTTTGTGACGAACTCACAAGCATGGAAAGACACACGTGAATTCCATGAGAATTTCTTTTTAACTCACAGCGCATTTATGTATGGGCTTTTAACTGCAATTATTGTAGCTTTGATTCTTGCTGTGGTCTTTTATTTCGGCTGCTGCAATAAACGCAATGATGACTCTATGGCAAAAACAGGAGTTTGGGCTGGCTTTCTCCTTGTAACGGGCTTGTTCGTTTTTTTGACAGCTAACTTTGTTTTTATAGGTAAGTCGAATGTGGCAGATTCACAGTCTTTGTTCTATAAACACTCTTTTTATAAAACGAATACAGAGTTTGTTATAGAAAAGACTCGCGACAACCAAAATCAGCAACAGGTTGATGAATATACTACAGCACGACAGAAGATAGAGAATGATTTGAATAACGGCAAGGATGTACGCTATTCCTATAGTATAGGATGCACAATTTATGCTTTGTTGTTCTTTTACTTTTTCAGCATTCTTCTCAAGGGATTTACATATTTAGGAATTGCTATACCTCATCCATGGCCTCATAAATCAAAATAGAAGCAAGAACATATAAAAGAATAAACATGAAGAAATTATTTTTATTTGCTATCGGCGGTACTGGTGAACGTGTCCTACGTTCAACAACCATGCTTCTTGCAGCTGGTGTACCCGCATTTAATGGATATGATATATACCCTATAATCATAGACTATGATGCAGACAACAAAGATAAGAATCGTGCAAGAGATATTTTAAAGCATTATCAAAAAATCAATAGAATTGCTTATTCCAATCATCCGTTGTCATCAATGCCGCAAGGTGACAAGAATATGGGGCAATTCTTTGGTTGTGCAATGAAGGAGATGAATGGTCTAAATGATTTTGTGTTGGACTTTAATCCTGGAGATTCAAGCTTGAAATTTCGAGACAAGATTGGTTTTGATCAAATGGCAGGGGATTTGCTACCGACACAGGCACTTATAGAATCTCTCTACGATACTTCTGATGACCCAACAACAGAGTTGAACCTTGACCTTACTGTTGGATTCAAGGGAAACCCAAATATTGGTAGTGTAATCTTCCACAAGCTGGGTGATTACAATGAGTATGCTGCATTTGTTAGCACATATAATGTTGATCAAGGAGACAAAGTAGTTATTATTGGATCTTTATTTGGTGGAACTGGAGCTTCTGGCATACCTGTACTTGCGCAGCAAATAAAGAAAGATATTGCAAATGTAGATATGGCAGCGTTGATGATACAGCCATATTTTGCACCAGAGATTGTGAAAGGTGGTGCTATAAATGCTCATCTTTTCGATTCCAAGACTAAGGCTGCTTTGAATTTTTATGAACGTTCTGGCATAAAGAATAGCATGAGGGCTGTCTATCATATCGGTGATCCTTATCCTACAATCATTCCATATTGCGAGGGAGGTGCTGGTCAGCAAAACAATGCTAATCTTGTAGAATTTATCAGTGCTCTTGCTATTGCCCATTATTGTGGGGAAAGAGTGCCCAAAGGAACATTTGGCAACGAATATATGTATGGTTTGTCGCGTGACATAGTTACTAAAGTTGATGAGACTGGTAAACAAGACAGTTGTCGTATATTCGCAAACGATTTTGACCAAGGAACCAAGGATAATGTGCTTAAATATCTCACAGCATTTGCGTATGCAATGAAATATCTTCGTGCGGATATCGTTGGGGGCAAACTTAATAGAGAGACAGCATTCCTTGCTATTCTTGAATTTGAAAGCATAAAGGAAGATGTAAAGCGTAACAAATTTTCTGATAACGGAAAAAATAAGCTTCAAGACCTGCTTGTATACTTGAATGGTTATGTTGATGAATTCACAAAATGGTTGTCAGAGCTTGACTATGAAGGTAACGACAATAAGCATATTCAACCTAACAGTCATCGATTGGCATTCTTTGATTTTGACAAAGATATTTCCGATATGATAGAAAAATCACAAGAAAAAGCAAGGGAGAATAGATTTAACTTTACAAATGCTGTTCGTAATGTCGGTAATATGTTTAATGGCAATTCATCTAATGTGAATATAACTCCTTTAATGAGTTCCAATCTCAGAGATCGTAAACATCTTGACGAAACAGGCAAAAAAATGAATACCAAAGAATACGAATTTGTATTCATGGATTTATTGCGTGCTTCTTGTATAGAAATAGTAAATAACAAATAAAAATATCATTATGCCTGATTTACATTTTTTCAGTATTGGAGACAATCTTAATGATACGGGGCATTATGGCTTCGTAAAAAAAAACTACGTTGACGGCTCTAAGATAGCTGACAAACTAATGGAATATGGTGATTCTATTAACAAGATGGGTACTTCAATCCCTACACCATACGCACGTCTTTACCTGTTTGATTCAGCTTTCAAACAGCTTAACAGCTATTTTAACAGCCAAGACGATTCCTTGAAACAGGAATCGTATGAAGGTGTTATTAATAATGAAGGGGACACCGTGCCAACTGCCTATCATTTTTTAGTGAGCGAATGTCTTGACATGCTCGAATTTATATTCAAGTATGGTGATAGGAAAGAATTTGATGTTGAGGAATGGGATGTTCAAGCAGAATGTAATGTGTTGATGAACCAAGGTAATGCAAATCAAAATGAACTTGGCGCAGCATTGCTTGATGCGCATAACACAACTGTTCTTAATCAGTTTTCAAAGATTTATCTTTTTAAATGGAAAACAAGTAATGGAAAGGAGATTATTCTTGGAGGTACTTCTCCAATAACTCTTGTATATACAAGCCCCAACGTCAGAAGACGTCTTAATGAAGCTGGTTTAGTATTTAATGGAGGAGCTGGTAACCGTCTTTTTGATAATAGCCGTCACACTCCGTTGTATAAACGATCAAAGGAATTCAGAGAATTTCTATATACATATTGGCTCACTGATTTGTCGACAGTACACAGTCTTACTGAAACACAAATATATAGTTACATAAACAATTGTAACGTACAGTTCGATAGACAAGTTATTATTAATAGAAGAAATCCTGAGTTGAAGAAGGTAGAGCCTCTTTCAATTCAGAATATTGGTTCAATAACAACTTCTGGTGTATATCTTTATTGTTCACACAATATACCAGATTTGTCATGCTGCGACTATGTTATCCAGCCTACGGCAACCATATGGCAAAATGAGGATGTAAATGGTGAAGAGCGTACTGTACAAACTCCACTTGCATTAACTCCAAATGGTGTTGATGGATATAACTATACTGGTCCAGATCGTAAATGGAACAGGGCTACAGATATAATACCGTCAATGATGGAGAAATCGTTGACTGAGCGTATTCTTCCTGGAACTACATTTAAATATCCGTACATAACTGTAGATGATTTTCTTGAGTCTAAAATCATTGAGGTATCATACAATGTACGAAAGGATAAATTCTATACGGGCTCAGGTCAAAATATAAAGTACATTTTGCCTTTGAAGAAGGAATTCTTCAAGTTTTTCAATGTTGGCGACATCGAAAATATGGTGAATGTGAGTGTTGACAAAGACACATTAGATGTAACCGTGACTATAGATATTCCATTGGAGGGTGGAAAGAAGATTACATTCTGCAAGCGTTATTATGACGGTGATGAAGACGGTAAAGGATGTGACAAAGTAAGATGCTTTGACAAGGAGATGTTCGATATGGCAATATTTCCATCCTATCGTTTGCCGCAAAACAATGCATACAATATCATGCTTGGAACAAATAAGCTTGACAACTTGAAATTGAAATTCTACCGTCAGTCAGAGTTGGGACAAGGATATCCTATTGAAGGCGTTGATGACGATATCCGTACTTCGGACAATGGATTCCAGACTCGTCATCTTCATGTTGATGGTGATTTCGATTTCATTGAACTAACTGTTCCTGACGAAGATAAAACCTGTAGTGCTCTTGTTGTTCCTAAATTTAAGCAATGTCCGAACACTACTTTAAACTATGCTTTCTGTGTTGATTTTGGAACAACGAACACACATGTAGCTTATGTAAGTAGAATGTTGGGGACTACTGGTGCAGTAACTTTAAAACAAATTGAGAAATTTGGTTTTATGCGTTCTGAGATAGCCGGTAATGATGATAGTCAGATTATGATACTAAATGATGATCGAGGTGCTGGCTATTTTGTGAAATTCCCTACATTCTTACAACGCGAATTTGTTCCGTATGAGATTGATAAGGAAAAAGGCATACATTATCCTATGCGTACAACCAGTTGGGAGAAAATACAGCAAGCTGGAAGCTTGAATTGCTTTAGCTCTGTAAATATCGGTTTCAATTACGATAATGAGCTTATAAAAGAAGGAAACTCTCAAGGAATGTATCGTACAAACATCAAATGGGCAAAGAACGATCCGCTTGCACAATCTCGTCTGAAGGAATACTTCAAAGAACTTCTTTGGATGATGAAAGGCAAGTCTGCACTCAATGGTGGAGGCGGTGACTTTAAGGTAGTTGCAACCTATCCGTTATCTATGAGCGTGCCTGAAGTACAGGCTTTTAAGAATGCATGGAAGGATGCTGCCCGTTGGTTGAACATAAATGAGGGAAATATAAAGTTTGAACTTGAAAGTGTTGCTCCTTATTATTCGTTCCTTGTAGACTTGAAATTCGGTCAGCCATATATGAATCTTGACATCGGTGGTGGAACTACTGACATTCTGCATGTGAATCCTAAACCAGGTGGAAAAGATGCGTCAGCGGTGTTCTCTGCCTTATTTGCCGCAAATGATATTTGGGGAGATGGTGTTAATAATGCCAATAATGAGTTGAAAAACGGATTCATTAGTTTTTATATGCAGTCTGATGCATATAAGATTTTGCCAGATAATAAGAAACTTGAGCTGAATGCCGTTTTGGATAAAGCTGGATTGTCTTCATCTGATTTTATCAGCTATTTGTTCACACATGATAAGGATTCTAAGAATCCGTTGAATTTTTCTCAGGCTATTACTTCTTCTTCAGAAATGATGCGTGTAATAATAGCGCATTTTGCAAGTTTGATTTATTATACAGCAATAATACTTGACCTTGCAGAATTGAAAATACCTAAGAAGATTACTTTTACAGGTATGGGTAGCAAGTATATCAAGCTTATTACCGATGATGAAGCTACTTTAAGTCTGATTGTGAGCCGTATTTTTACATATTATGGAAAAATTATCGATAATGACGATTTGATTGGAGCAAATATTCAAATTCAATTCTCTAAAGAGCCGAAGTTAGTTACAGCTCAAGGAGGACTGATAATGGATAGTCGTCCTCTAAAAGACCACTTGATTCCTGACAATTGCTTATGTCATGGATATGAAGATGAGGAGTATGGCACTACGGTCACCTATGGACAGATGGCATTGAAGAAGAAGAGTGTTCTTGATTCTTTCTACAAATTCTGTGATCTGTTTGCTGAGGATAGTATAGTGCAGGCGTTGTCACAATTAGGACTTGATATTAGCACTGATTTTGTAAATACAATGAAGAGTTATGCAGAAAGTAGTTTTGATATTGTGCTCAATGAAAACAGTGACGAACAGAAAGCCCAGTTTGCAATTGGTGATCCAATGTTCTTCTGGCCTCTGAAGGAAACACTATATCAGATGACGAAAGAATGTGCTCAAGAAGCTTTAAACAACAAAGCACAAGGACAGCAATGAAGAAAATTATAGCTTTTATAACATTTCTGACACTTGGATTATTCCAGGTGTCAGAATGTGTTGCTAATGGGAAATCAGCTCCTAAAAAACAAATTCTCACAGATTCTATTTTAAATGCCAAAATAGATAGTAGTATGTCTGTGCAAGCTCTACGAGCTCGCTTGAATACAACTGATTCGACATTACAGCAACATAACAAGAATATAGAAGAATTATATTCACAGGGCGTACCATTCTGGTTATTGTTACTTACCTTTATAAATACAATAGGTGTCCTTTGCTTTGTTATTTCCAAAATCAAAAAAGGAAATAAGACAAAACAGGATAAAACGTCTCAACAGAATGACCATACGTCGACAAAGGTTGACCTAACGTCCAATATTAATAGCAGTTCAACTATAAGGCATAATAAAACTAATAGCAGTTTGTCTTCACCTACAACATATAGTGACGATGACAATTCACGCAATGTTGTTGTGACTACATATGGGAAAGATGAGCCGGTAACGAATCGACATCAGACAGGAAATAAAAAACAAGAAAGAAGAAAAACCAAACTGCATCGATTTGCCAATTTTATGATTGACAATGGTAGGATATCTACACTTGAACGTACCATATCCGATGACAGTAGTGACAAACTTTTTGCAATAGATTATGAACTTGGTTCTAATGTTGCTACATATACTATTAATCCAAAATGTAAAGCGGAAATATTGTCTGACATTCAGACGTTCCAAAATTATGTGGAGAAATTCAGCATAACAGGAAATCCTACGGATATTTTGGTAAAGAAAGAAGGGCGTCTTAATAAGGTCGGGAAACAATGGGTTGTAATAGAAAAATTAGTAGTTGAATTTAAATAACTATATCACTATGGATACAAATAATACAGAATACCAGCAAGCATTAATGGAATTATATGCTGCTGTCTTAAAAGTTTTGCGCCTTTCAGGTGCAAGTGTTTTTACTGAAAAAGAGAGACATGACGAGGTGCTTGCGAATATGATGGCCCTTATAAATTCATGTGGCTATAAAAATTCTTCATTGTCAAATGATTCTATTTGTACTGCTAACAATCAGCAACTAACTTCAGGGTTAGAAACTCACAGTCAGCAGTCCGTTCATGTTGCAGACCAACCTATACAGCCTGTCTTTACATCTAAGAGTATGATAGGAAAACGCTATGCGACTATGGCTGAAGATGATGGTAATGAATATCTTTTCAAAAGAACCAAGGACCGTATTGAAGAAGGTGACATTAACCGATATTTTGTGTTGACTGTCTATGATGATGGAACTGGAACTTTTGAAATGACAGATGACATTGTCGGTGAGAAGCTTCAAATGTTGCTTGACAATAAATCAACTTTACTATCTTCTGGAGTTGTAAAAACCGTTGGTACAATAAGTGCTACCTGCTCGATTGTTACAAGAACTGTAGGAGAAGTCGTTAAGAACGGAAAGTCTTGGCGTGTTGTTAAACCGTTGGAAATCGAATTCAGATGAAGAAATTCTTAATATTCGCTGCTATCGTCGGGGCTATATTGTATATGTTAATCAGTCCTGATGGAGGCGGTACTTCAATAAAGGATTATCAAGGCAGCATCAAAAGTGCTTCCGGAAATGTAGTGGAACTCGTATCAGGATTGCATGTCAGACTTATAGGTGTAGAACCTAACCGTACTGATGTGGAAATGTTCATTAAGAATGGATTCCTTGGTAAAAGTGTAACACTTATCCCTGACTCAAAAGGCGATCAAGAAATAACAGACCCAAATGGTACGGTTGGTGCATATGTCATATTGAATGATACTCATGAGTGTCTCAATCATCTTGTTGTGATACAATATCCTCAGACTTATCGTGCTATGGAACTATCTGATAGTTTAGGATGGATAAAGGACAAGCCAGGGCCTACTCCTAAACCTGACCTTGCATTGTATATGAAGCAACGAACTTTCCTAATAGAAGTCAGAACAGAAGAAGGGGCTAGTATTGGTACAGGATTCTTTATCAACGATAAAGGACTTGCAATAACAAACTGGCATGTATTGCCTGCTGGAGCAGAGAAATATTCCACTGCATATTTGTATAAGGAAAATCCTGATGATAGTAAAATTTATACAGACAAGAAGCGGCGTATAAAAAATGTATTATGGTCAGAAGATACTAATGGTATGGATATTTCAATTTTTTCCGTAGAGCTTGAACAAGGCGAGTCCGTTCCTTATTTTGATATTGCTAAACAACGTGCAGCTGTAGGCATAGATTGTGCAACCTTTGGCAATCCTTTGGGGTATACAGCTTCATATTCTGCTGGACATATAAGTGCGTTTAGAGAGCAAGAACGTACTACTCGAAAAGTTATGATGATGCAATATGAGATGTCTACAAATGGAGGTAACAGTGGAGGACCTGTATGTGATAAGTATGGTCAGATAGTTGCTGTACATGAACAAGGCGTAAAGGATGCTCAAGGATTGAATTTCGGAATTGATATTCTGCAAATCAGAGAGATTCTTGACGGTCTAGAGTTTAATTATGGTGGTCGATAAAACTCTGGACAAATATCTTGCCGATATTATATTCACAACCACTTGTAATGGATTTGAATATGATTCGGACATTAACAGATTTCAGCTTAAAGTCAGCCATATTACCGAACAAATGTTTAATAATATGGCTGATAAAGCATCTGATATAGGAAAGAAACTCACAATTGAGTCGGTTAATTCTCTTTTACAGTGGATACAAAAAGATGCATTTTATTGTGATGAAATTCTGTATTCATTACCGATTTCTTTGTTTGTCAATGGTGAATCAATACGCATAAAATTCAATTATAATGGAAGGGGCTATTTTGCAGATTTGATGAAGATGACTGAATCAGAATTTCTCATTTTGCAAACAGACTTAAAGTTGTTGAAAGAACAGCGATTTATGCAGATATATGCTAATGACAATATGGGAAAAGGCGAAACTGTTTATATTTCATCTGTTGGAAATGTAATAGTTTCGCAAGCTTGGTTATTAAAGCCATTGGACTACCATAGTTATGCAGACTGGCATTTTATGCGCGATTTATGGCGTAATAATGTTGCAGATAACCTTTGGCATGCATATAACGTATTGGTTGAATTTGCAAATGTGCGTATTACTAGGGACAGGTTCATGAAAATTATGAATCTCTTCAATGATAATGGTCTGTCAACATTTGTTTTTAGAATGATGTTAAATTCCATAAATAGATAAAATCCTATGACGTGTATTGAAGAACGTGAAAAATGGCTTGACTCACATTTTTTTATACAGTCAGAAATTGTGAAATGCCAGAATAACCTGAATATTGAAAAACGAAAAGATTTTTTAGGATTGAGTTCTAAAAATAATGAAGTTATCCTGCCTACAATTTATGATGATATTAAACTTGTTGATTCTACATTAGCGTGTGTATGCATAGATAAGAAATACGGTTTTTATGATGTTCATTTAGCTCAATGGTTAATAGAACCACTTTGTGACTCTTATTATATTAATGAATATTATGGAACAATTGAAATTATAAAGGGTGGTAAACATGGGCTTATAAATCTTGACGATAATTGCTTGTTAATAAGTCCATGCTATGACAATGTTTCAATTAATTCAAAATGTAATTATATATGGGTTGAGAAAAATGGATTATATCATTATATCAAACGATCTTCGGGAGAGAAGCTTAATATGCCTGGGGCCTTAGATGCTTATGATACAAATATGATTGAAGATGTCATGTTTATAAAAAAAAGTAATGGCATTGTTGATTGTGTTAATGAAAAGGGATATTTGGCAACGACTACATTTAGGCGTATTATGAAAAAAAATCATGGAAGACTGAAATTGTACAACTCAAAGAAACACAGTTTTGTTGTTATAGATATTTATGGTAGAATATTAAATCAATAGTTCGTTAAATATTACAAAAATGATTAACGCATTAATTCATACTGCTGTCCGTATTCTCATAGGATGGCTACTTATAGAGAGAGTTCCAGTATGGCTGAATATTCGTGGGATTGTTGCCACAATACTTAAAGTTATAGGAGTATTGATAATTATCAGTGCTTTGCTGGACTGGATTTAACGTAAGTGCGCAACTGTCTTTCTTTAACAGACTGACAGTTGCTTTTGTTTATTACTAATTTCAACTGGTTACTTTTACACCAGCCTTCACATTAATGATAAAAACTTTAGATGGTGTGCGCGACACGTATAGCGTATGAGACAATGAAGAAGTATATTATTGTATTGTTGGGAATTATTGGGTGTATATCCTGTAATGATTCTTCACAAAGTCGTCGTTATATGCCGAGTCAGGGCTATACAGAGGAATCAGCTGAATATTCTGACGATTCTGAGAGTGGACAGCAGGTGCAGTGCCCGATGTGTGGAGGAACTGGCGTGTTTGATTTTATGCCTGGTGATGTGATGGCTCCAAAACAAACTTGTACAGGATGTGGCGGAAATGGAATAGTTACAGCTGAAACCGCTCAGCAGATAATGGAGGCGAAGAGACAGGTTGACGCTATGATGGGTGGCGGAAGGTCATCTTACGGAGGTGGCGGAGGAAAGAGTGTCTCAGATCTTCAATATGAGCTAAAGAAGGCTTATGAGACTTTGGAGGGTATGGAATATGACAGAGAAATGTGTACCAGCGTGACTCTCCGTCCTCAGTATGACCGTATGATAAGTGAACAGAAACAGAGGATTGCTGAACTTGAGCGACAGCTCAGCGAAGCATCGTATTGATAATGATAGAAGTTGTGCCCGACACGAATAAAGGGTAAAAAGAATGAAACGATTAGTGTTGTTGTTAATTGCTTTCTCTTTGTTTTTAGGTGCTAATGCACAAATTAGAGATTCGTTCTATGGATGCAAGCTTGGAGTGACAACAAAGAAACAGTTATTGGATAATCTCAAGCAGTTAGGACATAAATGTCTGTATGATAAGGAGAATAAATGTTATTACATTGAAAATGTAACATTTGTAGGTAAACAGTGGGATTCATGTCAATTTCATTTTTATAAAGATACATTGTCTTATGTTGGCTTTGGTCTTCAGTCCGACAAGGAAGAGGTTATTGATGTATACAATCAAAACATTGAAAATGCAAGAACAAAGTATGATAAGATTGAAGGCAAAATGAGTCGTGATGATCCAAATAGTAAACAATGTTATTTTGATGATGGCGTTATAATATTGAGTATTGGTTATAATATAAAAGAGGATAATTTCGCTAATCTAATATATCATAGTAGAAGAATTATAGATCAAATGAATGAAGATGCGTATAATGATATATAGTCTCTTTCTGTTTGAATGTTTTTCTTAGAAGCATGAATGCTATCATCTAATGTTTAGTGCATGTTAATAGATAAGTTTAGAGGTCTGATTCGTTCGGATTTTGATTGGAAGAAGATACTTATGTATGGTCTTCCAATCGTTTCGTTTATTATTGGCTTGCTGGTGCCTTCGCCGTTGTTCGACAGGCTGCGTAAGGAGGCTGTTGATGAGGAAGAGCAGCAGCTTGTGGAAGTTGCGGGGTTGGTGCTTGCGGACGGTAGTCGTTATGACGGTTCGGTTATTAAAGGCACCAAAATGAGGCAGGGGTATGGACGGTTGACCACTGCTGACAGTACTGTGTATGAAGGCAACTGGCGTAATGATGAGTTGCCGTATGGACAACGTACTACGTCGTCTTCTGTATACCGGGGACGCTTTGACAAGGAACTTAACAATGAAGGTTTCGGAATTGTAGAGTATTCTGAAGCCTTCATTGATGGAAAGAGAAAGCAAGGGATGGCAGAGTGCGATATTGTACAGACGTACATAGGCAATTGGCACAACAATAACAAGCAAGGATTGGGAAGGTCGGTCAAGGTGGACGGTAGTATGGACTTTGGCAGGTATGATAATGGTGTGTTTCAAGCCATACCGGATGTCAACTATCGTGTAGGTGGAAGTGTCTATGGCGTTGACTTTTCTCATTATCAGAAGGATGTTGATTGGGACAACTTGGCTCTGTTTTGTGATAAGGACGGCAATGTATACAGTGGTAAACCGAAGGACAGGAAGTATATGCAACCCGTGTTTTTCGTTTATCTGAAAGCTACGGAAGGTGCCACCATAAAAGACGAAACTTATAGTGTTCGTACAATTGAGGCTGAACGCCATGGCGTACTGAAAGGGGCGTATCATTTCCTGCATCTGGGCAGTCCGATAGATGAACAGATAAGGAACTTTGTGGAAACGGCCAACTGGACATCGGGCGATATGCCTCCTGCTCTTGACATTGAAGTGGTGTCAGAGATAAAGGAATATGGCAAGGAATTTTTGGTGGAGAAGACTCTTCAATGGCTAAGGAAGATAGAATCCACTATGCATGTTCGTCCGATAATATATACAAGGGAGAATATCCGTAACGAATATCTGAATGATGATCGTCTGAAGAAGTACGACTTCTGGATAGCCAAGTATTCGGAGAAAGGTCCTGCTAATTTTGACTGGCACTTATGGCAGAAAACCGACAAGGGTGTTCTTGAGGGCTATGATGGTGGCAGAATAGACATTAATCTGTTCAAGGGTGATTACGCATCCTTTATAAGATTCATCAACGATAAGACCCTACGTTAGTTATACATAGGAAAATACATAACTAAGGATGGGGGTGTCACTGACACCATGTCGGAGCAAGTCTTGGGTGTTGTCTTCGGCGGCACTGAGAAGGAACTTCTTTTCTTGCCTTTCTCTGATGTGGAATGTAGTCATAAACGCTATCATAGCTTGCAAGAAGTTATAGAAATTGCAGAGGATTTTAATCGGCAATATAAAAACAAGCATATACGATGGAGTGTACCGACTTTGGCAGAATGGAATGCCATCATCCGCAATTTGGGAAAGACGGATGTCTTTGGGAAGAGCGCACCGGATATGTGCGACCGTACACAGGAGTGGGGAGAATCGAGGCCTATCCGATGTTTGACGACGGAGAGGAAGATGACAATGTATTAAGATTAATCGGAATGTTTCTGTGCTAAATGCAAAAAGTTCATGAGGAATAGACATTGGAATTTATAACCCATTTGTTGGTTCAATGAATATTTCCTGATAGAATGGTTACTTCTTCTCACTCTATATCATAAAAGTATAACATTTTGTAACGGCTATAATATGTCGTATAAATAACAAGAAAAAGAAGTATGAAAGATAGACTTACTCCCAATCATATAGAATCTATTGAAGACAATGAGGTCTTCAATCTGCAACGCTTCTTGGACGCACAGTCACACTGTTATCAACAGGCATTACAGGAAGTGGAAGACGGACGAAAGCGTTCGCATTGGATATGGTATATATTCCCGCAACTGGCCATCCTCGGACACAGCTATAATGCAAAGTATTATGGTATCAGCGGGTACGATGAGGCTGAGGCATATCTGAATCATCCAGTTCTGAACGAACGGCTGAGAGCAATCACAAAGGCTCTGCTGGTACATACGGATAAGGATATTGTTGAGATATTTGGCGGACTTGACGCAATGAAGGTCCGTTCTTGCATGACCCTGTTTGACGCTGTTTCTCCCAATGATGTTTTCCAAGAGGTTCTTGACAAGTTCTATAAAGGGAAATATGACTTGAGGACGTTGAACTATATGTAGAGTAGATATGGACGTGAATGACAAGGTCAACAAATAAATGACCATAAAAATCCTCAATACTGATTCCTTCTCACTCTATAACATAAGAATAATAATTAAAGTAATAAAATAAGATATGAATACAAAGAAGTATATTAGGACAACATTACTCACAATTGTTTTGTCCTTATTAGCACAATTGTCTTTTGCCCAGAAAACTGTAGTGGCAGACTCCATTGACGCAGAAGAGGCTTTTGGAAAGAAGCAGGTCCCTCAAGTGCCTCTGGAACAATGTGAGCATATAGATACTTGCAGCATAGCAAAGTTTGCCATAGTTACGAAAGATGGCAAGCAGGGAATCTATGACTTGGAGAAGCATGAGAATGTGACGGAGATAGATTTTGACGTTGCAGACCTCTTCCGTCGTTATGTTTCGGAAGAAGGCGTAGAGGTGTTCTATTTTTATGTGGAGAGAGGCATTGAACGTGGTACCATTGGAGTGGTTGGAGAAAACAACCAGACTGTTAGCGTATGGATGGACAATCCCGAATATGTAGCCAAACTTGATGAATGCACGACAATAGACAGTGCAATAGCTCAAAAATGCCATGATGTTTTGTCAGAAGGCTTGAAGTCGTTGGATGGAACGTACGGACAGGTGGCAGTCTTAGACGCGCAAACGGGCAGGTTGAAGGCATGGATAGCATTGGAGAAAGATGGAGAAGATTATGTAGAGGGCAAGCTGCTGAAACAAGCATGCAGTCCCCGCGTATTGACACTTGTCGGAATAACTCCGAGGTTGGCAGACATCAATGGTTCGCTCAAAGACAAGATGGATTTGTGCGGTGGCGTATATAATATAGGTGACAGCATCAGTATTCGTGACCATAACTGGCGGTCTGGCGGATATGGCGTGATGACTTGCCGCCAAGCATTGACGCATAAATCTAATGTGGCTATGTTCAAGATTCTTCTGGTACACCGTGGTGATGATGCTTTTGGTATATGGAAGAATATTACAAGTGACGAAAAGCAAACAAATGCTATGGAATTGGCGGCAGTCTTTAATAGCCTCTATCAGAAGGATATTATCACATTCCCAACTTTGCAAGCCGACTCTGTTACTGAGGCAACAATCGACCGCATTAAGCCTTTGGGACGTAAATATCTGCAAGAAGTCTTGATCGGTCTTAATAAAGGTGATGGCATCCAGGCTTCTTATGCTCCAAAGAAAGTTGAATTGGCTGGTATTTATGGTAATTACCAAGGAAAGGATATTGAAAATGGTGAGCATAAATTGGCAGAAATGTCTTTTGTAGGACTGTTCCCAGCCAAGAAGCCTCGCTATGCCTTGGCGGTATTCATCAACAGACCGAATGAGCCGACTCATGATTCGAAAGATTTAGCCGATGGCATCGTGAATGATCTTGTGGAATGGCTGACTAAACATGTGCAATGATCGCATTATGGACATCAATAGAATTCTGAATCTCAACATTCCTGACATCCACCCTGCATACGGTGGGGTGAGAGGGAAGACGATGTCGTCGCGCAGTCAGGTATATGCTTGGCCTGTCATCAAGGAAGCAGGCGTGCATACCATCATTGACCTTCGCAATGATGGCATTAACCTGCGCATGCAGAATCTTTGCAAAGAGTACGGCATAGAGTATTTCTATTACCCTGTGGACAACCGTGCCGATGTTGTTGAGAGTATGGTGGCGTTGTTTCCTGAGTTTTGTGAGCGCATTGATCGAGGCGGTTTCTATATCGCCTGTGCTATGGGGCTTCATCGTACCGACATTGCCCTTAGCACCTATTGGGTGTTTTATGGTGCGGACAAAGGAATAGAGCCGCCGACTCTGCGTGGCTACCTTAGGGAAAGCGGACACGACACATCAAAGATATTGCGAGTGCTTAATGCCTTCTATGACAAGCTCATGGAGAGAGATGGCAAGGAGCCGATGCCCATTGAGGAGTTCAAGCGAAGGAAACAAGTCATTAACGAGCAAAGCAAGCTCTCAACTTCTTTCATAGGGCTTGAGAGGCAGGACAACAAAGTTTAAATAATGGATGAACTTAGAATAAGTTTTAGGAACTGTATTCTTGCAATTTGGAATCAGTTGACAAGGAAGGGTGCGTGGCGAAATGTTTTTGTCACTCACAATGCTTTTGGGATATTCAGCAAATACAGCCATATTTCTCGTCGTAGCGGAAAACCCAAGATTCCTTATCCGAATAAGAAGGTGGCATTAAGGGCTGCTGAGGCTATGGGTAAGAAGCATGGTGTGCATTTCTCTGTATACAAATGTGCATGGTGCGACGGATGGCATATCGGAAAGAATGCCCAGAATAAGATAACAAACTCGGAAGTTGTGCCCGACACGAATTAGGGGAATCGTTATGAAGAAACTGCTGTTTATAATCCTTACACTTGCTGCCCTTACCGGCTGTAATGGATTGCGCTTGGGAGTTGGAGTGAGAGGTGAGCTTGTTGGAGACGTCATCGTTTTGGATGGTGATACGTTCAAGATACGAAAGTGGATAAGTGACAGTCTGTTTGTGATTCTGAACAATGAACATCCAGAAGAGGATGCTCCATGCTATCTCCTGAAGTATGAGCGTAATGGCTTTTATTATCCGCTAATCGAAGCCAATAGCATCGCTCCCATTCGTAATACTGTCAACTATGTGGGCATTGACGACAATAACGTCTATGACATTAAGGCTAAAAAGATATTGTTCTCGCCACCATGCGACGCTTCCTGGCTTTATTATATTGGCACATGGAAGGACCTGTGCCTTTTCGGAAGTTCAGATACGCTTTGCTTCTCTGATGGAAAATGTGTCGGACTGCAGGATAAGGTATATTGTCGCAAGTCGAAGAAAAACGGAATGCTGACACTTATTGCCGGTGCACAGGCAAAGGAAGTCTCTTTCGCTGAGCTGTATAATGCAAAGAAGACAAGCTGTAAAGCGGATGCTTCTATAGGACGTTTTACGAAGAACTACTACATCGAACCAAGAAACAAGTACGAAAGGGTGTATGCAGGATTTAGCGTGGATCTGGATGTTCCGAAAGGTAATGCAGAGTCTGATAAAGCCATCCGTGAATGGATGATGGCTGCCATCACGGACGATGCTTTCTATCAGTTAGAATACAATAGGGAAATCCCGGTCGGAAAGTGTACGTCGCTGAAAGAAATGCAGCATTCCTTGGATGAATATGGTGTATTGTGGGAGAAACTCTGTCGGGCTGAATATCAATATGAAGACACATTGATGGTCAGAATGACCTGTGACATAAAAGTGAGAAAGGTGGCTGATTGTGATGACTACACCACATATTATTATTGGGCAAGCCTTTACAATGGCGGAATTCACGACCTTCCTCGTGAGTATTACATCACATACGACAAGCGAAGAGGAGCATTGCTCGATGTCAACAATTCCGTGAAACCTGCCATGATGCAACGCTTCCGTCATCTTGTCCTGGAGAGTCTGAAGAAGGAATATGATTTCTGCTACGAACATGAAAGCTCGTGGGAGAGTTTTACGAATAACATATTCTCTTTCCATTGTCCTATGATTGATACTGGCGGTATGGATGATGTAATGCGGTCATTACTTGTACATAATTATTCTTGCGATGAATGGGCGGGATGGAATGGTTACAACGAAGAGGCATTTACCGAGAAGGATTTCCCTTTGACTCACTTTGCTGTGTTGCCAGAGGGTATCGTTCTGACGTATCATCCTTATCAGATTGATTGTTTTGCTGCAGGCGAATATCATGCAGTCATACCATTCAAGGACGCCAACCGTTGTCTGATGTTTGACTATTCCAAGCATGAGGACCTGAAGCCGACGTTGCAAAGATACATCAAATAATGCTCCTGTTATGCTTTAAACAAAAATAAATTGCTAACTTTGTCTTATTATTTCCATAGGATGAAAGCAAGATTAATCATATACCTTTTTTTATTGCTCTCTTTGTCCGTTACAGCACAGACAAAGAGAGCTATTGTTATTGGGCTGGGCGAACAGCAGGACAAGGCTTGGAATAAGATAAACGGCGACAAAGATGTGCCTATTGTGCAGGGAATACTGAAAGAGGCTGGCTTCAGGTCGGTCACTACGTTGGTTAACCGGCAAGCTACTAAGGCAGGCATTGTCGGGGCTTTAAAGCGGATGGCAGCTTCGTGCCGGAAGGGAGATGTGGTGTACGTGCATTATTCCGGGCATGGTCAGCAGATGACGGATGTGCATAATGATGAGGCGGACGGGCTGGACGAGTGTTGGATTCCGTACGACGCATATCGGAAAGCAAGCGCGAAGTATCATGGCGAGAAGCATCTGACGGACGACGAACTGAATGTCTATCTTAACGCCATCCGCAACCGGATAGGGGCGAAGGGTAAGCTGCTTGTGGTGATAGACGCATGTCATAGTGGCGACGCCACTCGTGGTGATGACGACGACGTGGTGCGTGGCGCGAGTGACACGTTGGAGGTGGACGCTCAGAACGCTCGTGGCTTGGAGGAAGCTTTTGAGGCAGTTAAGTCGTTCCTGATGGGTGACAAAAGCAAGGATGTTGTCATCAACTCTAAAGCGAAGCCTTTGGCGGAGCGATGGATTACGCTCAGCGCCTGTCGCAGCGACCAAGTGAACATCGAGATGAAGAGTCCGGCTGTCGGAAAGCTGACTTATGCCCTTTGGCAGGAGCTGAAGAAGAACGGGAAGATGGGCAATGGGGAGTTTATGAAACGACTCAGACGATTCGTGAACGCCAATACCAGTAGCCGACCGCAACAGCCTGTGCTGACTGGTGACGATAAAGACAAATATAACATAACTGATATACTTAGAAAATAATGGCTAAAACAATACACATGCGCACGCCGCAACAGGAGAAGGAAGCCCGTCTTGTTGCCGGTATGTATGACAAGGACAGGAAGATACAGTCCGAACTGTATGCTTACTGCTCTGATTATTTCTGGGCAAACTGCCAGGGTATGTTCTTCGCTGACGACGATACCGCTATGGAGATATTCCAGAACACATTCGTCACGTTTTGGGAGAAGATTGAGCAAAGAAAGATTTATGTTAGCGAAGGCAGAGTGATGGGAAAGGATGACGAACCTTTAAGAAGCAGCATTCTTACTTATTTCATTGGTATAGCCAAGAACAAGTATAAGGAATGGGTAAAGAAGAATCCTTCTAATGTTGACATCGAGACTTCCAAACAGCAATATGCCGATATGCTTTACGACTCGGAGGAGAACAAGATGCTTGACATCATCGCTGACATCATATCCCGCATGTCAGAACGTTGCAGCCAGATTCTTACCAAGTTCTATGTGGAAGGAAAAAATCTGGACACCATTCTGATGGAGATACCGACAATCGAATCGAAGAATTCGCTCAAGACGAAGAAGTATAAGTGTACGGAGTTGTTGCGCGAGTCAGCAAGGGATATTTACAAAAGATATTTAAACTCATAAAAACGGCAGACATATATGAACCAGGATTTTCAAGACAGAATAGACCAATACTTGCTTCATGGCGACACTATGTCGGAGGAAGACAAGGCGCAGTTCCTGAAAGAGATTGAGGAAGATGCGGAGAAGAGAGACCAGTATGAGTTTACGAAGAACCTGAAGGCTGCGCTGGTAAGCCGTGATCAGAAACTCAAAGCTATTGCGGAGTTCCAGCAGGAATGTAAGCGACGTAAGCCGAAGCGCCGAAACCTGTTGCTTTGGGCTTCGGGCATTGCTGCTGCGTTGGTGATAGGCTTCTTCGCTGTTGACATTATGACCGTTGGCGATGCCCCTGACGATAATGTGCGTGGCGGTGAAGATGTATTTGAAAACGTAAGTCCTAAGATACCAAATGATACTACAGACATTGACACCATTGCGAAACATAAATAAGGCATTGCTATTGTCGCTTCCACTTTTCTTTTGTGCCAGTAATATTAAATCACAAACTATGACAGATGCAGAGATAACAGACAAGATGTGTGAGGCTTTCGCCCTTAACAAAGAGAAGAAGACGGCTGAAGCCCTTGACGCTTTCCTCCTTGTCGGCGAGCAGACTGCGAAGCAGCAGACGGAGGATGAGCGTCAGGTGTATGTCTGCAGCCAGCTGATGGCATGCCGTTGTCTCCGGACGTTGGAGCGATACGAGGAAGGATATCGCTTGGCAAAGAAGCTGATGGAGGGAAAGCTGTTGGAGTCGGAGAGGAAAAACGTGGAGTATGAATATGCATACAACGGATATATGTATGCCGTGGACTTCATAAAGACGGACAAGACCCACAGCGAGCATGAATATGGCAGGCGGATTCTTTCTGAGATTGCGCCCTATGCCAACGATTTTCTACGTCCGTACATACTTCCTAAGATTCCGTATTCCTGGTATGCGGACGGTACTTCTTGCTTTATCTCTGCCGAATACGACAAGGCTCTGACTTGTTTTCGCAATGCTTATGAGGGCTATATGAAGCTGGACAAGCAAGTGGATGCCGTGAAATCTCTCAGAGATATGGCAAATTGCCAGCGATGGCTCTATGATTTCTCAGGGGCTATTGATGCCTTGAAGTCTGGCTTGACGCTTGCAGAGAAGACAGGTCTTGATGATGTCCGGATGGAATGTCTGAAAGACTTGTGGACCATATATGATGTCGTGGGTGATGTGCGGCAGACATTGGCATGCGCGGAGAGAATGGACTCGCTGGTCGAGGCTTCTTCTGACCAGAAGACCAAGTTTGTTTACTATAACCAGAAGGGCAAGGAGGCGGAGAAGCAGGGTCAGTACGCCATTGCCGAACAGTGGTATCTCAGAGGCAAGGATATCGCTGATGGTGAGGGAGCGCAGGCCGTTTCTGCGAACCGTCATCTTAGTTACGCCAACCTGCGAGGACTTTATACAACTCTCGGCAAGTATGACGATGCCATTGTGTATGCCAAGAAAGCTATTGAGGTGTTTCAGTCGCAGACCCCTAAGGGCGATGCTTCCTACAATATGTCTTATGCCACACTGGCTGATATCTATAGGTTGAAGGGTGACAAGACCAACTGTTATGCCTGTCTGGTTAAGCTTTTTGAAGGCACGGAGAGCATGGCCGAGCCGCGCGAGCTCTATTCGCGTTACGTGACAAGGGCACTCTGCCGTGTGGCTTTCAAGGATTATGAGGCGGGCTTGGATGATTTCAGAAAGGCCGACAGTCTGCTTGCTACGAAGTATCCGCCTGAGGACGGCAACCGCGTAGCTCTCTTGGCACTTATAGGAGGAGCCGAACATAAGGCTGGCAATTATGCAGACTCCGAACAGCATTATCGCGAATATGCCGACCGCACCCGAGGTCTGTATGGCGAGAATAGACTGGAACATATCAATGCACGCATCTTTCTTGCCAATGCGGAGGGTTTTGCCGGACATGAAGACGAAGGATGCAAGGATTATGCTGAGGCTGAACAGCAGCTCAAAGCATTCATGAAGCAGCGCATTCCGTATATGAATACTGCGGAAAGGGAAGGACTGTGGAGCCCGTTGTCTGCTTTGTTCACCAATATGGCGCCCTTCGCCATTACAGCAAAACAATGTCAGACCCCGTTCACGAAGACCTGCTATGACGCACTCGTGCTGTCGAAGTCGTTCCTTCTTGAGTCGGAACGGTCCATGTATGATGTCATAAAGAGGAAGGGTACGGCTGAGGACTTGCGCGACTTTATGTCGCTTTCCGGTATGAAGAACACCGTCAAGGCCTTGGAGAAGGACTATAAGGTCAATGCAGACAGCATTCTTGACATATCGCAGAGGGTGAGCAGGATGGAGAATCAACTGACCGCAAGATGCCGTAGCTATAGCGACGGAACCGGTTTTATGGACGTTGACTATGACGCTGTGAAGCAGGCTTTGGGACAGGACGAGGTGCTCATCGACTTTACGGACTATATATCCGAATCTGAGGGAAGGAAGTATGCTGCCTTTGTCATTGATAAGGGACAGGACTATCCTTTGCTGAAGCCATTGTTTGCTGAGCGTCAGATAGATTCGCTTGGCATTGTCCGCCCTGACATGTATTACGGAGAGGATTATGCAAAGGACATTGTCCGTCTGTTGTGGCAGCCGCTGAAGGATAATCTTAAGGAAGGGTCGACGGTGTATTACGTGCCCTCTCAGCTGCTTTTCCAGGTTTCGTTAGAGTCGTTGCCGATGGAGGACGGCTCGCTGTTAGGCAGTCATTACGATTTCGTCAGACTGTCTTCAGCCCGCGAACTGGTGAAGATGAAGCGCCATACCAGACGTACAGACGCTCATACTGCCGTCCTTTATGGAGGCTTGCAGTACGATATGGACGATACGGCGATGGAGAATGAGGCGAAGAAGTACGATTTGGACAATCTGTTCGCTCAGCGTGGCGACATGGCGCGTGGCGATTCTGTCTATCATGAGTTGCAAGGAACAAAGGAGGAGATATTCCGTATTTACACCATTCTGAAAGGCAAAAAGTGGAATGTAGTGCCTTATATGGGAACGGACGGTACGGAGGAGTCGTTCTTGGCTATGCACGGCAAGTCGCCTTGTCTGCTCCATCTCGCCACGCACGGATTCTATTACACGCCGAGCAAGGCTGCTGACGTCAACTATCTGAAAGGCTACACCGACGCCATGTCTTTGTCTGGACTCGTTCTCTCTGGTGGCAATGCCGCATGGTTGGGCAAGAAGCTTCCGAAAGGAGTGCTCGGTGGCATCCTTACTGCCAACGACATTGCTCGCCTGGATCTCAGCAATACGGACATGGTGGTGCTCTCTGCTTGCCAGACGGGACAGGGAAAAGCCACGTCTGAGGGTCTTTACGGACTGCAGCGTGCCTTCAAGAAGGCTGGCGTCGGCACCATTGTCATGTCCTTATGGAATGTGGACGACCGTGTGACGTCAGAGTTTATGGCCGCCTTCTATGAGCGGCTTACTGACAAAGCCAATGCTTTGGACAAGCGAAAGGCATTCGAAGAGGCGAAGCAAATCGTCCGCAAGAACCATCCCGATCCTTATCATTGGGCTGCATTCGTGATGTTAGACTGACGGCCTTTGCGTAATAAAAACGGACAGGATTGGTTACATTTCCCTCTCATTCCTCATAAATGGATAAAAACAAAAGCTATTATGAATATGAGACAGGAAGAAGTAGTGAATGAGATTCGCCGAATGTGCGGTCAAGCTGTACGGATGCAGTCGTTAGGCTGGCATTTCCGTTATAACGGGCAGGCTTACTTCTATGTGGTGGGCAAGGACGAAAGCATGCTACGTTTCTGCATTCCCTTTGTCACGGGCATCTGTTCACATGAAAGGCATCGGCTGAAAGAGGCAGTGGACGAAACCAACAGGAATGTGAAGTTCGTCAAGGCTCTGCTCTCAGAGAAAGACGAAGCGAAAGTATTGTTAAGTTATGACCACAAAATCACGGACAACGAACCCGTCAAGGACATCGTGCCGCACATCATCAAGGCATTGGACTTTGCGGTGGGATTTTTGGAGGAAAGAACAAACAATGCTGTCATTTCGACCGCAACCGTCTCATCTGGAAGTTCGCAAAGATCGAAGAACATACTTTTCTGTTCCTGACGTATCTTATATTTGCATTTCTAACGCTCAATACTATGAGCTGAGCGCACTAAGAAATCTTTGGTGCGAAATACTTGAGTTTTGAGCGTGCAGCGACAACGTGCTGACACTCTGTGAATTACACAACTAAGAAGAGAAGTGTGTAATGAATGACTGAGCTAAACAAGCACAAATGGCTGCAATAGCGCCACTTTTACACTCCAATAGTGCCACTATTATCATGCAATAGCGCCACTTTTACTGTCTAATAGTGGCACTATTGTATGATAAAAGTGGCACTATTGTTAAGCATTGGTGCTGTTTGCACATCATAACACCGTAAAAACAGCAAATCTGAACTCTAGAATCGATTTTTATTTTGTAACAGGATTTTACTCTTTGTACGATATTTGCATGCTTCATTTTATCATCTTTTAATTTCTTCCCAATCCGTCAATCCCTTGCCTAAATCGTCCAGTTCGATAGACAGACCTATGGTTTGCCGCTTGTCACTCTTGAAAGGTTCCAGATATTGATTATGCAGAATTTGTTCTGCCCCGGCTTTCTTGCCACCGTTCTTTGAAAGCTTCAGTTCTATCACATATATGAAGTGGGGTGTGGTGGTTACAATATCTATTCTGCCTGTGGAAAGCATTTTCTCCACTTCCACTCTGAAACCTATAGCGTTTAGGATGGTGCTGATGATTAGTCGATAACGCTCTTCCATATCCATACTTGCCATCTTCTTGTTGCTGTATGGTACATCGGCGATAAGAGCTTTAAGATGATTCATCGCTTCAGCTACATTGCCATTGTAGAGAGCAAGATATAAGTAGGCTTGAATGGACTGAATTTCGTCGCCCTCACGCAGTGTCAAGGCTGGCAGCACCATTTCATACAAGGCTTGTTTCACTTCTTCATTAGGAAATCCCAAATGATAAACCATGCCTTCCAGTGATTTGATGGTAAGGTATCCTGACTGATAAAGAAATAATTCTGCACCGCCTCCAGTCACATCAGACATTTCGATGATGTTTTTCATTATGGCGCAATTCTCGAACTTACCCATTCTCAGTTCCACGTTTTTGACGAATTTAGGTAATAACGATGTCGCTCCCGATGAAGCCCAATAGTTTCTCAGTTCTCCAGTATTTAAAGAATTGATAAGACTGTACGGATTGTATATGTCCGTCATATTCCTATGACAGAAATGATATCCGTCATAATATTCTTTCAGGTGATCATGAGTTTCTTGCATATCCCATCCGTTCAGCTTTCCCATACTCTCCATCTCTGTATGGAAATATTCTGCTATTTCCTGTTCTGTAATGCCGCAAAGAGCCACGTATTCAGGGGAGAAACTGATGTTGGTGAGATTGTTTAGAACAGAGAACAATGATATCTGTGTGAATTTTGTGATACCGGTGATAAACACGAATTTTTCAAATTCGTCGTCTGCTTTCAGTATGGCGAAGACGCTCCGATAAACTGCCGTACATCCATCGTGTTCTGGAGTGTTCCAGGAGTGTTGCAAGGGTGAGTCGTATTCGTCTATAAGGATAGCCACTTGCAGACCTGATTGTTTATATGCCGTTTTGATGATCATGTCGAAACGATTGCCCAATGAGTCGGTTGGCTTTATGTTGATGCCGTATTCCTGCTCATAAGAAGCGAATGTTCTGTCAAGGTATGACTTTATCTCATCAGCAGATGCGCCGCCTCTGCTCATATCCAAACGGATGACAGGATGCTTCGCCCAGTCTTTTTCCATGCTCATGATCTTTAGCCCCTCAAACAGATCTTTTCTTCCCTCAAGATACATCTGTAGCGTATCGATAAGTATTGACTTACCGAAACGACGAGGTCTGCTAAAGTAATTAAACTTATCTCCAAAGTTGACCAAATGCCAAATCAAGTCAGTCTTGTCTACATAGACATAACCGTTTGTCCTTATTTCCTTGAACGACTGTATGCCAACGGGCAGTCTTCTTCTTTCATGATTATCTGTCATAGCCATCACATATCTGAATAATGGATTGTTATTACGTTTTGCAAATATAACGTTTAAAATGCAGAACGGCAAGAAAACAATTATAGATTCTCACCCTCAAGTTTCGATATCTGACATATTTTTTGTAATTTAACGCCCTGTTAAGCAATACGTCACTATTAAGAGCAAAACTGAATGAAAAACCTATATACAATTATCCTCCTCACCCTTCTTTCGCTGTTGATGCCATCCTTGGCTGCTGCCCAGAGCTTCCAGAATGTCGGCATTGCCGACGCCTCCATCGTGTGCTCCATAGCGCAGGACGAGCAGGGCATTATGTGGTTCGGCACAGACCACGGACTCTACGCCTACGACGGCTACCGATCAATTCCGCACAATACGGATGCGGACGGAACGCCGGTCATCACGCGTGTCCACTCTATGTGCATCTTCAAGGACATGCTCTATATGGCTACGGAGCGCGGACTGATGGCGTACGACATCCGCCGCGGACGTTATGCAGAGCGGACTTTTGGCGGCATGGGCGAGATGCGTGCCGTGATGATATACGGCGGACGCCTGTGGTATGGCGGTGCGCAGGGGCTCTTCAGCCGTGACTTGCTGACAGGCACGAAGCGTACGGAGAACGCCCGGCTGCATAATGTATATTCGCTGCTGCCTACTCGTCATGGTCTGCTCGTCGGCACCTTGACCGGTCTGACCGTCCTGCGTAACGGCAAGGCTCAGCCCATACGCATAGGGGAGGGGAGCCAGCCGCTCGTCAATGCGCTTCTTGGCGACGGTGGATCGGCATGGATCGGTACGGAGGGCGCTCTTTACAGATACGACGGAAAGCGTCTTGAGAACATCAGCCCGCTGTCGGGCAATTCGGTGAAGTCGCTCTCGGTATACGCAGGTCTTATATATGCCGGTACGGACAACGGTCTGTATATATACAATAAGAAGGACAAGACCGTAAGGCATGCCCTGCACGACTCGCGTTCGCCGCACTCCATTGCCAACAACATCGTGTGGGCTGTCTTCTCTGACCGATGGGGCAATCTTTGGGCTGGCACCGACCAGGGTGTGTCTGACCTGAGGAAACGTCGCTTTTATGACTACATACCGCTTAGCGACCTGACCAATACGGGTGAAGGCAACTGCCTGCACCTTATCTATCGTGGTTTGGACGGCAGGATGTGGCTCGGTGGCACCAACGGCCTGATCACCTATGGTGCCACGCATGGATATATGCCTGACGATATGAACGGCATAACGTGGTTTCGTCAGAGTTCGCCGACTCATACCGCTTAGCGACCTGACCAATACGGGTGAAGGCAACTGCCTGCACCTTATCTATCGTGGTTTGGACGGCAGGATGTGGCTCGGTGGCACCAACGGCCTGATCACCTATGGTGCCACGCATGGATATATGCCTGACGATATGAACGGCATAACGTGGTTTCGTCAGAGTTCGCCGACTCACTATATGTCGCACAACCGCGTCAGACGGGTGTATACCGATACGGACGGACGTGTGCTCGTATGCACCGACCACGGCATCAACATATACAATCCGCAGACACGCCAGATGCGCAACGTCATCGTCACCGACCCGTCACGCCGTTACACCACGGCTTGGGCTTACGACATCATTGACGACGGACAGGGACGTTACTGGATTTGCTCGTACATGGGTGGCGTGTTTGTGATAAGCAAGAAGAAGTTGCTCGGCGCCACTACGCCCACCGTCATGGCTGACCGACATTTCCTGAAGGAACTGCAGGGCATGCACGTGTGGCAGCTCGTGAAGGACGGACGCGGAAGGATATATGCACGTATGTACGACCGCGGACTTGACCGAATCAGTACCGCCACAATGCGGGTGGAGCATCTTGTGGGCAAGGACCGTCTTGTCAGCGACCTCATTGTCGACCGACGGGGCAACGTGTGGGCGGCGATGAAAGGCGAAGTGCGCTGTTTCGGACCGGAGTCGGCTGCTGACCGTTCGCTGCACATAACCGGATATGACGCTGCGGACGCTGCCATGCTGTGTGAGGTGGAAGGCAATGTCTGGGCTGTCATGGGTTCGGACTGTTGCATATTAGGCAAGGACGGCAAGACCACGCGCTTTGCCGTACCCGGATTCCGTCCGCTGGCAATATGCTATGACCCCGTGTCGCGCAGCGTATTGCTTGGAGGCAACGACGCTTTGGTGAGCATACCCATTGCCAACGTCATTCATGGCGGCACGGATAAGGGACATCGAGGCAAGCTGTTTCTGTCAGGTGTGATGGTGGACGGAAAGCAGTTCACCTCCGACGAAGGTTATCCTACGTATCTCTCTGAAATGACGCTGACGGCAAGACAGAACAACGTGACGTTCCAGCTGACCGACCTTCCGCAGTCAGGACAGCAGCCGTGCGTCTATGCTTACCGCCTCAAGGGAGTGGACCGCACATGGCAGTATCTCCACGGCGAACGGTTGGACATCAGTTACAACGCGCTGCCGCCTGGAGACTATACGCTGGAGGTGCGCCTGGTGGACGGACAGGGCGAGGCGAAGGAAGAGGTGATGGCGTACGGCGTTACCATTCTGCCGCCATGGTATCTCTCGGTTTGGGCAAAGATTGTCTACCTTATTATATTAATATGTCTGGTGGTATGGGTGATGAAGTTCTGGATGATGCGCCGCCGTCTGCGTGAGGAGCGCGAGGCAAAGGAGCGTATCATGCAGGAGTCGGCTGCCCGTTCGCAGTTCTTCGACAATCTGTCTGTCCAGCTGAAGAAGCCGCTCACGTCGCTCTTCGGCGCGGTGCTCAATATGCTCCGTGCTGAGAACGACACAGCCAATATGCGTTCTCTCGAGAATATGCGTCGCGATGTGGTGGACATCAATTCGCTCATGTATAAGGCTCTCGACATGCAGCAGACCTCAGACCGTAAAGCATCGGTGGCTACCACTACCATAGACATTGCCGATTTCTGCCGACGTGCTGCCGAGGACGCACGCGCCAAGTACGGCAAGACGGTGGAGATCGGTTATCGCACCAATGTGCCGAAGGTGTATGCTGACTTGGATGTCGCTCGCCTGCAACTTGTCATTGACCAGCTTATCGACTTTGCCGCTCGTAATCGTGCTGCCGATTCAGCCGTCAGCATAGCCGTGTCGGCTGACAAGGATAAGGTGGATGTTGTGGTTGGCATTCCCGGACTGACAATAGCTGAGGCTGACATGCCGTTCGTCTTCAACCGCTACTTCTCCTTTGGTGGCAACGCGCAGACAGCCGACGTCAATACGCTCGCCCTTGTCAATGAGTTTGCCAAGCAGAACGGGGCACAGGCAGCTGTGGATAGTGACAACGAAGGCACGGATGTGACGATGACTTTCGCTTCGGCATACGTGGAAAGCGCAGGGCAGGAGACGGCTGACAGCAAGCCGATGGCTGCGAAGAAGAACGACGCTGACTCTGTGGATGCCCGTCTGCTTGCCAAGATTACGGATATGGTGGAGGCACATATCGCCGATTCTGACTTTAATGTAACCCGACTGCAGGAGTCGCTTGAGATAGGATCGAAGCTGCTCTATCGTAAGGTGAAGCAGATGACGGGCAAGACGCCCGTGGAGTTTATCCGCCACATACGCTTGCAGCGTGCTTCGGTGCTGCTGCGTGAGGGACGCTTCTCGGTGTCTGAGGTGATGTATATGGTGGGATTCTCCAATTCCAGCTACTTCTCGAAGTGCTTCCAGAAGGCATACGGCATCACTCCTGCGGAATATGCTCGTCAGTAGAACGGAACAAACTATTTAATTAAAATATAATCATACTATTACAATGACAAAGATTTTCAACAGACTGTTGCTCCTCGCTTGCCTTATGGCACCGACGGCGGCAACGGCACAGGTGTGCCTTGTAAGCAAGGGCAAACCGCAGGGACGCATTGTCCTTGCAGAGGATAACGACGTGAACCGCAAGGCGGCGAAGATGTTGCAGCGTTTCGTACGCGAGACGTCTGGTGTCGAACTTGACATCACAGCTACAGCCAAACGCGCCAAGAACGACGTGGTGATAGGCGGAAAGACAACGGAGGCTACGGACGACGGATACGTCATCGACTGCACGCGTGGCGCCCTCACCATAAAGTCGGCAGGCGGCAAGGGTGCCATATAC
>ERZ1034680.182-NODE-182-length-42532-cov-18.911740_pt1 | contig 42532 bp, 44 predicted proteins | sample MGYA00520639_ERZ1034680 | MGnify/ENA primary metagenome ERZ1034680 (study PRJEB33766, sample SAMN09781760) | gut metagenome | biome: gut microbiome | host: Homo sapiens | place: Madagascar | study: EMG produced TPA metagenomics assembly of the PRJNA485056 data...
AGGTCTCCCTTCGGTTGCGGATGCGGTTGTCCTCTTCTTCTGTAATAACGTAAGGTGTGTTGGATTATTGCATCGTCTTGATAAGTGATAAAACCAATATATTCTGACATGTATCTTTCTTTTATAGCTATAGAGTATTGCCCAAAAGGGCAACTATCCTAAAAAATGGGATAGTTCAAACAGAAGGAAGCTATAGTATTAAACATACCTTGTTGTTTAATAATTTCGATTTTAATATCGATATGGATCTCACTTCATCTCTTTGGGTCTGCATTTCCATAAAGCCATAGGGTGACTTGTTATTTGTTCAACGATTGAACTTTCATTAAATAGAATATCTGGTCTATATTCTCTCTGATTGAAGTGTTCAATAAACTTTCTTTCGTCTTCTGTGAAAGATAGAAAAGAACCAAGAAAACTAAGTACTTGTTCTTTTACTGCGTTAAAGTCGAATTTTTCTTTTCTGCTTAATACAGGGAGTAGATGGGCACGAACTTGCGAGAAGGAAAGTTTTTCTATGTGCTTGATGTTTTTGATATCAAGTGTAACCTCCTCTGCTTTGCAACTGGAACCGACAGCCAAGTAGAAAACGAGAATCTTACGGAGGAGAGCTCTTTCTTCCATTGTTTCAAATAGATTAGCCTGTATCATACCATACACGTCATAAATGTCTCGTACAGCAGCTCTACTGATAAGTGCATTGAGCTTGCTGGCAAAGAGTTCCATCGGTGCGAGGGCACAAACTCTTATATCTCCAAGAAAGTCGATACTGATTGTACGTTCTTCCATTGGAAGTACGTGGCAACGGTCACTATAATTAATTTCTATCTTAATGTTGTCCGGATTTCCTCCTGCGTTTATATATCCAAATACCCACGAGTCCAGTGTATGTGGACTTTTAGAGCCAGGCTTTAGAGCATACCCCTCGTTGGACATATAAGCAAGAATCTCGTCATTTATATTTTTTCTTGCTTTAATCATTTCTTCTCTACTGCAATTCTTGGCAAAATCTAAGTCGATGTCAACTGAGAATTTATCACAACTTGTGATAAACTCTCTTATCAAAAGTAAAATTTTATCAGAAGTGGCTTCAATGATGCATGGCCAAATTATTGAGAATCAAATCAACTTTTGATAATATTTCTCGATAATATTCTGTTTCTTTGCGTATTGCTCTCATATGAGCAACAAAGAAACATGGTTAAACAAAACATCAATGTCTTGATTGATGCCTGCATCGAACAAATGCGTGCAGATCGATACGACGAGACATGCATCGAGGTCCATCGGCGACGATGGCAGAAAGGAATAGTCTCCTATTTGAATGCACAGGGGACTTCAGAGTACACCGAACAAGCTGGGCTGGACTTTTTATCCAGGATATTACCAGGTCTAGCTCCTTCCACCCAAAGAGGTCATCAAAGAGGAATCAATCTTCTGACCGAATTTATGCACACAGGCGTTGTGCGCCGACGGATTGTCACACTGGTGGAGCATCCTCTCCCCGGAGAGTTGGGCACTATAGTCCTTAAGTACCTTGAGGATTTGAAGGCGCAGCGACGCGCAGACCAGACAATATCAAACCACCGACGGCTTCTCTGCTACTTTCTTGAGGGATTACGGCGGAAGGGAATATCTCAGTTGGCAGACCTCACGGAGTCAGCAATCATTGAGTTTGTTGACCACGCCCATACCTGCAAGAGAGAACACTTCTACTCCATCCGCCAGTTCTGCCGATTCCTAAGTAAAGAAGGTTTTGTCGACAGAGATCTTGGATATGCGTTGCAATCCAATAACTTCCCAAATCATGAAAAACTGCCCTCCGTATATACCGCTGAGGAAATACTCAAAATTGAGAACACCATAGAGCGTTCTTCTCAAGTGGGCAAACGTGACTATGCCATATTCATCATTGCCTCGCGACTCGGGTTAAGAGTGTCGGATATCGCAGCGCTAAAATGGAGTCAGATAGACTGGGATAACGGCACGATTTGTCTTTACCAGAGCAAGACAAAAGCTCCTGTGGAACTTCCATTGCTTCGTGAGGTCGGGGAAGCTTTGGTTACCTATGCCCGAGACGCCAGACCCAAAAGTAAATACGATGAGGTTTTCCTCACGGCAGCGGCTCCCTTTAGGCCCATGACACGTATATCTCTCAATGGAGTGGTTAGCCGTATCATGCAATCTTCTGGAATAAACTTGACCGGAAGACGCTTCGGTCCTCATTCACTGCGCCACTCTCTGGCGAGCAATATGCTGAGAAAGGGAACAGCAATCTCCACAATCTCCAGCGCGCTGGGGCATGAGTCAACCCAGACCACCATGGAATACTTGCGCATTGATGTGACGAATCTCAGGGAATGTGTGCTTGACATCCCTCCTGTGGCCGAGGAATTTTATGAGCAGGGAGGAGGTGTTTTCTATGATTAACTACACCTTTAAAAGCATCTTTGCGCCTTATTTTGAAAGCTTCATAAAAATGAAAGCTGCGATGGGCTTCACAACAGAAAAGTTCGAGTATATCTTCAAGGAACTCGACCTTACCGTCCTTGACCTCGATATTGAAGAGCCCATCCTGACGAAAAAAATCGTTGCTGAATGGAGGAAAGGGAGAGTCAACGACCGTGAAAGAACACTATACGACAAATGGTCAGCCATAAACCAGTTCGCTCGTTATCTTTGCCACTGTGGATTCATATCCTATGTTCCACCGATGCCTCGCCAGAAGGATAAAAGGTTCATTCCAAGAATCTTTTCCTCAGAAGAAATTAATGCACTGTTTAAGAAAGCTGACCAGTTGCGACTCTCTTCAACAAATGGCAAAAGGAACGCTATGTTCTCAATACCAGCATTACTACGCGTTCTGTATGCCACGGGGATGAGAATCGGAGAGGCTGTACGTCTGACCCTCTCTGACGTGGACTTGGAGAAGGGTCTAATTACCATCGTAAAATCGAAGAACCAGCGCCAACGCTTGATACCAATAACTCCCTCACTCGAGGAAGTCCTAAAACAATACATCGTCCACAGGACGAAAATGCCTCTTCGGAATCATCTAGATGCCAGCGCGCCCTTCTTTATCAGCTACACAGGAAGTAAAATCACCAAAGGCACTGCTTACTGCTGGTTTAGGAAAATACTGAGGATGGTAGGCATTCCATTTATAGGCGATCACCGTGGTCCACGTGTCCACGACCTGCGACATACCTTTGCCGTTCACTCACTCATGAAACAGGTACGCTCCGGTCGAGACATCTATTGTCTTCTTCCTATACTGTCGGTCTTCATGGGGCACAAAACCCTTGCGGGAACCGAGCATTATGTGCGTCTAACAAGTGAGATATTCCCAGAACTCAACATGCAGATCGGGGAAGTGTCCTCTTATGTTTTTCCATCACTTGAAAAATTAGTCCGTGAAAATGAAGAATGATTTTGCCAAACACGTTACAGGCTTTTTCTCCAACTATCTCTCTGCAGAAAGAGGAGTAAGCCCCAATACAATGCGCTCCTATGGAGCATCCTTTGCGTCCTTCCTCGACTTCATGAAGGAAAAGAAAGGAACTACGGCCGAAAGGCTTACTCTTGACCATATGAATCGCAAAAATGTCCTGGAGTTCCTTGACTGGATCCAAAGCGGAGGATGCTCCGTATCGACTAGAAACCAGCGCCTTGCCGCACTGCATGCGTTCTGCAAATATATGCAGTATGAGGATGTTGGCCGTCTTCAGCAATGGCAGGAGGTCATGTCCATTAAGATAAAGAAGACGATAAAGGGGACTATGAACTATCTGACCCTAGATGGGATGAAGCACCTCCTGTCGGTAATCCCCACGAACACAAGACGAGGAAGAAGGAATCTGGCCCTGCTGTCCACGTTATATGAGACTGGAGCCAGGGTGCAGGAACTCATAGGCCTTAGACCAGTGGACATAAGTTTAAACCAGCCATGCCATTCTTTTTGATAATAGAAGTTGTAAATAAAAAACAATGGACAATCACGATTGTGGTTTTAATCGTAATTGTCCATTGTGGTTCAGTCGTTGTTGAACCGTTGGCGTGATTTTTTTAGTATTTCAGCCACGCTGACGGTTTTCTTTGTATTGTTACGCTGCCATTGTAGCTTACGTTCCTCGTAGTCGCGTCGCTGTCTCTCAAGAAAGTTGTCTGCCATGGCTGCGTGTTTATTTGAACTTGCTGTAGATGACGCTTATGGTTATCTTGCTGTCCTTGGTGTCGTTATTGCCACGTACCAGACGAGTGCTTGTCATCGACATGTCGTTGCTTACGCTTATCAGTTCCGTCGCACCGCTCGAGGTGTCGTAGCTAACGCTGACGGGTATCAGTACCACCTTGTTCCAATCGGTGTCTGTGCGGTCGGCCTTGTCGTAGAGGTTCTTTATCAGACTTCCGATATTGTTGAATGTGTACGTATTGGTAGAACTGCTGTACGATGCGAGATACGACGTCTTGTAGTCGGCAGTGCGGTTGTTCTCGAAGAAAGCCTTCACATCGCTCTTGGGCAGCATGAGCAGCGTTTTAGGAGCACTGAGGGTGTACTTGCTGTCCTGAGTGTTGTTGATTCGTCGCAGCACTACCTTTGCCGAATTGATGGTGTCGTTCTTATGACTGTACACTTTTCCGCCTACGGTATATTCCTTCTCTACAATCTGCGTTACGGGCAGGGTCAGTTCTGTGTAGATGCCTGCTGGCGACTTGATGTAGGTGCATGAAGGGTCGGCTACGAGCTGGCTGATGACGTTCTGGTCGTTCTGTATTCTTGTAGTCTGCAGCACCTCTTCAGTTCCAGGGAACGAAGCCATGGCAGCATAGATGGTGTCCTTCTTGGTTCCGTCGGTCTTTGTATAAGTGGTCTTGTGGCGGAAGTAGACGTTGAGCTGGCTCAGACGGATGTATGCCATTGAGCCTATGCCGCTTGTGGTCTTGAAGTAGAATCCGGGAACGAGATGGTGTATGAAGGCATAGGCATTCTTGAAGTATTCAGGGTGCTCATAGTATGCGTTCATGATCTTTGTGCCGTATTCGGTGCTTAGCGGTATGCGTATGCTGGGCATGTAGTCGCTGCCGTAGCGTGTGCTCTCGTCGACGTTGAGGTCGGTGAGCGTGTACATCTTGTCGACTTTCATCGACTGCGGCGTGATGTATTCGGCTTCAGGATTGAAGTCGGTGTAGAATTTGCCTGTTTCCGGCACGGGCTTGGCGAGTTCTACGGCCGAGAGCTTCATCGTGGCGAGCGAGTCGCCGAAGTAGTTAGTGTAGTAGAGGCGTATGTCGCACGAGTCGGCCATGATGCGGTGGTTGCTGTCAAGGCTCTTAATGCTGTCCTTCTCGGGGAACGTGAAGTCCTCGGGGGTGTAGAACTGTGTCATGAAGCAGTTTGTGAGGTAGGCTCCGGTCTCGGGGTCGCGCACCTTGCCGAGGTATCCTGTCGAGCTGTTGGAGAGTACGGCTCCCATAGCAGCCGAATTGGATATTATCCCGAAAGTGTCGGTTGTGATTTCGAGCTTGTCGGCATTGTCGATGAGCGACGAGCCAATCTCGCTTGTATTGTCGTCGCACGATGCCAACGCTATAGAGGCAAGCGCTATGCCTGCCAGTAGTTTTATTTTCATCTTACAGTAAAAAATCTAATGTTAGATAAAAAGCCCCTGTATGTGTGTTAGAGGCTTTCGTAGAAGGCTTTATAGGCGTCGCCAGCTTCGTCGCCTGGGTAGGGTAGCACCTTTATGCCCTTACTTTTTGCATACTCTATGAGTTCGGGGTAGGCGTTGGCTTCAGCTTCTACCACTGCGTCGCTATGGTCGATGGCAAGCTTGCACATTTCGGTGAAGTCGAAGTCGTCGTTGTAGTCAGCGAGGCTTTCTACTGTCACGTCCTTGAATTCGAGGCATCGCTTGAAGTTGTCGCCTATCTTTTTTGTGAGTCCCTGGCTGAATATAGAGGTGATAACCTTTGTACCTGCAAATGTAGGCTCGTCCTTGTATGCTGTCTTGATAAAGAGGGGCACGATGTATCCCATCCATCCCTGGCAGTGTATAGCCTCGGGCGACCATCGTAGTTTCTTCACGGTTTCGAGTACTCCTCTTGCGAAGAATATGGCTCGCTCGCCGTTGTCGTCGTATTCCTCACCGTTGTCGTCGACGGCCATCTTGCGCTTCATGAAGTAGTCGTCGTTGTCGATGAAGTACACCTGTAGTCGTGTCTGCGGTATTGAGGCAACCTTGATGATGAGCGGATGGTCGGTGTCGTCGATTACGAGGTTCATTCCCGAAAGGCGTATCACCTCATGTAGCTGTCCTCTACGCTCGTTGATATTGCCCCACTTCGGCATGAATGTACGTATTTCGAAACCGTCTTCCTGCATTTTGCTTGGAAGGTCTCTGCCCATTACAGAAAGTGTAGATTCTGGAACGTACGGGGATATCTCCTGATTGATGAATAAGATTTTCTTTGCCATGCTTGATTCTTTTATTGTCGCGCCGATTTGGTTGAATTTTGTTTGTGTGCGCGTAAAAACAGGTGCAAAGGTATAAAAAAAAGTTCAGAAAAATCGTCGTTTTTTATTAATAACGAAATTTGGATGCCGTATTTGTCATATTTTTAGATTTATTCTTTCGCATTTAAGAAATAACTGCATATAATTTCTTTTTACGTTAAATATCAGTGTATTACAAATACTCTTTTTTATGCCTTGCACGTTTTTTGCACGTTTTGCTGTTTAGAAAGCTACTTAACGGTAATACAGCAGCGTACCCTATACCAACCTCTGACCTCTGATGTATTCACTATAAAGTCCGCAAAGTTCGGATTAACAGAACGGCATATGATTTTTGTGTCATCGTCTTTGACGGGCAAGACATTTTTTACAATCGCTCCGTTTTCCGTGTCCAACACATAAGTGCAACCCCATTCTATGAATGATTGTTCGTTGACACGCTGAACGAATACTTTAGAGCCATTCGGATATTCTGGCGACATGCTGTCTCCGTTTACCGTTATTGCAAGACTAACATCTCGAACCGGGCAAATGATTTTTTCGCATTCATAATTCTCTACCTGACTTTCAAAGTTATCTGGAGCTCCCCCCTGCGCTGCTATGGGTAACAACGGCACGAGGTAATTGTCTATATTGACACAATTCTCTTTATCTCGTAACATTTCCCCTTTACCTGTGGCAAGCCAATCTACGTTTATTTCAGGGTACAGGTCTTCTATAACTTTCGCAACTTTGCGTGAAATGGTTGTCGTGTTGTAGAAATGTCCTGCACTCAATCCTAGTGTTTCTTGCCATCTGACCAAAGACATTTTGTAATGTCTCGCTGCACTCTGCGCTCTATCCTTAAGCAAACTCATAATATATTAATTTGTATTAAAATACTAATAGAAAATTAGTGTAACTAAAAAAATTATTATTAACTTTGTGGTGTGAAAAATCATATATTACTTCACACAACAAAGGTATTAATAATATATTAATTTATATATAAATGTATAGTTAAATAATGGTAATAGGACAAAAATCCAAAGAGCGAGCAATCTGCGATAAGGTAGATGCTTATTTACGGCAAGGCTTTAAGAAATCAGAGGCTGTGCGGAAGACAAAGGATGATTTCATGTACGCAACCGAGGCTGCAATATATGGCATATTGCGTCGTAACAAAGAGAAAATCAATGACAAATGAAAAACCCGATGTTGTACCTAAGGGGCGATATACCTTTAAGGAAGCAGCTCAAAAATTAGATATTAGTATCACAACAATATATAGATACGTATCGAGTAATATTATTAATTGTCTCACACGTTCTAATGGGCAGCGTGTTATATTAGGTTCTGAGATTACACGTTTTTGGGGCGGTGAATACATCTAAATCGCAGAAAAATGGAAAAGGAGATACAACAAGCGATAGATTTGCTAATTGCGAATGGTTACGAGGTTACGCCTCCACAAACAGACATCGAAATAAATGAGGAGTTTGAGCGTTGGTGGAACATGTACAACAAAAAGCGTGGAAGAGAGAAATGTCTGAAACGATGGTTGCGCCTATCTAAAAAGGATAGGACGGCTTGTATAAATGCTACACCAGCTTATGTTCGTTCTATCACGGTCAAGCAATATCAAAAAGACCCGTTTACGTACTTGAACCAACGTGGATGGGAAGACGAAATAATAGATGAATATGAAGAATCTGCAAACCGTACAGCTATCGAATTCGCAACGAGAGCAGCAAACATCTTTAACTCTAAGTAGAAATCTTAGTAGAATTCTGTCTAAATACCCATTGATTAGTCAACGGGAGAACACAATACCTTCTTTGTACGAAGCCGTTACAGCGAGCCATTGGGATTTGTATTCAATCGACAAGGAACTTAACGACAAAGTAACAGTTCAGTGGATAAAAGGACAGCTTATAGATGTCTTAAGATTTTGTGGTGCTTTCGATGATGTTGAGGACTTCCAAATAATAGTTACTGCGAAACAGATTCGTAGCGATTATTACTATCTGACGTTGCCAGAGCTTACGTTCTTCTTTGAGAAATTTATTAAAGGAAAATTTGGCAAGTTGTACGCAGGAAAAAAGGTCAATTGTCAGATATTCTTACAAGCAATAAGCAATTTTGAAAATGAAGTAATAAACAAAAGAGCCAAGGTGCAAGAGGAATATGAACAACAAAGGAAACAACGTGAGAAAGAAACCGTTCGAAATGGTAAAACAGGTATTGACGGATGGCGTGAATATTGCCAAACTCACGGTATAAAAGGTCAGCCTTTACCGATGCAAGATTTCCTCAGAGAAATGAAAAAGAAGAGTTTAATGTCAAAAATGTTACAACAATGAAAATTGAACTAAAAACAATGACCCTCCAAAACTTTAAAAAAGTACGGAGTAAAACGATTGATTTTTCGCACAATGTAATCATTAGTGGCGGAAACGAAGTAGGCAAAACTACAATATACGATGCCTATCTGTGGTGTCTATTCGGTGTGACAAGTCGCCCTGATACGACTGTGCAAACATTGGATGCGAACAACAATGTAGTACGTAAATTAGAAACATCTGTAACGCTTGTTATTAATTACAATGACGAGCGAGACATTAAAATAGAACGTCGCTTGACAGAACGCTATAAAGCCGAGAATACTGTAGAAGAAAAGTTTCTTGGCACAACACAGGCTCGTCTTGTTGATGATGTTCCGTATTCCGTTACGGCTTTCAAGGAAAAACTGAACTCGTTATGTAACTATGACGATTGGTTCTTACTTTCTAATATCAATTTGTTTTGGGCATATAAGGTTGACGAACGCAGAAAAATACTTATGTCTTTAGCTGGTGAAATCAACGAAGCGGAAATAATGAATGATTATCCGGCTGTGTACAATGCTGTAATAGTAGAAAAGAAAGATTTGTTGGAACTACTTATACAACAGAAGTCAACACGAAAGAAGGCTAATGACGAACTGCAAACAATACCAGCTAAAGTACAAGCACAAGATGCATTGAAGACGAATGAAGATTTTAATGCCATTGAAATCGAAATAAAAGACGTTGATGCACAAATAGTTTCTGTTGACGCTGCTCTACAAGGAATTGTAACAAATACTCCTGAACAGCAGAAGTTTGAAGAAAAATTATCTCTTGAAAGAAGTAATTATAACAAAATTCGTGAGGAGTGGCAAAAAGAACATTTTAATAAAGTAAATGATGCGTTTAAGGATGTTACTGACGCATCTGATACTTTGCAAAAAACAAGAAAGTCACAAAAAGAGCATTCTGATGCTTATGTGCAAAACAAGACAAAAGTGGCGGAATTGACAGTGGAGTTTAATAAGTTAATGCAACAATGGGAAAATGTTAACGAAAAGGAATTTAACTTTACCCAAACAGATGTATGTCCCGTTTGTGGTCGTCCTTATACGGACGCAATGAAAGAACAAGAATATGAAAATGCCGTTAATGAGTTCAATACTCACAAGGCAAGTCAATTGTCGGATATTCAGAATAAAGCGGCAGAAAGGAACGAACAGCTAACGGTGCTCAAGGGACTTGTAAATACTTACGAACAAGTAACATCCGTAAGTGACAAGCAGACTCTGAAAACAAACAAAGAAGCGTATGATACCCTTGTCAAAAAGCGTTCCGAGATACAATCAGAAACTTGGGAATCAAGTAATGAAAAAGCAAAGGCAGATGCGTCACTGCAAGCTTTTATGAAAACCAAGCCTGTAATCGCTACAAATACAACACAAGAAGAAAATAAACTCAAGAAGAAAGAACTTACAAAAAAACGCGATGGTTTGATAAAACGTTTGTCTGCTCGTGATACTAACGAACGTATAGAGAAAGAGAAAATAAAACTCGACAAACGTTCTCAAGAACTTGCTCAAATAGTAGCGGATTGTAACGAAATAATCCGCCAGATAAAAGAATACAAAAAGGCTAAGATAACAGTCGTTGAGAGCAAGGTTAATTCTCTTTTCTCTCTTATTCGCTGGAAATTCTACGAACAGAACATAACGAATGATGACGAAAAAGACGTATGTACAGCTGTCGGATTAAATGGTGTTGATTACAACAATACTAACGATGGAACCGTTATTAATATGGGCATAGATATTATTAATGGCATCAGCAAAGCGAAAGATATGTATGTACCTCTTTTTGTAGACCGCAAAGAATCTGTAGAACACGCATTGCCGTCAACGCAACAGACTATTTATCTACAATGCATATATAACGAACCTTTTAAAGTAGAAACATTTTAAAATATACAACTATGGACAACAAAACAGGTATTACAGTCACTCAGTCAACAGCAGCAACAACACCCCTTAATATGTTTGCGAACCAAGAAAGTTTTAATACAGGTTATAAGATGGCACAGATTTTGTCGGCTTCGACAATTGTGCCTAAAACCTTTCAGGGCAATATTGGTAACACAATGATTGCAATAGACATGGCTCAGAGATTGCACACGAATCCACTCATGATAATGCAGAATGTATATATCGTCTACGGAATGCCATCTTTCTCGGCAAAGTTCCTTATTGCATGCATCAACGCAAGCGGTCTTTTTGCCACGCCGCTAAGATATGAATTTGTTGGCGAAGAAGGTAAAGACACCTGGGGGTGTTATGCTTATGTAATTGATAAACAAGGCGAACTTTTAAAAGGTACTACCATCACAATCGATATCGCGAAGAAAAAAGGTTGGTATCACAAAGATGGTAGCAACTGGAAAGTTGAGCCTGAACAGATGCTTCGTTACCGTGCCGCTACTCGTTTCCAGACAGCCTATTGCCCGGAAATCACTTGTGGTCTCGCGGTTAAAGAAGAACTGGAAGATGGCGAATATACGGAAATCACAGAAGACAATATTGACAAGCTTTCCGCAGATGAGAAGCTCACACAGGCACAGGAAAAAGAGCAAAAAGAGGCTAATACTCAGTCTCTAAACTTGAATACAAGTAGTGCGACATCAGAAGAAACGCAGGCTATTTCCGGCAAACCGCAAGGTCAAGAAAAAACAGCTACGCTTACTTCAAGCAAACCGCAGCCAATGGGCAAGCAGAAAATGCCCGATATGTTTAAACAGATGTAACGCTTCATTTCTTCAATAATAAAACAGAGTAGGGGAGTGAGAATATTCTTACTCCCTTATTATAAATGTACAATATGAATATAACAACTTTAGGAAGCGGTAGCTCTGGCAACGGATATGTGATACAAAATAAGTCAGAAGCACTCATAATAGAATGTGGCATAAATTACAAATATGCCGTCGAAGCCTTAAAAGGAAACGTTAGCAAAGTGAGTGGTTGTCTTGTTACTCATAGTCATAGCGACCATGCAGGTTTTATAAAAAATTACGCCAAAGTCTTTAATGTATATGCGACAGAAGAAACACTTCAAGAATGCGATATAAAACCGAACACTTTTCATTTCTGTCCTATACCTTTATTTAAAGAGTTTAAGGTCGGTAATTTTGTCGTTAAAGCGTTTGATACGGAACACGACACTAAAGCACCGTGTGGTTTTATTATCTTTCATAAAGAAATGGGAACAATGCTGTTCCTTACGGACACCCATCATATAAAATATAAGTTTGACTTCCCTATAGATTACATATTTATCGAGTGTAATCATACCGACGAGCTTGTTGAAAACAGTATTAAGGATGGTATCATTCCTCGCAAGGTAGGTATACGAGCTAAAGCAACACACATGAGCCTTGAAAGATGCATCTGTTGTCTTAAAGCAAGCAACACGCACAACACAAAGGCTATTGTTCTTATTCATATTTCTGCAAACAACGGTGATAGTGAGATGTTTCGGAAGATAGTAGCACAACAAATAGGAAAACCCACATATTGCGCAACAAAAGGCTTTAAACTTGATTTTGTTGTCAATATATAGCTAACTCTTGTACTCCAGTACGATAAAACACAACAAAGGAGAAGGTTTCACAATAAAGCCTTCTCCTTTTGCATATGCTATATGTTACCTAACACCTTCCATGCCTTCTCACCCTTGAATGGCGTGTCATCATCATTTAGCCAATTTACCGTTATCTCGCAGAATTTCAACAACATTATACACCAATCTTCATTACGCCACCACGAAAAAAGAAGATTGTGATAATCGGCAATGATATTATTAAGTACTACAGAAAAGTCATATAGATTATAACCTTTAATTTGCGGTTTGTATTCTTCGTACAGTTCCACACACTCACGCTCCGATACGAAAGGTGCATGTATAATACAACCGTCAGTCGTTGTATAATACATCTGCGAAATACGCTGCTTTGCGCTGTAGGCATCAAAATGATTGCCCACAATAGCCTTTCGTATAGTTGACCTTAAGGCTGTTTTTTCGTCATCGTTTAAACGTTCGTCGAGTATCGCTGTAATAGTAGCGATAACATTGTTCTTTGCCTGTTCGTTTTTGCAAGCATAAACTTCGTTAAATAAGTCTGTCATAATGCAATAGGTTTTTTATGTTTATGTTATAAAGAATTGAATATTTTTTCACAAAGCTCACCCATGATATAGCACGGATGTTCGCTCTGCATTTCTATTCCGTCATTATCGCAGATGTGCGCTACAACATGAAGAAGCTCATGTCCTATAGTGTTCACCAAACTCCCTTTGTTGTCAGAAGCGCCAACTGCGACAACACTCTCTCGTTTTCCTACATTAGAGTAGGTTAGCCCTCGTTCATTACTCGCCAATGAAAGATGTCTGTATGCCGATTCAAGGGAGTTCCCATTACAGCCGATACCCTCTAACGCACAGCATATCTCATCCGTATCATCTGCTGTGTACCCGATGAAGCACGTAACGCTCCACATATACTGCGCCAAGTGAATCTCACGCCTTATCATAGCAAGTCTTCCCAAGGTATTGGCATACCATTGTGGCAGCAATCAGCATAAAAGCGGTTGAACACAAAACCGTCCTTCTGGTCTACATCGTCGATTGTGTCCTTTACATATTGCGCCAAGCTCACCTCGTCCTTTATAGACTTGCCCCAAAAGTCAGCCTTACACATGTTTGCTACATACACATGGTCATAGCCGATAAGGTTTTCAAGGGTCAGCCCGTTGGTCTGCATCATTTCCTCTACCTTGTCCTTGCTTATAGGCTCAATCGGCTCTTCCTTACCGCTCGCCTTGTTGACCTTGCGCATATGCCTGACAGCCCAGTCGCACATCTTCTTGTTGAAATGATAGCCGTTATATCTGAGATAGGCTATCATTGCATCTGGCTTCAAATCGTAGACATCTAAAGGCATTTTACATTTTCCCATAGTCTTTCCTTGTTAAGACAGGTAGGAAACAGTATTCCCTACCTGTCGGTTATTACTTAGTAGCGTCTGCCACCATAGTAGCCGCCACCATAACGCTCTCCGTAACGTCCTTCATCGTCGTAGTCCATGCCACGCTCATAGCGTCTTCGCTCGTCACGACCCATGTCTCGATAGTCCGGCATAGGCGAACGCTCGCCCATACGACCGTCACCATGTTTCAAACTTTCAATGCAGGACATTACCTTACCACCGTATTTAAGCATTTTCTCGGCATTCTCCACAAGCTCGTCAAGCTTGTTTTCTGTTATCTCAACCATATACATAATGAAACTGTTTTAAGTGTTACCAGCCGACTTCTTGTTCAAGGCTCTTTGCAGCATAGTCTCAATGTTCGACAACGTGCCTTTCATGCCGTTCATGTCTGCCTCAAGATTTACAATCCTCTGTTCCTGTGCCTTTTCCTTAGCTATCTGCGGATTGAGGACACCCAACATCTGCTCACAGTTCGTTACCACTTTCTCGTGGTATTCCTTGCTCTCAAGCACCTCTCTTGAATGTCTGAGCATAGCTTCAATCTCTGCGCTCATAGCCTCACGGCTCTCAGATACAACGAGGTCTCCCGAGTTAGCAATCTGTCCGTTCGATGGCAATTGCTTAAACTCCGCTTCGCCATCTGGCATTTTTACCTTCACATCTACTGTTGTTTCCAACTGAGGATTGAACTGCCCAGGCTGATAAGGAAATTTAGGCTGTGGATTGCTCACGCTTACCACTTGTCCTATTTTCAGTGTCGGTTCTCCCGACTTGTCAAGCACATAAAATATGCTATTTGGTCTTAGTCCTTGAAACATAGAAGTCGAATTTTAACTTGTTATACAATACCCGTCATCAACTGAAGGGTGTTAGTGTCTCTCTCGAACCACAACTGATATACACCAGTTCCGGCTAAATCGGCAACGGTCAGTGCTGCTCCATTGAATTTAGTCACAGCCTGTGTTGTGCCGTTGGTCTCAAAGAGGATTGGCAGCGTAGTCGTTGTACCTGTCGGTATAGCCTGTTGCAGATTCACGAATATCGTTCCTCTGTAGTTGGCATTCACGAAGGCGTGGTTCTTAAAGGTAAACACCACGTTAGCAGTGTTTACCTTTACGCCTGTAGAACCTACAGCTGCCGAACCTTTTCTATTGACCCATGAAAAAGGATAGCCCCAAATCATAGTCTTGTCCTCCTTTCTTTAAGTCCAGAAGCTTGCGCCATTCACGGCATTAAAACCGTACAGTCCCATCTGAGCTGCTACACAGTTGGGAACGGCTGTAAAGGGGCTGTAAGCAACAGTCGCTGTCTCGGGCAATTTGCACTTGATACCTGCCACTTCTTGCTGCAAACCTGTCAGTACAGCATTAATAGGTGCTATAGCCTGACCTACAATCTGCGAAGTCATGGCTGAAGATTTGAAGGTGCTGTTCTCTTCACGCAGAGCGTCAATCTTGTTCTGCATCTCGCGCATCTCAGCCTGCTTCTGACCGTTTACGATGGTCTGGGTGCTATCCTTAATGGCGTTGTGCAAGTCGCAAGTCTGACGCTGCGTCTCGTAAGCAACATTAGAGAAACCACGCTCCTGACCAACAGCCACGTTGTTGATGGCGTTCGTCAAAGCACCTGTCTGCTGACACATTGCCAGCTTCACGTTACCGTCCATTGCGGTAATGGCGTTGTTAGTCTTGCAGCAACACTCAGCAAGCTGTGTAGCGATTGCATTGTTGCCCTGCATCAGAGCAGTAATGATTTGATTGGTATTCATACCCATCTGACTGCCGATGTTGCAAACCTGCTGACCCAAGCTGTTAATAGCAGCCATTACAGCGTCGCTCGATGTGTTGAGGGCTGTAGCCAAACTCTGAACATCATAACCATTACGCTGAACAGCTTGCATGATAACGGCTGTGTTCGCATCGTTGTTGAGCATTGGCACAACGCCACCCTGTCCGTTAGGCATTATGCCGCCTCCAAAACCGCCGCCAAAGAAGTTGCCTCTACCCATAATGATAAAGAGCAACAGTATTGCGAACAGATTATCACCCCAACCATTGCCGTTGCTCTTGCCGTTGCAAAGGGCAAACAAGCTTGGGTCTACGCCCTGCTTCTGCATGAGTGCTGGGAGCATAGCCAAAATGCTATTAAGACCGCCACCAGTACCAGGACCATTTTCGCCGAATACGTAAGTTTTACTCTCCATAATATCAATCTTTTTTCAGTTTTTACCTTAATAGATTTACTAACACTATTGTAACGTTACAAGGCAAAGGTAGCGTGTTATTATGAATATATAAATAACTCTATCACTGAATTTTTAATTCACTCAATATCAGTAAATTAACGTGATAGGGAGTAATATCATTTTTGGGGGATAAATAAAAATGCCCACCTTGTGAAAGGTGAGCATTGCTTAAAAAGTTAGAAATTAACCCATTCTTCTAGTTCTCTTTCGTTTTCCCAAAAGTCTTCTATACGTGCGTATATTGCATCAATGTTAGCACCACGCAAAGACTTGATTTTATCCAAGAACTTTGTCATGTCTACTTCCCATTTCTTATCTAAGTACTCGTATTTAGCAGAATCCTCACAATGAGCAATAAGAGCTTGTACATTACATCTAAACATATCAGTTATCATTGTACCATTGAAGCTGTCTGCCAAAAATCCCCATTCAGCAGAAGTAAAGACCCCTCGTATTTCTCCTGTTGATACAGTCCTAATACGTCTCAGAGTCTGACAGCTTTCAATGATAGCTTGATTGATTGATTTTCCATTTTCCGTCAACCAATCCGCAATGTCTTCGGGAAGACGAATTGTTGCGTTTTTTGTTGTCATATTTTTACCCGTCATGCCGTTAGTTCAGCTTTTAGTATTAACTACAAGTTTTTTATTTCGCTTAAAGCTGTATTTATAGAATTTACCTTATTTTCCTCCTTTTCACCAATCTTATCGATAATCTGCCTTGCTACATTCAAAAAACGAAGAGCAGCGTTACGAGGTGCGCCTTCTATACAGATGCCGAAATCATCTTTTGGAGTATAATAATTACCAATATTTTCTAACGAGAGCCAAGATGAATCATTGCAACTTTGATAATATTCGCAATTCATTGCGAGGTAGTGATAATTTCTGCGTCCATATACACTTTTTACGGTAACAAGAACGTCATAACAAGGACGCTCACCTTTAATCTTGATAATAGTATCTTCCTCATCCAGTTCGATGAGTTTCTGACGGATGCGAGTAGCCACTTCCTGTGTTCTGGATTCTAACTGAGAAGTAAGTTTCTTGTAATCATTGCGATTCAAGATTTCATCAATAGTCTTCATAATTGCTAAATTTAAAAGATTATATATGTTTTATTTTTATAATGCAAAGTTACTAATTTTATTTGATGTATGCAAATTTTTTGCACACATTTTTATTTGCATTGATATTTTTATACAAAAAACCCGATATAGTCCGTAAGAACTCTACCGGGCAAAGTATATAAACTTTTGAATTTAGCGAAACAAAGGTATTTATTTTATTCCATATATCAGCCTTTCTTTTCGTTTTTCTTTCTTAGAAACCACAGAATATCCCATTTTTTCCAATACCGTGTATGTCCACGCTTCTTCTTTTGACCGTTCGGTAGGTCTCCTTTAGCAACAAGTCTGTTTAAAGTGGCATCACTTACACATAACTTTTCTTTCACTTCTTCTGTGCTCATCATAGGGTTCATCAGATTCGGTAGATAGTCTTCGCATAATTCTTCTATGTCCTCGTCAGACATTCCACATGCTGTTACCTTCTCACCATTCTTCTGTTGTTCCCACGCTTTCATACAGCTCTCATACAAAGATTTCAGAATGAGAGCCAAAGTGTAGTAATTAAAAACTTTCCTTTTCATATTTTTCGCCTTTAGAAGAAAATCCTTTTGCCTATCCTTGTTCTTGTTAAGAACCAGTCAATCGTCCAATACAGGTAGAATACTCCTGTCATAACAATAACAGACATACACGACATTACCATTTCTTTTGTGGTATACCACGACCAATATGTAAGGTGTATTGCATTGACACCGAAGTAGTAAAAGAACGGAATCCTGTACACCCAACACAGCCAGAAGAATCTACTGAATAGTATAAGCACTATCGGCAGCACATACAGTAACACATATATAAATGTGTAGCTGGGCCAATGCTCTGAATGCACGATAAACATTTCTCTTGTATTCTGCGAGAAGTCCCACATAGCATAGCTGTGCCATACCATTATACATATAGGTAGCCATTTAGTCATCCATTTAATAAATTTCAACAGCCTTCTTGAATAGCTGTTACCGCTCATAATTAACAGCGAGATTACCTCGCTCACGTCCATTCCATCCATGACAGAAAGGAGTGTCTTTTTCTTTTCATCTGTCATAACCATTTTAGTTTATTATCTGATATTGAGCAAATATAACAAAAAATGTCAGAATGCAGTTATTTTGATTGTTAATTTTTCGTATTGTTAGTATATACTTGATTTATGTGATAAAACATTGCATAAAAGAGGTTTATTGTAACAATTTGAAAATAAAAGCCTTGCCTATCTATCACAGACAAGCAAGGCACATCCTAAAACAATCTGTTACCCAATAAAAAAGACAAACCTAACTATTTCTTTTGACAGCTTTAAGTGTTATTTTCGTCAGTTGTCATATTTTCTTTGGTAACCTCCATTTTTTATCTGCCGAACGAAAACAGTTTATACCCGACACCAATGCCTATGTATGGTTGTAACCCATTTTGGGGAGTAATTCCGTAGCCGACATTCAAGCTAACTACAAACCTATTAGGAGGTTCTTTTATTATCTTGCTTACCGTCACCACCTCTCGTTTCTTATACACCCTTATACTATCCAATGATGGTTCATATCCGCTCACCCAGGCAGTATAGGTGCTGTCGCAATACTGTTTTTGAGTGAGCGGTATATTAACACCAGCACTATCTATGCAGATAGGGTGCACTGTATCATGCACAATAGGCAGTTTCTTGGTCACGTACCTCACCACCACGCTGTCCCTCGCTACAGGCTTCACGTAGGGGACAGTGTCCACCACCGTCACGCTAGTTGTGTCCGTTTCCATCCGCCCTTCTATTCGCCCTTTGCCATTTTCGCAGCATAGAAGCCAATTCAAGCACAGCGAGCACACCAGTAACACAGCCGTTACACAGAACACAATTCCCTTTCTCATTCCTTCTTCTCCTCTTTTTTGCCCTCGTCAAAAGCTTCTTTCAGAGCCTCACCTACGTCTTCGTCTTTGCGCTTAGCAAAGGCAATGGCAAAAGCCTTGAAAAACCCGTTGATAGTCTTCTTTTCAACTGACACCCCCCTCAAATAAAAGAAGTGCCCTATAATACTCTTCAGCTCGCACAACCATGCCACGAACATAGCTGCCACCGCACCGTATATATGAGCTATCCCGACAGGCTCAAGCAGCGACATACCGAATACGACACCAATAGCGAGCCACATCAGATAGTCTATAGCCTTATTGATAGTCCTGCGCAAGGCCCGCGAAGTCCTCCATTTGTATTTGTCCATCAGAGTTCTGTTGTCAGCCTCCTTTGCAAGAGCATAGTGCTTGTTACTCTCACCCCAGCCGAATCGAAAGTCGGCAATGATGAAGATTACCAGAGCGAGCAGCATCCACCGCAATTCCTGTACAATGCCCACCATTTCCGAGCCGAACATCAGCATCCCGATAGTCCGTCCGCCCGTATTGTTAACAAGTCCGTCCATTTCCATATATATCAATTCTTTACTTAACAATTTGATTCTTCACTCTTCACTTACTTATCCCCAACGCTCTCTTCGCCCTCGCCAGATACCCGCACCGTTCTTTCAATCCGTTCTGACCGCCGTTTATCTTCTTCGTGATTTTCACCACGTCGTCGTTGTCTGCAAGTATGTTCAGACCGTGCGTCTTCCACCACCACATCGAGCTTTTCACCGCCCCCAACGGCTTCTCTATCAGTTCCGGGTTCGCTATCACGTCGCCCTTGCAATAAGCCGAACGGTTATAAGCGTCATAGTTCGACCGCCCCGTAATCTGTATCAGCCCCCTGCCTCTGTACTTATAGCCGTCGCCGTCCCTCTGCGGAGTATTCCCAAGCATCTTCGCCAGTTTCCCCGTATCGTACTTGTCAAAGTAGCCCTTGCTGCCCTGTTCCACCGTCCACCTCAGCTCACCGCTCTCATGTGCTATCTGAGCCAAGTAGTGAGCCATGCGCAGCTGAGTGTCAATCTCGAACACCTCCGCATAGCTGTTGATATACGAGAGGTATTTGTCAATCCTGCTCGCAGCTGTAGGCATAATCTGCAACAGCTGCACCTTAGTAACCTTTACCATTCTCTTTTCTTTTTTAAATATTTCACTTTTTTACTATATATTCTCTCCATGCATATTTGTTCCTCAGATCCAAATATATCAAGTTAGGCTCGTAAGTGTATGCCTCCCTTTCGAAAGAGACGGCTCTGTAAGCCTTGTGGCAGTCTCTGAGCATTGCCAACTTGATTAGCCACTCCACCAGATACCAAACGTAATACAACACATACCCCATTTCCTTCATCTGGGCAGTATGTATCATTTCGTGGTTGATGTCCGTCTCCCTCATCGTGCATCCCTTGCGCACGAACAGCACTCCAAACAGGTTAATCGCCTTGAAGCCCGGAAATGGAATGATGCTGTTATATATCACCTTCATAACTCAACATTTAACATTTAACATTTAACACTCAACATTTAACATCCAACACTTACCCCACCGTGCTCCAAAACGTCAGCAGCACCATCCATATCGCCGTCACCTCCGCCATAAGCCACGGATGGTCGTCCTCGCTCCTACATGCCCAGTACACTACATACCACCCTAATAATGCAACCACAATCCTCCAGTTCACCGTCAGACACCAGCCTACACTCGCCGCAGCCGACACGATAGCAGCACTTTTATGCACAGCTCTCTCGTCTTGCTCCAAGAACCTTGGCGCAGCTCCCACGAACATCAGTCCAGCGCAAGACAGGAAAGCAAGGCACTGCACACCCTTGCCACAGTCCAGCAAGCACACCATCATCAGCATGCCGAACAGTATCATCACCATCTGGAACACCCAACCCTTCTTGCCCATCAAATAATAGATAGACGATACCATGTCAGGCACTCCATACTTATTAATCACTATGCACAGCAAAGCTACAAACAGCAATGCCGCAATAAAACTCAATACTACCATATTCTTAAAGTTAAATGTTAAACGTTCATCGTCAGCACCTCCGGATAGCCTGCTGTATAGTCATACCCAAGCACACTCTCCACGGTCTGCATCTCGCTCACAGCCTTCTTGTGCGCAGCCGTCACGTTAAAGCACTCCAACGCATACATCTCCAGTGCCGAGAGCAGCTGTATCGCCTTGTCGCACTCCACCACCAGCTTCACATCGCCCAGCCACAGCGTCGTTGTAGCCTGTCCCATCGCCTTAGCAATGGTAGTAGAGTTCATCAGTCCCACACGAGTCGCCTTGTCCAGCCACACACGCTGTCTGTTAAGGATAAAGCTGTTTACAGCAGGAGACGTGTCGTGCTTCTCAATCTCCGCCAACACCATCTTCTGTGCCGCAGCAGTAAGCGCAGCCTCCGATGTCATGCCGCCCGTCTCCAGGCGCACACCGTCATATACCCACACCTTGCGCACCACCGCTTCGGTAGTCGCCATTCCGTTCTCGTCAGGCATACCGTCCGAAAACTCCGTCTCTTCCTTGCCGTTGATAAGCAGCAGAACGACACCGTCGCCAACAGTCAGTCTCGGCTGTGCCTCGTCAAAATAATACTTCTCCATAATAAAAAATTAACATTAAACATTTAAAATTCAACACTCAACATTCATCAATGTACTGCATCTGATTAGTCGAGCCTTCAAAGATATATCCGCACTCGTCCACAATCCTCACGTCCTCCAACGGCAGCAAGGTCTTCTTGCCATACTCCTGCTCCGCTGCCACCATCCAAGCCACAATGCCCATCATTCCACCATGCACCTCCCTGGCAACAATCTTGCCCGTAAGCTCGCCGTCTTCGGTCACCTCCGGCATACCTATCAGCATCTTAATCCAGTTAGGCTCGCCCGACTTCTCGCTCTTGCGTATCTCGTAATCAAACACCGTGAACGCCTGTCCGCTACGTGCCAACTCCAGAGGCTTGATATTCGGAGCGTCCATCTTGCGGTCTATGCGAATCTTTTTTGTCAGTTCTCTTAACTTCATCTCCTTTTCTATTTTTACCATCTCTCCGAATCCGTCCGTGTGCCGCATCAGTCCGAAGTAGCTGCCCCACGAATTGTCGTTGTTACACATCCTTGCTCTCAGCAATGTGCCCTTGCGTATAAGGCAATATCCCTTGTTCGAGTCTGTCACGTTCTTGTCGGCGTTGCGTATCACCCTATAACCGCAGAAGTCAATCCCTCTACCGTCGTTGATATTAGCAACCTTCGTATCTGTACGCTTCGCCCTCATCTTCAGCTCATACCACCAATACTGCCTTATTCGCCACTTCATCTGTTGTGCTTCTTCCTTCGTCCGGCAAGCTACCATGCAGTTGTCGGCATAGCACAGCCGCCATTCGGTGTTTCGGCACAGCCATTCATGGAATCTCAGCATCAGTATGTGGTGAGCAAGCGGACTCGTAGGTGTGCCTACAGGCAACTGCCCGTCAACAAAGCACAGCTCCACAGCGAAGTCTATCAGCCACTTGTCGCCAATAAGATATTTCAGCTCCTTGCGGAACACGCTCGGCTTCACGTGCATATAGCATTTTCGTTGGTCGGCTGTCACTACCCAGTTCATATCGCGTATATCGTAGAACAGATGCTTCACTCTTGGTAGCACATAGTTGCTTTTCAGTTCCTTGTGCTTCGCCGACGGAGTTATACCGCAACCTTCTTTGCAGTTGAGCGACACCAGCGGGTCTCGCCTACGATATATCGGCTCCAGTTTTTTCTTCAGCAGATGTTCATACACTAAAGTTCTGAACGTAGGAGCGTCTATATGTCTCACCTTCTTGTTGTTGTTCACCTTGGTCAGCTTCCGGTACTCGATGTCCTCATGCCAGCTTCCATCTTTGAGATGTTGTTCAATACTTGCGCATAGCCCTTTTACATCCTTCAATGCCTCCTTTACTTCCGGTCGTTTCTTTCTGCCCTTAGCAGCGCTTTCAACGGCTCTCTTGAAGTCGTCAGCAACGAATGGTATGTAGTTGGGTCTATGCACGTTAATAATATGTTTTGTGCGGATTGTTCCGCTGTTAATATTCAGTGTCGGGCTAAAAGGTTTGACGGGACTGTCTGCCCGTCAGGATGTCTCTCGGTCACGTCCGCTGCATCACGTACAGTCATCGTGCTACGCTCACATCCCTTGTCTTTGATATTTTCTGCTTCTCCTGAGCGAGGGGATTCACCCTTTTTGATTTTAGTTCTGCATCTTTTTTTTGATGCCCGACGTTGGGCAGAACCGCCATTATTCACATTCGCATTCGCAGCCGAGTTGTTCGCATTGAGATAGCGCGCGGAACAAATCGCATTATTCGCATAGCCACGAAGACGCACGGCTCGGGTGTATCACCTCTTTAGCCGCTCTGAAAAGGAGCGGCATCACCTCCTCATTCGTGCTTCAGAGGTCACGGCCCTCCTGCCGGACTTGTCTCGACATTGAAGGAATATCTTTTCCTATCCATATTTATCATCTTAAACAAACATAAAGTTACTAAAATTTTCTCAAACCTCCAAGGACATGGCGCGGTTGCACCGCGCTGCACAACGTTGCACTAAGTTGCACTTGGCTGCGCCCTATTGCACGATGCGACACTGGGCAGAACCGCCATTATTCACATTCGCATTCGCAGCCGAGTAGTGCGCATTGAGATAGCGCGCGGAACAAAGCGCAAGAGCCGCATAGCCACGAAGACGCACGGCTATGCGGGCGCGCTGTCCGTAAAAGTCAATCCAATACGGTTCTGTCCAGCCGTAGCAGCACTGGCCGTTGCCAATATTTCCGCCGTTCTCCGTCTTGTAAGGAGTTAGCCCCATACGCTTCTTGAAGTAACCGTTGCCTAATATTGGAGGTCCGAACGTGCCTATCTTGGCATACACGCCCTCAAATACAAACGTCTTGAAGTCGCTAAGGATGGTATTCTTTTCCATGAGCCAGTTCTTCTGTTTTGGCTCAAGGTAGAAGTCTATGTAGGCGTTCTTTATCTTGTCCTGGATAGTATTCTCCTGCTGCTTTCCCGTGCCCACCATTTCCATGCCGCCGCCACAGTAGCCGAACACGTCTCCGCTTAGGTTCATACCATGTACAAGACTAAGGCGTAGACACAACTCACAGTCATACTCCGCCTTACTGTCCGCAGCCTTATAACCCATACACGTACCTGTCTTGATACGATACACCTTGCAGCTCATCACGCCGTCAGCCAGTCCCTTTACTCCTGTCACATTTCTGTAGCGATACGTCTGTCCGTATGCCTCATATTCTGTGTCCTCAGCTATGCCAAATTCCACAGCCCACGATGCTGCCATCTGACTCTCCATGCACTGCTCCTTCGGTTTTTCCTGATTGACAAAACCCGAAAAATTACTCTTGCTCATATCCGACTTTATGCCAAACGACGTTTGGTCGCCCCATTTTTTATATGTCCAGTCTGTAGTGCCTTTCTCGCGCACCCTCACGCCACCGTTATTAATCCAGTCATCCGCCGACGCACATGGGTCGTTGCTCGATATTCCCGAGCCGAACAAGTTCTTGTCATGCAGATACTTGGTACCATAAAGCAGTTCCATGCACAACGTAAAGGTGTTGATAGCATGATAACCGCCTTCGGCAAACGGCACTGGTGCATTTACGTCAGCATTGTTAGCTCGTGCGTACTGAATGTCACTCGTCTGGTTAATACTGTGCCGCGGATAAGTCCTGTCCTCTCCGTCAAACATCGAGCACATGTCCGCGCCTACTGAGCTCGCACCGCTTGTAGTATTAGCGTCACCTACCGCATACGCAAAGAAGAAGTTACGTGTCTTGTTGCCCACTGTCGTCACCAGGCATGGCGCCAGTGCTGTTCCAAGCAACGGAAACTTGCCAGTGTTGATGCCGTCATACTTCATCTGACGCTTGAACACTCCCGACAATACCTTGCCGCTCTCGCCCTCCTGTCGGTCTACGGGATAGATAGTATCGTATCGACCAATCATTACCGAATACTTTGTCTCGGTGGTCTCCCAAGGCAAAAGCTGACGCACCTTGTTACCCTCACCGTCGTACAAGTCTACCAAACCAAGCGAGTTGTACACCTCCACAGCATCATAAGGATGCGCGCCAGCCTTATCAGTAACGACAACACCATTTTTCAGTGTCAGTGGGGTAGTGTGCTCGGCATCGGTATAGAGTTGTACATCACACGCAGCACGCATCGCCTCCGTAATACCCACGGTAGGCGCAAACGCACCCGACACAAAGCGAAAGTGATTGTTGTCCATCAACTGACCTACAGGGTGTGTAGCCTCGCCAGTGTTGTCGGTATGGTCGATAAGGTACGGATGCCAATCGCCCAAGAACTCCTTGTTTCCCTTGCAGTTCTTGAAGTGAGGGTCGCCCGTCACCTCGTCGTTCTCGCCTACATAGTAGTCCTTAACGTTCTCCTTCAGTTCGGCAATGTCAGCAGCGTTCTGTGCAACAGCATCCTTAGTCTCCTTCATGTCCGTCACAAGCTGATTCACCTTCTCGCCCTCACCCACCTTCACGCTCTTGCTCTCACCGTTGCGGTCGGTCACAGTCAGCGTGCCGTCGTCGGCAAGAGTAGCATTTACATTTCCGGCAGCCGTTACGGCATCAGTCACCTTGTCCGCGCCCTTGTTTGCAGCATCAGCAGCAGTGTTGGCAGACATCGCAGCCTGTTGGGCGTTCATCACAGCCTGCTGGCTGGCATCAGCACGCTCCTGCTCAGCCGATACACGCAGCTTCTCGTTAGCCATACGTCGCGCCTCCGCTTCCGCTCTCAGCTTCTCGTCATTGCTACGCTGTTGTTCGGCACGTGTACGAGTCTCCTCATTGCCTGTGCGCACACCCTCCGCGTTCGAGCGGTTTTGCTCAGCCGTTACTCGTTCGCCCTCGTCCGTCACACGCTGTGCCTCGTTCCGCGCAGCCGTCGCATTAAAGGTCTTAGCTGCTTCCACCTCCGCCTTAGCCGCCTTCAGCGTATCGTCAAGCTGCAAGTTGAGCGATTCGCCCTGCTCAGCAGCCTCCTGCGCACGGCTTGCCTGAGCCTGTGCCGATGCCGAAGCCGAAGTCGCAGCCGTAGCCGCTGCATCCACCTTGTCCAAAGCAGCCTGTAGCCCTGCCGTAGCAGTCGTCACGCTCTCCGCAGCCTGGGCAGCTTCCGCAGCCTTGTCATTCGCAGTCTGGGCGGCAGCGTTAGCCGCTTCCGCAGCCTCCTGCGCACTCTGAGCACCGTCATGCGCACTCTGAGCGTCAACAATCAAGCTCCACCACTCATCCTCGCCTACAGGCACGTGTCCTACATTACCGTCCTGCTTGCTCAGATACGTATTGCCTCCGTGAGTAACAAGCTGCAATCTGCTGTACGTCACGCTCACGTCGTATGCGCCACGAGGGTGCATACCCACACAACCCATGTCAATGTACTTCTTTTCCATATTTATCTGTTTTTATAAAGTTATTCTTCGTCTAATTCTGTGCTACGAGCAGATGTCCTTCTTCCGACAACTTGAATCTGTCCGTATCTCCCTCCGTGATACAGGCAATCAGCTTACCTTCTACCACGTCAAACGTAGGATAGTCGAACGAGCCCTTCGAATAGCTGTCGGTTCTCACGTATTCTCCCGTCGCCTCGTCCCACTGCCACCAATACCCATCGTCTCCGACTTTGTTGGGATGGTCAGCCAGCGCCTTGGCACGGTCGCCCTGCTTGTTAGCATATCCGGCAGCGGTATTAGCCGATATGGTAGCAGCGCCAGCATCCCCTACAGCCTTGTCTATGCGCACGTCAACCTCGCTCAGTTTAGCGTCCACCTTGCCGATAGCCTCGCCAGCGCTCTCAATCAGCTTGCCCAGCTCCACGCTCGGAGGCAGCACAACAATAGCCGTGTCCATCTCCACCGAGTCCTCGCCCTCTATCACCTCGCCAAACGCCGTGTCGCCCTTGGCATTGTTGTCAACAAGCATTATTTGCTCATACTCATTACTACGCCAAGAACAGCCGAACAGCTTTCCGTGTACCTCCAGGGCATAAGCGCCCAGCGCCATTTCCGAGCTTCGCACCGTAGCCTCTATCAGCGAGTCGTCTTCCGCACTAATCGCGAACGTCAGTTTTCTGCGCCTGAAGGCATTCACCAGATTCACCTCCACCTCCTCACAGGCAGGCAGCGGAAACTTCTCCATCTGCCCACCCACGATTTTACGCACCGGGATGCGCAGCGTAAAATCATTACCTCTTACAATCTTTTTCATATTTCAATCAATTATCTTAGACTTTTTTAGCATTAGCTCGAATACATTCTGCTGTTAAAGTAAGAGCAGTTCCAGTCCGTGCCGTCAAACACAAAAAGACTTATCTGTCCCTGCGAGTTGCTAATACGCTGCTGCGTAGCCGAAGACTCGCCAGCTGTGCGTATGTTCGCCGTTGTGCTTTTTATGTACACCTTGCCGCGGCCCTTCTGCACCACCGTCACCTGCTGGCCAGCTATAGGGTTCTTCGGCAGCGTCACCGTGATACTGTAGCTGTTGTTAGTAGTTACTATAAGCCCAGTGCTGTCACCTGCACCAAAATCGCTGCCAGGGCTGTCCACATGGCTGATAAAGGCGGCGCGTATTCCGGCGTTCGTCTCCATCACCACGCCCCCGTCAGGCTTGTACATGTACACCGACGGAGTGTCACCCGAATATGGAGAGTATATATAAGCAACCAGTTTTGTTATATCAACCATAGGGGCGGTTATTTTGTAGTTCGTTGGCAGACCCCACGTGTTTTGTGCGCCATACGCAACAGTGTAAGCCGATTTCCCCAGCCATACACCAGTGTATTCGCCATTAGACGCGCCGCACCCGAACTCAGTCACGTATGCTCCTACACGCATAAATCCGCTGAGTGTATTGCCTCCTCGCACAAAGGCAGGCGTGTACTGTATCATACTGCCTGACACATTCGCACCTCCCCACGACTCAACATTGGCAGTGATGATGTCGCAGTTATAAGTGCTGTCATGCTCAATCTTCCAAATGCCGAACGTACTGCTGCCTTTCACATGCAGATTCCCTGCTTCCACGCTCTCGGTTCTCAGAGTGTCGATTACCGCTTGCTTCGCTTTTATGAGATTAGCGTTTATAGCTCCATCCTTGAACACGGCGGTCTCTTTTCCGCTCTGGTCTCTGAACACCGTCTTGTCTGCCGTCAGCGTTATCTGCTTGCTGTTTATGTCTATGCCAGCGTCAAGCAGTCGCGACGACATAGAGCGGCTTGTGGTGTAGTCCGTCACCGTAGCGCCATATTCCAGTTTAGGCTGAGATATGTAGAGGTTACAACCCTGCACACAGCGTATCAGCACATATTTAGGCAGATTGCCGCCTACCACTCTCCAATGCACCCAGTACTGCTTCCATTCGTAATCCTTATCAAACTCCACCTGAGCATTGCCGTTGGCTGCCGAGTGTTGGTTAGACCCGTTTACTCTGTCCAGCACCTCGACAAACACCTCCTCTGTAGTGTCGCTTTTGTAGAAGTAAGCAGTAAACTGACCACCCTTATTGCCCTTTGCCCAGAAGCTCAGCATATAGTCCTGTCCCTGCTTTATAAAGCTCGTATCGCCCAAGTCCCATTTCACAGTATCAATATAGTTCGAAGAGTAGCGAGCGTCCGAATTGAGCGTAGCGCAGCCGTTGTAAGTCTGCCGTGCAATCTCGTCCGCGCTGTCATTATTCGGATGCAGACCTGTGTTCTCTGTCGCCACCGTCAGCGTGCCGCCAGTTTTCAGCGTATCGGTATTGTCAAGCAGATTGCCGCCGATATAGTCTGCATCATCCTTCGACATAGACCAGCCCGAATACTCACTACCCTCGATGAGCATAGGCTGGCAATACCAGCAATGTATCTTATCAGTACTGGTTTTGCTTGTCAATGGCGTAAGTATCAACATTACTTCAAGGTACTCCATTGTGGCGTTTTCGGGGATGGCAAAAGTGTAAGTCTTGAGTTCCCAAACCTTGTTTGCGCGAAAAGAGAACCCATATGCAGAAAGACTTACTCTGTTACTGTCGTCATGCTTTGTTGTCTTCGTCGAATGAAGGTAAAACTCGCAGTAACAGTATGCATAACTTGAATCACGTTTTGCCCATACAGACAACGTGTAAGTCTTGCCTTTTTCCACTTTAATATTCCCCCCTGCATCGCCGCACCACGAAAACCACGGATATTCACCCGGATTCACCGCTTCGAGACAATAGCTGTTCACTCCGCCTACATTATCAAGCACCTGTATGCCACTATTGTAACTATCCGTCACGAACACATTTCTTTTTTCGAAAGCACTGTCCACAAGCAGATTCTTCCTGCCCACAGCCGTCTCGCTCACCTTCAACGAAATATCCCGTGCCGTCTGCTTGATAGTCGAAGTGTAGTCCGTCAGCTCGCCCGGTGTCTTCAGAGGTAGGTTATTGTATTTTTTGCTAATCTCAGAGAAACTACTTGTCAACCCGCTCATATCCATCTTCAATCCGCCCCACACCGCCGATACGTCAATGTTCACCGTCAGCGTAGAGTATATATAACTGTACGAACCGTCAGCAGCTCGATACTTCGCAGCCACAGAAACACTCGCAGTCGTCACAGGCACCGTGATAGTCTTACCGTCAGACGTGGTAACGGATGTTTGATACACATGTTCGATAACAACATAAAAACCATTGTCGTTTCTGTCCACAGAGGCGACACAACCTACCTGTTGCTCTGAGTAGAAGTCGATAATATTATCCTTACCCCAGTCCTTACCATCACGGCTGAATGTCACCCATGCTACTCTATTCTCGTCTAACACAACAGAAACATTGCCGTTACTGTCCCGTTTCGTTGTGAGAACAAGCGGATTAGGCTTCCATACAACTTCAATAGCACTCACACCATCCGCACCGTCGCTACCAGGCTCACCATCGCTACCAGGCTTACCGTCAGCGCCATCCTGCAACACAGCAATATCGCAAGAAGCAAGCACGTCAGTTGAGCCAGCTGCATAAGCCACAAACCTCAGCGATTTCAAGTTTCCAAGCACCGACCCATACAGATTGGCAAATCCGTTCAACGTCTCCTCATTGCCGTCCATATAAGTCACCTCAGCCTTCACGTCATACTCCGTCAGCCCTACAGCCGTCTTGCTGCTGCCCACGTGCTTATACAGTTCACCGCCGAAGTAATTCGGTGTCGTCGTGCCGTCGTCGTGCTTTACAAGCGTCCTGCTCGTAGGCACCAGCTCATACGACACAACATAAAGAGATATAACATTGTCCGGACTGCCAGAAAACAGCTCGAATGTGTCCGCATTAATTCTCACCTTCTCCGGCGACAGAATACACGTCACCTCCTGCCAAACGTAAGGCGTGACCGCAGTACCCACCTTGCGAGGCGCACCAATGCCGTGATACATCGTGATAGAAGGAGCATTCGTAGCTTTGTCCGTAGCATTGTCCTCAGTCGAAGTAGCGAGCTTTATCACATTGCCATACGACTTCCACCTAATCTGGTCGCCCACCTGCACAATCACGTCACCCTCCGCAGGAGCGTCAGGCTCGCCACCGTCCACAGCCTCGTAGCCGTAAAACATACGGCTCGCTACCGCGGTATTACTATCGTCAGTAGTCGTATTCTCGTAATCCTCAAATAAATCAGACAACGGTCTTATATCACCGTGCACCGTACCATTGCCGGAAAAATCCTTAACGTTAGACAACACAACATAGTCGTAAGTCTTGCCGTCAGCCAACACCTCCTGCCCTGTGTCAACCACCAAGCGCCAATAGTATCGGTTCGATACATCATTGCTCGTGCCCGACTTCACGTTGAACGTCTGACACAGCGCCATCATGCCCACATGCCACCAGTTCTTCGTTTTCGTAGTGCCGTCGTCGGCAACGGCATAGCACTTGTACGCCACTGTCTCATTGCCGTTTTTCAGCTCCATTACCTTTGCTATCGTCGAGCCCGCATTCGAGAAGATAGTCGTGCCGCCCGAGTACGACACCCTGCGAATCTCCAACTGAGCGAAGAAAGCCTTCACCCTCGCCACAAGGAAGTCAATATACAGGTGACTCTTGCCGTCTTCGCCCAAGTACAGGTCGAAGCCCTGTGCGCCCACAACCACACGGTCGGCAGGAGTAGAGTCCACGTCATGCACACGGTCAACAACCACGTCGCCCAACACAGCGTCAGCCAGCTTCGCATTTCCCTTCGCATCGACACCCTTTTCACCGTCACCTATCTTAAGACCCTTCATAAAGCGTATCTGTCCCTGAGCAATATCGTCATATTGCTTCGACAGAAAGTACTTGCTGCCATATTTAGAGACGATACTATTAAATTGTGAACCAGAATAGCTACTGCCGTTACCATTTGAACTATTAGCAATGATTGTCTGCACATCATCTTTTAATTGTGTGACAGTTCCCTTGTTCGCCTGATTGCCGACTGTGATTTCTTGAATAAAATCATAATCCAGATTGGTCGTTAGCTTTAAAATTCGAGTGTCAAGTGTATAACCTTGACCATCGCTATATTTTACCTTTTGTCCAATTTGTAATCTCGGATTATTTGCTTCAAACACCTGCGGATATACAGAAAATTCGTAGTTGTTTAAATCTGAATTTAAGCGTTCAATTTCTTTTATCGCTTTGTCCAACAATTTTTCTTGTGCGTCTTTCTGATATTGTTCAGACATCGCGATATTGTACAGGACAGTAATATTACAGCTTAAATTTGGCAAGGATTCGCCACGAGGTATCAACCTTTCATTTTCATTTGTCGGTATTATAAGATTATTATCTTCTTGATAAATTATCTCATAGTCTCCGCTCAAAATATTAAAATTGGCTGAATCTACATCATCAGAATCATGCGCTAAATAATTGTCCTTGTGATATTTCAGCTCAAAACCAACATGTTCTCCATTTGTTCCACGACCTGCCAACGGGGTAGACAATGCATTAATGTTCGTATTCGCTTCAAATGAGCATGACAATGTCTTGCCGTTAACAATTAAATTGTCGGTTATTTCAAAGTCATACCAATAATGTGTTGCCCCATCGTCTACAGTTTTATTGACAAGTTTTTTTGTCTTGTCTTCTGTAGCCGTGCAATATGCAAGGCGCATATACCACACCGTGAATGTCTTATACGTTGCGACACTTCCGTCTGCATTATATGTAAGTGGTACTTTCTTTTTCGTAGTATCATCAAGAACATATTTTTGTCTCCCTCTAACTTTGTACACGTATGTATTCAGCGAAGGAAAAACGTCAGAGAAATTCAGTACTTTTGTCAGCAAAGGTTCCTTGGTTTTGTCTTTGCGCAAGTCTATAGTAGAGAAATCGTCTACAGTGTATTCAACTTCTTTACCGTTAATGCTGACAATCCCTTTTCCGCTTGCTAATTGCAATCGTATATCACTTGAAGAAACGTTCTCTCCTAAACTGTTTGTCTGTGTAATATTACGTGTACCACCAAACACGGTGTATGCATTATAGTAATTCTCTTTGCTTTCTGTGACAGATGGAGTTCCTATATTTCTTCCTACTTCTAACGGCACAGCAACTTCATCCAAGACAACTTTGCCAAGATAAATGTCTTCGTTGTCGTAATCTATATGCCATTCACACGTATCTCCTTCCGCATTTGCGATAGAAGACAAAGCAGACAACACGTCATTATCAGAAAACGACACGGATAAAGAATTTTTCAATTCACCAGACAAGACTGACTTCCATCCGCATTTGCCAAACTGAATATCATTGTTTAGGAAATCGCATATTTTACCCATTATAACATCAGGCGTACCAACGAAAGTCCAGTTAGTCTGTTTTATGGTCTCGTTTTGCGAGTTTTTTGTTTTTATATAGAAAGGTATTTTGCCTAACAACATTTTCGGATGCTGAAACTCCGGTGTATACTTCCACGACATTTCGTCAGTTTGCACTGGCTCGTAAGGTTCAAGCAGAGAAAAACGCTGTGTCACCTTGCGTGTTTGGTCTATATAATACGTGTGTACAATGTAAGCTCCGACGGGTAAAATGATTTTACAAGCAGCACAAAAAGACAACGAGATAAAGTCGGACTTTGAAAGTTCTTCTTCTCGCTGTGCCTCTTTAGTGATTGGCGCTTGCATTATTATCTCGCCGTTAATATTGTATATGTTTATCATATTTTTTCTCTGTCGTTAGGGTTGTTTTCTGTCAATCGCAGCGTAAAGTTACTTTTTTTCAAGCCGTAATCTCCATATTTCGAACATTGCGAATAAACAAACTTGAATACACGTCTCAAACATGGTACTTTGAGGCAGAATTCACCGTTGTAAGCTATTTTTTCAAGAAAAGCTTCGTACTTGTCGAGATAATCTTCTTGCGTTGAGCCTTCCAAGAAAAAAGACAGACTTACATCTCGTTTGTCTTTCTTTGCATATTTTGCAGCTGCCAACACTGACACTCCGTTTTCTAAACGGCTATCGTTCGAGACGAATGATTTTACAGGAGGAGGAGTAAGCAGAGCTTCCCTCCATCCTCTTGTTAATGTTACACCGTATGTAGATATGTCGATATAAGCATCATTGTTTTCGCTTACCAATTTTATAAATGCTTGATTTTTCATTTTAATAATTTTTCTTCATTAACTTATACATGTTCGCAATATCCTCACGTATCAGTATGATAGGAGCTGTATTTTTCACTATCTGTTGTAACTGCCCAAGACCTTCATATTGAATGTCACGCATTTCGGTCATATTTACAGCCATATTTTCAGCAAAGCTGCGCATTACACTTATATCTGCACATATCTGCGCTCTTGTCTCATTTCCTTGTTCAACTGCTATTTGCATAGCATAGCCAATTCCAATCAACGTGCTTGCTTGGTCAGCTGTTATTGCTTCGATAGCTTTGTTTGTAGCTGACTGGGAAGACACTTCTGCGTACCCAGTTATCTTAGCTGCTTCGTCACGATATTGCATTCCTTTCTGAACAATGTCGTTATACTTCTTGTTAAGTTGAGATATTTCGTCAGAAGTAAGCCCGTTTTCTGCCATTTTTGCCCATTCTTCATAGAAACTTTGCAATTCATTGTCAAGCAAATCTCCGATTTTAGCATCCATGACGGCATCAAAAAGGTAACCACTGAAATCATCAGCGAAATCCTTGGCACTCTTGCTCATATCTTTCAACGTGTCTTTGAAGTTACTTTTCAAATCATCGAATGACATGTTTGTAAGTCGTCCTGTCATTTGTTCATCAAGTTTCTTTTGAGCATTTTCATAGTTTTTTATGTAACTCAATACCATGTCTGGTATCTCGCCAGACTTTCCGTTTTTACCTCCTTCTTTACGATATTCGTTCAATATTTTGTTCAAAGTCTCGCCCTGGTCGTAATCTCGGATTTTTGCCATTTCTTCAGCGGAAAGGTGTAGAAAATCCCAACTTGACTTTATATTTCTGCCAAGTAACGAAGAAACGGTCGACATCGCTGTTTTCCATCCTTTGTTGTCCTCAACTGACTTGTTTAACGAAACTCTCCATCTGCCATGTTTTTCCGCTTCATAGTACATCTTGTTCTGCTCGTTAGCTTCGCTCTGTGCTGTTAGCTTTTTAGCATCTTCGTATGCTGCCTGTGCCTTGTATAGAGAACTATTCTGTATCGTATCGTTAAGATTATCCAAGCATTGGGCAAGGACGTTGTTCTTCTGCGTCAATGCATCAATGCTATTTTGCATTTTCGCTGTGTTGTCACCGCCTATGCCGAGAACAGATGTGAAACCTTGAATTGCCGAGACTCCTTTTGTAAGAGCACCGATATAATTTCCAGTAGCAAAATCAGCTGCGGCTCCCGAAGCATCGTTGAATGCAGATAGACCCTCAGAAGCTTTCTTTGCAACACCGCCCATTCCGAGATTTTCAAACAGTCCAGGCAACTCATCAATTCCTTTCTTTGTAATGAATTCTTGTGCATCAGCGAACCAGTCAGCTACGCTCTGTGCTGACGAGCGTTTCGCACCGTCCTCCTTGTTCTTAGCTTCCGCAGTAGCTTTTGCTGTCTTTTTTCGTGCTTCCGCCAACTTTCCTTCGAGAACAGCCAGTTGGGAAAGAAGTGTAGACATTTCCTTGTATTCCTTGGTTGACTTGTCTATACCGAACTTGTCAAGGTTGGACTGTATTCCTGCCGTATCGTCACCGATAGCACGTACCCCAAGGTCTGTAGCTTTGTAGTTAGCTGCTTTCAATGCCTCTTCATACTGCTTTTCAATATTCACCTCTTCCGATTTCGCTGAATTGAGAGCTTCTTGCGCTTCCTTTGCCTCATTGATGCGGCGTATATGTTCTTGTTGTTTCTCACCGACAAAATCAAAAAGGCCACCCTGTTTGCTTATTTCGGAATTGATATCATTTATCTTTTCCTGTACTTTTGCTATATCCTCAATGTCTGTCAGCTTGCCACTTTTTAGCAACGTTTGAAGCTGATTGCGCAATGATTCAAGATATTTTTTAGTATGTGAAGACAAATCAGAAAAAACATTCTCCCAATCTATCTGTTCGAAAATGTTTTCTTTGTCAATACTACGCAGTTCGTTGTCTCTTTGTTGTTCAAGAGAAGCCTTTTGATAAGCATTTTCTGCTTTTGCAATCTTGTCTGCATACTCTTCTGTTAAAGCAAGTTTCTTATCTTGTATGTCGCCATATTCTTTCAAGAAGGCATACAATCCCGACTTCTCGCTTTCTATTAAGTCGTTGTTCAGCTTCTCTATCTTTTTACTTCTATCTTGACTTGCAAGTGCTTTCGACTCTTCAATAGCTTTTGATTGCGCATCCGTTAGCGTTGCTCCTTTTCCTGCTTCTTTGTTCTTTTTACGGAACTCGTCTTCTTGTTTTTCAATTTCAGCAAGACGCTTCTTATAGTCGTTGTCTATTTCTTTTAACTTCTTTTCTGTTCCTTCTTGCATAAGTGCAATGGTCGCGTCGATGTTCTTCTGTTCAAGTTCCAGTAACATCTTATTTAATTCTTCTTGCGCCTTCTTTTGCTTTTCTACTGTCTTGTTTTTTTCTTGCGTTCCTTCTTTTCCTCCTATACCTCCAAGCTTAACATCAGTATTGATAGTTTTCTGTTGCATCGCATAAGTACTTCTTCGCTGTCTTGACAAGAAATCATCCAAAATATCAGTATTGAATTCTGAATATTTATTACCAGACTTTTTCAGTACATTTCTGACAACATTTTCGCCAGCATTGGCGAGTGCTACAGAACTTGCATTTTTATAACGACGTTTGGCTGCATTTACACCTGCTTCGTACCATTTCTGTAGTCTGTCTCTTTGCTTCCTGTATAGCTCGAGGTTTTCTTTTTTATTACTTTGATAAGATTCGTTTGCGCCCATGGCTACGACTGCACTTTCAGGGAAAGCTCCCATTCCAGATGTTGCCGAATCGACATATTTCGCACTTTTTCTTGAGCCTTTATGATTCTTGTCGTAATTTTTAAGATAATTGAGTTCGTCCGCAGTTCGTGAAGCTCCTCCAATTATCATATTAAAGAAACGCAAGATGTTTGTCAATACAGGCGTTAAGTTGGCATTTAATGATGTCAAAAAACCGTTCCATGCGTTGTTTAACTTCTTAAGGTTTACGTCTGCACGTGTGTTTATGTCAGCTAACAGTTCTTCTTTGGTTGCTGCGTTACCAATTGTCTTGGTGTATTTTTCTATTGCTTCGGCATTTTTGATAAAATACATAGCCGTAGCTCTATTACGAGCCATGAACTTTTCCCCTACATTTTCACCTCTATCATATGCTGCTTTAAGGTTTTTAAGTGCCGTAACCATGCCAACCATCGAAGGGTTGTATTCTTTCTGCAATTTTGACATGCTCATCAAGAGCATCGAAAACTTTGACGCAGCCTTAGAAGCACCACCGAACTGATTACTTGAGAATCCTATCAGTGACGACATTTCCTTGAAACTTATTCCATAAAGAGAAGCTGTAGAACCTGCGGATTTTATTGCTTCCGCCATTTCTCCGAATGAAGAAGTTGTATTGCGAGAGGCTGTAGCAATAACGTTAGACATCTTCGTCGCTTCATCTGCCGTTAGATGATATTCTCCTGAGATTTCAGCAATATTTTTTGCTGATTCCGCAGATGTCTTGCCGGCTAATGCTCCAAATTCATTAGCTGCCTTAATCATTCGTGTCAAAGCTTCGGGAGAATCATTCAGACCATCCCACACCTTTACAAACTGAGTTGCAGATTGCGCCATATCCACACAACTTTTTGAAGTCGTTGCGGATAATGCAAGAATATTTTGTCGAAGGTCTTTTATCTTGTCGGAATCCATATAATGGTCAAGCGGTTGTAATGACACACGGAAAGCTTCTGCTGCCTTAGACGTGTCATACAATCCTTTGCCAACGGCAGCAATAGCTGCGCCCCAAGCTCCGATTTTACCTATAAAGCCAAACAACGCAGAAAAATCACCTTTCATCAATCCGGCAAAAGAACTCTTCAATCCCCCGAATATTCCCTTTACTTTCTTTCCTGCTGCTTCGGCTTCTTTTCCTATGTTTTGCGTTTCTTTCGCAGTTTCTTTCGCTTCTTTGGCAGTGCTTTTGAAAGAATCAGTAAGCTTCTCTCCACTCTGTATACGTTTAGCGGCATCCAAAAGAGTGTTATATTCTTGTAAATCTGAATTTAGACGGCTCTGTTCTTGTCCCCATTCATTTACTTTTTGCTGTAGGTCAGATATTTTTTGCTCTGCACTGGAAATAAGCCTATTGTAATAGTTAACACCTTGTCCTGTAGAGTTTTCGTCTGCTGAAAGATTTTTTATTTCTTGTTTATATGACGAGATTTTAAGTTTATACTTTTCAATCTGTTCTGTCGTTTCTTTTATCTTGCCGCTAAAGTCAGATGTGTTTAGTGTATTTTGTATTTCCTTAATTGTATCTTCGTACAATTTTATATCCGACTTTAAATCTTTGGCGTTTTCAGATTGCATTCTATCTATTTCTGCACGTCCAGCAGAAACAGATATGTATTCACGTAAAGAATCAGTCAATTGTTGAGTTGCCTGTGCATTTTGACTTTCTGCGACAGCGTTTGCTGTTGCTGCTGCCGTATTAGCAGAATGTGCAGCTGCTTCGGCAACGGTTGCTGTCGCTGCTGCTGTAGCACTTGCACTTACGGCAGAATTGGATACAGTTTGAGCACTATTTGCTCCAGTACTTGCTACAGACAAAGCTCCTAAGGCTTGGTATGCTCCACCAACCTCGGATATGGAATTCTTGGCATGATTGTAAGAATCCGTTAGTTCTATAACGTCTTCTTTGGCTAATTGCAACGATTGTTTTTGTGCGTTAATCTGTCTTGTTATCGCTTCAAAAGCCCCAGAACCTTTTTCTGTATCGTTTAGCTTTTCGTTAAGTTTAGATATAGAAGATTCAATGTCCCCAACTTTCTTGTTTGCATTGTCAATCATGTCAGGGACAATCTGGATACTTTTAACAGCATCGTCCATAGCAGATTTTAATATCTGCATTGCACGTTGTGTTTTTGTCGCAAGGTCGTCATCGGATTTGGATACATCCGTAAGAGCCTTAGTCATACGCTCTGAAAGAGCTTCTGTATCAACACCTACACGAGTTAGACTGTCGCACAATTTGTCTATAGATGATTGAATGTCGGAAATATCCATTTGTCCGCTTATTCCAAGTATCTCGTCTGTTGCCATATTGTATATTGTTTTAGCCCATCATATCCATAAAGAAATCGGATGCGTGTATTGACTTTTTTATGGATTGAGGTTTGTTTTCATTTTGTTTCATGCCATCATGCCCCATATCAATATTCTCATTAGAACCGAATGTCGGGATAGAACGATTAAGAAGCATAATGTTAAGGTATGAGCGCTTAAATACGACCTCCTCGTAACTCATACGAAAATACTTCATTACTCCTCCGATTGTTGCCCAGGGGGAGTCGTTAACGGCTCCGTTATCGTCAACACTTGGGTGAGGAAAGTTATAGAGGTTAAGAAAAAATTTGCATTAAACGAACGACTTACGAATTTTACAAGTTCGTTGAAGGCGATAATATCCAAGTTCTTTCGGATATAACGTCCCCATAGCCAACGTTTCCATGTCTTTCTGAATGCGCATTTTATAAATATTTCATTCATGAGACGTGCATCGTTGCCGTGTTCTGCAAGAGCTTTGAATATATTGATTTTGTCTCCTTCACCCCATGATGGTTTTTTGATATCATTAGCGTACACGGACATTTCCCATATTTGACCGAACGTCAAGGGCTTAACTTTAAATCTAAACCACCCAACTTTAATATTGACACTTTCTTCCAAGATTGTGTCTGCTGTTATTTTCTTGTCTTTTGTTTTCATACCTAAAAAAAAGAAAGCGGTGCGGTTTGGGTTGTGCCCTTACCTCACCGCATATCGAAGATTTGTGCTGATTAAATTTCCTTATCGATGTCTGCTTTTACATCTTCGAGCAAAGCCCAGCGATGTCCGCTTACTTTTTCACCACTTGCATTGAACACAGCCATCTGATGGAACTCAATATTTAGGTTTGGAAGACCTGTCTTACCGATAGAACCGCTGCGAGTAACAGTCAGTTTCATTTTTGAGAACTGGAACACCTTAGCTGGTATGTCGTCAAGAACCTTGGTCTTAATCTGTACTGCCTTGTAGATTTGGTTATCAGTCGGGAGTTCTTCATTCCACTTGCTGTCAGTGGACGACGTATAGCCGAGGATAGCCTTGAAAGTTTCAGCGGACAAGTCGTAGGTCTGTACCGTGAAGCCTTTGGTTGCTGCCGATGATGGAAGCACTGCATACGGGTCTTCTGAGTCTTCTATTTCTACGTCGCTCGTTGACGCTGCGCTATCATTGAATGTCAAAGAGCCAGACACGATAGCCTTGAACTTGAACGGAAAGTTAGTCGGGTAGCCACCATTCGCAACTGGGTCAGCAATAGAAAATTCTTCAATGCCATAGACTCCATTTTTTCCTGTTTTTGCCATAGCTAATTCTTTAAATTGTTATATGTTACGTTGAATTTTAAATTAATGTAGTAAGTATTGTCGTTGTCGGGTGACGGTCGTGAATCTGAATAAAATTCGAAATACGCACCTTCAAGATATGTGTTATCTTCGAAAAAAGTAAGCAGATTCTTTGCTATTGTCTTTAATCTTCGTGTGTCGGGTTCGTCACTGGCAGTACGCTTTACGTGGATATTTACATTTACAACACCCTCGTTTATCGTGTCTCTTTGGACGAAAGGCAAATGGTTTATAACGACATATTCGTTTAAGCTTGATTTCTTGGGGATTTCGTATTTAAAGACCCCATGCTCATTTATGCCGATTTTCTTACATTCCTTTTTCAGGAACTTATACATTGCACTTACAGCGTCGTCACCTAATGTCATACTTTACTATTTTATTGTTATAGCCACAATTTGAGGTATCGTCTTCTGTATGTTGCAAAGCCTTTTACCTCCATGACTTTATTGATAGTACCGTCCTTTTTTATTACCATTACCTTGTCGCCTTCTCGAGGCAACATGTTATACTTGTACTTGGAAAGAGGAGCAATTACTTCGTATGAGTAAGCATACTGTTGCCCGTCATTCAAGCTTACAAGCCTTGCGCTGGTGTTAGGATAAATAAGACATTTGCCGAAGTCTAAAAATCTTGTTGCGGTCGCTTCTACAGGATTTCCATCCTCGTCATAACCGCCTCCAGCATTTTCGTGCTCCACTTCAAAATTAGGTTCTCCATTGTCGTTCATGTCAAAGAACCTGTCTCCTACCTGAACATAGCCAACATCGTAAACCTTAATCTGTACCTGTAGCTTGTCTTCAAAGTTCATGTCTCACCCTCCTTCACCAAACGCTTACACTTCGCAACCAATAGCCGTCCGAATCTTCATTAAGAACAAGGTCAGCATCCAATCCGGCGTCTTTGGCGATAGATTTAATCATATCGTCAATTAAGCTATTCTGGTTCTTGTAGCCTTGGGACATACCGCCTACATTCTCGCTTGAAAGCACACGCATCTTATACAAGATACGCATTGCAGCATAGGCTACAGGCTGCTTTACAGACACTGAATATGTATCATCAACACTTGCCAATGTGCTATACTTGTCGGCTGCGTCGATAAACATTTTCTCTATTGCTTCGTCAGAAGTAGAGAATGGCTGTATTTCACTTGCAATTGCTTCTGAGATTGTCATGCTGTCCTTGTCTTAATGTTACAACTTACTACATTTAGAGTTCTCAAGACAACCTTTTACTTGGTTGTCTTGAGAATAAAGAGGTCGTTCAAGCCGTTGAACACAGGCTGCGCCCACATATCGTAGTTGACATGATAGCCAGTCTTGTCACGCCAATAGCCTACGTAGTTGTCGTCATAAGAAGAATAAGAGACTTCAGGAATTGGGTCTACCAACTCCAATGGGTCGGAAATCTTCATTATGGCTACGGTGTCGGCACACTGAGCTACTACATGGTCGTCAACAATCAAATTAACATTTGAGCCGTCAGCAAGTGTTACAAACTGGTTTTTGTCAATCTGTATCACAGGCAGAAGAACAGACTGCAGATATGTGTTTATCTGGTCTACTGTAAGCATCGGCACAGCAGGATTAATTTGGATTGTACCGAGGTTTAGTTTGAACGTGTCCTTAATTTCCTTTGCTTTGCACATTTTATAAAATGTGTTTTCGGACATACGGAGCTTCTGAATATTGCGACCTTTCTTATTCGCCTCGTCTTTAAGCATCTTGATGTCGGCAATAGGAGTTGCAGTTTCTGTACCCCAATTGTTGGCAACGGAAATTTCCTTAATGCCAAGGTCAAATGTGTAAGACACGTTTGCCTTTGCGTTGTTGGCGCGAGAAACTGTCTGCTTGCCTGTGTAAAGGCCCTCGTAGTAAAGCATATCAATACGCTTGTGTGGCGCAATGACAGCACGCTCAAACGGACGGAAAGAAAACTTAATAAGCTTGTCGTACAGAGCGTTGAGCTGTGCCTGTGTATAATTACGACCCTCGGCGTCACGATAGCGACCTTCGAGCTGATTCATCTGGTCGAGGTATTCGTTGTCAAGCTCCCACTCGTCGCCATAGCGACCGATAGAGCCAGTCAACTGACCAAAGTCGGGCATATGATGTACGGGCTTCTCAGCATTCTTGGCGATAACAGAACCTACCATAGCAGCAGTGTATTCTGCAAGATTAGCGTTGTAAACCTTTGCAGCGCAATAGTCAATCTGCTTAATCTCGTTCTTCCACAAAGCCTTATAGGTAGAGGTCTTCATGTTCTCG
>ERZ1034680.187-NODE-187-length-41571-cov-18.311904_pt1 | contig 41571 bp, 57 predicted proteins | sample MGYA00520639_ERZ1034680 | MGnify/ENA primary metagenome ERZ1034680 (study PRJEB33766, sample SAMN09781760) | gut metagenome | biome: gut microbiome | host: Homo sapiens | place: Madagascar | study: EMG produced TPA metagenomics assembly of the PRJNA485056 data...
TAACTTTTCATAGACATATATTTACAAACTGCGCATAACTTCCGATAATTTATACAACCATAGTTATCCCAGCAATATCAAGGCTTCACGGCGTTTTTGTAGTTCGCTTGCCGCTCAACTTGCCGCAGGTCAAAAACCCGATCCATAGCATGGGCGATGTTTTTGCGGCGGGCGGCGGTGTAGTGGGAGTATATCTTGGATGTCGTGAGTACGGAACTATGGCCGAGGTGCTTGCTGACTTCCTCCAGACTTTCACCAGCCTCAAGGAGCATTGTGGCATGAGTGTGACGGAGACTGTGGAAGGAACCGCTGCCAAATTCCTGCTTGCAGAACTGCTCGAAGTGTCGCATGGAGTAGGAAGTCATTTGACGGCCTTTGTCAGTGGTGCAGATGGGCGCTGCTTCGCTCCAGCGTTTCCCGATGGCCATGAATACGAGTCGCTGATTGTGGCGGATTTCTTTCAGATCGGCATGCAAGGCGGCGCAGATGGGAACACGGCGTGCGCTGCTGGCGGTCTTGGGTGATTCCTGACGTAACGGCTGGCCATGGTCATCGAACAAGGTGCTGTTGACATTGATATATCCTTCCTCGAAGTTTATGTCCACCCAGCGCAAGGCAAGGCACTCGCCGAGCCGTATCCCGGTATAGTACGACAGGGAGAGCGGCGTACGAATGGGCTGACCGATGGGGAAACGTTCAAAAAGAGCCTGGATTTCCTCCGGCGCAAATACATGCGCGGGTTCTGCCGGCACCAGACGACGGGGCAGGCGAGCGTGATCCGCAGGATTCGCGTGCAGGATATTGCAGAGGACGGCATAGGATAGAGAACGCTTGAGCACTGCCAGCAGCAGGCTGACGGTTCCATGTGATAGCTTGTCATGCTTCTGGTTGATGAATACCTGTACCGTTCGGAAGGTAATATTGCACATGGCCATATCGCCGAAAATCGGCAGGATATGATTGCGCCCTGCCTGCTCATAAGTGCGAATGGTGGCAGGCTTCAGATTCTTATCGGCGTACTCACGCAGGAAAATCTCCCAAAACTCATCGAAGTGCATCCGCTCCGGCTGATCATAACGGCCGTAGTAGTCGGTATTCTGCCGCAGGAATCTCTGGGCGGCAGCGCGGGCGGCGGCTTTGGTAGTACCACCGACACGCTCAATACGTTTTTTATTGCCGAACTCGTCCATGACGGTAACGGCGAAGTAATATTTATTTCCTCTTTTTCGAATTGACATGATAATCCCTCCAAAATTAATAAATTGGAAGGGAAACACTTGCATAATTTAACGCGACGGCAACCGCGCTTTGAAAAAAATTATGGTAATTTCAAATCATTTTCCCAATTCTTTGAATAGAGCAAACAAATGATTAAACATTGTTCCGTTTTTATACCAATCTTCAATTGTTGATTATATGTTTTGAAAGGTTTATTACTAGTCATAAATGCTCCTTCTTGTAAAATAAAAAGGCCTCGCTTCTCCGCAGATAAGCGAGGCCCCGTGGATTGCCCTCAGGCGCACCACTATTTCCTTTGCTTATATTATGCGGTATAAAATGGTGTTTGTCAAGAAAAGTGACGGAATAGCTCCAGCACATGGAAACATGATGTTGGAGCTATTTTTAATTAGGAGCTTCTAATTTCGTGCGCCTGCACGAAATGGTCTGAAACTTATTTTGAGAAACCTCAGCTTGTGCAGTTGCATGGGCTGGGTTTTGTTATGCGTCGATTTTATTTTCGGTTATGTCTGAGTTTCCAAAGGTGGATGCTGACTGCGCCTTTTCTTGGGCGTCAAGTTCCTGATCTAGCAGGCGATGGGCTTCATTACGCTGGGAAAGTTCCTTATCATCAATATCATTTTTCGCTGTGTCAGCTTCTGATACAGCATTTTTTTTGTCTTTTTCCCTATGCAAAGCACTGGCCACAGATACTATATAGTCCACTACTGCATCCTTGGCAGTGGCAGGGAGCTGAAGCCACTGCTTGGCAAATATCATTTGGGAGTCTGACAAATCATACATACCAGCCAGCTTGTCAAGAATAGCATCTTCATCGCTGGTATACATATCCCCTTGGCCCTCAGTAAGCCATTTTTCAGAGATATTAAAGGTTGAGCAAATTAATTGCACATTTTGAGGAATTACAGAATATCCATTTTGTTCCATCCGACTTACAGTGCTTTTTGTAAGCCCAATTTTTTTACCAAATTCCACCAATGTCATGTTGGCATTAGAACGTACTCTTTTAATTCTTTCGTTAATTGTCATTTTTATAACCTCCTTTGTAGATATTATATTCCCATAACGGGAAAAAAACAACAAAAAAACATTGACACAATCCCACAGTGGGAATACAATACAAATATAAGGTTGCATAAAGGGAAATAAAGAAAGGAGCGATACCATGAGAAACGGAATCAAGATTCCGGCAGGATTGGAAAAGATCTTTAACATCGTTAAGGGACTGGACACGGAGAGCCAGGAACAGGTTCTTCGTTCCGCTAGCATTTATGCCTACGGACGTGCCAGCGGTCGCACTGCCGACTACTCCGAAGGCTTCGCCGACGGATATGCAAAAGCCAAAGCTGAGCTATCCAATATCTAAATCAACCAAGGGGGAGGGCAGACATGAAAGCTATACCCACCCACAAATCAACTTAGGTTGACTATTAAAAAAGCACGCCACGGACGGCAATCCATAGCGTGCTGAAAGGGAAACACTTGCAAAAATTAAAGAAGGAAAATTTTATGAAGAAAAGCACTATCTATGACGATGCTGATCGGCTGATGGCGATTGATGAAGTCGCCGAAAGGCTGAAAACATCGCCAACCAATATCGCGAGGCTTATAAATAACGGCGCTATCGCCGCTATCCGCTTCGGGCGGAGGCGATATTTTTAAACTCTCAGCTCATGGATGAGCGCATTTTGCAGGACATTGGAAAAATTAATGTTTTTTTCTAGTGCTATATTGTTAAGCCATGCTGGAATGGAAAGTGTCTTTTTTACAGATTTTGAATTGTACTTTTTGTCATAAGCCAGCTTGTCAAAAGCGACCATCATGACAAATTGACCGCTTTCAGTCGCAATATCTTGCGGATTTGAAGCTTTCGGATAATCCTTTGCAGGAAGATCTTCCAGCATAAGACCGATTGCATCCTGAACCATTTCTAATGCTTCAGGAAGGGAATCGCCTTGGGTCATACAGCCTGCAATATCGGGAACAAAAACCGAAAAACCAATGTTTTCCGGTTGAAAAACGGCGGGGTAAAAGTATTTCATAGATAAAACCTCCATTCCTTATTTTAGTCCAGCTTGCTTTAAAATAGCCTGTTCCAATCCCTTTTTCAGTTCTTTGGCATGGATGGGGAGAGACACAGTGCAATTAGTTACCGGATTGAAAAATTTTTGATGTGAGCCATTATTGCTTTTGATATGAATGAAGCCGTTTTTTAATAACAGGCGTTTCATTTCCTTGGGTGTCATGGGCATACAAGATAACCTCCTTGAAATTATTGTAGCACGTAACATTACGTATAGCAACAAAAAAGCCCCCGAAGGGGCGCAGCCTGCAAAAGATTATTTATTGATTTCAGGGTTGTCGGTTCTGCCGACTAGGTAGTCGATGGAAACACCAAAATAATCTGACATGGCGATTAATACGCTGGCGGTTGGTTCTCGTTCACCGCGTTCATAATACTGATAAGCACGTAATGATATTCCAAGCGCGGTTGCAATATCTTTTTGAAGCATATTGCGTTTATCTTTTAAGTCTTTTAAACGTTCGTGCAATGTCATAATTTACCTCCTAAGTCCTAAAGTTGTTGACAAGCACGAATGTGCATGATAATATAATCGTACAGCAAGCACAAACGTGCATGTTGTGATAAAAAAGAGAGGGGACGGTGAAATGAACAGGAAAAATGAAACTCTAATAGCTGCTAGAAAAAAGTCAGGTAAGACCAAAGTTCAATTAGCAACTGAATCAAAAATATCCATAAGAGGATACCAAAAATATGAGCTTGAAGGCTCATTGCCTAATGCCCAAATAGCAATCCGAATAGCACAGGCACTAGGCACCACTGTTGAAGAGCTGTGGGGCGGCAACCTCACAGCATAAAAAGCAGGCTGTAAATCAATTATAACAAAACTGAAAAAAGCACGCCACGGACGGCAATCCATAGCGTGCTGAGAGGGAAACACAATCAGGCTTTTATCATGTCTAATTTTTTCTGCACAGCCTCCTGCAAAAGCTTGGAAAGACTGAAACCTACTTCAGATACTTTATCATCCATCCATTTCGGAAGGCTGACAGTACGCTTTACAGCGCGGGTATCTTTGGTGCTGGCTTGAATAAAAGATATGATTTCATCGCCATTAACCTTCAGGTCTGAAAAGCTGCTGGGGGCTGGTATGGGTTCTTTTTCATCATGCAAATAGTCAACCCACTGAGTTAACGCTGACTGCGCCATCTGCATAGCTTTGCCAAGACTTTTACCTTCAGTAATACATCCCGGTAAGTCTGGAAAAGTTACGGTAAATGAAGCATCATTGTTTTTATGGAAAATTGCGGGATAGATAAATTCTTTCATGCTAAAACCTCCTAAAAATCCAGTAAGGGGGCTAAGCCCCCGCTTGATTACTTTAAGCCAGCTACTTTCAAAATGCTTTGAGCGGTAAGCTCGTTCAGCTCTCGATGCCGTGGTATCTGTACTGAACGCCAGCCATCTTTTTTATAAATGGTATGGTCGCCGTCATCACGGACCATGTAAAAGCCAGCAGCCTTTAGCTTTTTAAGTAAATCTCTGCGTTTCATTGACTTACCTCCTTACAATTATTATTGTAATACGTAAATTACGTAAAGTCAATATTAGAGGTAATGATTAAAGCAACAAAAAAGCCCCGAAAGGGGCGCAGCCTGCAAAGGTTCAGTGATTTATTTCGGGGTTGTCGGTTCTGCCGACCAGGTAGTCTATAGAAACACCAAAGTAATCTGCTAAAGCAATAAGCTTATCGGTTGGTAGTTGCCGTTCGCCATGTTCGTAACGATAAAAAGCCATGACTGATATTCCAAGTCGGGCGGCAATATCTTTTTTTAAAGATGATTTTTCGGTTTGAAGTTGCTGTAAACGTTCTACTAAGTTAGCCATGATAAAACTCCTTTTTAAAAAATCTGAATAAAAAGGGTTTGACTTAACCGAATGGTTAAACTATAATACAAATAACTTAACCGTATGGTTAAGTATAACAGAAGGAGGGAGGAAAATGAATAATATAAGCGACAAACGCCAGCTAAAAGGATTAACCCAAAATGAGTTAGCGAAGCTGACCGGCATATCGGCTATGTCATATCACCGATATGAAAAAGGCGACCGAGTACCGGATGCACGGACGGCAATCCGAATAGCACAGGCACTAGGCACCACTGTTGAAGAGCTATGGGGCGGCAACCTCACAGCATAAAAAGCAGGCTGTAAATCAATTATAGCAAAGGTAACTAAAAAGCAACAAATAAAAAAGCCCCCGAAGGGGCACAGCCTGCAAAGGTTCAGTGATTTATTTCAGGATTGTCGGTTCTGCCGACCAGGTAGTCGATGGAAACATTAAAGTAATCTGCTAATGCAATTATGTTTTCCAGTTTAGGCTTTGAAGAACCATATTCAAATCGTTGCCACGACACAGGGGCAATACCTAAGAAGTCAGCGAGGTTCTTTTGTGTCAATCCTTTTGACTTTCGTAATTCAATAAGCCGAGTTGAAAGCATAGACATAAAACCACCTCCAAAAAAACTTGACACTACATAAAATGTAGTGTATATTTTAGTCAAACACAACATAAAATGTAGTGTTGCAACAAAAAGGAGAGGAGAGACATGAAGAACAAGAACAAGGCGTTAATTGAAGCCCGCCATAAGGCAGGGCTAACACAAAAGCAGGTAGCTGACCACATAGGAATAGCAGAAGTTAGTTACCAGCGTTTAGAGTATGGACAAAAACCAAGCTTGCGGACGGCAATCCGTATTGCTGACTTATTGAACATACTAGATTTAAGAATGTTGTGGGGCGGCAACCTCACAGCATAAAAAGCAGGCTGTAGATCAATTATAGCAAAACTGAAAAAAGCACGCCACGGACGGCAATCCATAGCGTGCTGAGAGGGAAACACTTGCAAAAATTAAAGAAGGAAAATTTTATGAAGAAAAGCACCATCTATGACGATGCGGATCGTCTTATGGCCATCGATGAGGTGGCCGAGCGGCTCAAGACATCGCCGACACGGATAGCGGCGCTGATAAATGGCGGCTTCATCCGCGCGGTGAAGTTCGGCCGGCGCCGCTACATCCGCAAATATACCCTCAACGCATTCCTTGAAAGCGTTGAAGGGAAAGATTTATATGACATGCTGGGAGCATGAGGAAGGATGAAAAATTGTAGTTTCTGTCGTAACTTGTAGCCAGCGTAGTCAGAAAAGCAATGTAGATGCAAAAAAAGCCGGTGGCATAGCCACCGACCGAAACGAATTAACACCTCTATTATAGAGGTTAAAGGAGAAAAAAACAATGGGAAATAAAATTTTTTTAGCCAGAGTAAATGCCAACCGGAAAGCCCAGCAGGAGAGATGGGAAAGCATAGAAGATACCATCTGGCTGATATTGATGGCGTTCCTGGGATGGTTTGGTGCCTGGATGTTCTTTTGAAGCTGACATAAGACGCAGAGTGGCAGCCACTTTTAATAAGTGGCTGGTAATGCGGCAACACGGTCACAAGCCCGTGCATCAGCTTATTTTTTTTACGCTGAAAATGCCGTTTTGGTTCTCTTGTTTAAGTAATTAATATTTGGACTAAAAAGCGGTGTTATCCTGTATAAATACTCAGGATAGCAAAGTGAAAATCTAAGATTTTTAGGATTTACAGGAGGAACAAAATGCCATACATGGAGAGATCATGGATATCTAAAAACAAGAGATTCATGATAAAAGAAAAATATCATTCCATGAAGGTTATGCCACAAAATCCTGTTATTCGGGAGAAAAGGAAGAAAAGATGTGGCAGCACTTCAGTATCTCAGGAACAGATAAATCTGAGACATAGAGTAAAGGACCTTGCAAGGCTTATCATGGATAACTTTGAGGGGGGTGACTGGTGGCTGACATTCCAGTTAGAGGAAAAGGTCAGCATTAAAGAATTTAATAAAGCTTACCAGCAGATGATGAAAAAGCTGCGGGAGTTTTCCGTAAAGCATGGCCGTATACTTAAGTATATTGCCGTGAAAGAAAATCTTTACGGAGGCGGGCGGATGCATGGACATATGCTGCTACCTGGCTGGATGAAATTTTCAGAGCTGAAAAAGGTCTTAAAAAAGGCATGGAAGCTGGGGACTACTTTCGTAAAGCCTTTTGCTGGTGAAGCTATGGATGCACGCCGTCTTGCCGGTTACATGTGCAAAGAAGATCCGGTAAATGCTGCTATTGAAGAAAGGGCAAGACTGGTGGCAGCAGGTGAAGCCACCGGAGAGTTTGACAAGAAAGCCATTGCCAAGCTGGAACGGGAAATTAAAAAGACCCGCTCAGTGCTTTGCCCATCAAAGAACCTTACCAGAACAAAGCCTGCCAAGAAAAAAATAACAAAATCTGAAACCTATCGGGACGAAATAAAACCGCCCAAAGGTTATCAGGTAGTAAAAGAACTCAGTTACAACGGCTGGACACAGGACGGTTATCCTTACCAGCACGCGGTATTTGAGCGAAGTGATTAGAAAGGAGAAGAAACATGAGGAACACAGTCAGGGTTTTAAAAGTGAAAATAAAAGAAACTTCAAAAGGCGAAGATATTTTCATGGAATGGGAAACCAAAAGCGAAAACGGCTGGGAGCGTCAGACACTGAAAAGCACTGATGTACCCCGTCCGGAACTTTATAGCGCCATGCGGGTTATGGGACTGCACGCACTGAAAATGTGTGAACTGAAACATACGGAAGATGATATGCCGGAATACTGGCAAGCGGGCGAAGTCAACATAAAATACAACGACGATGTGCCGTGTCGTTTTTTAGTAATAAAAGCGTCGGTGCCGGTCCGGTATGGGTACAATTTCAGCTTTAAGACACCAGCATGGGCGGTAACGGATGATGCTAGAAATTTACAGGCAGATGTGAATACGCTGGCTGATGAAGCTATGCGTTACATCAGTGGTGACAGAGCGCAGGGGAAGCTGAATTTAGAAGGTGCAGCCAATGAGTAAAAGAATAACCAGTGAACACATTGGCTATGAAAGAGCTGCCAATATAGATTTGTTTAATCAAAGCAGTCATAGAATAATAGGTGGATTTACTAATAGCAGGCATCTTACCAGATGGACACCGGGCTATTGCAAGATTTGCCGTGCTGGCTATGAAGTGATAACTTGCGATCATGCTAAAAAGCATGGCTTTAAAACGCCGGAAGAAATGGCGCAGTCAGATATAGTAAAACCATTGGGAGGCAGAAAATGAAAGAACTGTTGGAGTTCGTGGACTGGAATGAACAGGGGAAAAAGTCATATCGGGCGGCTATGGCAAATGGCCGTGGTCATCAGCACGAGCTGTTGATTGAAGGTGCCTGTCGTTACTACGCTTCAATCGGGCGGGCGTATATAGTAAAAGAGCCTGAACCTTTTCGGGTAATAAAAAAAGACCGTATCAATCATACGGCTAAGATTAATTTTATAAAAAAAGCTCAGCCAGATTTTCACGGCACGCTTGCGGGCGGACAGTCTATCGTGTTTGAAGCCAAGTATACCGATACTGCCCGTATAAAACAGAGTGTAATCAGTGATGAACAGGCAAGATCACTTGATATACAGCTGAAACTTGGTGCCAGCGCTTTTGTTTGTGTTGGTATTCAGGATAAAGCATACATGGTGCCGTGGAAAGTGTTCCGCGACATGAAAGTTAATTTTGGTCACAAATACGCTACACAGGATGATTTATTCATATATCGCGTTATCAATAACGGGGTAATAAAATTCCTCGATTTTATCAATGGTGTCAAAGCAGAAGAATTATATAGCTAACAATAAAGGAGACTGATAATCATGAGTTTTGCAAAGAAAATGGGGCGGGAACAAAAACGCCGTAACAAGCATTTTGAGGCATTGGCAGAATACAGTGCCAAGAAGGGAGCTAGCGCAAGAAGGCAGGTTGTCCATGCTGAAAGCAGGCAGTATATAGCAGAACTTAGGCAAAAGGCAGAAGTCATCAGTTACACGCTGACGCTTTTCTTGGCATCAGTACATGCAAGGTTCGGTTTTGGCAAGAAAAGGTTACAGAAGCTTGACGATAAGATATTCCGTCATTACGACTGTATCAAGTCAAAGCTGGTTACAGTAAGTGATATAGACAAAATATTGCTTGAGGAAGGCAAACTTGACATAAGAAAAAAAATAAATAAACCAGATGCCAACAAGGCGCATAAAATCAATGATGAGCTCATATCCTGCTTTTTTATCGCGCTGATGGACGGTTTCGGTTTTAAGTCTAAGCGATTAAGCGAAGCATATTTAGCAGTATTGAACGTAGCGGACGCGGTAAACAACAAAGCACTATCAACAGATGACCTGATACAGGAATTAATAAAAGCTAAATATCTAAATAAAGACGGAAAGAAGGCAGCATGATGGATATAACAGGAATTTGGAAGTATAGCGAGCTTAAAAAGCAATATAACGCTGTAGTGGCTGAATTGAATACGGTTAAAAAGACCGCCACCCAGCTGACAAATGAAAATAATGATTTAAAAAGAGAACTTGATATGTTGGGTGATGAGTATCAGGAATATCGGAGGAGAGCTTTTGAAGAATTGGGCATAAAGAATATTAAAGTAAACATGGAGCTGAATAAAGCCGAGGCATGTATTAAAGAGCTGGAAGCTAAGGTTAGTCAACCTAAATGGGGTTATCACGAAATGATGACCACAGACGGTATAAGGATTGCGGGCTGGATCCCGATTGAGGGAACAGCATATCAGATACTATCGAAAACGCCGGCAATGTTCCCGCAGTTCTGCAAAGAAAAGCAAGTTCCGGAGAAATAAGCACAGGCTATAGAAAAGGAGAAGAAAAAAATGAAAGTTATAAGCATTGCAAATCTAAAAGGCGGAGTTGGCAAGACAGTAACCACTATTAACACAAGCTATATCCTTGCCACAGAGCATGATAAGCGGGTACTGGTTGTAGATAATGACCAGCAGGGCAACACCAGCAAGTTTTTTGGTGTATATGGTTATGATAAACCGAGTATGACCGAAGTTTTAAAACGCACGGCGCGGGCGGATCAGGTTATTCAGCACACCACGCATCCGAACATTGACATCATTTCGGCAAATCTCAGCCTTGCGGAAGCGGAAAAAGCTGTTCTAATGGATAGCACCGTACCACAGCAGATACGCTTAAAAGCCGTCTTGTATCAGGTAAAGGATAAATATGATTATGTCATCATAGACAATGCGCCAAGCCTTGGGATGTGTGTGATAAATGCGCTTACTACCAGCGATTACCTTATCATTCCTGCCAAAATAGATAAGTTCACGTTTGATGGTGTAGACAGCCTGCTAAACCAGCTGGCTACTGTGAGAGCATATTTCAACTCGCAATTGGAGCTTTTGGGGACGCTCATCACGAGCTATCGCAGAAATGACAGCAATCAGCAGGGGATAGAATGGCTGCGACAGGCAGAAAAATATAAAACCTTTGCCAGCTTTATCCGCTGGACCGACAAGGTTGACGAATCCACTTTTACGTCTGAGCCAATCATGGTTCATTCACCGCGTTGCGGGGCTGCTAAAGATTATCGGGCGTTTACCAGCGAGCTGTTAACGCTTATAGGAGATGTGTCCAATTCGGACACAAATCATACAGATGATGAATAAGGAGTGACGCAAAATGGCGTTTAACATTATGGACATAATGAATCAGGCCAGCAAAAACGAGGCAGGAATACCAAAATACGAGTTACAGAAGCTGGATATAGCTAAGCTCTATCCGGACCCGGAAAATCAGCAGGTATATAGTATCAAGAACATCGAGGAACTGGCTGACGCTATCGAGATTGCGGGCGGTGTACTCCATAACCTCGTGGTGCGGTCAGCCGATAAAGATGGCAAGTATATGATAATCAGCGGGGAAAGGAGGTGGCGGGCCTGCAACCTGCTGGTCAATAAACGCAGTCTGCAACAGTACCATGAAGTAAGCTGCTTAGTCGAAAACGAACATGACAGTGACATGCTAGATTTAATGCTGATACTGACCAACAGTACCGCCCGCCAGCTGTCTGATGCCGAGAAAGCAAGACAAGCTGAGCACATGACGGACATTTTGAACCGCATAAAAGAGCAGAGCGGCTTAGAAGGACGCGTCAGAAGCATTGTAGGGCGTATGCTTCAGATGTCATCAAGTCAGCTGGCAAGGTATCACGCCATATCCAAGAACTTGCAGAATGAGGAATTAAAGCAGGCATTTAAGAGCGGTCAGCTAAAAGTTAGTGCTGCCTATGAAGCCAGCCAGCTGTCTGATGAAGGACAGCAGAAAATTGCTGACAAATTACAGGAAGAAGGAACCGTGTCCCTAAGCCACGTAACGGCAGTAAAAAACGATGAGCGGGAAGATTTGCCAGCATGTAAAGAAGAAACAGCACCATGCCAAGATAGTAAAAATAGTTCGGCAGCCACGCGGGCGGTTCCAATGACTGACACCCATGATACAGAGCCGGAAAAAGTTAATGTGTCCGAATCGGACACAAATAAATCAAAGATAATAACACGTATCAAAGCATTATCCGTAATAAAAGAAAGTCATGAAAATTATTACGAACTGATGCGCCTGGGAAGCGGTGGCAAATTTTCTCAGGAAGTACGCCAAGAAATTATAAAAGAGCTGAAAAAAGAAATTGCGGATTTAGACGCGCGGATATATTTCTTTAAAAGCCAAATTTAGATGAATAGTGATGTATGTGTCCAAATTGGACACAAAAAGCGAGGGAGATTGAATAGGATGAGAATTTTTGAGGATTCGCGAGGCTGGCAATATACGGTTCGCCCTGGACTAGGGCAGGAAAACTACAGTGTGTTTTATCGCAAGCCAGGCAAGAGCTGGCATAGTGTACGTGTAGTACCATGGCGGGCTAGAGAAGAAGAATCTGAAAACGATTTAACTGAGTACGCGACAAAGCATAAAATGCGGTTAGTTCATGGAGAAAATGAAAATGACAGATAAAGTATTACCAATGCCGTGCAATGGTGAATTATACGCCAGCTGGACGAAAATAGATTATTTGTTGAAGATTGGCGAGGAATACGGGGAGGTTTGCGAAGCTGCCCGAAAGCTGAGACTTTGCCATGATACGAAAGAAGCAGCCGAATTATATATCAAACTGATGGCAGAATGTCAGGATCTAATAACAGCAGTCACGAGTTATCAGGAAAAAATGCAGTTTGATGAGAAAATGCGCCAGCAAATGACGCGCAGTATCAATCACAGTAATAAAGTCAGAAATGACGGAAAGAGGATAAAAAATGATTGAGTTCAATTTCAATTCGCTGTTATGGCTCTGCATCGGCGCTGGCAGCACATTAACCATTATGTTAATGCTGGGACTTTGTGCAGCCTCAGGCAGATGTTCCCGCATGGAAGAACGCCTAAATACTCAGCTTAAAGTTGAAAACTGGAAAACAACACCGGAAAGATTGGCAATGACAGAAAGGGAATACAAAAGATAATTATAAAAAGTAATTCAGGCAATAAAAAAGCCCCATAATGGGGCTTAAAAGCTTATAACACAGAAGGGGCAGATATGGAATATAAACGGATTGTTATATGCGAATTGTGTGGACATCGTTTCGAAGTGACGAATAAATATAATCGGAGCAAAAGATGTCCGGAATGTCGAAGAAGCATTCGAAGCGGAATACGGCAAAAAGAAACCACTAATAAAGAAAAAACATGCGTGTCCAATTTGGACACACTGGCTAGAGAAGCAAAAAAATACGGTCTAACCTATGGAAAATATGTTGGACTAAAAAGAGCTGGATATAAGATTGTGTATAAGCACTCAAAAGAAACAATTACTCACTCATGGGATGAGTGGATTGCTGATTTATATCGCATCGTAGATGCTGGCAAGGAGAGGGTATACACACAACACCAATACTAAAATGTGTCTGACTTGGACGCGCTGGATTATAGATGACTATCGTCTCAAAAGAAAAGCCCGCACGTCATAGACATGCGGGCAAATATTTCATAAAGAGTCTTGAATATGTATTGACAAATCATGATGTAAATGATATAATAGAATCAAGATAAAGGAAAGGAGGGAAGCGGTTATGGATCCAAATAAAATACTGAACCTCATAACAGCGGTTATCAACCTCATCACTGCGATAATCCTGCTGAATGCGGCTCAGTAAAGCAAATTGAGTGACAAGCTCCCGCCTGCGGGCGGGGCGGCTTCCCTCAAACACAATATACCATAATCGCAAATGTTATGCAAAGAATAACAATGATAATTTCGGGAATCGCATTGATGGTTGCATTGTACGCACTATATTTGGGGGTGAGTAGGTGAGTAGCAGCAAAAATGGATGGGGCGGAAAACGTGAAGGCGCCGGACGTAGACCATCGGCTCCAGATGGCACCGAAAGACGAATGCGTTCCCTGCGCGCTTCAGATGATGAATGGGAAACAATAAAAGCCTTTGCTAAGATTCTCAAAGACAATCCGGTGCGGGCGGCGCGGATGATGAAAACAGAATAAATCAACATGAAGGGGCGGCTGAAAGGGCCGTCCTTTTTCTGTATAAATCCAGAAAATATAGATTGGCATGTCAGACATATGTTTTACACAATGTTAAAATATTGTATATATTCATCCGTATAACGCAGGAGGGATTCGATGGCAGCAGAGACTGAAATTATTGACAGCATGAAAAATGATCGAATGATTGCAGAGGAATATCTATTAGCCTATGAAGATAAGAAACAGGAGTATGAAGACCGCCGCGCAGAATATCTCAACCGTAATATCCTGTTTGATAATAATATGGGCGGCGGGAAAGGTAATCTGCCAGGCCATCCTGTTGAAAGTGCGGCCATTCGGGCGGCACAATACGACATGAATCATGACGAATACCTATGGCTGAAAGCTGCAGATATCACATTGAAGACGTATGGTGAAAGGAAAAGGATATTCATATCGTGTCGGCAGGAAGCAGATAGACACGCCCGCCGGTGGCGTGGGCGGAAGTCATGGATAATATACACACAGCGCCGATATAACGAGGAAATCGAAAAGCGATTCATCAATGCCCGTGGATGGGTGAGTGAGCGCACAATTCATACATGGTGGGCGCAGATTGTCGATAGAGTTGTGCAGATACATTTGCGTTTGCAAAATATTTAATCATGAAGCAGTTTACTTGACGAAATCCATGATATATTAATACCATGATGAATCAATCGAATCCCATTAATAATTCTTCATATACATAGAAAAGACCACCTTTGCCATTCGGTGGTCTTTTCTATTGAGGAGAAGAGAATAGAAGGACGTGAATGATGTATGCTGACTACTATATGCAGTAGATGCGGCCAAGTTATAAAGCAGGGTGAACGCTGCCAGTGCGAGCTGGAAAGGCAGCGTGAATACGACCGCGATAATCGGAATCGCGAGTCAGCAGCGTTCTATCACAGCAAAAGCTGGAGCCATCTACAGAAAGCAATAGCAGCGAGAGCTGGATATCAGGACGAATATGTTAAGTTCTACAAAGGGCGTGTAATGCCCGGTAGGATAGCACATCACATTGCACCGATTGATGAAAGGCCTGAGCTGAAGCTCGACGGGAAGAATATCATCTACGTGTCAGACAAGACACACCAGATGATTCATGCCGAATATAAGAAGGGAATAAAGGAAAAAGAAGAGATGCAGCGGCGGTTGTATCGGATTCGGATGAAGTCAGAAAAAAGATGATTTCATCAAGTAAATATGAGGCCTAGAGGGGTGCTTGAAAAAGTTTTCATCGAAAAACATAGAACCACAAGGCCTCTTCTCTCGCGAGAAAATGCCAAAAACAGTGAAGGGGGGTAGGGCAATGGGACGTCCGAGAAAAGTGGTGTCTATGTCGACAGGGAAAATTAGCAAGGCACAAAAGGCTGCCCGCGTTGAGGGAGAAAAGGCTCTGAAGGTCAGTCGTGATGAATTGAGAGCTCCAGATTGGCTCCCGGATAAAGCCGCCCTTGAGTTCGAGCGAGTTTGCAGGAATGCCGCAAAGCTGGGGATGCTCGATAATCTGGATTTGTCGGTGCTGGCCGTCTATGCGGACAACTACAACCGATATATCGAAGCATCGATGCAATTATCCATGCATGGGCATGTCATCACGACAGACAATGGGTATGCGATGCCGTCGCCGTGGATGTCAATCATCAACCAGTCGGCGAAAAATATTTTCTCCTGCTCGGCGAAACTGGGGCTGGCCGTGACCGATAGGCTAAAACTTATTACGCCAGTCAAGAAAGAGAAAACAGTCAACAAGTTCATCAAATTCTTGGGCGATGGGGCAAATGGATAGAACCACAGAATATGCCAAACTGGTGCTGAGTGGCAAGCGGATTTGTGGCCGGTCAGAAAAGCTGGCAGCAGAACGCCACCTGAAGGATATGGCGAACAAATCCTCTGAGTGGATTTTTGACGCCAGGGAAGCCGAGCGACACATCGAAATAGCCAACACGTTGACAATCGGTGAGGGCGAAGCCCATGCGCTTCGGACACGCGGCTTCCAGAACTTCATTATCGGTTCACTCTTTGGGTGGCGGCGCAAGCGGTCAGATATTCGCCGGTTTCGTGAGGCCTATGTGCAGGTAGGCAGGCAGAACGGTAAATCATTCCTTGCCGGCGCCCTTGCCAATGATTTCGCCACTTTCGGCGGGTATCAGTATGGCCGTATCTTCTGTACGGCTACCAAGCAGGACCAGGCAAACATCGTATGGGATGAAGTTCGTAAGTTCATCGAGTCCGATAAAGACCTTGCTGAGCTCTACAAAATCAAGACATATGACAGAACCATAACGAGCCGGGTAACCGGCACCACAATCAAGGCCATCGGGCGCGATACAAAAAGCGCCGATGGCTTTCGTACTATCCTAGCGATTGTGGATGAGTACCACGCCCATCCCACTAATCAAATGTACAAACTGATGATGGACGGGCAGGACATGGTCAAAAATGCGCTGACGATAGCGATTACAACGAGCGGATTCAATCTGAAATCACCATGCTATGAACAGTATCAGTTCTGCAAGAAGGTATTGGAGGGGGTAGTTCAGAAGGATTCGCTCTTTGTATATATAGCCGAAATGGATGAAGGAGATGATATCTGGGAGCGGGAGAACTGGGCAAAATCAAATCCGCTCAAGCTCTTTCTGCCGGATGATGTCACGCTGGATGAAGAAAAGCTCAAAGTTGTAGCGTCCAAGGCGATTGACGCCAAGGAAAAGCAGGGCGAGGAGCTGGTCAATTTCAAGACCAAGACGCTCAATGAGTGGGTAACCTATACAGGCGGTGCACTCCTTGACCTTGCGGCTTGGAAGCTGTGTGGCAGTGATAAAACCATTGAAGATATGGCCGACTGCGATGCCTTCCTTGGGATTGACCTGTCAAGCGGCGGTGACTTAACGAGCATTGCCCTTTTGTTTCCGATGGCTTCTGACAATGTATATATCTGGTCGCACAGCTATATGCCGGAATTGCGGCTGGCGGAGCATATCAAATCCGATGATGCGCCGTATGGCGTGTGGAAGAATCAGGGACTTATCACGCTGACCAGCGGGATGTATGGGATAAAGACCGATTATAAGTACATCATCGCTGACTTGAAGCGGATTATTAAGCAGTACGGCATCCGCATTATCGGATGCGGCTATGATGCACATAATGCGGCGGCCTTTCTGGGAGATTTGGACGAGGTGCTGGATTGCGATATTACGGAGGTCAAGCAGTCCGCCCGATCACTTAATGACCCCACGAAAGACTTTGCCCTGTCAGTCAAGGCAGGACAGGTCAGCTACGACAAGAACAATGCGCTCCTGTCGTGGAGTGCTGCCAATGCCATCGTATCGGAGCCGAACAGCTTCGGAGAGATAAAGGTGGACAAGATGACACAGACGAACCGAATCGACCCCATAGATGCCATTTTGGATTCCTGGAAGGTCTGGTTTATCAGTAAGCAAAATAACAGCCCATCGGGCGAGGAGGCGTTCCAGATATGGCTGGAGTCGCTGGGAGGTGAGAACGAATGAATTTATTTCAAAAAGTGAGAAGCTATTTTACGAATCAAAATGATACGCTGAGTCTTTCGGCGATTAATGAATTGTTTTTCTCGGGCGGTTCGGCTCAGTATGGGGCGGATATTACGGAAATAACATATTTCACCTGTCTCAAAACCTTATCTGAAGCACTGGGGAAAATGCCTGTATATCTGATGAACGAAGAGAAAAAACGCATCACGAATCACGAAACAGCTCGTTTCCTCTCAGTATCGCCTAATGACGTCTATACGCCGATTCAGTTCTTCACCTATATGGAGTTTTGTAGAAACCATTACGGCAATGCCTACGCGTACGTAGAGCGGCATAATAGCCATATCACTGGGGTTTATCCGCTGGATCCGCGAATGGTGCAGATTTGGGTAAACAATACAGATATGTTCACGAAAAGGAAATATACGTATTACTACACGGATGAACGGAGTGGAATGGGATATTGGCTGGACCCGGAGGATGTGCTGCATGTCAAATCATGGCTAACGGATAGGAGCGGTCTTGCCGGAAAATCCGTGAGGGAAATCCTTGCAACGAATATGGCGGGTTCCAAAGCATCACAGGCCTTTCTCAATGACTTGTATCAGAAAGGGCTCACAGCCAATGCAGTGGTCAAGTATGTAGGAGACCTCAGTCGTGAACAGCAAAAGGTAATGCTCAAGCAGATTGACAAGCAGGCTCGGGATGAAGGGCGACGGCTCATTACCCTGCCAGTTGGCTATGACATCCAAACTCTGGACCTCAAGCTGACAGACTCCCAGTTCTATGAACTAAAAAAGTACAACAGCCTTCAAGTGGCTGCGGCTTTCGGCATTCAGCCGAATCAGCTCAATGATTATAGCAAATCAAGCTATGCAAATAGTGCAGCGCAAAGCCTTAGCTTCTACGTCAACACGCTTCTGTACAATATCACGCTTTATGAGCAGGAGTTAAACCGGAAACTGTTGACAACTAAGGAACAGATGCAGGGGCTTGGCTTCAAGTTTAATGTCTGGACGATTTTGCGCGGTGACCCGACACAGCAGGCTGATGTCCTGCAGAAGATGGTTGCCAGCGCGATTTATTCGCCAAATGAAGCTCGAAGCAAGCTGGACATGCCGCCTACGACTGGCGGAGACGTCCATATCGTCAATGGTTCATACGTGAAGCTGGAGGACGTCGGACTTGCCTATACGGCGAAAGCAATGCAATCAGCGGAAGGAGGTGACGACAATGCTGAAAATCAAAAATAGCGCAGATAGTGCAGAGATATATATCAGCGGCGCCATTGTCGACGATGATGTGGGCGGCTATTTTGAATCATGGGGTGATGAAGGCACGGGCTACGAGTGGCCAAAGGCTATCAAATATCAACTGGATGCCATCGACAATGATGCACCGCTCACTATCTATATCAATTCAGACGGCGGGAGCGTACCTGCTGGTGTAGCAATCGCCAATATGATTGCTCGTCACAAAGGGAAAACGACTGCCGTTGTTGACGGATGGGCCTGCTCGATTGCGACTCAGATTTTCTTTGCCGCCGATGAGCGCAAGATTCCGTCTAATGCTTATCTGATGATTCACAAGCCCAGCACCTGTGTTGCTGGTGATGCCAATGACTTCCAAAAAGCCATTGATGCGCTGGATGTACTGCAGGAGGGGCTTGAGACCACTTATCGTAATGCCGCTCGCGAGGGTGTATCGGATGGGCAGATTCATCAGATGGTGGAAGATACCACTTGGTTGACGGGGGCGGATGCCGCGGAGCTTTTCAACATCGAACTGCTCGAAGCGACACAGACTGCTGCATGTGCCAGTGGCCCCGTCAGATTCAAGAACATGCCAAAAGGCATCAATTTTGCGGACAGGAAGCCGGTACCTGAACCGCAGGATGCAGATAATTACAAAGTTAGGGCTGCTATTCAGCTCGCAATTATGGAAGGAGAGATTCTCGATGAAGAAATCTGACGAACTCAAGAAAGTCGTTGACGAGCTGAAAGCAAAAGCTGAACAGCTCCAGACGGATGAACAGTATGATGACGCTCTCAGCGTTGCCAATGAACTGAAAGACGCTATCCGCGACTACAAGACCGCCAAGGCCATTGAAGAGGCTGAGGCTACCAATTTCATCAAGGATGCGACCCCGGCAACGAAGAAATCGCAGGTCAGCGATTCCGTTATGCGTAACCGTATCTTCAATAAACAGGTATTCGGCAAAACGTTGAACGAAGAGGAAATGGCCTTCCTCAACACGGCAGGCACGCCGGGACAGGTTGAAGCTACGCCGGCAAAGGGCGGTTACCTCGTACCGGAGGAACAGATTGCACAGCTGACAGAGTTCCGCCGTGCATACACGGCATTGAAAGATTACACTTCTGTTCGTACAGCCAAAAGTGATAAAGGTAAATTCCCGACGATTGGTGCTGAGACCGGGACGCTGACTGCATTCGACGAACTTACGGATATCGGCAAATCGGATTTTGACTTCGGTCAGCTTTCTTATGAGATTAACGATTATGGCGATATTATCCCGGTATCGAATCAGCTCCTGCAGGATGTCGATATCAATCTCATGGGAATCATTGGTCAGCGTTTCGCCCGCAAGGCAATCAATACGGAGAACGCTCAGATTATTGCCTTGCTCAACACGTTATCGGCATCGGCCATCACGGATTACAAAGGACTGACGAAAGCTATCAATGTTGAGTTGGATCCTGTCTTTGCTGCCAATGCGAAAATCTTCACGAATCAGGACGGTTTCCAGTGGATGTCCGAATTGCAGGATGGTCAGAACAGACCGCTGCTGGTGCCGGATGTTACTGCTGCAGATACCTATCGTTTCCGCGGTAAGGAGGTAGTAGTCCTTTCCAACAATGACCTTAAAACCACGGGGACCACAGCCAAGAAGACCCCGATGTATATCGGTTCGATGTCCGATTTTGCGGCATTCTTCCAGCGTTTGGGCGTTGAGGTTGCTGTATCGAACGAAGCAGGCTTTGTACAGTACGCAACGCTTATCCGTGCGGTCGAGCGCTTTGGTGTGACGAAGGTCGATACGGATGCCCTGAAAGCTTATACCGTAGCATTGTCGTAAAGGCGGTGATGGCTTATGGCTATCACACTGGATGAAGTAAAAGTATACCTCCGCATCGATAGTGATGCGGAGGATGCTTTGCTGGAACGTCTGATGGCAACGGCCTATGCTGTTGTTGCTGGGGCGGTAGATAACTACAAGCTCATTACCCAGCTAAAGCCTGACTGCGAAAAGTTGGGCGATATGACGCAGTTGGCCTTGATTGCGGACTTGTATGAGAATCGCAATTTAGAGGGAGAAACACCGCAGAGTTATAGCCGTATCGTGGAGACGATGCTCCATCAATTGCAGTATGATACCGATATGACCAAGGAAGAACTCCAGACACTGGTTGATGCAAAATCGCCTGCCGAGTCGGCAGATCCAGCAGAATCGGCAGAACAAACCACGCCGGATATTGGGAGTGATAGCGGATGATTATTGGGAAATTGAATCATAGGGTTACACTCTTGCAGTATTCTGCTGTTGCTGAGGATGAAGGCTTTGGCCCTGTCAAAGAATGGCAGGAGATTGCAACGGTCTGGGCTCAGATTCATGCACCGAGGATTCAGGCGGTAGCTGCAGTTGGAAGCGGCGATGCGGTAATTATCACGCAGGGTATCACGATCCGAAAACGTGATGGCATCGAAAAAGGCTGGCGAGTTCGTTTGAATGGCGCGCTCTACGACGTCATTCATGTGGACTGCTCGAAACCATCACAGCTTACCCTGACGACAAGAAAGGTTGATACGTAATGAGTAAAGGATTCTTCATCAAGATGGACCTTGACAAAGTTGCTTATCAGGCTACGGCTGATATCAACCGATATAACGCGAATACGCAACGCGGAATCCGGCGCGTGATAGCAGATGGTGTACAGTCGACTTTTGAGACGGCAGTGAATCGAGCCCCATATGGACCGACAGGAAACCTGAAGACAGGCATCAAGAAAGAAGTCCGAGGTTCTCACGGTGTGGTCAAGTCAACCTCGCCGCATTCGCATCTGGTAGAGTTCGGCACAGGACCTCGTATTGTTGGCCCGGTAAAACGAATAGCATTGAAACTTCCACATTGGCCAGGCTATGTAAAAGGCGATATCTATAACGGAAAAATGCCAAAGGCTCCATTCATGAAACCCGCTGCCGAAGAGAATAAACCAAAAATTGAAGCCGCAATGGAGGAGGTGCTGCGCGGTGAGAATCATTAAGACTATCCCGACAGTATCGCTCCAAAAAGCGGTATTCAAGTTGCTGTCAGAGGGACAGAGTAATAAGGTATATGGCCAAGTGCCCGAAAATGCAGTATTCCCTTATATTACAATTGATTCCATCACGGCAAAGCCATTGGATACTAAAAATAGTGTGCACTGGAATTGTTCCTTGACGGTCAATGTATGGGGAACTGAGGAAGGAAAACAAGCCGTATATGAGGCCGTATCCGATATTACGTACTTGATATCCAAATACGGCATTGAGAAGGTGGTTGTCGATGGTTTTGCGGTGCTGGATGCGCAAATCGATATGATTGAAACATTCCCAGAGCAAACCACCGGCTATCACGGACTCATTCAGATTAACTATCAACTATCCGATAAGGAGGAATGAAAATGGCACTTACAGAGAATCAGCTGCAGAACTTGCCGACGAACCCCGACCAGAGCGTTGCAGAGCTCGGCAAAGATAGTCTGCTCTATATTGATGGCGGTACGAATTCGAAGCCGGACTGGAAGCTCGTCGGCGGTCAGCGAAATTCGCCGATTAACCAGTCGGCTACGAGCATCGATGCATCGCATAAAACGAGCGGCGGCTGGGCTACAAACCTCGCCGGCATCAAATCGTGGACATGTGCTTATACTGGCCTGCTGATTATGTCAGACGATGGCCTGCAGGTATTGGAGCATTGCTTCCGCAACGACAAACAGGCTCACGTCAAATTCGTCTATAAAGACGGTTCGTATCAGACGGGCTGGGCGGCAGTTACGCAGTTCAATAAAGATACGAACTACACGTCAGTGGCAACGGTTAGCGTAACGCTTTCTGGTGTTGGTGCAATCAGTGAAGTTACGGCCGCAATGACTACTCCAACTACGGGCGGAGAGTCTACTGGCGGCACGACTTCCAGTGGCAAAACGACGGGCAATCCCTGATTTGTGAGAAAGGAGATAATAAAATGAAGAAAGCAACGACGTTTGAAGTAGGTGGAAAGCAGTACACTTTCCTCTTTACCAATCGCTCGTTGGCAATGATGGAGCGGTCGATTGGCCGCTCCGTTTTGTCGATTATGAGCAGCGGACAGTTGGAAATAATGCAGGCTATGACGATTTCGACGATAGCGGCAGGCGTAAAATACGGTTTACAGGAACTTGGCGATAAGGATGCCTACGATGTTATCGATGAAATCTGTGACGCTGGTGGTTCGATTGATGTGATTGCAGCAAATCTCATTTCGTCCTTGCTTGCTACCGGGCTTTTTACCAGGGGGACGGCTCCCGAGATAAAAGCCGACAAAGTGGCGAAATAGTAAAATCGTTCGAGGAATGGTACGAAAAAGCTGAGAATATCGCGTATCGCATCGGAATCAAGCCTGCAGAGCTTGATGATATGCAGCCAAGAGAACTCTATAAGATGATGGACGCCTATCGGGAACGCAATAAGGATGAGGATAGAAAGCGTGCATATCTCACAACGTGGATAGTCAATCCACATCTAAGAGAGCCGGTTAAACCGGACGATATCTTCAATCCGATGTACTATTCTGCAGAAGAAATAGAGAAAATGAAGCAAGAGAAAGCAAAATCAGACTTAAAATACTTAGAATCGTTCAAAGAAAAGAGGTGACATATTTTGGCTACAATATCCGAGCTGTTAATCAAGATTGGTGCTGATAATTCGGGCCTGTCGAAGGCATTGGACAATACCAAGCAGCAGATTGATTCGACATTTAAAGATGTGTCACCGCTTAATGAGATGCAAGGCGCGTTAACCGGCACGACGAACAAAGTTGAAGCCTTGCTGGGCTCATTCACGAAGTTTGCGGCAATGGCAGCGGGCGGTTTCGGCATGACGTCACTGATTTCGGCATCAGTTGAAGCTGGAGAAAGCCTTTATCAGCTTCAGCGGAGGCTAGGCGTTACTACAGCTGAGGCGGGAGAATTTAAGAAAATCCTCGCGCTCACAGGTGGTGATGCGGATACCGCGTCCGTTGCTATCATGCGAATGGATAAAAATATCAGTGGCTCGTCGGAATCGGCTAAGAAAGCCAAGGCTATCTTTGAAGCTGTTGGCGTTTCCATGACGGACCAAAACGGCAAGCTCCTGCCGGTCAACAAACAGCTTGAACAATTGGCTGAGGGCTATCGAAAGGCCACTGAAGCGGGGTACGGGCAGGAATTCATTATGAATACGCTGGGGTCCCGCGGTATGGCCTTGACCAAAACGCTGCAGAATTTTGCTGAAGCGAAAGAAAACGCTGCCAAGGTGCAGAGTAATGGGCTGATTGACCCCGAGGAAATGCATAAGCTCGACCAAGAGATGAAGGTCATAAACATGCAGCTCGGTCAGCTCAAAACGGCGGGTGGTGCGGCTTTTGCTCCGATTGCGAAAGAATTCCTGCCGGTTATCTTGACCGGTTTGCAGGACACGGCCAAGTTTATCAAAGAGAATTGTGCGGCGATCAAGGAGACGACAAAAGATGTTGTGGCATTGATTGCCGTCTATAAGTCCCTGCAAGCGGCCCGTGCTATTGCTATGAAGGTCAACCATGTCGTTGGTGGCCTGACAGACCATACTGAAGAACTCAGGGCAAATGAATCCAAGGAAACAGAGCTGACAGCGCAACAGGAGCGGGCCATTGCTCGACGTATCAAGAATATCGAGAAGCAATCCATCGCTGAAGAACGTGCTTATGCTAAAAGCGTAGCTAAAATGGAGGTTTCCGAAGAGGAAAAATCCAAGCTGATTGCCAAGCATATCGTCCAGCGCGAGAAGTTGGCCGCCGAAGCGGCAGAACGTGAACGCCTCATCATGACGGAAATGTTCGCGAAAATCAACGCTGAGCGTCAGATTTCCGTGGCGAAAGCGGCGACGGCATACTCCGAAAATGCTACAGCGGCGCAGGCAGCATCCACACGAATAGTGGCGGCTAATACGAAAGCGGCAGCATCGGCCAATGAAATTGTTATTGGCAATGCCAGGGCGGCACAGAGTGAAGCGGCGAAAGCAGCGGCGTCCGTAACGGCATCCAGTACGATGGTAGCCAGCAACACAGTGGCCAAGGCGGCTATCGCAGAGACTACGGTAGCGCAGGAGGCGTTGGCGGCGGCTGAGGTAGTAACTGGCGATACGGCGGTAGTACAAGGTGAGCGTAAAGTTGCAGCAGAAACGGCGGCAAAAGCGGCAGTTGTGGAAACTACGGTTGCACAGGAAACCCTCACGGCGGCTGAGGTAGTAACTGGCAATACGGCAGTTGTGCAATGTTCCCGTACAGCCGAAGCATGTGCAGTGGTTACAGGTGCGGTCGGCAGGCTAACCTCAGCAGTATGGGCATTGGCACAAGGTTGGTGGGGCGTGTTCGCCGCGGTAGTGGCAGTAATAAACCTATCTGCACAAAGAAGTACAACAATCGGTCAAAATATCGGCAATCAATACACCTCACTAAGCACAGGCCGGACAGCTAAGTTTGAAAATGGGAAATTTGTACGAGTAACTGATGAAAGTAATGACATATCACAATCGGTCGTCGCGGCCATGCCGAGTAGAGACGACTATGACGAAGAAGGTATGGGGGATGACGTACTTGATCCTGATAGTACCGACCTTGAGCGATATGGTGGTACCAATGCAACAGAAGGTGCTGGCGCGCCCAGTCCTGGCCCTACTTATACGGTTGATGATTTGACAGAGGCTGAACAAGCAGAAGCCTTTGGTAAATCGGAGTTTGGTAAGCAACAGGTATTAGCCGAGCAACAGGCCGCTGCTGAAGCCGCCGCTGCTGAAGCCCAACGCCAGCAAGAAGAAGCAATGAGGAATCTATTTGCCTCTACCGGCAATGTTATGGGTGCGGGCGGTGGCGCAGGCGGCGGTGGTGGTTCGTCAAGTGGCGGGGCCGCACCGGCACCCGTTGAGTATGACGTACCGATCGGCGAGTATGTTGCACAGGTCGCGCGGGACAACTTCCAGCAGGGGGATCAATGGCGCGGCACGCTTGGCAATGATGTGGATGGCTGGTGTGACGATTTCACACATGAAGTATATAAACAGGTATTCGAATCCCTTGGGCGTTCAGACCCGTTCGATGGTGTTGTCAATGACGACGATTTCAAAGCGGCAGGGGCTTATCATGAGGGGTCGCTTTCAGAAATCCGTGCTCAGCTTCAGCCTGGCGATTTAATCGATACACCGGGTCATGTCGGTATCTATATTGGTAATGGTATGGTCCGTTCTCGTCAATCCTCAGCAGGTATCAACGATTTATCCCTGGATGATTTCAATGCAACGTTCGGCGGCATTATCGGCTATGGCTCGATTGCAGAAGCTTCGGGCGGCCAGACTGTAAAGTCAAGTCAGATTCATGGGGCCGGTGCGACGCGAGAAGCACAAGAAGCCGCTCGGGCTCTGGAAAATGCTCGAAAACAGGCTGTTGCGTTGATGCAGACAATGCGGGATACTGTTCAGGCAAATGACGGGACAGAATATCAGACCAACATGATAAAAAACATCGAGGACGTCATGCGGAAGAAACAGCAAATCAATAAGATTGCCGCTACGCCTAGCATTGACCAGCAAACTGTTGATTCGCTGAACAAGGAACTCGAGAAATATGCCAAATCGATTGACAAGAAGGTTAAAAAGAAATGGCGCGAAGCATTCCAAGAAATGAAAGACGCTGCATCAGTGGCTCATGCACAGGTTAAGCATGATTATGAGGCGTTGGCTGATGCGGAATTCCATACGACGCTACATAAGCTGGATAAAGAGCGTGAAGCGAAAGAAAAAGCCCTCATGAAGGATAAGAAGGACACAGAAGCTCGTGCAGTTATCAATGATTGGTATCATGCACAGGTTGAAGCGGCCTTAGAGAAGCGCAATAAGTCACGACAGGAGGCCCATGAGAAATATATCAATTGGCTGGCCGAGGAGGGCAGGCTTGAGCAGATTATTGCTGACCTGAACACAGAAACCATCTCTAAAAAAATGGTAAAATCCATTGATATTGCTGGTCAGAAGAAGCTGGCTCAGACGTATGTAAGCATATGGAAAGATGCTCATGGTTCGATGTCAAGCTATATCGCGGATGTATCCACATCGGTATATAGTTCGCTCACGGATTCCATGACGGAATTCATTCGCGGCGCCAAATCTGCTAAAAATGTATTACAGGATTTTACGAACTCCATCCTCCAATCAATGGCTAAAATCGCGGCCCAGCGACTGGCAGCTTCGTGGATGACGGGACTGCTTGGGGCGTTCAGCAGCACACGAAAGAGCGGATTTACCCTTGGAACCGGGGAAAAGCTGGATCCATCATTCGGATATACCGGATCAGTGGTGACGGGGTTTACCAAGTTTGCAAAGGGCGGTATTGTCACAGCTCCGACCTTGGCTATGATTGGTGAAGCGGGAGAAAACGAAGCGGTCATTCCGCTGAATAATGAAAATTTATCCGCTATGGGCGGAAGGTCGAAAAGCGGCGGAGTGGTGGTGAATATTACGAATAAAACAGACAGTAAAGTCAGCGTGCAGAGTTCCAGCTACGATGAGGGTCTTGAAAAGTGGGTGCTGGATGTCGTGGTAGATGGAGCGTCCCGTAACCGGGGCGGCTTTGGTACAAATCTGAAAACGGCTTTGGGAGGTCAGGCATAATGACAGACATATATACTTTACCGGATATCGGTGAGCCAAATCTTCCTGTCTCGTCGAACTGCGGGGACAGCTACAAAGTAAAGAGCCAGGACAGCACTATCAGCACGACGTCGGACGCACACTACAAGCATACCAGGCCACGAACCACGCGCATGATACGCACTTGGACGTTTGCCTGGGTGGGCATGAAGCAGGAAAAATATGATCTGCTGATGGATTTTTGGTCAAAAGTAGGGACATTCCAATCGTTCAGCTGGAAAAACTGGATGGACGGCAAGATCTATCTGGTACGCTTTAGCGGCGCGTTTGAGTGGCAGGAGAATTATCCCTATGGCTGGCAGGGCTCGCTGTCATTTGAGGAGGTATAAGCGTGTTCAAGTTTTCTAAGATAGCCACACTTGAAAAAAACAAGCTCTCGACCGATGCGCCATTCCTCGTATGTATCGAGATGAAAAATGACATGCTGGATGAGCCTGTCCGGCTGGTTCGCAACACGGAAGATATCACATGGAATAAAAGCACATGGTACGCTTATCCGGTGGAGGTTGAAAACTATACGGAGGATGGCAAGACACTGCCAGCGCTCAATCTGAAAGTGTCAGCTGGCGGCGGTACGCTCGTAACCTACCTGCAGAAATACAACGGTCTGGCTGATTCTATAGTGAACTTGTACATCATCAACGCCAAGCTGCTTGGCGCCAGCACACCGGAGATGGAGCTGGCTTTTCAGGTGACATCGACCAGTTATGACGAGCAGTGGATTACATTTACACTGGGACCGTCGCCGGAGCTGGCGAACCGTTTCCCGGCTTGGCGGTATCTGACCGATTTCTGTCCATTTGTTTGCGGAGATATCCGCTGCGGCTATCAGGGAACCAAAACCTGCCAGAACAATCTGGCGTCCTGCCTGATACCGGAACGGTTCGGCGGGGAACCGGGCATCCAGACGGGGAGATGATATCATGTTTACCTATATCGATTTGATCGGCGTGCCATATCAGGATGGTGGCCGTGATGAAAAAGGAATGGACTGTTGGGGACTGGCAAGGGAGCTGTTTCGGCGGCAGGGGTATACCTTGCCGCTTTATCCGATTGATCCGCGGGATCCAAAGAAAGTGGATGCGACAGCGCACCGCGTTCTCTCGGCGTGGTGGAAACTATCCGTACCCACTGTTGGATGTTTGGTTCTGCTGAAGCTCTCTACAGGATTATGGGCCAATCATGTAGGCATTTATATTGGCAGCGGACGGTTTATTCATGCCTATAGCGGTGCCGGTGTATGTATAGATCGTCTGCGTCGATGGCAGTCAAGAATTGCTGGCTATTATATGCCGGGAGGTAGAAATGGTACAGATAATTGAGATACAGAACCCTTTTGAGCCAGAAAAGTGTGAGTATAAGGACCTGTATTGTACGGGCGGCAGATTGCCGGAATACATTGCCGTTGAGGGGCGGGATGTTTATATTGACGGAAAGTGCGTGGAACAGCCGGAGAAGGTCACGCCGACTGACGAGATGCAGATTCTCGTCACTCCACATATTGCAGGACATGGTCTAAAGCGCATCCTCGGCTTTGCAGCTATGATTGCACTGTCCGTCTATTCCGCCAACATCGCGGGCGGCTTGTGGGCCAAAGCCGGAAGCTTTTTCGCCAAGGGGGCGATTGGTTCCGTTCTGGCATCCGGGGCAGTGATGTTCCTCGGCGGTAAAGTCATCAATGCGATATTCCCCCAGCAGTCGCCGTCTCTGAGCTGGAATGACCGCCAGTCATCGCAGACCTACGGCTGGGACCTGCCAACGCCAACTACGGTGGCAGGCAATATCATCGGCGAGACATACGGCGAATGTATTCCGGCCCCGCAGCTTTTAGAGCAGCATGTCGAGACGGTCAATGATAAGCAGTATCTGAATCTGCTCTACTGCGGCGGCTACGGCCAGGTCGATGAGATCAAGGACATCCGCATCGACTACACCGATATATCGAATTTCAACGAAGTACAGATTGAAACGCGCCTCGGCACGAACGACCAGAAGCCGATATCGTTCTTCAAGAACACTCCGCTTGACCAGTCGGTCGGCATCGAGCTCTTGAAGGATTCGGTGATTTCCCGCACGTCAGACAGTACAAAGGCAACTGCGCTGGACGTAACGCTGGAATGGCCGGCAGGACTCTATCATATGAACGATAACGGTTCTTATGGCAATGCGACGGTGAAGTTAAGGATAGAATACCGTCTGCGCGGTGAGACTAATTGGAATAATTTCCACCGCAATAGCGACGACTATGTATACGAAGTGACCGGAGCCACGAATGAAGTCCTTCGGCGTACTTTCAGCGTTACCGGGCTCACGGCCGGTCAGTACGAGGTGCGGGTGTCGATGGTAGACAAGCCCTCTACCTCGCGCTATCAGAGTATGACACAGTGGTCGATACTGACGTCTTACGTTGACGGCATCTACTGCCGGCCGGGCAAGGTACTCGTAGCGCTGCGCATCAAAGCCAGCAATCAGCTATCAGGCGGTGTTCCGTCGCTGAACTGGCGGCAGGTACGCAAGACGGTATGGGTACACAACCCGGAAACGGATACCTACGAAGAAAAGCCAGCAGACAATCCGATATGGGCCACCTACGATATCCTGCACGGCTGCAGACGGCTGAAAAATGTCCATACTGGCGCATATGAATTTACAGTGGCAGGCTATCCGGCCGACTGCTTAGATGCGTATTACGAGCAATGGACGGAAGCGGCTGCTTATGCAGATGAAGAGATCACCAATCAGGACGGAGAAAAAGAACCGCGCTTCCGGTTTGATGCGTTCTATGATACTAGTCAGAAACGCTGGAACGCGGCACAGAAGGCCGCGAATGTCGGTCACGCGGCCATTATCCCGCATGGGCGCAACATCGGCATTGTCGTGGATAAGCCGGGGCAGATCACACAGGTATTCGGCGAGGGTCGTACCACGGTTTCCTCGGTCAAGGGTTCCTTCTCGGCGACTGCTGACCGTGCCAAGGCGATAGAGATCACCTATAACGATGGCCAGAACGATTTCAAAAACACCGTCATGACAGTACGGTCACCAAACTACAATACCGACCACGCGAGCGACAACACGTCCCAGATGACGCTGTTCGGCGTGAAACGGCGGTCACAGGCGTACCGTGAGGCTATTACGGCTCTTGCGACAAACGAGAGACAGCTGCAGTTTATCGAGCTGTCGGCGGATATCGATGCCATCGTGGCGGAGTACGGAGATATTGTCGGCTATAACCACACGGTAAGCCGGATCGGCATAGCGTCGGGGCGCATCAGGGCAGCGACAGAAACCACGGTTAGGCTGGATAAGGCCGTGACCATGGTTTATGGCAAAGACTATGAAATTTATATCACGTTGTCAGATGATACGGTGGTAAAGCGTCAGGTAGTAGCAAAAGCCGGGACTGTCGATACTATTACGGTGTCAGTGCCATTTGACGAAGTGCCGCAGACGTTTGACACCTACGCATTCGGCGAGACGGATAAGGCAGTAAAGCCGTTCCGCATCGTCAATGCGAGCCGCGACGGCGATATGTTGGTCAGCCTGAAGCTGGCCGAGTATGACGAGGCAATGTATTCAACGGAACTGGATTACAGCCGCTACCCGGTTATCGATTACAGCAATTCGCCGACAGCGGCGACGGTCAAGGCTGTCACGGCCAAAGAGCAGAGCTATCTCAATGGCCGCTCGTCCGTGTCGGACATCCTTGTGAACTGGACGCTTTCAGGCGGCACGCCGCCGGATAGCTATACTGTCGATTGTATCAGCCGGGATTCGGTGTTTACCCAGACGATCAATACGCGTATGACCTCTTGTCTTTTCCACGCTGTAAAGCCCGGCGAAACGTATGACATTATCGTGCACAGTGTCCTGGACGCAGTGACGATCGGGAACACGGCAACCTATATCCATGTTGCCGGTCATGCGGTTCCGGGGGAGAATGTTTCCCATCTTACAGCAATGCCGGTTGTCGGAGGACTGCGGCTTACATGGTCGCCGACCGACGAGTCCGGGGCAGTTGGATACAATGTGTATCGCGGCGCCAAAGGCGCGGACCTGTCAAAGTGCGAGCTCATTGCGAAAGGGATTACCGGCATGGTACTGGATGATCCACGAGATAGTGTTGGAGAATGGCAGTATTACGTCAGCGCGGTAAGCAGCAGCGGGGCACTGATGGGAAACGCTGTCACGACACTCGGTCAGGTAACAGCGCCGGGTGCGGTCAAAGGGGCCACAGCGCGGAGCATCTATCGCCGCTATAATGATGGCTCGGCAGGATACGATATTGTCGTTGAGTACGCTTTGCCGCAGGATGACGTTACAACATCTGCAATCTGTTATTATAAGACCAATGCAGTCAGTATGACGGAGATTGGCACGATTCCCGAGGGATTGGCGGGCGATGAGACCGGCTATGGGGCAGATTGGCGGATTGCTGGCGAAAGCGCCGATCGGACGGTTATTTCCGGCGGGCAGATTGGCGATACGTATAAGCTGAAATTAGTATCAAAGTCAAAATATGGTTATGCATCGCCAAACCCAGTGAATATCTCTATCACAGTAGAACCGCGCACCGAAGTGCCGAATACGCCACAGAATTTCAGCTATGATTTCAGTCTGTCAAGCGGATTCAGGTTCGCCTGGGATGATGTCGCAAACGCGGATGTGGATTTCTATGAGCTGCGTTATGACCAAACTCCGGGAGCGACTGCCGGCCTGATTGCCCGTGTGCAGGGAGCAGGCGCGATGATAAGCACACTCAGCCGCCGCAACGCTACGGTGTACCTTTATGCACATAACAGTGCGAAGCTGTATAGCTACCCGGCATTACTGAGCTATGATTTACCCAAGCCAGATGCCCCAAAATCAATAACCTTTGCCAGTATTCCCCGCGGCGTCCGGATAACATGCCCGTCTTTTACCTCACCAATTCAATGTATTCGCCTTTATATTACAGGGGAATCTTCATCGGATGTTATTGATACAAACAATTCATCTTATGCTTACTATGGCAGTCCGGGGATTTACTCTGTCCGTGCAACGTACATTGATCTGATTGGCGAGGGATATTCTTCGACAGAATACATGGCAACGATTAAAGCGACCTTTGATCCAGCATGGATTAGCGAAGAATCCATTGGATTGAAAAATATCGATGATACCTTGAAAAGCTCCCTTAAAGATGCTCAGACAGCCATTTCTGGTATTAACGAGGAAATTACTGGATTGAAACAAACGGATTCCGAGTTATACAATGTCATAAAACAGACAAAGACGGATATGGAATCGGACATATCCAAGGTAGATCAAAAGGCAGACAGCATTAGTGCCACCGTACAGAATCAGAAAAAAGAAATAGATGGGACGATAAGCGGATTATCCAGTAGAATCCGTCAACATGCAAATAGTATCACCAATATTGTTACAGAGCTTGGAAAATCCCCGGATAAAAGCAGTTATTCGGCGATAACTCAGCTTCTCAATGGAATCAATCTGCGCGTCAAGAAAGAAGAGATTATCAACCAAATCAATATGACTCCATCTGGAACAACTATTGATGGTAAATATTTACATATCACAGGAACAACAAAAATTGATAACGATGTGATTGTTGGCGGCATGATAAAAGCCGGGTCAGTGACGGCGGATAAACTGAGCGCTGGGACAATAGCGTTAAGTAATAATCAAGGCATTCAAGGTGGGAATGTAATACTGAGTACCAATGGAATGACTTGTACCGACTCTAAAGGGACTACCATTCAATTTGGACAGGATGGCATGGTATCTAAGGACAAAAATGGCAACAGCTTTGCAATCCTTTCTCAATGTATGATGGGCGTAGCAAAAAACGGTAAATATATAAAATTTAATAATCCGTGGACGGAAACGCCTGTTGTCATCATTACGCCTCAAAATGTACAGACAAATAATCCTGCATACTCCACATCGCAAGTAAGATTGCATTGCTATGCAGAGGATGTATCTGTCAATGGCTTTCGCGTGAGGGCATATAGCGGTATTGCAAATGGTTCTGGCTCATTTGCGCAGTATCAAGAGTGTGGCTCAATGAGCTGGACAATTTGGAGAGATAACGTGGCTGCCGGCAATATGCGACTACCATATGGCAGTCGCTCTATTACCTTTACTGTAAAAATGCCAAGTAATGCAAGCCGTGTTGTTTTCCATGGTAGATTCGGGATGCATCTCAGTTATAAGTATCGTAATTTTGTTAGATTTCCAAATAGCGCATCTCAGAATATATCTATAAGATGCAATGGCAAAGAAACATACAATGGTATGTTTTTTTCTGGCGCTAATAATAACGAAATCCACGGGAGTACAGGCAATCATAACATTGACGAATACTGCTCATATACATCAAATGCATTTACAGTCGCACAGGGGAGCGACTTAACATGTACATTAACACTTAACCCATGGACTGAGCATGACGGCGATGGTTCGGATGGTCTTAGAGTATGGCTCATTATTGATTCGCTTGACGTGTATGTTGACGGTGAACAGATACTTGATAATGACGGGACAGGCGCCTTCTTTGTCGTCAATAGTAGCAATGGATTGTATACAATTACAGATTGAAGGTGAATAATACAATATGTTAAACGCAGGATTCCAATATTTAGAACAACGAGACGCAAATGACACCATCACGAAAAACGGCGTAGTGAGTAAGAATAGCCCTTTTGCTACATCGGATAATAGTGGTATTTATGATGTCATCGCAGAGAATTTCCGGGCGATCAAAGATATGCTTGACACGGTATCGGCAAGCAACGATTTATCCTCTATTCGTGATGAAGTCAAAAAGATGTATGACGATATGAGGACGAATGAGAAGTTTGGCAGTATCGAAGCAACAGAACAAGCAGCGATAGCGAAGGAACAAGCGGCAATAGCCACGGAAAAGGCAAAGGAGGCCGCAACGTCGCTTACTTCCATTACGGACAGCAGCAAGGATATATCGGCGAATATCAAAACGATAAACGATAGTATTTCTGCCGTAAAGACATACCTTGATACGATCCAGTCTGTACAAAAAGATGTTGCCGATAATGCTCAGGTAGCAACCAATCAAAAAACGGCGGCAAAACAGGCGGCGGACAAGGCGGGTACATCGGAAACCAATGCCGCATCCAGCGCTGCATCCAGTGCTGCGTCTGCAAGTGCGGCAAAGGACTCTGAGACGAATGCAAAGACCAGTGAAACCAACGCAAAGGTCAGTGCATCCAGCGCGGCAAGCAATGCAGAATCCGCACAGAACGCAAAGGATTCTGCGGAATCTATTAAAGATACGGTCATATCATTGAAAAGCGGTGCTGAGAAAGCCATATCGGACCATAACAACACAATGACTGCGAATAGTGAGTCCATGCAGGAAACGTTGTCGTTGACGAATCAGGCATACAACAAGGCAAATGAATCTGCATCGACTGCGGAAATGTGGGCAGAGGGCGATGTTCCCTCTGAGAATGTCACCGGAGGCGATGGAGTTATTACGGTTATTGCGCATAAATCGTCCAAGGGATGGGCATCTGAATCGAAATCGAGTGCTGAATCAAGCGCTGCCTCTGCTGACAATGCCAGTAAGAGTGCATCGGATGCACATGAATATTTGGACACGGTTGCGACAAATGCAAGCAAGTCCGAGGCATCGGCAACGGCAGCAAAACAGTCGGAGGAGAATGCACTTAGTCATGCCAATGGTGCAAAGACCAGCGAGTCTAATGCGAAAGCATCGGAAACCAATGCGTCTACCTATGCGAACATGGCAAAGGCATGGGCCATGTCAGGGGATTCCCCGGACGACGCATTTGACGCTGACGCTGATGGCGGAAAGACGATGAGTTCCAAAACATGGGCAATGAAAGCCAGGTCAAGCGCACAGTCGGCTTCGGACAATGCGAAGGAATCCAAGGAAAATGCCAATAACGTAGCTACTGCATTACAAAATATGCAGGCGGTTCAGTCGAATATTCTGTCCATTCAAGAGCAAATCAAAACGCTGGAAAAAGAAGCCAATAAATGTCTTTCCGATGCACAATCCATACGGGACAGTATTTCCAGTTCCGTGGTGTACAAGGGGGCTGTCGCTACTTATGCCGCATTGCCTACGTTCAATAAGGTCGGCGATATGTACAACGTTGCCCATGCAGATTCTGACCATGGAATTAAAGCGGGAGACAATGTGATTTGGAATGGGACCGATTGGGATAATACTGGCGGCACAATAGACACATCAACTTTTGCTCAGATTGGTTCTGACGTATCGTTTGGTACAGTCACCGCAACAACATTTAAGGGGAAAGCGGATGCAGCCAAGTTTGCTGACAGTGCATCAAGTGTTGCGTGGAGCAATGTGACGGGAAAACCAACGTCAATGACGGCAAACGGCGGTAGTGCCGATACGGCAAAAGTCGCAGACAGTGCAAAGATATGTACCGGTAACAGTGCAAGTGCATCGAGCGTATCGTGGAGCGGGGTAACGGGCAAACCGTCAACGTTTGCGCCAAGTAGTCATACCCATGATTACTTACCCGCATCTGGTGGCACGCAACGAGGCAACATTAACTTTTCTGAGATTGGTAATACGGCTAAAAGTGCCGGTATGACGTGGAAAGGCTCAACAGATGGCGCGGATATTTATTATCAGACTACTGCTGCTGACCAAGGCAATCTCGTATTGAATCTCCGTGATGATGCCAATTGTTATCTCCGTATTGCATACAATGGCGATTTCAAGAGCTATTTCTCGCCGTCCGATGGTAATTTCCACGGGAATGTCAACGGAAAAGCGGATGCAGCCAAGGTTGCTGACAGTGCATCGAGTGTTTCGTGGAGCGGGGTGACGGGAAAACCATCGGCCTACACGCCGGCGTCCCATTCTCATAGCTGGGACACGACAACGGGCAAGCCGGGTGGCATTGTCAAGGTTGCCGGATGGGATGGGTCAACGCTGAGTCTTACGACCTGTACCTGATGGATGTGCTTTTCTTTATAAAGTATGGAGGGGTGACATGGGAAATTTTTTGTACGGAGGGAAAAAACATGCCTCCATAAAATACAACGGTGTAGCGGTACAAGTATTGAAATATAATGGCGTAGTCGTATGGCAGGCAATGGACAGTTATGTGATTACCGGTAAGCTGATTGGCGAGGGGGTAAGGCATAACTGGGATTGCAACTGTGAAACTGACGATTGCCATAGCGAACAAAATTGTGATTGTAATTGCTCGAACAGTGAAGATGACTATAAATATAGTTTGCAATTGACGTTCAGCGGAGTAAGCCGGTTTCCGATCAAGTATGTATCAAAATCCGGTGCGACGGTCAGTATTGAAAAATCTGCTGTTTCCGGCAGTGGCAGCACCTATACGTATACGTCGGGAACGTTTAACGTCAACCAGCCGTCTATGACTGGGAATTGCAGCGAAAGTTTTGATATGGACTCCGGAATCGAAGAATTGAAAAGCATTTATCCGGCGTCCGGTCTTAGTTCGTACAGCAGTATCGCTTCGATAAATATTACGGCTCAGAATAACGGCGTGTCGGAGTGCGTATAAGAATCCAATAACTGCCAAGACTGTAATAATTAAACTAGTTGAGGATGTGGTGCCATGTTATTTTCAATCTATCGAATTTTTCTGATGCTTGGGCCTGAATGCAACCTACAATGTAAATATTGTTTGCAGCATGATATGGCTTCGACCAGCAGTAAACAGATTTCCCAAGAGGTAATCCATTGGATTAAGACTCAGGTTCGAAGCCAATCGTCAAAGTTTACGATAACGTTTTATGGCGGAGAGCCTTTGATTTATTGGGATGCGATTCAGCAAACCATAAGAGAAATTGGAGATGTGGTATCTTTTTCCATCATAACGAATGGAAAATTGCTGGATGAAGAGAAAGTGAATTATCTAAACGATCACAATGTTCATGTTGCTGTATCTTGGGATGGTAAGAATGTAATGGAAACACGCGGTTATGATGTTTTGAAAAACAATCCGAATATTCCATACATAAACAATTTGAGTATATCAGCGGTTTCGTCCAAAGCAAACTATCCAAAGGATTTTCTCGATAGTTTAGAGCCGTTTATGCAGACGTATTATGAGATACATCATTCTTATCCGGGGCTTAATATCGACACCATTATGGATTTTGGTCATTGTGCTGATTTGGCCGATATGGATTGTGATAAAATTTACCAGCAGATGCAGGAAATCGTTGCGACGGACAACAGGATTTATCATCTTTTCAAGCGTGATTTGATTCGAAGGGCTACGCTGTATTTCCCGCACGATACCGATAGAGCTGCTTGTGGCAACGGTATAAGCGTATGGAATGTAGATACGGATGGAAATATCTATCGCTGTCACAACTGCGGAGAAAAGATTGGTAGTATAGATGATGATCCGGTTAATGCTTTGATTCGGGCGGTAAGAAAAGACCCTACGGAAGAGAATTTCAAAATATGCAAGGAGTGTCCGGTGGTCAGCCTTTGCGGCGGAGGGTGTCCTTTGGTCAATCAGGCGGACAGGGAACGGTATTACTGTAAGATCAAGCGATCATATTACCTTCCACTGATTGAGTATGCAAATCGGAAAAATGAGGCAGGAAAGGAGATCGTGATTCAATGAATTTTTTGGATGAATTGGCAGATAAGATGCCTGAACATGACCGGTTACTCCTTGGCGGTATTGTCGGTTCCTTTACTTACAGATTGGGTGATACCTTGAGTGATACGGATATTCGCTATTATGTCATGCCGACGCTGGATGATTTACTTCGTAGCCGCAAACGCCGGAGGATATTTTTAGATGGGGAAAACGATGTCCAGGTTCATGACATCCGGCGCTTTCCTTATTTTTTGAATATGGGCGATTTGAATCAAATATCGGTTTTGTTTTCGCCTTTTTTGTATATCGGTGAATCTTATATTGGGTTATCCCATCTGCTTTTGGAACGGCGTGAAGAGATTGCTGAGGCCGTTTCCTCCAATATTTACAGTTGGGGGAAATCTATGTTCGAAAAAAAGATGGGACAGCTGGATAGCTTTAAATTGAATGAAATCGTATATCAGCGAAACGGATATAACACCAAGGCTGCAGCGCAGGCGATATATCATATTAAGATGATCGGGAAGTATCTGCATAATCTGGAATATAACGTAGAAAAACCTTTGGAGAACGCATTGGACTGCAAGGATATTCGTGAAGATATTCTCGCGGTCAAGGACGGAAAATATACACGGGATGAGTTTTTGAACATAGCCGATGACGCTTTTTCGTTGTATGCCGTGATTGATCGGAACAGTTATTCTAATATGCCCGGATGGATTGCCTCGGCAATCAATGATGAGATAAAAAAACATATTGGTGATTAATGGAGGTGATGAGCCCATGGAAAAGAAGTGATAAACAAAAAGAGCAATTTGCATTTGGGGCATATTGCTCTTTTTTGATAGGAGGAAGATGCATGGCAAGACCGCCGCCGGGGAATCATCCGGACACGATTCTGAATAAATAGTAGAGGTACACGACATGACACTAAATGACGCAGCTATGATCGTATCAATCGCAGCAGCGTGTGGAGGGGCGTTTTATAAGGCTTGTCTTGCGCCACTGCGGGAGAGTATCAATCGACTGAATAAACTGATTGATGAGCAGTCGAAGATGATTTCCAGCGATCGGGTGAAGATTGCTGAGATTGAACAGTCGTGCCGGTCGGCGCACCATCGCATTGACCGGCTGGATAATTTGATGGATGGGAGATGATAAGGTGATAATCACGACGGATATGATTGTGGGAACGGGACTTGTCGTTGCTTTACTCGCCGCCATTTTTTGCGGCGGGAGTACGGAGCTTCAAACGACGCTCGGCAGTGGCCTGATCGGCTACCTTGGGCGGACGGCGATCGGGCACGGAGGAGGAGATACGCATGGATAACCGCATACCGACCTTGCAGTATACGCCTTTCGCGGATGCGTTTTGGAATTTCGCGTCCCTGGCAAAGCAGTATCATTTCTACGATGAGGAGGTGGCGCGGATGGAACAGGCCATGCTGGACATGAATCCCTTTCCGCGCCAGAGAAAGGATGATGTGAAATGAAAGTATTTATCAATCCAGGACATGACACGACATACGACAGCGGCGCGGTCAATCCGAATACGGGGCTGCGTGAGTGCGATGTGGCGGCAGAAGTCGGCGCACGGGTCGCGGCTTATCTTGAGGGAGCAGGTTGTGAGTGCCAGCTGATGCAGAGCGACAACCTCGCACCGACTGGCGCAGGCCGTTCTGAGTATGCCGACAGACAGGGTTTGACGGTCACGGAGACGGCTAATGAGTGGGGCGCAGATGTGTTTGTATCTATCCACTGTAATGCGTTCAACGAATCCGCGCACGGTACGGAGGTCGAATGTTACGGTGCAGGAGAGGGCGCACGGCTGGCTGGCAATATCCAGAAGCAGATTGTCGGGGCACTGGGCACTCTTGACCGTGGCGTGAAATCCATGCCGCATCTTCTCGTGCTCAAATATACGGACATGCCCGCGTGTCTTGTCGAGATGGCGTTCATCGATAACGACGATGACGCGGAACTGCTGGCAAATAAGCAGGACGATTTCGCTCGTGCAATCGCGCGCGGCGTTACTGATTATGAGCAGTCTTTATAAATCGTTCGAACGATTCGCGCCAGCAATGACGCGGATTCGTGGGCTTTTCGAACGATTTTCGAACGATTGATTATAGATAGGAATAAATAAGGCCCCGATACTCTTACGAGCGTCGGGGCCTTATTTTTGTGCAAAAAATATTCCGCGAAAAACATTCAAGGATGCAGGAGTATAAGCCAATAATGTAGTAATAATATATTGCTAGTAACAAAGATTTGTGATAACATAATTTGGTATAATTTAGGGGGAAGAAAATGTGTACTGATAAAGTTAAGGTTAGAATAGCCTATGATGGCAACGCTCTTTCTGATGGCACCATGGATGTTAAAGACCTAGCCCCGGCGTTGATGGCCTATGCTAACTTTATTATTAGAGCAAATCAAGTGATTGGTAATGAGGTACCAATCAATGTGAAGTTGAGAGCTGATGATGTACAAAAAGGTTCATTTGATTTAGTGTTGGAAGTAGTGCAGAGTCTTTTAGGACAGGCAAAAAGCCTGTTTAAGGTGGCTGAGAACACTGGCTTGAAAGATTTATCAGACCTTATTGGCATCGGAGAAACCATCGGCGGTACAATGACAAGTATATTCGGGTTCTTATTGCTTGTGAAAAAACACGGAGGCATTTTAAAACAGAAGCCGATTGAAAGTGGCGTGCAAATTACATTCAAGGATTGTGTTATACAGAATGTGACAAACAATGTGTACAATGTGTATAAAGACTATGAATCACGAAAAAATTTAGAGGGCGTAGTTGAGCCGCTGAAACGAGATGGCATTAGCAGCTTTCAGTATAGGGATGCAGAGAAACCTTCAAGTAAAGAGGCACTGCTAGTTATTAACAAGGATGATATACAGGCATTTGCTTCACCGGAAAAAGCAGAGGGCGAGCAGATTGTTAATGAAATTTCTGGCAGGATGGTTTTTCACATAGTCGGCATAGTATTTGATGAAAATCAAAAATGGCGATTCTCTGATGGAGAATCGACTTTTTGGGCAAAAATTGCAGATAACGATTTTTGGAGTTACGTTGAAGATGGTACATATGCATTTGCCAAAGGAGATCAGCTTGAGGTTGAGTATACGATTAGACAAACAGTACAAGCTGGTGGGAAATCAAACGTTGAGCGTGTCATAACAAAGGTTGTACGAAAAATTCCACGCCCAACCCAGATAAAATTAGATTTTGAAAAATAAACTCTATATCAATAAGGTCTATACTGGCAAGATAATGCCGGGTATGGGCCTTATTTTTGTTTCTGCTAGACTATGAGGAGCTTTTCCATAATGAACGAAAAGATACTGAGAATTTTTCTGCAAATATTTAAATATATTATTAGCATATTGTTGGACATGCCGTATTTTTGCCGCTCAAACAGGGGACTTTTGCCGCTCAAGCGTATAAATGCATATAAAAGTGTATGCAAGTGTTTTCCCAGATAATTTTTAAAAACCTAATAACTACGCGGTTTCTAGACGTTTTTTACAAACGTATATAAACATATATAAAAGGATATTTTGTTTACTTCCGATAATTTATACTTATCGGAAGTTATGCGCAGGAGGAATTATCTTTAAC
>ERZ1034680.188-NODE-188-length-41498-cov-201.677823_pt1 | contig 41498 bp, 61 predicted proteins | sample MGYA00520639_ERZ1034680 | MGnify/ENA primary metagenome ERZ1034680 (study PRJEB33766, sample SAMN09781760) | gut metagenome | biome: gut microbiome | host: Homo sapiens | place: Madagascar | study: EMG produced TPA metagenomics assembly of the PRJNA485056 data...
CATTCGATTCGCTCGTTGCCGCTGCACTCTTTGATGCGGCAGCAGCGTTCTCGCTCGACTTGGCCGCACTCGCACTCGCGGACGCTGCATTCTTAGATGCGAGCGCCTGCGCAGCCGCCTCCTGTGTGCTTGTCATTTTTATTTCTGCATCGTCCTGATCCCATACGACAACGGCATTTTTATAGGTACTCCCGCCAGGGGCGCCGACTTTCAGAATGTACTTGCCGCTTGTTTTTTTTGCGAAGACGGGCTCGCCCTGATGGAGCTTTGGGTTTACTTTTTCCCATTCCTCTACAGAGGCGACAGAAAATTCTATGCGCGCATTCGTTTCTACTGACATGATTCCTCCTTATTATTCTGTGCGAATCCAAATGTACAATGCGATGTACTTAGGCCGGATATCCCACGACTTTCCAGTACCAGTCGAGGAAATCGAGAGCGAGTGCTTGTGTGATGCCGCATATGATGTGCGGCCAGTCCAAGCACGGGCGGCATCAAACCCGAGATTTTGTCCATCCCAATCCGTTTTCTCTTTTGTATGCCCTCCTCCCCCTCTATTGTAAAAAGCTCCAGATGTCGGATTACCATTATATACCCCTATAAATGATCCCGTGATGTTCATATCCCCACGATCATGGTCATGACCGCCAGCTTCACCCATGGTATATTCATGGGTATGGGAGGGCATCTCATCCACGGTACTTGTGTGGTTGTTGCTTCCTCCCGTTTCTCCGACTTTGGATGTGCTCCCAGCGGACATAATGAAGGTCTTTTCTTCGAGGAGTTCCCAGGTGGTCCCGGTGTACTTGACGGATGGATTCTCTGGATTCTTCGTCATGATGACGTCGCCGATCCTTGGATATGTCATTCGCCGGATGTTCTCAAGGACGGACGTGAGATCTATATTCCCCTTCGCGTCCGGTTTGATGCTATTCACCGAGCCTACAAAAGTTTTACGTAGATTTGAGACGAGGCCGGTATAGTCGTCATCCATCGCATCGAACCCGGCTTGTACGATGACTTGCGCTATGGCCGCAGCCATGATCGTCGCCTGCTTATAAATCTTGTTGTGAAGCGAAGGAACAGCAATGCCCGGCACCACGCCGGAGACGCGTTGTGTGTCTGTCTCGTATTCATTGTCTGACTGGATATTTGCGGGGGCGACGCCTTCCGCAAATACCTTAAAATTAGATTTGGCCATTCATTACCCCTCCGTTTGCTTAACCTGCAGCCAATGTGACTTATATCCGCTATAGTTGAGAGTATTGTAATCGTATGCAAAGATCGGCATGCCGCTGGTATCGATAAAGGCGAGTGCGTTAATCCGGACGCCTTCCGGTTTCGGGATGATATAACCATGCATGATGAGCTCGCGCATGAGACCTGTGTACTGACCAACCAGCACGATATTGTAAGACATGTCCTGCAGATCCTGGATCTGTATACCCAGATTCTCAGGAAACAGATTCTTCCACATGTCGTAAAGCTCGAGTACGTTTCCTTTCCACACATTCTGCACAATTCGTGCTTTGATCATCGTGCGGAATACGGAGTCCGTGATCAGGGGAGCGTCTTCGATATCCGCCGGAGCATAACCTTTAATAAAGTCTGATTCCGCCATATTCACCGGGGTTGGCGTCGGGTACACGGTATAGACCGATTCATCGCCGCTGTCCTTTTCCATCTCTTCCGGTGTCGGGCAGATGATGTCTCCTCGGCCCAGCGGCGTTGGTTCAAAGTCTAGATCGCGAGACGTACCGACGCAGTAACCGATGATATCGAGCTGGTCATCATGGGCGGTTTCAAAGTCGAACATTTCCACGACCTTCAAAATGAATGTATCCAGCGCGCAGTTATAATCCACCATCTTCCGTACCATATTATTGAAGCGCGGAGCGAGTCGATATTCAGAAGTGATAAGCTCCCTGTAGTATTCCTTCGTCGGTGTAATCATGATTCTACCTCGATGAAACTATAGTCGGGGCTTGCCACCTCGTTGTAATTGATATCGACGTCTCCCGCTGCCATGGATCCTGACGAGCGGCCGATCGTGATGGAAGAGATGCCGAATAGCGGCTTGCTCGGGACGGGGTTGCAACCCACAACGACGCCGGTCAGCATAGAAATGGACACGTCGCGCCCGATTTCCAGTCCTTTGATATATTCGTAAATCGCACTTTTTACAGTCGATGACAGACTGGAGATATAGCCGGTGTACTTTTTAATCCTCACGTGCACATGGATCGGCACATAGATTGGCCGATAGAATCGGACGGTATTGATGTATTCATTCTGGTCTTTGACCTTGACCACATTCGTGCCGTTCGTATAGCAGCCGATCCCTTTATGGTAAAGAATCGCCTCCGCGATTTCGTTATCATCGCCACCTTCGACCACGCAGGTGATTGAGTGCGGCGGAAGCCCAAAGGGGTTATTCTCCTCATCCACGGACGAGAGATTGGTGTCATTCTCGTAAACCGACACGCGCGCCACATTCTTAAGTGCACGGAGTGCGCCAAGCGTCCCAGCCAGCATGGTCTGAGACGGGTTGGATACAGAAATGGTCTGCCGATTGCGAAGCTCGCCGTCCGTTTCGACGGCATTGCCGGGGATGGCTGACACTTTGTTTTCGACCGCCTTCCATCCCATGGTCGGGGTGTTGATCTGCATGATGTCGCCCGGAAGTGCTGTGATGGCGCCAGCAACGCTGCAGGTGGCTGTGGAAAGCACGCTTCCGTCCGATCCAATCACAACAGACGCCGGCAGATTCCACACATTCCCAGTAGCATCTTTGACGCTACCATTTTTGATTTCCGTGAAGGCCGTGCCGGTGATGTAGAGTTCACAAGTCGAGAAACCTGCAGGTTTACGATAAATGCCGTTCAGCTTTACCACGGAGTCGAGCGCCGCCCCGATTGCAGTCGTCGGGCTTCGGGAATTGTACGCATACTGCACCGCCTGATAACTATCTGCCACCTTCAATGCGAGTATGGACAGAAATTGGTAATCCGCACTATCATTCCCAAGGTAAATGTCCGATCCGTAGATCTTTTTCATGCTTGCGATCATGTCGTCCAAAATATCCTGATAGGTTGGCATGTGAAGGCCGGATCCGTCGACATAAGGAGCAAAGTAACTCATTCTGTTCCTCCTAGATTCGATATAATGAGCGATCCGTACATGGTCTCTACCACGGCGCGGAACGTGTATTTTCGAGTGTCATTGTCATAGTTTGAATCGTAGCCAAGAATCGAGAGCACACCTTTCGTCCCGGAGATGCGTTCCTTGAAAAGGAAATCCACCGCCGCTGTGTTGGATTGGCTGCCCGAGGATGCAAGAATCTTCTCAAAAAGGGGCAGACCGTCCTCTCGATCCTCCCACCACTCCGCATAGAGCAGGAGGAGTCGTGTCTTGATGGCCTGCGCGACAGCTTCCACGCCTTCGAGATAAGCATGCTTGCTCCTCCCGAATACGTAGTCACCATCGGCGTCTAACATGCGGTAAATCATAGCTAGCCTCCTATAAACACATTCGAAGAGCCTTCGGCAGCCATCCCCCCGCAGGAGACTCTGTCCCCCACACGGGCAGCTGGCTTTCCGTTGATGAATACGGTGCTGCTCCCGGAAGAAATCGCCCCGGAGTGTGCTGCGTGTACGGAGCAGCCATGAGGCGCATAGATATCTCCTACGCGAGCCGCCCCCTTGCCATTGATGAACACATCCGAGGACGCAGTAATGAGCGCCGTCGGCGGGCAGGCATCATGTCCTGTGTCTTTGTCTCCCAGTCGTGTCGCCTGACTCAATTGATATTCACCGTCCCTCCCTTGATGTTGATGGTGCCGCCGACGATGCTGATGGTATCGCCGGAGATTTCTACATACGCCGATCCGGATTCATTCCGGAGCTGCACAGAGCCGGTACTGTACCCCGGAATGGTTCGAGGCTGACTCCATGGCCCGGGGATGGCGTAGCCGTCTGAGAGATCATGTCGGCGGCAGTCGATCTGATTCTGCACGCCGCCCGATTGCCACCACGCATCCATACAGGCATCGCCGAAGATGACCAGACATTCATCGCCAGGCTTCACAGGGAAGGTCAGCACATAGCCGCCCGATCTTGGAAATACAACTGGAACATCAACGAGTGGGGGGAGATCCACCCAGCGCTCTTCTCCTTCCGGGGTTAGCCGCTTCTCGCGGATTGCAGGCTGCACAGTGACCGTCTGCTCCTTCGGATCAAACGACTGGATGATCCCCGGGCAGGCCACGCGCAGATTGTTTTCCCGCTCGCGAGCGAAATTTTCGATATTTTGGCGCCTATTGGGCGCAAGCTCTGTCAAAGGTATCATTTATCACACCCCATTCCCATTCTGACCACTGTTACCCAATAAGGCCGCCAGTGAGCCCTTCCCGTAACGGGATATTCCCTGAATTTCCGTGTACCAGTCATTCCCACGGGTATCTCCGACATGCGTCAGTTCCATGACTTGGTAAATCCACTCATCATCCAGCGGAGCCTGCTGCTGTCCGGGTGTCACGCTCGCCTCATTCGCCTGCACGTTTTTTAGTTTGATGAGCGACTGCAGGTGGATGGCCGGGTTCAGAAGAATCTTGAATGACAGCCCGAATTGTACCTGCTGCGGAGTCCCGACAAGTCCAGTCTCCGGGGATACGACGATCGCTTCATCCTTTCCCACATCCTGCAGTCGGACGATGTTTAGATTTCCGTCCTCTACGTAGAAAGAGGCCGCGTTACCACGGCACACATCCTGTATATAGTCATAGGGCCGTCCAAAGAACACCTTGCCCCTTGGCAGCGCCTGATCCGACAGCCCATCCGATACCTGATTCACCGGCGTCTTCTCTTCACTGTCATTCGCCACAGTCTCGATAATTTTCCGGGAATTCAGTCCTCGGTTCACTGTCTTGGAGATGAAATTAAGGTTCAGCTGCTGGTCACCATCGATGGCCATAAGCGTTAGGGCGTAGTCTGTATTAGAATCGCGCGATCGCGATGGCCATATGATCTTCCCATCGAATATCTTTCCATACTGCAAGTCGACGGTCGTCTTGACCTCATTTCCTGCATCATCCTTGGACGTTTCCGTCTGCTCCGCTTGATACCCCGCCTCGATGATCAGCCTGTCTCCTTCCATGACCAGCTTATCCTCGGTGTCGGAATTCAGATTATAGATACGTACAATGGCATAGAAACCTCCCCGGTCTCTTTTCTTGTGCACTTCGAAGGTGCAGTGCAGGTCGGACACGTTCAGAGCTTCTTCATCATTCTTATCCGTGACCAGGATCTTGTACTTTCTAAGCCAGAGAGCACCGTTAGGTCGCGTCAGTTTCGGCTTGGCATTGGGATTCGCCTTGTCCGCGCCCCACTGCTTGGCTAGCGTGGTTTCTACCGCCGCCCCGAGGGCAGCACTCGCAAAACTCATGATGCGTCCCCCCAGATTAAAACAAAGGTCGTCCCCAGTGTCTTGTTGTCCGGCTGCATAATGAGCGTGTCGGAAACAGGCACGATGTATGCCTCCCCGATAGAAAGATGTATGTACTGGCCGAGGAGATTCACCCCGCATACCAGCGGCATCATGTCCACCAGAAGGTCTCCCGTGCTGTTGTCATAGATGGCGGCGATCCACGTATCGTATAGATCCATATACCGGAGCACGAGCTTGATGTTGATGTTCCGCTTGCCGCCCTCAAGCGTAAGCTTGAATGTCTGTACAGACTGCGGCTGACAAGTCAATGGTATTCTGCAGTATGCCATCAGCCCTCGCCCCCTTTCGATGCGTCTTCCATAGCTCGGATGGTCGACGTCGGTTCCGGTGTCGGCTGCACCTCCCCGCGATTCGCCCCCGCTCCGCTCGTCCATTCGCGAGCGGAGACTTTCTCTGTTGTCACATTCGCCATAATCAGCTGCTGCAGGTTGACCGTGGCACGCAGGCCGTACAGCGTACTGGCGTCATCGTTGACGGAAATCGATCGGATGACCATATTCTGATACTGGTTAAGACGCGTTAGCACAGTGAAGGGAATACGCGCCGCCTGCAGCTCACAGAGCTTGCGGTATGCCGAGATGGACTTCGTATAGGCTCCCACCCACTGGCCGCGCACCATGGATGCCATGCAGTCACTCATGCCAATTTCCATGGTGATCTGTACCGGCTCTAAGTACATGTGATCCGAGATATTCGCTCCGGTCTGTACCGGATGCGATGTCACGACAGCGGTATGCTCCGTGGACACGTTCAGCACGGCATCGAAAAAGAATCCGGCGATGTTCGTCTTGCAGTAGATGAGCTCGCCCTGTTCATGCGTCCCGGCCGCCCACTGGCGGGGAAAATACCCATCCTGAAACGCGGCTCCAAGAAACATTTCCTTGGACGGCAGCGTAGCCGTCCCGCCGATTAGCACCGCATTGAGGTTTCCGAGTGTCATGCCGGTCAGATTACCAAGGCCGAGATGCGCGCCGCCGCCCAGAGATCCTAAGATATTCATATCAGCACCCCTCTCTGATACCTCGTAGAAATGGCATCAGCGACTGCATTCCCGATGTCCTTGGCTGAGGCATTGCTATTCGTGACATTCACGTGGATATCTCCGAATGAAATGCTGCTTCCGCCGCTATAGCCGGTCTGTACGAATCCATTACTGCCTGCGCCAGCCGTTGCTGCGTAGCTGTTCGGATTTACTGCGAAGGAGGATGTACTTACAAAATTGTTATCGTAGGCACTCTGCGCCCTGCCTACGCGATCCACCTGCGCGCCATAACCTTGATCCTCCGGTCCTTCGTACTCATGAAGCAGCCGGCGCGTCATGCTGTCCACATCGTCCGTCGTCTTCATTTCCTGGTACAGGTCGCCGTAATCTTCCTCAAGCTCCTTCATGAAGAAGGCCAGCTGCAGGCGCAGGTCGTTGATGGGCCGTCCCTGCTCGATGGCGAAATCGTAGAGTGCGCCCTTTCTCCCTGCATCTGTCCACTGCGCCAGACCAAATCCGACGCCGTCGTTTACGAATTCCTCCCGGCTCATATCGCCATTGAGAAGACGCCGCAAGTAGATTTCTTTCTCCTCCTGGCTTCCCTTCTGTACGTTGTTAGGATCTACATTCGACTCCGCCGAGAAATTACCGATAGCTGCAGCCGCCCCCTCTTTCGTGAAGCCGCCGTCCTTCGTGAGTATGTTCATCGCGGCCGCGGTATTCGCTTTCTCATCGGCTGAGGATCCAAATACACCGCTCAGAATGCGCCCCCAGGGGCTGTTCTTGGCCGCCGACTGAACGACGACGCCCAAGAGCTTTGCGGCGCCCACGAAATCACCGCGAAGGCACAGCGCGATGGAGGCGATGAGCTTCCCGACCATCCCGGCCATGCGCCCGAGGTCTTTCAATGCCCATGATATGAATTGACCGATGGACGTCCAGAATGAACGCTGGCGAGACTTCGCCTTCTCGTCGGTATTCTTGGTGATGGTATCGAAAAGGTCGGAAATGGCGTCAAATAAATCGCCCACCCCGTCCTTCAACTCTGAAAGACCATCTGACCAGGACTCACGAATACCATCCCAATCAATGCCTTCCACGAATTTTGTCACGATGTAATCAAGGGCATCCGCGATGACTTTCAGGATTTCCTTGATGGAATCAGAGATAGTGGAGAGCGTATCCCCCTCTAAGAAATTCAGCAGCTTCTCCCACACGGGAGCGAGCGTCTTAGACGACTTCCACCCATTCATGTAGTAGACGAAGTCCTCGAGGAGCAGCAGAGCCCCGCCGATCGCGATCAGGAATTTCCCAAAAGGCCCGGCCATAATAATGGCCCCGACCGTCGCAAAGATCGCTCCCCACTTTTTCACATTTGCAGGGAGGCCGTCGATAAAGCGATAGACGGTGCCAATGACCGACTTCAATACTTTAAGCGCACTCAGCCCGACGGATACAACGTGCCCTAAAAACTCCGCGATTTTCTTCGCGATCTGCGGCATGTTCTTGCCGAGTTTGTCGTTCAGCCATTGGATGAACTGTTGAAACTCCTTGATGAATGGCTGCAGGTATTTAATGAGGTAGTAGGCTATCCACTCCTTCAGCATTTTCAGCTTCACCTGCAGCGACTGGATGTCATATCCGATTTCTCGGATCCATTTCAGCTGCCGGTCGGCATCGATCGGCGTGGCCAGCTGGTTCATCTCACTTCGTAGACGGAAGAACTGCTCGCGAAGCTCTGGGATCCATGCCAAATCCTCCTCGGACACACCCATGACCTTCATGGCCGTAGAGAGTGCCTTGGCGCTGTCCTTGGTGATCCACATCTGATTCGCCAGCCGCTTGAACTGCATGTCGGCCGCTGACACACTCTTGATGGTATCGATGGCCGCCTTGCCGATCGCCGCAAATCCGGTCACTGCCGCGGCCGCCGCCGCGAGTCCCTTGATGTTCTTCAGGGCGTTCATGATCTGATTCAGAGCAGCCATGGCGGCATTAAAGGAATTGGTATCAATGTCAGCAGACAGTTTGACCAGGTACTCGCCCATCGTTTCGACTGGATTCATCGATTTCTCCTTTCTGCCGCTTCCTGGGCTCTCTTGGCATTGATGGCTTTTACTGCCATGATTTCATGCGCGTCGAGTAAATCATCAAAGTCATATGTCCCATCAAACACTTCATGCTGTCGCCACATACCGGCGGCCACCGGCGCATACGCGAAGGCATCGATGGTCGGATAGGGGTATGGTTCGAAGGGCATTGTTACTTGGCCGGTTTCTGGATCAGGCCGGCTCCTTGAAAAAAATCGCCGATATTGAACATCAGTGCCTGCGCTGAGAGCTGCATGACCGTCACGGCATCATAGCAGAGATCCTCATCGGTAAACGATCCGTCCGCCTTGATGACCGGAACAGGCATATCCACGCCATTCGTCTCGATCAGCTTCACGACGGTGCGGAGCAGCATGGTCTGGATTTCATCGAATTCCTCGCGGGGCATGGACGGCAGGGCATTGGCCGCCAGCTTGATGGCATCCTGCTTATTCATGCCCTTGATGTTGGAAAGGGACGGCGCGATGATCGCCGCCGCTTTCATGGCCAGATAGGATGCCGAGCGGGCGTCCATTTTCCCCAGACGGTATTTAGCGCCGCCTGCTTCGATCACTTTTGTCTTCTGTTTCAGCATTATGGTTCCTCCGGTATAAAAAATGCTTCACATTAGATCGGGTTATTCACGATATCTGCGCACATGAGCTGCCACGTCACGCGGCCGCCCTGTGCCTGGTACGGTGTGTCCGGTTCCTTGGATGGGGACACACCGACGCACACATGGGTATTTCCCAGATGGCCGTTACGGATCAGGATGGTGGTGCTGGCCCACTTAGCGGTGGGAGAATTCCATAATTTCTGGAACCATTCATTCAGCCATTTATTAAGGGGACTGGTCTGCTGTACCTCGATGGTGACAGTCCCGTTATTGCCCGGCACTTTGGATACCATGACCGATCCGTCAGCCGCAATATCATGCGCTGTGCGCTCCGTTGATTTGGAAATGGTAATCGATCCCACGCCGTTTCCGGTAAATACATAGTCCTCCATCAGTCCGCAATGGATCGATCCGACCACGTCCGAGAAGGAGTAGGTAGATAAAGCTCCATTCATACTTTTTCACCTCCCTAGCGATTGACGTTGACCGCGATGGTCACGTAATGAATAGCGCCGGCAGTCTTGATGCATACGTAGATCGGAGGCGCCTTGCGCGCATCGCGATCGGCCTGCGACTGGTCGGCGACCGGTTCCGAGAGGACGATATAGCCAGCATCGAGCGTGGTGCCATTCTTCAGGGTGAGCACAGTGCCGCCATTCCATACGCCCGGTGCGATGAATCCGGAATTGACGAATTTTTCGCAAGCGGTATTGATGACCGCCACGATGCTGTTTACGCCGGGCTCCGTATCAGGAATCTTCGGCTGGCTGGTCAGGAGATCCATGACCGACAGCACGATTTCATTCTTCAGCATGTCGAGATTCAGGACTTCGTCGAAGTACGTACCGTCCGCCATGCATCCTTCCTGCAGGACGTCATAGGCATCCGATCGGCGCACATATACATTGCCGTTCACGCCTGCAGTCTCGCTATCCCCGCACACATACTGTACCTGCGTTTCGGACAGGTCGTCCGTCACGACGCCGGGCAGTTTCTTGTAGGCGAGCGTGAACGCGGAATTGTTGAGACCGGTGTTCTGTCCCATTGCATAGCCCATGACGGCAGCGACGGCATGACTGGTTCCGCTGTACATACCGAAGGAGCGTCTGTAATTCTTCGCTTTCAGGCGCTTAAAGATGGCGTCAGTCTGCTCCCCCACTTCGCCTGTTACGGTATTCGACAGGTTCGAATCGTCAGATGTGGTATATGCGAGGAGTGTGTCCGGGCTGGCCGCCTCTGCCCATTCTGCCAGCTGCAGGATATCAGCGTCTTTGGCTTCAAGCGGGATCAGCACATACCATTCCCCATTCTTTTCTCGGCAGGCCTTAGCCGCAGCGAGGAAAGATTCTTCTTCCCCTTTGACGCCGACGGCCAGCTTGGTCGGGCCGGAGGTCGCGGAAAAATACAGCGACGCTGCCTTGTATTCCGGGTTATCCGTAGTGAATCCATCCTGCAGCATGGCGGCAACGCTGGTGTAGATTTTGACGCGCTCGCCTGTGCTGATGGCCGTGCTAGGGCCAAGGATCAGCGCCACATTGAAACCTTTTCTGGCAGCCGAGCGAGAGGCCAGATTGACCTTCACATTGACGATTGTTTTTAAATCAAGCTGCATGTTTTATCCTTTCTTTATGATAATTCCGCTGTCCGTCTGGACACGGTGCGATTCGCCGGGCGGATTGGCGTGGATAGTCACCGGCACCTTCTCGATGGCCTTCACGTCCTCATCCCAACGCATGAGATAGTTGAAGCGGAGTGTCAGGTCTGCCCTATCCCACCACATATTTTGGTAATTCTCGGGAACGTACTGCGGTGTATCTGCAGATGGGATGATCATGATGCCGGCTTTCCGCAGTACGTCGGAGCCGTCAAGGAAGGCATGTTTGACTTCCAGAAGATGATCGTATCCATTCGGCCCATAGGCCGTGAAAGAAATCTGCAGTACACGGTTCATATAATGCCGGCAGATGAGATCCCGCCCAGCGTCTTCCCATACTTCATGGATCGGCTGGGTGGTCTCATCACCTCCCGCATCATGGAACGTAAGAAAAATGACATCATCGTTCACCGTCCAGTCAGGCTTTCCAAAGGTGCTGTAAGTCAGACGAACAGGCGGCTTTAAGGTCCTGTACTTTTTATCCGGATCCTCCCCGATCGCGGCCATGGTCGCTCTGTAGAATAGCCGCATGATTTCCTTCCGTGTAAGGTTAGGCATCAGGCACCTCCCCAAGTACTCTCATAGCGATCGATCGATAGAACCCATAGTCTGCGTCAGGCGTCACCGAATAGATACGGTACTCCTCTCCGCGCCATACGAGGATATCAGAGAAATTCGAAGAATCATTGATCTCACCCGTCACGTACAGTCGCTCCGTCGTCAGCACCTTCATAGCGCCAGACTGACGGTCGCCTTCCGGAACCATGCTGAGGTCTCGGGCACTTGCTACCGTCACGATTCCTCGTAAATGAAGGGTCGATGGGAGGATCCTGTCAGAGACGAAATCCCCATCTTCCCAAATACCGGAGGACCGCTTGATAGTGATGCCCTGCGAGAGCATCGGCGAGTGTATCACAGTGGCCAGGTTAATCATAGTCAATCACTCCTAACCACATAGGTAATGGCCTTTCGCATCGCGCCGGTATCAATCAAAGGCTTATCGCTCTTCTTTTTTGCGATGGTGACGGGCGAATTGGCTGGCCAGTTATTTCTCGGATCATAGAACCACTCTCGGCATACATTCTGCGCGAGAAGTCCCGTCCGTGTAATGGCACGCTCCACCCCATCGCCATCGGCGGCTGCCGTGGCCTGGTATATCTTTTTAAATTCGGCTGCGATCCTGACCTTGTTGGCCGCAAGCGCCGGTTCAATGACCGGGCGAGGCGGCGAGTGCCAGAGAGGCGAGCCATGAGACTGGATGTATAGTGAAAAGGCTGCGGAATACTTGAGCCCCCGAGCCATGTTCTGATCCATCTCTTCGATCATAGGACGGCGACGGATGCCGTGGGTGTGAATGTAGAGGAGCTCCGCATTGCCGATCTCCTCACCTTTGCGGCTGTTCTTTGCCTGCGGAATACCGACATAGATATGCCGTTTCTGTAAGCCGCGCAGACGTTCAAAGAGCCCGGCAATGCCGCCGTTGTACTCCTTGTGTTCCACTTTCGCATTCACCATACATACATCCCGCCTCTCCCTACGAGTTTCGCCATTGTGGCAAACTGCACGCCAAAGGTCGTCATCTTGAATGCCGCCCAGCCATTCAGGTCATTGAGCGCCGATCCGTCCCTTGAGTAGGATACGCCGTCAGCGCTCTCGCTGGTGACCATGCCTGCTGAGGAAGCAGATGCCAGCACCTGCGATGCGTCCGTCCCTTCCGGCTGCATGGACTGCAGGTACAGAGTGCAGAAGTGGGCGATGAATAAACCAATCGCCGCCTTCCACATCCGATTGAAGCGCCTGTAATTGACACAGGACAGTCCGAGGTCTACGTACATGTCCAGCGCTGCATCCGGAATCGCGCCTCTGAATTGCGGATACAACAGGAGGAATGTCTCCTTGGTGTACTCCGGGTGCTCTTCTTTCTTGATGTTCGAAGCCTGCGAAATGATCCCGATCATTGACAGTCACCCCCCTATTCTGCAGGTTCTCCTTCAGCGGATTCCTTAGCTTTCTTGGAGTGTGTTCTTTTGGCATTGGCTACAGCCGTTTCAGCCTCTTTGTCGCTGCCGCTCCCCTTGACTTCGATGATGTCTCCATCAGAAAGGGCGAGGTCATAGAGGATGGTTTCGCGGATCCAGTCCGGCGCTTCCTCCAGAATGCCGCCGCCCTTGGTGATAAAGGAACCACCGATGACATTCTTGAACATGAACTTTCTCTTGGAAATAATAAGCATGGTTTCCTCCGGTAATAGAAATCAGATGCCGTCGATGTAGCGAACCGGCTGGTAGTAGTTGAACTTCACCTGACCAATCTGCGCTGCGTAGAGGGTATCGTAGGCAGCAGCGGAAAGGTTCGGGGAGGACATGGCACGGGTGATCGGCACGGTGATGTCGAAGTTGACCTTGTCCTCATCGTTCACATACGCCACCATGCGGTCAGTCTGGCCGGCGCCCGCCTTGATGCACCAGCGGGATGGATAGATGGAAATCGAGCGTCCCTGATTCTTCGCGATGTTGTTGTTCATCAGGTATTCCAGGAGCGAGCAGTTGCCAGCTTCAGAAACCTTACGAGTCACGAGCAGGGTGTACTGCTGCGGCGGGATCAGGATATGATTTGGCATACCATCGAGGTCGTATTCGGAAGCCACCCATGCTGCGGTGATTGCCTGATTGATATCGTCCAAGATTTCATCCGGAGTCTTATCCTTCCATGTCGCCTTTCCGGATGCACCATTGTCTGCCGTTGCGACCACGACATTCGGATCATTTACAAGGCCGGTCGTGCCGAGCTTCTCGAAGCCTTTGTAAACGTTCATATCCAGAGACTTATTGTAGTTGAGGCGGATGCCCTTATTCAGCATGTCTTCCAAGCTGCGGCCGATCTGCTTGGCTTTCGCCATATCCACGAAGTTAATGCGCATCATGTGCATCCAAGTGAACACCTTGTACAGATTCTTTTCCGTGCTGACCTGCATGACGGGGATCGTGTTGGACGCGGTGCCTACGATAGAGAGGTCATTTGGTCCCGTGGTGCCGTAGTCTACGTTGTAGGTGGAGGTGTATTCTACCCATCCGCCGCCTGTCTTGGCCACCATGTCTCGCTGCCAGGTGACACTGGTGAGCGGCTCACGAACCTTCGGATCCATCTTTTCGAGCTCGCCGGTGATGTAAGCCATACCAGAAGCCACGGCAGAGTCAAAGCCTTTCCCATAGAAAGCGCCCGGCATTCCGTATACCTGACGGCCGCCCTGCATCATGGCCATGCTGGCACGGCCGGCCATTTCCTTATTCGGAGTGAAAAAAGAAACTCCATTACCCATAATCAATTATCCTCCTTTTCGTAATCAGGCGTTCGCACGGGTCAGAATGGTGATTTCTGCCACGCCGTTCGCGTCTACATAGCCGTTCGTCCACTGGACATTCGGAAGCGGGATGGAGTTTTCACCATCTGCCTCCGCTTCGAATCCGCCGATCACACCACCCACGACGGAGGTGTTCTTCTTGACGCGAACGTATACCTTGCCGCCAGCGGTCGGAGTGCCATTGTTGCAGGTCACGACGACGGCACCGCGGTTCAGGGCATTGATCATGTCCTTTGCATGATATGCGGTGTGATTCTGATCATCATAGGCCACCGCCTGTTTGATGACGCGAAGCGCCACCCCTCCGAATTTGTCCGCCGTAAAATCGGCGCCGATCGGGGAGTAGGTGTTGTCAGCATTCGCCTGCAGGCAAGCACCGAACGGCACGTCGGCAGAGCCTGCCTTCAGCTGGCGGGACGTAGTGATCAGGTCAGGGGTGCGGGCGTAGGTCCCCGGGAACCCATAATTCATGGAAATACCAATAGCTTTACCACTCATGGTGATGTCCTCCTTAGTCTTTCTTATAATGCGGATTATACTTGTCGCGGATCATGCGGCCGTACTCTTCATCGTCCATAATCGGATCCGAATCGCGAGCGCTGTGTCCATTCTGCTGCGCATGCATGAGGCCGGAATACTGTCTGTCCGGAAGGTTAGCACGGAGCAGCATGGCCATAGAATCGGCCGCTCTCTGGCGCTGACGGTAAGGGAGCTTTGCAATGACCGGCTTCAGCCCGTCGATGATATCCAGCGCCGCGTCTCGGGCAGCCTGTGCATCATCGTCTGCATCTCCGGGATCGATGCAGTCTGCATCGTCCTCAGTTTTCTCGCCGTGTGCTGCGTTGATTTCTTCAGCAGGCACGTCTTCTTCGCCATCATCCTCGGCGCCTTCTGGTTTCCTCTCCCCTGTCAGCTCCCCTTCCAGAGCATCCAGTGCCGTCGGTTCATCGTCCGGATTATCTGGATAATCCTCACCATCATCTTCTGCCGATCGCGGGTCCTCGTAACCATCCTCTGGTTCCGGTTCTGCTGCCAGCGCGTCCAGCGCATCCTCGATACGACGGAGTCGTGCATCCAGAGCATCATACGCCTGCGCGCGCTGAGGTTCTGGATCCTTGGGCGGTTCAGGATCCTCGTCCTGCACCTTCGGGTTCAGCTTGGACGCTGCTTCCAAGTCTTCCGGGGTGGTGTCTTCGTCTTTGGCGAAGGCCGCCAGCACACGGCCCCAGAGGCTGTTCTTTTTTGTACTCATTCTCTTCATTCCTCCTTTGGAATCACGAATAGAAACTCTATGGCCAGCGCGGCCTCGATTGACGACAGCTACATGATTGCCGCGGATCTCCCGCTGCACGTAGGTGTCTCTGTCTTTCGGATCCCACAGGCAGTCATACCCGCAGGACACGTCGCGCTTCCCATCCTCGATTTTCCTGATCAGATCGTCGTCGTAGATAATGAGGTCGGCAACGATGCAATCAGCAAGGTCACCCTCGCCGCGGTGTACGTTGCGGCAGGTTCCCTTCAAATACTGAAGAACATTCCCGGGTTTCACATCTTCTGTCGGGTGTTCATCCACCACGGGCTTGCCTTCAAATGATGCGAGCGCGGCCTTGCTGAACACCTCAGCTTCCGGGCGCTCTATGTTATAGATTTTATTGGGATCCGTCCCGCCAAATTCCATCCCGCGGTAATTCTGGATGCCGGTGCGCGCGATCGGCACATCCTTGCATACCAGATACCCTTCCGGGGTGCGAATCATATGGTCGGAGATACGGCTCCCGAAGTATGCCCTCATAGGCTGCCTCCTCCATTCAGTTTTTTGAATGCCGCCAGCGTCATCATACGGATGCGGCCGTTCATGTAGACCTTGTGCGGCCACGACACGTCCCCATAGTCCAGGAGCGGGGCCGGATAGCAGCGGCAGTTGAATATCTCCCCCGGGGCGTAACGCCCATAGTCCTTCTGGTGAAGGAGCTTCTCGGGAGACGGCGGGTCTTTCCAGCTGCAGATGACGTCATCCATATGGCTGTGCGAGCTTCGCACCCGAGCATCCTTGCTCGTCTTCCACACATACCACGAAAGCCCCGCGCTTTCTGCTCGGACGCGCGTCAAGGCAGTGGTCGCCTTTGAGGACTCCGTGCGAGCAATCAGCAGTGCGTGCGAACGCGTCAGCTGTGGCCATCGCGCCAGCACCTGATGCATGAGCTCCTCCGGCCGCTTCCCTTCCATCTGCCCCTTGTCCATCTCGTGAGCGACCTTGCTTGCCACCCTCGATGTCATGGACTTGATGAGCTTGGAATTTTGCTCCACGATCGCGCTGATTTCGCTCCTGTGGGCTCGCTCCTTCTTCAGGAGTAAATATATATCCCTGCCCCGGGAGCCGCGTCTGGCGGCCTCACGCCAGCTCCGTGCCCCATCGTGGAAGAGACTGGTGGCCATAGAGCCTGCTGCCTCGCGGGCGGCCTTATCCAGAGTCGGCGACCTCGCGAATCCGCGCAGCACCTGGAGCATTTGAAAAGGACTGCTGGCACCCGTGAGTCGCCTTCGCAGTCCTTCCATGATCCGGTTGATCGCCGCGGCATACCGTTTCTCGACCGATCGCCGCGGCTTGAATCTATCTGTATACAACTTTTCTCCTTAGCCTTTGAATGTATTGGGGTTACGCGCCTTGTGGGACTTGGCGAGCTGTCTCAACTTGGCAAGCCGTCCCTTGGCACTTGCGGCAGCCTGGTCACGCCGGATGACATTCTCATCGGACTTCGCCTTATAGGCATTCTTTTTCTGCTCGATCGCATTTAGCTCGCCTCCAGCCTTATCCATTTTTGCATTGTACGCCTCTCTTGCTCTCCGAGCTGTCCGGTGATACACCCGAGCATTATGGTCGAGACGCTTGGCCTCCTTGCCTGCATTGACCGCCGTAGAACCCGGCTGCATGCGGCCGAGTTTTGTCGCATGCGGGGCAGACTGCTGCGGTGAGGTAGATCCGCCCCGCTCGGCCTCACGGCTCTTGCGATATCTCTCGAGAGCACGCTGCGCACGACTTGCTACCTCTCCGCGCTTGGATTTATAGCGAGCAGCTTTACCTTCTAAATCATAACTCTCCTGATTCAGTGCCTGGTTCCTAAGTGTCCTTATACTAGCTTCCCACTGGTCTTCTTTTTCTATCGCATTAAGTGCATTTCGATATCTCTTTTGGAGCGGGCTATGCTCTGGAAACTTAGAAGCCTCTGCCAGAAGATGCCCCATCTTTTTCATTCTTGCTTTGTGTTGTAGATCATATTGGGCATTTCTCCTTGCCATAGCGGCTCTGTTCTTCTCCCCCACTTCTTTCGCCTGGGGCTTCAGCTTTCTCCCATAAGCGCCGCTTTCCATGCCTTTACTACCCGACTGCATCTTCTTCAGCGAACCACCGCGAAAGGGCTGCCCGTTCAGTGCCCCGCCAGCGCCGCTGGCAATGCGGCCGTTTTTAATCAGTACATGCGCACCGTTGATGGTACGCCACTCGCCTTCCTCCGCATCGAAGGCCCGGATTCGATCCATGTTGTTTTTCGTCTGGTCCATACTTTTCCTCCTATTTTGAGCTAAATTACCTTTCGTGACGCATGATAGCTCTTATTTGCTAAAGGATCCAGTTGATTTCTTATTTTCACAGGAATATAATGAAGCCAAGAAAAGCACTTAGGTTAGCGGAGCAATCTGGTCTGTCCGCTTAGTAATGTCAGATTAGTGTACATGCTTCTGACGCCTCAGTGCTTTTTTGTATGCTTCGGAACATCATCATCCCATCCAGTTAGCAAAAATGTAAACGCATCATCAAAATATGTCGGAGATATGACTGCTGTATAATGGTCCTTTGATATATAAAATCTCCCATTCCTAGCAGTTAAATTCCCCTGTTGAATGATATCAGTTAACTGCGGAAGAAAATCTTGCATACTTACTCCTTGTGATGCTCGTTCTTGAATGATGTGTTTCAGGCCCATGAAATCATCACCCCATGGGAGTGCAATATCGCCGATATCGCTTCTACTAAATGCGGCTGGGACATATCCACTTTGATACTTTACTAATTCCTTAATAGCTTCATATCCATGGTGTTCTCCGGGTAACGCTTCACCAATCTGATTTTTGTACCCTTCTTCTTTTGTATACTTCGGGGCTTTTTTCTTTCTTGGTGAATCATTTTCCTTTCCGCCACCGCCGCCAGAAGTAAACTTGCCATCTCCATCACGCGGGTGTTTGTCTTCTTCCCAATCGCTATCCCCGACGGATCTTGGAGCCTGTGGCGGTTTCCCGGGTGCCTCGGGTGGTTTATCGCCCACCTCCCCGCCGCGGCCTGCACGGGGCAAATCCGGGCCTCCAGCGCCGTCTTCCTCTCCGCCCATGCCAGGGAATCCTCCCATCTCGCCCTGCGGCTCGATTTCATCCGACGCATTCATGATTTCCTCGTCGGTGATGTTCGTCCATGTACCGGTACGGCTGCTCTGCTGCTTCATTTCTCGAAGCGCAGTGCGCTGGCTAATGAGGCCGGCGTTGTAGGCCGTGACAATGTTATCCGTGCCGCACTTGGCAAGATCGGCCCGCTCCTGATCCGACGGCTCAGATACGGGATCGAATTCAAAATCGAGGTCATCCGGCACGGCGCCGAAGACGGACATACACAGCACCGGAAGCAGCTTGTTCAGGATCGGGCGGAGCTTCGCTTCCTGCTCCTGCGCGATCATATCGTAGTAGTTGCGCAGGTCGCTCTCCCCTGTAGCATTCATGCCCTCCGGCGAGCGACCGAAGAGCTTTGTCGCCGGGATGCGGGCAGCACCTGCCACGTCCATCATGAATTGCTTGTAGGTGTCAGAGATGCCCCCGAAGGTGTACTGGTGACTCTGCATATCGTCCCCGGCATCGATGATCTGCATGCCCATGTTAGACATGAGCCAATTCTGCGCCTGAATGGTGCGATAGAGCTCCGCCTTCGTCTGTTCGTCCGTAGCCGAGAGCATCTGGCCCATATCGGCCATCTTCAACACACGCAGGCTGGCCATGAAGGTCAGCTGGGCGATGTTCCAAGACACATTGTCGCGCTTTTTCAGCTCATCAAAGATGGATTCAATGACGGACGCGCCCCACTGCTGCTCGGCCTGTGATTCCCAGTAGGGCAGGTCGTCCCCGGTAAAGCGCAGGAGACGGCTGTGGTGTACTTTGTACATTGCACCATTGGTGTTATCCGTGATGGTGTAATAGTCCGGCAGTCCGAATTCCGGATCCGTGACATCTTCTACCAGCTCGATGGAGGGGTCTACGCTGTTCCACCGATCAAATACCATGAGTCCGCAGAAATCCCCCGGTACCATGAGTCGAAGGTCGAGCGGCTTGGACAGGTCATAGCCCTGCCCTTTGATGATCATGAGCCCGATTGCACCGCCGAAGAGGCGTCCCCACTGGAGCCCCTGCTTCAGTTTTTGGATAAGCTGCGTCTTGCGAAGTTCCAGATCGACCTTCTTCAACAGATTCGGGCTGACCTCTGTCGTGAGCGTGATCCAGTTCTTCAGCATGTCCGACGGAATGATATCGATGATCTGCCGGATGATCCAGTGCTCACGGTACAGAGCATTCAGCAATCCGTAGTCGCGCGTGAGCCGGTTGAGAGAGTAGGTCGTCCCTTCCATGAGGTTCGGCGTCCCCGTCCCCAGCCGCGCCAGCACATTGCTGAAGGCATCCCTGGCGCTCGCTTTGATGACCTGCGGCTTTTCCGGTGTGATTCTTTTTACCCGCTGCTTACGCATGAGCAAGCCTCCTCGAACGAATAATAGTGTTTACGAAATACCTTAATGCATCCGGCGCGTGATCCCTGACCTTCAGCGGCCGTTCCTTTCCGCTCTGCTGGATGGCTTTATCGTCCCAGCAGTAGGATGTCATCTCCTGTATGGTCATGGGGCACTCCGGCCGATAGAAGCGGATCTTCCTGCGCGTCAGCAGCTTATTGACGGCGCGAATGCCTTCGAGCACGCTGTTGTCTGCATTGATGGTGTCGACGGTCGCCTTTGAACGTAGGCCACGGTTCCGCATCTCGATTTTGAAGGATTCGGCCGACGGATCGACAATGACAGCAGAAGGAGGGTAATCAATATCCCCCACGAAAGCCATGAGGTCATCGCCGTACTGACTGTTGTCTTTTTCATACTTTCCATCCTCCCTGCTGTTCCAGTAGTACTCGCGAAGTACGTAGGCTGTGTCCCCGTCGTCCCAGATGTCTAGGAACACCATCGGATTTACAGTGCCGTAGTCGATCGCGATATACCTGCGGAAACGGCGCCGGTTCAAATAGATCCAGTCCCGCTTCTCCTTGTCAATATAGAGCTCATCACTCCACGCATCCTTGTAGATCGCCCCCTGGGCCATCACCCATAGCCCAAGGATGAAGCGCTCGTAGAATACTCCGCCCTTGCCATACTGCGTCTCGTAACGATGCCGCACGGCAGGCGTCAGGGAAGGGTTATCCTCCATGGTGAAATGCAGGTGAAGCATCCGCTTCTCTTCCTGCTTCTCGATCCAGTTCTTGAGAAACCAGTGCATCGGGCTCTCCGGGTTGCAGTTGAACCATATCTTCGCCCCCGGGATGCTGCAGCGGCCAGTCGCCTGATTGACAAAGGACTCCGGCATCAGGGCGACTTCATCGCAGTAGACACCGGCAAGCGTCATGCCCTGAATCAGATCCTGCGAGGATTCATCGCGGCCGCCGAAGATATAGAAATAGTTTACCCGACGGCCATCGTCTAAAATGATCGTATTGCTGGAGTGTGATTCGCTGATCGTATAGTGCCGCGCCTGCAGTACCGGCTTCAGCCAGTTCCATACGTTGCGGCGGAATGCGCCGACAGTCTTGCCGCACATGGCAAAATTCTGCCGGTCATAGGTGGCCATGGCCCACAGTATATAGCTAATAGCCATTGCGACCGTCTTGCCCGCTCGGATCGATCCGTCAGCTATGATTCCGTTGTACTCACTATATGGCGAATCCTTGCACCACCAGGTGAAAGCCTTCAGCTGCTTCATGGAGAATTTCTCGAACCGGATCACCGGCTGTATGATCGTCCTCATTGCTTCCACACTTTCTTCGCTGCCGTTTCCAGTGCAGCAGAAAGACCGTCGTCAGCGTACTCAGTACTGCTCTCCTCCTGCGCCTTCTTCTTGTTTTGAATAGACACATCCGACAAGCGCGCGCGGCGCTCGATGTTCGTCCCCTGAATCAGGAATTGGATCAGTTCTTTCGCGTTCAGCTTTTCCGGCTTCAATTTTTGCAGGGCCGCAACACCCTTAGTCTGCAGTAGAACGCCGATGACCGCCTGTTTACGGTTCATCTTGCGAATCTCGTCGATAGTCGCTAGATAGTCCTCGCGAACCAGAGCATTATCATACTCCCGGGCTCGCTCGCTCCAATGCCATCGGACGCTCCACCGATAGATCAGCGCTTCCGACTTCCCGACGGCCTTCGCGGTCTTCTTCTGGCTGCGTTTCGGATTCTTATAGTAGTCAGTGAACGCCTCATAGGCTTCTTCACTCTCCCCGGGCTGACGCTCCCACGCCAATTCAGTTTTCTTTCGCATCCCCGGGGCACCTCCTCACTATAAGACCGCTCCGGCATGTTCCAATGCTTCCTCTAAGCTCATACGCCGGCCATCTCTTTCCACATATACGTCGGACTGTGCTGCTCCGTCTTCTTTGAGGTATCGACAAATAATTACGTCGCAATATTTCGGATCCAGCTCCATTAGACGAGCCATGCGATTCATCTGCTCGCAGGCGATAAGCGTGGTTCCGCTGCCACCGAAGGAGTCGAGTACGATATCCCCCTGCTTTGTGCTGTTCTGAATTTCATAAGCAAAGAGCGGCACCGGCTTCATGGTCGGATGATCCGCACTCCGGCTTGGCTTGTCCATGTCGATCACTGTCGTCTGTGAGCGATCGCTATACCAATTATGGCTAGCTCCGTCCTTCCACCCATAGAGGCATGGCTCATGCTTCCACTGGTAGTCCTGTCGGCCAAGCACCATGGTGTTCTTGTTCCAGATAAGGCACTCACGCACCTTCCAGCCAATATCATCGCACGCGCCCCTGAAATTGAACCCCTCGCTATCAGCATGCCAGATATAGAAGGCAGCCCCCTGCTTCATGACCGCGTCCGCAGCAGAGAATGCATCAACGAGAAACTGTCTAAAGTCTCCGTCAGCCATTTTGTCATTCTGGATGGTTAACGCATCCTTTGTTTTCCCGACGTAAGCTACATTGTACGGCGGATCCGTCAGGTACAAATCCGCCTGATCGCCTCCCATCAGCGTTTCGACTTCTCCCGCATTCGTGGAATCCCCACAGAGAAGCCGGTGCCTGCCAAGGAACCACAGGTCGCCTCGTTTCGTGAACACCGGACCTTCGCTTTCAGGGACGTCGCTGTCCGTCGTATCGTCCGCTGTTGCTTCCTCCTCCAGGAGCTCAGCCAGCGCCGCCTCGTCATAGCCAGTTAGATCCATGTCGAAATCGTCCGCCATGTCTTGCATCTCTTTCAGCATCGCGGTCAACTTGTCCTCGTCCATGTTCGCCAGCTCGGCGATTCGGTTATCTGCCAAAAGGTCAGCGTGTTCTTCTTCCTCGCTCGCATAGTCCTGGTATTCGACCGGCGCATACTTGAGCCCCGCGCGCATGGCAGCCATCCGTCGCCCATGGCCCTTTGTAATAAGGCCGCTCCGCTTGGATACAGTTATCGGCGCTCTCCAACCCGTACTCTTGATGATTTTTGCGAGAAGCTCTATCTGCCCATCGCTGTGCTGGTTGGGGTTTCCCGGATTGGGCTTCAATGCAGATACTTCTACCAGCTCATCGTAGCGACAAAAAACAGCCGCACCGTCAGGCGCGACCGTTCTCGGTTCCGCATTAGTTTTGTAATCCATCGTAATCTCCCTATAAAACAGGCACGAAAAAAGGATCGGCTCATCCATTCCGATCCTTCTTCCGGCACAACTCAAAGAGATGTAATAAGGAGGAAAACTATAGTGAGATCGACAGCTCTCTATAGCTTTCGCTGAATATATCATATCACAAATATTTTTCTGCCTCAAGCACTTTTTTATATTTGGATTTGAGTTTGTACACGTTATTTACAGTGACATCATTCCATCGGCTGACGTTCTGGATGCTTTCGCCCTCTATGACATACTGCCATATGATTTTGAAATCACGCGGGTCCTCGAACTCTCTGCGAAGCCGTGCGAGCAGCACATTCCTTGCCATCAGGTAGTCATCCCGAAGGGATGCGGCTCGCTGCCTGGCACGTTCGATGTCATCTAAGAGCTTATAGGTCTTATCTACATCCCCTCCGCCGGATGGCATGCCGGACATGGGCGGGCTCTTGATGTTGCCTGTCGCTTCCAGAGCGAGCAGCTGCTGATAACGCTCCAGAGCCAGCTCCCACGCTTCCCGTTTCTCTCGCATCAAATGCCCGATGTCCTTCATGATATCTCCTTACTGTGAATAACTTGTGAATAGACGTGTTTTACTCGCCGCTAATGCGTATCGCACCGCAGTTTGACGATTTGGCTCATGTCGAGGCATACGTTCCGGCGCTGTCCTTGCCCCATCCCCACCTCGATATGGTTGTACATGTCATCAACTACCTGGGAGAGCGCTTCTTTGTCATGCGGCAGCGCCGTCAGCTTGATCGGCTTCACGCGATCCGAATCCGACAGATCCGCAATCACGTAGTAGTCCCCTTCCAGATCCTGCCCCACGCTGATTTCCTTCGGATCCGTGATGATGGATCCGTCTTCTGTTTTGATTACGATCATTTCTCTTTCACCTTTCTTATTTCTTCCAGACATTTCGCAGTCGCAAGGTCCTGCAGTACGAGCTCCGACTCACGCTCTTTATAGAGCTTCAGAAAATCACAGGCCCTCATTGTGACAAGCCACTCGCAGTTGCTTCGCTTATGTGCCACGATCGGCACCTCATCCTTCATCGCATTCCGGGCATCGCGGATGCTCTGATCCATGGCGTCCTGGATGTTCAGATGCTCGACAAACTTGACCTCCTGATGGATGCCGCGGATACCGATGCAGTCCGCAGCCCCAGCCTCATTATTGCCGCAAAACTGCGCCGTGCGGCGGACGGTATATCCGAATCCTCCGCAAAAACGGCACCATGCGAGCTCGCCGCGTTTCCCCTTTGCCTTACTGTTGATTGCCATATTTGTCCTGCCCCTTTCACGTCAATATCTGAATAATAATTACTCTTCATCTTCCGGTTCTATCACTATGGCAATAATAGGATAGTTCCATTTAGACTTATACGTGCTTATTTGCTTTACTGCATAATTATCATATTCTTTATCGATGCGACATACGGGCCGGTCAGAATATACCTGTTCTTTCGTACCATTGCGGTGAATGATCCATACATCGACACGTTCATTCACCGCGATATGACTAAGCAGTTCCCCTACACTGCGCCTCTTAAATGCACTTCTCACGAATATGTACATCGCTTTTTGGCGGCAAGTAATAATAGTTACAACTTCTGTCCCAAGCAAATTCCCGGGTATAACGTCAGCAGCGCATTTCCTTTTAAATAGAACTTTTTCACTATCGACCATCCCTATATACAGCGGCGTATTCACATCAATATTCTCCGTCAATTCCCTAAGCGTCATGTGCTTCACCTCATCATCAGAAAAAACTTATTCCCCGCTTCTTGAACTCAATCTCTTTTTTAACCGCTCTTTCTAAGCAAGATACTTACCGTCTTTTTTCGCTTTCTCCCATTCCTCTTTCGAGAAAAATACCTTTTCTCCTTTCTGTTTACACCCCCAGCAATCAGTATCAAGGATTGCGATTACAAAGTTATCGTATGTTCTGACCTCGATGATCTTTTCTATATAAACATCGCATAAATTCATTTTTTGCTAACCTCTTCTCCCAAAAGCGTGACTCATCTTTTCTTTCCTCCATTTTTCCCACTTACGTCGATTCCACCACATAGTCGTACGCACCAGCTTGCGCCAACGGCAGTTGCGTTTCCCATATGGTGAAATCCCCCAAGACTCCTCGCGCGTCTTTCTCGCCAACACGATACTTGCAGTCCTCGGCCGTTCTTTCAAGAAGCGCTTGCAGCGCTGCATCTCCAACATGTACCGGATTGTTTTCAGCTTTCTCAGTTCACTCTCCGTCATAACGATCTCCTCTCCTCGCTGCGTAGCAGCACGCATACACCAGCAAGCCGACACTCGCTCCAATCATTCCGCCGAGTATCATGCACCCGGCTCCAAACAATACCATGTCCATACCTGCCATTTCCTCCTATCCACCTAACCATCGCGGGACAGTTGCTGAACCCTGATTAGAGTGGCTATTTATTCAATGACCGCTGAATAAATATTCGCCTCTTGCCTTGTCATCATTCGTTCCCGCCCGCAACCGGTCAGGCTCTAAATACCTTTTCTGCATTTCATCGCGCGCAGCTTCATCGCGCGCTGCTTCATCAAGAACCTTTTCTCCGTGTGTAATGGCTTCATGTATCGCACAAAACGCCCAATTTCTCTAAGCATATGCCTCACATGATTCGTTGTTGGGTACCTTTCAGATTTGAACATTAAAATCCCTCTCCCCTTTCGCGAATTTTAGCCTTCACAGGCCTTGGCGGTCTTCGGATATAAACTTACCCGTCCGCCACCCTCCCTCGGGCTCCTACCCACTAAATTCGCAATCCTCAGCCGTTTTACACTATCCGGCCAAGGGCATTTTGCGCTCAGCGGTCAAAATGGGTAGTCATCCGGGGGCTGCATCCCCTGCCCGGAAAGCTGACCGCTTCCTTCCGGGAACATACTCGGCTGCTCCTGCTGCGACGTCGGGTTTCCAAACTGACTGAACCCGGCCGCCCCGCAGGGATGCTGATTTGGCGGATGCGCCCCTGCTGCCTGCTTACCCAGTCCGATGGGGATCGATACGACCTGCGCATTCAGCTCTGTGGTGTACTTCACCTCCCCGGTCTTCTGATCCGTGTACTTCCGCGATGTCCAGCGGCCCTTTACCATGACCAGCTTGCCCTTAGCGAGATAGTTACCTACAGCCTGAGCCACATTGTCCCAGCACACCACATTCACCCAGTTTGTGATTTCCTTGTCACCCCACTTCTCGCTGCATCCGATCGAGAATCTTGCATATGTCTTGCCCGTCTTTGTACACTTGACTACCGGGTCGCGTCCGAGGTTCCCCATGCAATAGCATTCGTTCATTCTGTCTCCTCCGTGTTCAGCGTCCCCCTGACCGATTCCCCGCCGGAGATCACTGCGTAGCAGCTATCCCGGAGGCGGTCAAAGAAACGGGTATCATAACGTTTGATGATCTGGTCAGCATCCAGATTCGTGGTGATGATCGTCGGCTTCAGCTCGTTGTAGCGATGCGTGATGATGGCGTCCACCTGCCCCTTCATCCAGTCGCTCTTCTTGGACTGGTACTCCATCCCGAGGTCATCCAAGATGACCACATCCCTGTCTCGGACCTTTGAGAGGAATGTGCCATCCTGCGGATCCTGCAGAAGTTTGGTCAAGAGCTCCGGCATCGATACGAAGAATACCGACTTGTGCTTCTTGATTGCTACAAGCGCGATCGCGCAAGCCATCGTCGTCTTCAGCTGTCCGCATGGTCCTGTCATCAGAAGTCCATGCCCTGCCTGCAGCTGGTTCTCAATGTCGAGCGCATACGCCTTCGCCATCGCGAAATTCTCCGCGAGCTTTGCGGGTACACCTCTTTCTGCGATCGCTTGAAAGGTACACCAGCGGTATCGCTTCGGGATCCCCGAGCGGGCGATCTTCTCCTGCGCTTTCATAGCTCGTGCGATCGCCACCTGCTTCGAATTCTCATCATCCACTTTCAGGTAGTCGCTGCTCCAGGCTGCTGTGAAGTCGGCCAGTGCTTTCTTCACATCACCCTTTGCCAGAAATACGTTTTTGAATTTGCTCATTGCTTCCTCCCTGTATTCCAGAAGTCCTCCGGCGTCTTTGGCTTGTCCTTCCAATTTTCAAGGCTGCCGAAATCTGCGCCGCTCCTGGTACTATTCACACTAAGGGTATTAGGATATTTCTTCTTTCCTTCTTCTCCCTTCTTCTCATCTATAAGGTTTTGCCCTTCCCTCGAAATGCCATTTGCCCTTGGATTTGCCCTGCCGTCTGCCCCTGTCTCTCTTGGCCACTCGCTACCACCATCTTCTTGGTACTGGCTATATTTCACGATGGTGACTAGCATTCCGTCCTTTATCTTCTTAGCGATAATCATGGGCTCGGATGTGCCCTGCGAAGTGCCCTGCCTCGAGCTCTGCCATTTGCCCCACCCGTTGCCGTGCATTGATTTTATCGGCTGTTTCCCGCGCATGTAGTCCAGAACCTGCCGTATTTCCTTGTAAGTCGGCTTCTTTGTGATGAATCCGGCTTGGTAAGAGAGTGCTTCTTGAATCTGTGGGATGGAAGTCACAAGCTGCCCGCGCGCGAGCCCGTTGTACGGTTTGAAAGCTGCCTGGTGCAGCAGGTAGATCCACATCTTCAGGTAGAGGGGCGGCTTGAACCAGATGTCTGATGCGAGCAGGCGGCGGGAGAGCTTGATGTATCCTTCCATAGTTCCTCCTATATGGCGGCGTCTCTCACCCAGCGCAGGGTGCGGTCTTCGGTCAACTGGGCAATCGATATGCCTAGGGTTTCTGCATAGTTTTTCTCGCTGCGACATCCGCGGCTTTCTCTCCACCGCCCGGTCAGGAGCAGTAGTTCGCACTTGGTAAGGATGAATCTCTCGGCGGCCAGGATTTCTTCTTCGCTTCGGCGGTCCATGTAGATGAAATTGTCGAGCGGATTGATGAATGTCGCCTCCGGGTATTCCTTGGTAAGCCGGCGGGCAAGATTCCGGGCGCGGATCTGATTCTCGAAGCTGCCACCGAAGGGGTGCGCTAGATAGACCACGACTCCCTTGGTGTGCAGGAGATTTTCAAGAGACCTTGTTTCCACCGCCGATCACCTCCTCCAGTTCTTTATCCAGCTTCTCCTTCGCCGCGGTGTCAAGGACTTTCGACAAGCCAGCCCGGACGGTAGTCAGGAATCCGTATGTGAGTACGAGTGGGGCGGCATCACCATAGCGCCGGATGAGTCCTACTGCCTTCTCCGGCGTTGTCTCCATAGCTATGGCGATAGCCACCTGCGCGGCGATATTGTCGAAAAGATTCACCAGCTCCTTGCCTCCGGCGCTCTTAAATACCGTCACGTCACCTTCTTCGCCGTCATTGCCGGTGCTGATGGCGAAGACCGCCCCTTTGCATTCGGGGATGGCATCTGCGATTTCTGCGAGCTTCGCCTTGACCATGTTTTCCTGTTCTTCGGTCATTTCCCCTCACCCCCGTTCATAGCTTCGCCAGAAACGGCCTGATTTTGGCCTTCCTGTGCGTTTCCCTGTTCCCAGGGTATAGTGATAGCCTCCGAAGGCTCCGCGGGGCTCACAGGGGCCAAATTCGGCGAATTTTCGATGGTGCGTTCCTGCGGCATCTCGGTATCATCCAAAGTGCCCTCGGCCATGTTGCGCATGACCTCCTGATCCGCCGGAGAAGCCTCGAGGTAGTTGATGCTCATGATGCCCCACTTGGAGAGCAGGCGGCGAAGGACGGTCTTCTTGGCCATCTCGTCATAGTGATTTCTCCATACCGGATTCTGGCTTTTCCCTTTCCGGTTGGCGAGCTCGTGGGCATCGATCTCCGCCTTGGTCATGAAAAGTGTCTTCTCCATGCCATTCTTCAGGCGATAGAAGGCCGCGTATCCGATGACTGGGATCTTGGCGCGTTTCGCGTTATCTGCTTCCCAGCGGAATTCGATATCTTCCGTCAGGCGGTCATAGCTGATAAGCTCTCCCTCTCTGACGTCGACCGCATTGAGGCGCATGTAGAGCCCGGTGCGGAGCGCCAGCTGTACCATGCCCTTGTACCCGAGTACGAAGGTCGCCGTCTGGCCAAAGGGCAGGATATAGGCATACCCAAGGGATGGCTCGATCGGGAGGTCATACGCCGCTGCCTTCAGAGCGGACTGGATAATCGCCACCGGGTTATTCTGGAAGATGGCGAGCACCTGCGGGGTGCTGTTAATGAGGGCAGCAAGCGAGCTGACAAACTGCGGGGCGCGCTTGCCGAGGAGTTCATCGAAGCGGCGTTTATAGCCGCTGTTGTCGAGCGTGTTGTTCAGCAGTTTCGGGATGGATGGCCGTTCCTGCTGCTGCGCGGCCATTTCGTTTCTTGTAGCGACGATACCTTTTCTTGCATCCATGATGGTTCCTCCTTGGAAAATTAAATCCGCATGACGCGGGTGCTGGTGGTGGTGATGAGGCCGATGGCCTTCAGGGCTTCATAGCTCGCCGGATCCTGCTTCTTCAGCTTGGCCACCGAGATGCTTTCGCGGGTCTGGCTCTTCCAGGTGACCTTGTGCACCTTGCCTTCCCCATCGGTGACGGTGCCGACTTCGTTATCGCCGAGGATCGACATCAGGAGATTTTTGGCTTCCTGCTCTCCCTCTTTCAGCTCCTTCTCGCGGCGCTTGCAGGCCTGGTAATTCTGGATAGCGGTCAATGCATCCGGCCCGAGGTCGATAGACTCTCCGTTTGAATAATTATGCAGTTTCAGCAGGGTGGAAGCGGTCGAATTTGTAGCATCCAGCGGAGGAAGTTTTTTTGCCTTCACCAGGTCCCAGAAGTCCTCTTCCTTTTCCCGGATATAGGCGATGTCATCCTCGTTTCTCTCGATGCGTTTCAGCCTGAAATCGTTCCCTCCGATGAGGGCAGCGATATACCAGTAGTCGGCTCCAGTGACCGCCATGTAGTGCATGCATTGACAGTAGTAGGCATCCGGCACCCGGATATCCTTCGGATCGTCAGGGTCACCCCATTCATCACGCATGTGATAGTCGGCGGTCTTGATTTCAAGGCCTGCATTCTCCCCGACCACCCAGCGGTCAATGTTCGCCAGCATGTATGGGTGATCCGGATCCTGCAGGGTTCCTCTCTTGTGCACCTTTTTCCCGGTGACCACCTCGAAGCGCGAGGCGACGACAGGCTCGAGCTGAGTGCCGAACCACACTTTTGCATTGCCCGAAAGGTCTGCCGGCGGGATCATGCCGATCTTCTCCGCGGCGAGTGTGTACGCACTCTTATACGGATTGAGTCCCAGAACCGAGCCGCAGTCGCTTCCCCCGATCCCCATTCCGCGCACACGCTCCCATTCTTCTCTCGGGGCGTCCGATCTCAAAATCAGTGTTGGTTTCATTGTGTTCTTCCTCCTAATCTGGTATACTAGGGGTAGCTCCGAGAATGGAGCTACCCGAAATCTATATGGAAAGTGCCCGAACTGTGCCTAGTCGGGCACTTTTCATTTGCCTGAAATGATCCGGGGGACGGTGATGGTGAGCACCGTTCCCGGCCGCAAATTGGCGCAGTCCTCGATGTGGTTATCTTGCAGCGCCTGCCAGGTAAGCTCGTTCACATCGTCGTCTGCGGTCGCGATGCGGGACACGATGTCGTATACCGTATCCCCAGATTCGACCTCGACCTCGTAAGTCACCATTTCCTTCTCCGGTGCCGGAGTAGCGAGGATGTACGCCCCCAGCAGGATGTTTACTCCCGCTACCAGCCCATACAGGGCTGCGCCTATCTTTCTCATGCTAATCTCCTTTCAGGATGTTTCGCTGCTCCACCAGCCGGACACTTTCGTGCAGGGCAAGGGTGCCCTTGCAGAAGTCTTCCAGTACAGTTTCGATCGGGACGTTGTTTCTTTTTGCAAAGTTCTCCATGATAGATCCGGCGATCGACATGATATGTTCAGTACGGAGGAATGGACTTGCGTTCATTTTTACCGTCAAGCGACGGTCTTCCGTCTCCTCGACTGTGAATTTTACCTTATACTTACGCGCGCTCTTTTCCACGCTGTTTCTCCCTCCTCTCGATACTGGTCCTTGCCCGTTCCAGGGCATCGGCCAAGAAATAGAATTGATCCTCATAGCTCTCAAGCTGCTTCTCGAGCTCGCGGATCCGCGTCTCGAGCTTGCGGCGCTCGAACGGGCTCATGGGATTCTGGTTCCCGTCCCATCCCTCGCATTCTGCGACGGAGGCGGCGGTATAGCATACGCCGGGCACGCCTTTGCACCTCTTCAGGAGACCGGCTTTTTCTCTGTCGCGAATGGCTGCGTCTGAGCACACCCACCGCTTCGCCAGGAGCTTTAATGGCCACACTCCTACGCTCCCGACGATTTCTTCTCGGTTCGTCATGGCTCATCCATCCTAACTTCGAGGCTCCCGCACGCCCATGCGGCTCCCTTTGCAAGCCCTTTCACAAACCAAGTGACTCTTGGATTGCGAAAGGGCTTGTCGGCTTCTTCTTTGGCGTCGTCAGCGTATTTATAGACACACGCCATGTCTTCCGCTCCGAAGTCGCCGTAGTACTTAATTACGTGGCGAATGTACGCCGCGATGCGGATGATCGCTGTCGCCTGGCCTTCCAGCTCCGTGGCTTCTTTTCCATACGCCTCGGTGAATCTCTTGCGACTCTTGCGAAGCTTGTCCAGTTTCTTGTCCATGATTTGAAGCGCCTGGACGGGATCTTTCAACACCTTCATTTGGGACCTCCTTTCGCTGTCATTCATCACTCTTTCGAGTGATGTCAGTCAAGCATCCCTTTTCTCGCTTTCCTTCTGTGCACGCTCGATGTCGACCTTCATGGAAATCCCATACAGGACTCCCATTTCGAAGTCTGTTACATGGACGCTGCTAGTCTTCCTTGCGAGGCTTTCCCAGTAGGTGCGCCTCTCGGTTATGGTTCTTTCTGGCTCCATCAGTATCACCTCCTTTCTCCTTCCGCTATTCGCCCACTGCGGGCGAGGTGGATCATCAGGGTATCCTTACCCCCTCACCACCCTAAGCCCGCCGTGTGGCGGGCTGTGGGCTTCTTGTTCCTTACTTTATTAAAGGCTGCCTTCGCGCCATTCCTTGATGGCCTGGCATTCGGCCTTTATTTCGAGGGGCAGTCTATCGCTGAAACTCATCAATCCGATTGCCTGGTAGGCTTCCGCCATCGTGAATGCCAGGCGGTGGTATCTCTCGCTGTCGGCCAGCTGGCCTTTGCGAAGGGCTCTCGAAGCATCCAGGTAGGCCTCAAAAACTTTATTCAGTGCTGTTTCTTTCATTTCTTTTGTTGTCATGGCATTTTCTCCTTGTTGTGCTTACCCACTCTTTTAAGCAGCTCTTTTCGTCTACAACTATATAATAGCTCTTTCTTATTCGTCTGTAAAGTATTTTCTCTAAATATTTTTTAGGTTTTTGCGTTTGTGAACATGGCTATTTTATGCTATTGTGAATATGGAGGTGTATAACCAATGATTAAATTCTTGATTCTGATAATAGTAGTCAGCCTAAGCGCTCATTATCCTGCCATCTTATTTTTGGCCATTTTTTATTTTGCGTATAGATTCCTAATGAAAAAGAAGAAGCGAAAAAAAATGAATTGGTCGGAAGCGTTTAATGAAGAGCGCAGAACAGGTATCGTACCATTTACAGATATGGTTAGAAAACGTAGAAACCCATTTGCAGAAGAGGCAATCGTTTTTGGCATTAACGAGCTATCTAAAATGGGTATATTGATGGCAATTCCCAGACCGGTCATAAAGGATTGGGCCATTAGATCTATATCAAGCGACGATCGAAATGCAGTAGACGTGGACGACATTCGACAGTACCTACCTCGCATGACCAAAAGGGACGCATACTATCTGGCCTCTTCCATACAAAATACCTGCCGCGTTTATTGGGATCTGAAAGATGCGATAAATGCTGGGTGTACGCATTATATTTGGAAGGCAGGAACAGATGCGCAGCATAGGCACATGAATAACATTGTTTGCCCCCTCGACGAGCCCATTCCGGAATATATCGTCAAGGATGCGTCGATGCATGGGCCCATATACGCTGGAGAAGGATATCATTGTCTTTGCTGGATTGCACCAGTAATTAGCGATTCCGATGCCCCTCCCTCGCCCATACGGATCTACGAGAACGGAGCCATAAAAAAGATATCTAAAAGGGAGTTTGTGAAAAGATGTGTCCCAAATAAATGAATTCGAAAAGGCCCTGCTATAAGCGGGGCCTTTTTACATGTACGTTCCTCCTTTTCGTGTGTGCGCTTTTTCGTTGTCGGTATATTTACCTTATACACGCATCATGGCTCTTTGACTTTCGTGTATCAACGATTTAATTCCATTCGATTTATGTTTTTGGCGTTTACAAACGCCAGAAAAAGAGGTATGATCGGTTTAGAAAGGAGGTGATACTATGAATATCCCAACCACAGCAGACACCATTGGCGACAGACTGAAGCTCGTCCGCTTCTCAATCCATCCCAAGCCATCTCAGACAAAGTTTGCGGAAGACTGCGGGACTACTAAACACGCTTATAGCGAATATGAGTATAACCGCGTCGTTCCAACAGACACCTTCCTGCAGCTTGTATGCAAGAAATTCGACGTCAACTACTCCTGGCTTAAAACGGGCCAGGGGGAGATGCGCGATGCAGACGACCGCAGTATCGTGGAAGACGTCGTCGCCAGGTACAATCTGGACGCAAACCAGCGCAGGATCATGGAAGTATTCCTCTTCATGGATCCGGAGAAGCGAGAAGACGTGTCCAATGCCTTTTTTGAGGTCATTGCAGGTTTTCATGACGACCTGCAGGCGGATGATATCCGCGCTGAGCAGATCGTCGTGAAGCGTGCCTTTGAACTCGAAAAAAAAATACAGAAGAAACGGCGAGAAGAGTCCAATCATTCTCTCGATGTGGATTCTCTGGCACACAATATTGGCTAGCGATAGCGATCCCGACCCGCCACACACACGTTATTTCTTACCCTATTGGAGGGCATAGCCATGGACATGAATTACAATTTCATCATCCGAAACCGGCCAAGGAAAAATGGGAAGCCGAATTACCAGCTCATTCTATCTTATCGATCGAAAGATGGAACCTGGAAGCAGGCATCTAAAGGCGGCTATGCTCTTAGATCCTTGGCTGCATCAGACAAAGAAAAAGAAAAACTACTCGCTAAGGTGCAAAAGACAGGCGACATCGATGCAGTATTCGAAGGCATGACGCTCCGCGAATTCGGTGAGATGTATATATCCGGTCGCACGACGCTCGCACCAAATAGCATATTCACTTACAGGAACCGCCTGGCATCCATGACCGATCTGCTGGATAAGCCGATGGTGGACATCACTTACGCAGACGTCAGCCGGATGATCAATGGTATGCGGAATGCCGCAACCTCGAGCATTAAAGGTCGTGTCAGCCTACTAAAAACACTTTTTCGAGAGGCTGTCCGTTATCATGTCGTGACTGCCTCCCCCATCTCTGACTTCGCGTACAAACCTCGCGAAGACAGAGCAGGTAAGCCGAAACTCCGAACGCTGAGCCAGCATGAAGTACAAACACTGCTCCGATATGCACATGACCATAACAGGGAAGCGTGGATCGTTCTCTGCTTCGCAGTCTACACCGGCGCCCGGATCGGCGAGATCCTCGCCCTCACCTGTTCCGATATCGACCTTGCCAATCGCAGCATCACCATCAATAAGCAGCTGACCGTCACGGATCCAAGCAATCATAAGGTGCGAGGCATCGCTCGAGTCAAATCGAAACACTCGAACCGGACCGTCCCCATTCCTCCCGCTCTTGTAACAGCACTAAACGAGTACCTGGATGAACGCGTCCTCTACGTACACCGCCGCCTGACGCATTACCGCACTTCGCACAATATAAACTGCCTGATCAATCGGTGTGTCCCAGGACACTCTGTACACGATCTCCGGCACACATACGCCACCCGTCTACTCGCCGAAGGCATCGATATCAAGACGGTCGCAAGCCTTCTCGGCGACACCATCACCACGGTCGAGATGATTTACGTCCATTACACGGATGAGATGCGCGAGAAGGCCGCAGATGATATAAACAGAATTTTTGGTTAAACATGTTTCGAGCACACAAAAAACACCCCCGATTCACACAGGAATCAGGGGTGTTTCTTTTTGACGGATTTTTGACAAAAGCAGCTTCTTGGCGAGAAAAAGCTAGGTTTTATCGCATCTTTCTCGGATTAATTTTTATGTTTATTGTATCCGAGTTTGATTCGGAAATTTTTATTTAATTGCGAAAAGCTCGATAGTATCGAATTTCTTTACTTTCGTCCTTTGGCAATTTTTGGGGCATGTGGCAGAAAATAACGGAAATTTAGGATAGTTTTTTGCCAAATTTTTGACAAATCATAGTCCAGAAAGCACGATCCTACCGAGACTCACTACGGCTATCGCCGCCCACACGTCCCGCTGTCTCTTCGCGATCACCTGCTTGCGCTCGAGCCTTTTGATTTTTGCTGTCAATGTCTCCAAGTGTTCGGTCAAGTTCGAGAGCGAAGTCTTTGCATCGCTCATTGCCATCTCGGATTTCGCTAAGGAGCTCTCGGTCTGCTGCAGTCTGTTCCTGCAATCGGTGAGCTCGCTCTGCAGCGCTATCAATTCCTTCATGGATCCGTCCGAGCTCTTCTCTAGCATTTTGATTCTCTCTTCTTGCAGTGTCAATTCCGCTCTGAGCTTCGCTGACGTCTCTTTCAGTGTCCTGAATTGATCCGCCGACATCACTACTTCCTGCTCCGTAGTCTCCTCGCAATAAGAAATAGCCGGCCGCCAGCAGGAGCAGAGCAGCAACACAGCAACTAGTGAGACGCATTTTGTCTTCTTCCACATTTCACACCTTCAATTATAGTACAAATCGCTAAGGATTGCGAATTTTTACCCTAGCAGGCGTTCGAGGTTCCCTTTTGATAAATCACTCAAGGAATGGTCCGCCAAAGCATGTCAGGGCCATTTAACCCCATCGCATATTTTCGATATAGCCGTTTTTTATACATCCAGCGCTTTACAGTAGTCGTAAGTAGCATTTGCGCGGTTCGAATAGCCTTCCGCATACTCATCGCAGCCAGCCGCATGCGCATACTGGTATTTAAAGAGCGCGCACAGGACGTCCAGATCTCGAAGGTCATAGTTCCACTGCCTGTTTGCAAGGAAGCGGCACACCACGGACGTAGAAGTCGGGCACCACATCCCGGCATAGATTGTGCAGCGGGTGTCATCCAGATTCGGAATCTCCCATAATTCATCTACGTAGTACAAGCAGTCCTCCGCCAGCTTCTCTCGCTGAGCGGACTGGCCGTCAGGAGAATTCAGAAGCTCCTTCAGCCCATCAAGGTCTCCGCTGTAGTAGATATCTGAGTAGGAACGACCGGAGTAGTAATCACCTCCTGGGATACGACTGAGCAAGTCCTCCGCTCTGTCACCTTCCCACTGCGATACGCCAATCGACGGATAGTCTCCTGCGGTCGAGCAGGAAACCGAATCGAAGTCTCCTTCTATACCTACTTCAATGATGCCGTCAGCAATGGCATTAGCCAGTTCTTCTCTAGTCATGGGTAACCTCCTTCTTGGGAACGGACGGGAATTGAACCTTGGGGGGATCCTTGGGTTTCTTGGCCTGAATCTCCGCGGCATCCGGTCGCCCGTCATTATTTTTATCGACATTAAATACGGAAAGAAAGGTTACGGCAGCCACGACCGAGGCTGCCGTGTATTCTTTGAAATAGGACACCAGGAGCGGAAGGTCGGGATGGCCGGTCAGCATCCACTGATATACCCAGCCGCCCACAAGGAGCGCACTGATCAGTGCAAGACCGAGGCCATAGAACCACACAATTCGCATGGACGACTTCGCATTCCGAGTACGCTTCCGCTCACGATTGATTCGGTCGATCAGCCATTTAAACTTTTCCATCATTGCCCACCATCCTCATTTTTTTAATATCTGCCAGCATATGAGTTCCTGATCCATTACCACCCAGCGCGTGATAGGCATCATAGATTTCCTCAGCTAGCGCTGCGTCATCGTATGTGATGCACCCCTTCTTCGACGAAACGCGATGAATGCGGATAAGATTCATCTTCAGCAGTATACGAGTCCCATTCTCGATGCCATCCTGCCGCCGTGACAAACTTCGCGATTTATTCCAGGCGTACCCGAAGACAAATGCCCCCGCAGAGTACACGACCTGCAGAATAAAAGAAAATAAAGCTGAGTCCATAGTCCCTCCAATAAAAAAGACCTCCGATGGAGGTCTTGGAAATCATTAAATCAAGGGGTTACCGTTCCGGTTCCAGTGCCCGTACCCGTACTGCAGTGGCAGAGGCCGTATCCTGCGAGCGTCTGATATGGGCTCGCGGTGATATACGCGGGCTGTGGGAATGGGCGAAGCTGATTAACCAGTGCGGCGCTCTGCATCACCTGAGACAGGTTGAAGTTTGCGGACTGGAGATCGCGGTCGCGATCCGCCAGCCTGTCTCTGAGATCCTGGATCTGGCTCGCCATCATCATTCCGCGGGTCTTCTCAGCCTCCTCATGGAGCGCTGTTTTCAGCTCGCATGTGTTTCTGTAGTTTTCTGCCCGCACGCTATCGATATTGCGGTTGGTTTCGCAGCAACACTGCTGCTGCGAGAAGCGGTTCTCAGCAAGCTGACTTCCGAGCGCATAGTTGCCCTGCATGACCGTTTTCTCAAGCCCTGCCTGCCCCTGGAGCATGGTGGTGTTGAGAGCAAAGGTTGAATCAGCAAGTCCGTAGGTAACCCCGCGGAGCTGGCCCATCTCGTCTTGGTGATTAAAACCTGCCTGCATCTCTGCCTGTGTGAGTCCGGCGCGATTTCCAAAGCCGCCCCAGCCGCCACCGCCCATCATAGCGAAGATGACGATCACCCACATCAGCCAGGCTCCACATCCGCCGCCCCATCCATCGTTATAGGTAGCGGCCGGAGTCCCGACATTCATTACTGGTGTAATTCCTTCCATTTTTTCTGTTCCTCCTTTACATGGAATCTATGAAATCTGAGTGCGCACATCAGAGTTTCAATCCAAATGGAGAAAGAAACTGAGCGAGTTGCTCGTCATTCCATCCCTTCTGGCGTGCCAGGTTTCGGACGATAGCTTTCATTTCATCAGGGTTCTTTCCCTGGCCCATCTGCATAGCACGGCCCATCAAAGGATCAGTTCCCGCCATCTGCTGGATCATTCCTACGGGATTTTGTGCCTGCTGCAGCATGCCGATTAACTGGAACGGATTCATGGTCTTTCTCCTCCTTCATCGAATTCAGCGTCTTTTCCATCTCCTCCACCTTCGCCTGCAGCGCTGCCAGCGCTCCGGCGGGTGCTGCTTCCTGCTTGGGTGGTTCCTTGGATACAACGTAGACTTTGAATACCGGCATCCCGTTAAGATCTATCGACTTCTCATAGATCTTCCCTTCAGCCGGGGAGGGGAAATAGGACGGTGTCCCATCCAGCATGACCTGTGCCGCTCGTGCTTCCTCGATGCCTGTCACCAAATGCCCGCGAACGGTCATGGGCTGAGGCGGACGCTGCATCTGCCGCTGCTGTTCGAGCATGGCCAGCCTGTCTTGCATTTGAGGCGTAGCGCCGTAGTAACCCGTTGGATAGAATTCTCCGTACATGGTATCCCCTCCTTACGATTCCATTGTAGATGAAACGGGAAAGGGAATGGTGCCACAAAAGCCCTAAAAAAATCCCAGTTCTCTGCCTGATTTGTACATCTTTTTAGAGATACGCCGTGCAATCCTAGCCACGCTCTTCCTTGTAAGCGACTGGTCGATAGCTATCTCTTTGAACGTCATCCCTTCGATAAGTCTCATGTGAATGTATTTTTGCTCGTCGGGTGTAAATATGGCGGCTTGAAGCATTGCGTCAAGCTCTTCACGGTCAACCGTTTTTAGCCATTCTTTAACCACCCTTCGCTCAGGGCCCATGATAATCACCTTTCCTTTCGTTACTCTCGATGTTTGTATCAAAATTCTTATGATATAAGAATTAGATGGTGGCTACATACTGCTTGAACAGTTTACCCTCCGGCATATCGGGGTCGTCCCAATATAAGGCTTTAGCTACTGCGATATACTTTTCAGGGTCTTTACCTAAGACATTAGAGAGGTCGCTATAAAGCATGTTAATCGCGTAGTACAAATCTGCAGGATGGTCAATGTTACGTCTCTTGGCTTCCTCCTCCACCTCTGCAAACGTCCAGTGCGGGCCAGTAGTACCATCAACATTTTCCATATTAGCTACCGCATTGATAGCAATATCGGCGTCAAAATGCGGACCACAGTCCAGCTCATGTAGTTTAAGCAGCATACGTTTTGCTTTTGGGTCTGCGGTGTCTAAAGTAAGACTGTCCAAGTATTCACATATGATATTATGCAATTCACAAGCCTTCTCGTTGTCCGAAGGCTTATCAAGATATTCCCTAGCAGTAAGCATATTAACCCCCTATAGTAAAATCAAATTACAATTTTTAATAATCGGTAACGTCTGGCTTATGTGTATTGATTTCAGGAGACCAGTCTACATTAAAAACTAGACTTGGTTCTTGGTCATCATATTCCGTAACGATGTAATCGCTTAAATATGTCACGCCGTGTGAATTACATCTAATATATGTTTCGTAATGCTGAGGGCGAATCATATCCCAATCAAGCTGTAACGAATGTTTTGTGTTTGGAGTAACCCCCACATATGCAACACCCAAGTCAGGCTGCCTTACCTCAATAACAGTTACTCCTGTTGGAACGGTAAACACCCCAATACCATCTATCTGTACAGTTCCCGTCGGTACATTAACTGATGCAGCCGTTACTGAAAACGATGTGTTATTTGTAAATGTTCCTGATTTCATATTTACCTCTTTTATAACTATAATAATGTGTAAGTAACTTTTATCTTTTCCTTGTTCTTAATACCAATTGCCTTAGGGGCGTTGAAAATACCGTAAGTACCATCACCTAAAGCGTCAGTCAGTCTATAGTCTTTCCCTTTAATGTGCAAGATACATTTACGGTTCGCTACTAAGAAGAGTTCAGTAAATCCAAACTGATCTCCTGTCTCCGTATCCATGTGTGCATAATCATAGTCGCTCAGGGTTATTATTTCGAATCCATCAATCTTCTGTGGCGTTATACTCCCAATATTGTGGACACTATTATTAGGGTCGGTTATATTCCCAAACCCACAATAAGAGAATGAGTAATCTATGTTACCATTAATACCACTATCTGAGTAGTATTGTGCCGTTACGATAAAGGCTTTTTCTTTCTCGACTGCTCCACTAGCACTAAATGTCATATTGCTATTGATCCTCCCCCCCGCATTGACATTTAATGTCCCTGCGGTATAGCCATCAGCAGCGATAACTTCTGCTTCATAGGATGTACCCTTTGGGATAGTAAAGGACGATGTGTGATCTGTACCCCCGCTCTTTTGCGGCGTGTATACGTGGATCGTCTGATTGGCACTTTGTGTAATTGTTACATTGACATAGGTCACGGCTTCTTTCTTCACTTGAAAGACACTCCCTGCTTTAGTACGTACATAGCATGGCACATCCCCTCTTCCTTTAGTTTCCAATTTGACATACGCCTGCTGCCCTTTGTACGTCAATTTGAGGTTTGGTTCTGGACACTCATCAGTGGTCGTATAGGCATGAGCATCATACTGTTTCCCCCAGTTCTTTACATGAAATATTGCACCAAGATCACTCATTCTATCCACAACTCACTTTCGTTAATAACAAGGTGTCCGTTGCTGATTACTGCAAAGCCACTATCATTTGTCAGCTGAGATGTTTTTGTAGGGATAGCAGTTTTAAGAGCATAGGCTGATAAGTCAAGAGCATTGTTTATCAGATACTGTAAAAAACCATATTCAAGTAACCATGGATTACCAGAAGTATCATATACTATAAGCCTTCCCTCTTTTACAGCAGTCTGATTTTCTAGTTGATCCCAGTTTAGTGGCTCATCCCAGACAGCTCCTATTTTGTTATCTACTTCTGACTTAAACTTAGCAGCATCAATAGCACTCTTCGCTGCTGCACTTGCACTCTGTGCTGCCGCACTCGCGCTCGCGGACGCATTCGTCTCACTGCCCTTGGCGTTGCCTGCACTGGTATTCGCTGCACTTGCACTCTTCAGCGCATTGCTTTCGCTGGTTGCGGCGGCACTGGCTGAGGCGGCAGCATTTGTCTCGCTGGTCTTCGCATTCGATTCGCTCGTTGCCGCTGCACTCTTTGATGCGGCAGCAGCGTTCTCGCT
>ERZ1034680.191-NODE-191-length-41350-cov-14.467853_pt1 | contig 41350 bp, 53 predicted proteins | sample MGYA00520639_ERZ1034680 | MGnify/ENA primary metagenome ERZ1034680 (study PRJEB33766, sample SAMN09781760) | gut metagenome | biome: gut microbiome | host: Homo sapiens | place: Madagascar | study: EMG produced TPA metagenomics assembly of the PRJNA485056 data...
GGGCCGGGGGGCGCGTGGCCCCGCGCGGGCGCGGGCGTGTGCGTGCCTACTATATAGGGGGGGGACCCCTACCACCCCCCCTACCAAACAGTGAGGGTGTGGCGGAAAAAGGGCGGCTCCTCTGGCGGCCGGCCCCTGTATAGACTACACACACTCTTGAGAGCAACCCTCCAAACATACCTCTCACGAAAACCATACCCCAGAAAAACGGGGGGCATCATTTCAGAAAAGCCACTCTGAAATATAGAACAGGACACTCGACACATATACAGATTATAAACAACTATACCTAGTGTAAGGTTACGAACACGATATGGCATGTTGTGTTTAGGGGTTCAATTCCTCTACTGGGTACCAAGTGCCAACTCGACGGAGCTGGTAGAAATACAGAACAGAAAGGAAGTGAAATTCGCTTCCATTCTCATCTCTGTTTTTCAGCATGTCTGCAATATGCGAGCGTGGTTTGCTATTCGGTTTGGGCACACTCTTGGATAGCAGGTACAAAGCCATGCCACGACCAGAAGCGGGCTGACAGCCCGGAAAGACGGGCTATATGCTGGGCTTTAGGGCATGACCTAGAGTTTGGCTCCTTTCGGTGCGGTCTTTTCATTGGTTTCTACCGCCCTCCTATGTGATAAGCTGCGGCCCGTAAATAGCAGCTCTCTTTGGGACAAGAGCGCCAGTGCAATTCTGGCAGGGCATTTATATGCGGGGATACTCAAGGATGGTTGAAGAGGGCGCACTTGAAATGCGCTAGGGGCCAAGGCCTGCGGGGGTTCAAATCCTCCTCCTCGCGCCGAAGAAGAAAGGGGATGCTCTACTTGGTTTCTCTCAATGCAAAGGTGATCGCTGCCATTGAGGCGGCACTTTCCAGGGGAGACCGGGTAGAGGTCATTCCCGGAAAGAACAACAGTGTCAAGGTGGTGCAGACACACAGAAAGGTTGTTTGCACCACAGAGAAGTGAATAACCCTACTCTAAGCGGTGAGTAGGATGGGCCGAATGGGGTCAGTTACCTAGAAAGAAGTTTCTAGGTGGCTGGCCCTTTTTTTGTTGCCTGAAATGGGGTGAGTTCGTGGCAAAACGAAAAATGTACCGGGGGCAGGGGAAGAAGGAAATCGTCTGGGACCCTGGGGAAGCGAATGCAAAGCAGAAGCTTTTCTACATGTCACGAACGACTTACACCGCTTATGGCGGTGCTAAGGGCGGTGGTAAGACCCACTCTGTGCGAATCAAAGCGGTGGGTGGCGCGTTCACGAATCCAGGAATCAGGATTCTCATTATGCGCCGGACGTACCCGGAACTCGAAGAGAACCATATCCGGCCCATCGTAAAGATGGTGCCGCGTGAGGCGGCTTCCTACAATGCTACGACCCATTTGATGACCTTCCACAACGGTTCGACCATCAAGTTCGGTCACTGGGCCGGGGACGCCTCTGAGGACGAATACAACGGTCTGGAATACGACTGGATCTTCATTGACGAGGCAACGCAGTTTTCTGAGAGAGCGTTCAACTTCCTGGGCGGCTGTTTGCGTGGTGTCAACGAGTTTCCGAAACGGATGTACCTGACTTGTAACCCAGGCGGTGTCGGGCACAGGTGGGTGAAACGGCTCTTCATTGACCGGGACTTCAAGCTCAACTCGGACAACCCGGAAGAGAACGAGAACCCGGATGATTACAGTTTCATTCCCGCCACAGTCGAGGATAACTACCACCTGATGGCTTCTTCTCCCGGCTATGTGCGGATGCTGGCGAATATGCCAGAGGATAAGCGGAAAGCATACCGATACGGCGATTGGAACGCCATTGGCGGCAACTACTTCCCGGAGTTTTCGGCAGCTACCCATGTGGTGAAGCCCTTCAAGATTCCGGACCATTGGCAAAGATACCGGAGCTTCGACTACGGCCTTGACATGTTCGCATGTTATTGGTGGGCGGTGGATGAGGATGGACGCTCCTGGTGCTATCGGGAGTTCACCCATAAGGGCCTGATCGTCAAGGAAGCGGCGGATAAGATACATGAGCTGACCCTTCCGGGTGAGCAGATCGCGGCTACCTATGCGCCGCCGGATATGTGGAGCAGACAGAAGGATACCGGCAAGACCATGGCAGAGGTGTTCATGCTGAACCAGGTGGGCCTTATCAAGGCGGACAACAACCGCGTGCAGGGCCACATGATGATGAAGGAAGCTATGGCTCCCTATCCTCTGCGTGACCCACATGTGCAGGCTATGTTCCGCCGGGATGACGGCACCGTCCCAGACAAGCTGCCTGGCCTGCTGTTCTTCGACACCTGCAAGGGTGCTATCGGAGATATTCAGGACATTCAGGCGGATGAGAAGAATCCGAACGACTGCGCCAAAGACCCACACGAAGTGACCCACACGGTCGATGGTGTGCGCTACTACTGCGTAAGTCGTGTGTTACCGGCAGAAGCCATTCAAGAGAAGGAGCCTGTCTTCTGGGACGACGAAGAGGATGATGCGCCGGAAGACTACGCAGGATACATGACCGGCGGGGAAGTGACTGCTGGGTATCTCGGCGCTGGATAAGGAGGAAACAATGGAGCTGTATTATGTCTGCTTATTGGTCGTGTTCTTTGCTTTCATGGCAACCGCTCTGAATTTAAAGAAGCTGCTTGAGCTGAAAATCAGACAGTTGGAACTGATGATCGGTAAGCTAACCGACAAAGTGGCTGTTTTGTCGCTTTCTAAGTCCAAAGCGGACGAGAAAATCGACGAGCTTTTCCGGCGGCTTCGTTCTCTTACGGCGGATGTTGACGGAAATGTTGAACTTGTGAACAAGCTCGTTCTCGACCTGGAAAAGCTGGAAGAGTACATGGAAGACCGCAAGGCGCTGGACCAGAGAGAAGAGCGGATGCTCAGTGGCATCAACAACATAATGTCTTACGACATGGGTGTAGCACGGGAGGCGGCGAAGAACTTTGAAGAAAGCGAAGACTGAGACCCCGAACACAGCGGGGCTTGACCTATTCGGTGCAAAAGGAATCACCCTGACCCCGGACGCCGTGTGGAAGATGTATGAGCGCGGGATGCTCTTCAACAGCAACATCAATCTCAACGAGACCGTCCGCGTGAATGAAAACTTCTTCATCGGGAAGCAGTGGGAAGGTGTTATCTCAAATGGCTTGCCTACCCCTGTGTTCAACATTCTCAAGCGCGTGGCGCTGTTCACTGTGGCTTCTATCACGTCGGACAACATCAAGGTCAATGCGACCCCGCTGGCGGCCACCCCTGCCACGGAAGAACTTGCCACGCCGGTCCGAATCGTCAACGAAGAGTTGGACAGCCTGACCGAGCATCTGAATATCTCTTCCCTCATGCGAGAGTACGCGAGAAACGCCGCTGTGGATGGGGATGGGTGTACTTATACCTATTGGGACCCGGACGCAGAGACGGGCCAGCAGGCCAAAGGGAAGATCGTCACGGAGATTCTGGAAAACACACAGGTCTTTTTCGGGAACCCCAATGACCGGCTTGTTCAGAATCAGCCCTATATCCTGATTTCTAAGCGAGAGATCGTAGGCCACACCAAGCGCAAAGCCAAAGCCAACGGCATTGAGACGTGGGGCTTGATTCAGCCGGACAGCTCTGACACCTACATGGACGACGTGAAGCAGACGGACGACAAAGTGACGGTGCTTCTGCTGCTGTGGCGGGACGAAGAGACGGGCCACATCTGGGGCTGTGAGAGTACCAGGACTTCTCTGGTGCGGGAAGCGTGGGACTTGAGGTTGTCACGATATCCCATTACCTGGCTGAATTGGGACTATGTGCAGGACTGCTACCACGGGCAGGCCATGATTACCGGCCTGATTCCAAACCAGATTTTTATCAACAAGACCTATGCCATGTCCATGCTGTCCCTGATGACCACGGCGTTCCCAAAGATCGTCTACGACAAGACAAGGGTCTCCAAGTGGGACAACCGCATTGGGGCGGCCATTGGCATCAACGGCGGCGACGTGAACAATGTGGCGCGAATCATCGACCCGGCGACCATCTCCCCGCAGATTTCCCAGTTCATCGAGTTGGCTGTGAATCAGACGGAAGAGAGCTTGGGTGCAACGTCCGTGGCGCTGGGTGATACCCGGCCTGATAACACGTCGGCCATTATCGCCTTGCAGAGAGCGGCTTCCACGCCCTCTGAGCTGACGAAGCAGAACCTCTACAAGAGCATTGAGGACCTGTACCGCATCTACATCGACTTCATGGGTGCCTACTACGGGAAGCGTTTCGTGGACGTGGATACCCCGCAGCAGGTGGAGCAGGCGTTCCAGTTCGTTGGACAGCAGCCGCCTTCCGAAGTGCCGCTGCCGTTCGACTTCTCCATGCTGAAAGAGATTCCCATGGCAATGCGGTTGGACGTGGGCGCAAGCTCCTACTATTCGGAAATCGCTTCCATCCAGACGCTGGACAACCTGCTCAAAATGGGACGAATCAGCACCACGCAGTATCTGGAGCGAATTCCGGACGGCTACATTCCAGCCAGACGTGAGCTGGTACAGGAGATGAAGCAGCAGGAAGCAGCACAGATGCAGGCACAGCAGGCCATGCAGGGCGCACAAGACCCTGGAAATGCGCCCGTAGCGGCCCCGGAAGAGAAGCCTGACATTCCCACCGGCGGCGGATACTCTGCCTTACAGCGCAAGGTGAACGCGACAGGAACGACAGAGGGGATGGTGTGATGGAACCCATTCTGAAGATCATCGGCATCGTGCTTGGTTCGAGCGGGTTTTCTGCCATTGTAGTAGCCCTTCTGAACCGGCATTGGATGAAGAAAGACAAAGAAGACGACAAGCTGGACGCACTGGCAGCGGCGCAGAAAGTTTTGATGATCGACCGGGTGCGCTCCCTTGGCAGGCGGTATGTCGAGGCCGGAGGCATCACCCTGGAAGACAAAGAAAACATCCAGGAGATGCATAGAACCTATAAAGCACTCGGTGGCAACGGACACCTAGATACCATCATGGACGAGGTGGAACGGTTGCCCATTGTAACCGGTTAGGAGGTGAGGAAATGAAACAGTTCTTGAAACTCATTGATGTAAAGAGCCTAGTAACGCTCGCTATGACAGCGGCCATGATTGCCTTGCTTTTTACAGATTCTACGCCGAACCCGGAGGCACAGAGCCTCTTTTGTACGGCCTACGGCGCAATCATCGCCTATTTCTTCACAAAAAAGAAGGAGGGTGGAACAGGTGAGTAATTCCAGACTTCCCACCTACGTCCGACTTTCGCCCAACGTGACAAAGCCAAGACGAGGCACTATTAAGGGTGTAGCCATTCACTGTACTGCAGGCGGAAAAAATCTGTCGGCAAGAAGAACGGCTGATATGACACGTTTCACAAAGTACGACAGGGAGAATGGTGCATCCTGCCATTACGTGGTCGGTGGGGATGGCTCTGTTGCTCAAGTGTGCGGAGAAGAAAATCGCGCTTGGTGTACAACGAATCCTATTGACCACGACATTGTGACCATCGAAGTCGCTTGTGATAAAGACGCACCTAACTTGGTAACTCCAAAAGCAATCGAGGTCCTTATTAACTTGTTGGTTGACATTTGCCAGCGCAACGGGATTCCGAAGCTGCTCTGGAAGGGCGATAAGTCCTTAATGGGGCAGTGGGACAAGCAGAACATGGTCGTCCACCGATGGACAGCGAAAAAGGCTTGTCCCGGTGACTTTCTGTATAACCTACACCCGAAGATTGCAAACGCAGTCAACGAGATTCTGGCAGGGAAGGAGGAAGAGGAAATGGACATTGAAAAGCTCCTTACGCAGCTGACACCTGAGATGTGCTACGGCATCCTAACTGAAGCCATGAACTACGCCGACACGATGCTGGAACCCGTGTGGAGCCGAACAGATGGTCACTGGGCCAAGGCAACAGAAAAGGGCATCATCAACGGCGAAGGGCCGGAACGACCCATGAAGCGAGACGAGGTTGTGACCATCCTGGGCCGTTTGAACCTGCTCTAACCCCGGCTGAACCGGGTTTAGATACCTGTAATAAATAACTTATATTTGGCCGACCATAGCCAAGAAGGAGATAAAACCATGAGCGAAACTGCAATGAACAACGCCCCTGAGACCGTGGATACCGCCGCTTTGAGCGAGGGTAGCACATCAAACTATGACGACGACGCTTTCTTTGATGATATCGATCTGAGCGACGTGCAGGCAGACGAAACGGGCGAAGGAACGCAGGAACCTCCCGCCGAGGAACCCGAACCAGAAGCAGACCAGCCGAAGGAAGAGGAACCGCAGGAAGGGGAGCAAGGCACTTCGGACGAGCAGAAGAGCGAAGAGACGAAGGAAGGGGAAGACCAGCCCTTCATGGAACTCAAGCGATTCGGCGAGATCACGAAGGTGAATCGTGAAGAAGCTACCGTCCTGGCACAGAAGGGCTTGGACTATGACCATGTGCGCGGCGAACGCGACACGGCAAAAGAGCGCGTGGCAGAACTGGAAGGTTTTTTGACGGAGCTGGCAGCGCCCAGCAACATGAGCATTGAAGACCTGATGGACGCCACAAGAGCGGAACTGCTGGCAGGCAGAGAGGGCATCGACAAGAGCGTTGCCCTTCAGCGCGTGAAACTGGACAGAGAGCGGCAAGCATTTGACGCACAGAGACAGAACGCGCAGAGAGAACAGCAGGCACAATTGGAAGAGAGACAGCGCATTGACGCGGACAATGCCGCGTTTCAGCGTGCGTTCCCCGATGTGAAGATGAGCGATATTCCCAAGGAGGTTTGGGAGACGATGCTTCGAGAAGGGGAAAGTTTGGTTTCTTCCTACGCACGATTCACAGCCAAAAACTTGGCAGCAGAAAACGAGCAGCTGAAAAGCGAGTTGGAGACTGCCAAGAAGAATCTGGACAACAAACAACGTTCCACCGGCAGCCAGAAGTCTGCTGGGAACGCCCAGAAAAAGGCTGACCCCATTGACGACGACTGGTATTCCGGGGACGACTGACAGGCCCCGATTCATAGGGGCCGGAAAGGATAAGGAACCCCTATGGCTATCAATCTTGCTGAGAAGTATTCCCAGAAAGTTCAGGAGCGCTTCACCATCGGCTCCAAGACCGACCGTTACTGCGGACACGACTACGAATTCACGGGCGTCAAGACGATCAAAATCTACTCCGTGGACACCGTGCCGACCACCAACTACACCCGCACCGGCACCGCCCGTTTCGGCGCTTTGACCGAGCTGGGCGACACCACCCAGGAAATGACCCTGGCGGTGGACAAGGCGTTTACCTTCTCCATAGACGCCGGTAACGCCTCCGAGCAGTTCAACATCAAGCAGGCAAACAAGTGCCTCAAGCGTGAGATCGACGAGGTCATCACCCCCGAAATCGACAAGTACCGCTTCGAGAAGTGGATCGCTGGCAACGGCCTGACCACCGGCAAGGCTGTTCTGTCCTCTAAGGACGGCGTACTGACCAAGGCCAACATCGTGGAGAAGATCTTCACTGCCAACGCCACCATGTCCGACGAGAAAGTTCCCACCACGGGCCGCGTCCTGTTCATCCCTGAATTGACCTTCCTCAAGTTCAAGCTGGCTGACGTGGTCATGGGCGGCTCTGACACTCTGACTGCTGAGAACATCCGGCGCGGCTACCGCGGCACCATCGACGGCGTGGACGTGGTGACCGTTCCTTCCTCCATCTTCCCTGCCGCTACCAACTTCATCCTGAAGTACAAGGGCGCGACTGTGGACGTGATGAAGCTGAAGAACTACCGCGTTCACAAGAACCCCATGGGCGTGGACGGTGATGTGGTCGAGGGCCGCTACATCTATGACAGCTTCGTGCTGGACACCAAGTGCAAGGGCATCTATGTGTCCTCCACCGCAACTGCCTAAGAAAACGAAACAAAGGGGAGGCCCAGCGCCTCCCCTTTTTCCAAAGGAGGGAACACGATGCCTGCACCCAGCACCACCGCCCAGCGTGTCTTTGACATTGCCATGGGCCTTATTGACGAAGTGAATGAATCCAGCGGCGAGACGGACACCTCTGACACCAGAGAATACAAGGTGAGAACGCTGCTGATTCTGAACGCCCTGCGTGGGGAGCTGTTTCCTTACTCAGACACCTATGAGCAGGTAGAGGAAGGGAAACGCCCCATTGTGGACGTGATTCAGAACTTCACGGATTTCATTCAGTTGGACGACTACATTTGTCAGACCGTCCTTCCCTACGGATTGGCTGCACAGCTCTTGTTGGATGAGAACCCTTCGGCGGCGGCGTTCTTCCAGCAGCGGTATGAAGAATTGCGGGACAAACTAGCCGCTGGTTTCCCACGCAGTTCAGAAAGTATCACCGACGTATACGGCGTAAACACCGAATACAACTACTTTTCCCGTTGGAGTTGATGTCCTATGGCAAAGATCACAACAGGAGCCGACGAAAAAGTTTTTCGTATCCAAGAGTTTTTGGGGTTAAACGAAAACCCGGACGGCGACACCAAACTGAAAATGGGGGAAGCATCGGTCATTCGGAACTTCAAAGTCACCCGTGACCGGAACTTGCAGAGAAGACCGGGCCAGCAGATGGTGAAGGGCTTACTGCAAGCCTATACCTTGCAGGTGGAGGACAATGCGCAAAAAGTTCGCGTTGATGAACATGTCTCCGGAAAGCTTCGGATGCACCCAACCTGCACTGTGACGACAGACGGCTTTCTGGAAGTCTCCGGGGACGAGGTCTCTGTGAGTTTCGAGAACACGGAACAGTACACCGGACACTATTGGCGTTATGACGAGAACTTCACCTATCAGCTTGTTTCCTGCACCTATGACGCGGAGCGGGATGAGTACACCTGGAAGATGAAGCGCTGCCGGGCGGTATCCTCTTCCACAAACCAGAAAGTCGCTGGCCTATGGGCTGGCAACGTGAAGGGAAAAGAGTATCTGGTCGGCGCTGCCGACGGCAAGCTCTGGAAGCTCCACGACGGGACATGGAAGCGAGAAGCCATTGGCGACCTGGACACCACGGAACCGGTGTTTTTCTTCGGCTACTCTGAAAAACTCTATATCATGGCGAAAGGGCAATACAAAGAGTGGGACGGAGAAACACTCCAGGACGTGGACGGGTATCGGCCTATCGTGACCATCACCGTCGTTCCGAGCGGCGGCGGCACCACCTATGAGCAGGTGAACAAGCTCAACGGGAAACGGCGCTGTTGGTTCTCCCCGGACGGCACTGCCACCACCTTTACCCTGCCGGAGAAGGACTTGAAGTCCGTAGACTGGGTAAAGAATAAGGCGGCAGAGAATGAGCCTGAGATCGAGAAGAGCAAGTACACCGTTGACCTGGAAAAGGGGACTGTGACCTTCAGCGCAGCCCCGGAGAAGGGGATAAACACCATTGAAATTGCGTGGGAAGTGAAGAAGAACTTCCGGGAAAAGGCGCTTGCCATGAAGTATGCAGAGACCTTCAACGGAGCCAACGACAACCGCGTGTTCCTCTATGGAGACGGTACGAACGAGGCATATTACTCCGGGCTGGACAACGACGGAAAACCGAGGGCGGACTACTTCCCGGATATGAATGTACTGAAAGTAGGGGACGCCAACACCCCCATCACGGCGCTTATCCGGCACTACTCCCGGCTGATCGTCTACAAGTCTACTTCCACGTATTCCGTGCAGTACGGCGTGACCACGATGGTGGACAACACCACGGCGGCGACGTTCTACGCAACGCCCGTGAACCGAGCCATTGGGAACGTGGCACCGGGGCAAGCACAACTGGTGTTGAACTCCCCTAGAACGCTCTTTGGACACGATTTGTATGAATGGAAGAACAGCTCTTCCTACTCTGCCAACCTGACCATTGACGAGCGGCAGGCACGACGTATCTCTGACCGCATCATGGGGACGTTGGCAGGTTTTGACCTGGAACACTGCCGCTGTTGGGACGACAACGACAACCAAGAGTATTACATCATCAATACAGACAACAGGGCGCTGGTACACAACTACGCTGCCGACGCCTGGTACTGCTACACAGCCTTTGACGTGACGTGCTTCGTAAACTTCCGGGGGAAGCTATATAGCGGAGACAGCAAGGGGCGCTTGAATCTCATCGCTTACACCAACCGGACGGACAACGGGGAGAAGATCGAAAGCTACTGGGAAAGCGGCGCAGAGAGCTTCTCGCAGGATTTTATGCGGAAGTACAGTGCCATGCTGTGGGTGGGCATCAAGCCGGAGACCCACGGAGAAGTCTATGTGACCGTCCAGACGGACCGGAAGTCGGCCTACACCAACAAGGTCGTGGTCTCGTCCCTGATTTCCTTTGCGGGGGCGGACTTCCGCAAGTGGAGCTTCAACCCGAACCGAAAGCCGCACATGAAGCGCCTGAAGATCAAGGCGAAGAAGTTTGTGTTTTACAAGCTGATTTTCCGAACGGAATCCATCAATACCACCGTGACCATCCTGTCCGCTGACATGCGGGTGCGATTCACGGGCTATGCGAGGTGATACCTATGAGTTTAGAAAAGCTGACCAAGGACTTAAACATCGTTCAGAAGCTGGACGACGAACCAAACGACGTAGGCGGTCTATCTGCTGCCGAACTGAAGAAGAAGTTCGACGAAGGGTCTTTGACTATCCAGGAGTACATCAACGCCACCCTGCTTCCTGCTCTGGAAACACTGGGCGTGGAGACGAGCGTACAGCTCCCGGAAGGAGCCGGTTTCAAGTACATCCGCCTGAACGCAGATCGCGTACTGGAAACCAGCCAGGACGGCGTGACTTGGCAGGCATCCGGTTCCGCCGGTCACATCATTATGAACCCAGCCGGAGAGACCCTGCCCCAGCGCGGACGGATGCAGTTTGACAACTGCGAAGTCTCCGACGACGGCACCAAGACCATCGTCCACGGCGTGAAGGGTGACACCGGCCCCCAGGGAGAACAGGGTATCCAGGGTGTGAAGGGTGACAAGGGTGACCGAGGAGCTACCGGCCCCAGCATCGTCCCCAGCATCGACACAAACGGCGTCATGTCCTTCACCATCCAGGACAGCGCCATTGCGCCCCAGGCCGTGTCTGTCCGTGGGCCGCAGGGCCCGCAGGGCGTCCAGGGCGAACAGGGCGCACAGGGTGCCAGAGGCCCACAGGGTATCCAGGGCATCCCAGGTGTCCAGGGCGTGCAGGGAGAACAGGGTGAACAAGGCCCTACCGGCCCCCAGGGTCCGCAGGGGAAAGCGGGGACACAAGGCCCCACCGGTGCCCAAGGCCCTGCCGGTGCCCCCGGTAAGGACGGCACCAGCCTCTACATCGAGGACATTTACAGCACCCTTGCCGCGCTGAAAAACGCGATCCCCAACGGCAATGACAAGATGTACATGGTCAAAGCCGACGGGGAGTGCTACATCTGGTCCGAAACACAGGGAGACTGGACATCCGTCGGCAAGCTCCAAGGCCCGACTGGTCCCCAAGGCCCCCAAGGCCCCCAGGGTGTGCAGGGTGAGACCGGCCCAGAGGGCAAGCAGGGCAAACAAGGCCCTCAGGGTATCCAGGGTGTGCAAGGCCCCCAGGGCGAGACTGGCCCGGAAGGACCCCAAGGCCCGGCAGGTGTAAGCGGCCAGAACGGCAAGAGCGCTTTTACCGCCGCCGTAGAAGCAGGCTACACCGGCACAGAAACCACCTTCAACGCCGCCCTCTCCAAAGTCCCCGGTCATATCGCTGACCAAAGCAACCCCCACAAAGTCACCGCCGAACAAACCGGCGCAGACCCCAAGGGAACCGCCACCACAGCAGTCAGCACCCACAACACCGCCACCGACGCACACGCAACGAAGTTTGCCGAAAAGCAAGACAAGCTCGTCGGCAAGAAGGGAAAGGTCGTCGGCTTCACAGCGGACAACGTGGTCGGTGCTGTCGATATGACCGGCGGCGGTTCCCTTATCACCATCACTTTTGAATCGGCGTTCCAGGGCGCGACCTGGACGCTGACCGGCGGCGGAGAAAATTACAGCGGCGTGGTGGACAGCACTTTGAAAGCCATTGTCCCTGTGATGGGCGTGAATACCCTGTATACCGTGTCTGCTGCTGTTGGCGGCACGACCTACACGGCAGAAGTCGCAACGCTGGACTACTTCACCGCCATGTCTTTAGCTCTGACGCAGTTCCAGGCGACCATCACCGTCACCGTGGACAGTGGCTCTACCGTGACCGCTGTATGCGGCACCACCACCCTGACCAAGACCAGCACCGGCACAGCGATCTTCACTGTGGGCAAAGCAGGTACCTGGACCATCACCGCCACCAAGGACGGCAACACCGCCACCGGCACCGTAGAGATCACCGCAAGCGGCCAAAGCAAGAGCTTAACCCTGGACTACGCGGCAGTGTTCGGCGTCTGCTGGGATACCTCCAACAGCTCCACAGCCATGACCCGCCTGACCAAAACCTCTGACCCCTACGGCTTCGTGACGAAGAACGTCACCACCGAGCCGGTTCCGGCGGTTGGCACGGGAGCTGGTAGTTCGCCGTTTGATAGCTATGCACCGTGGAATGGGATGAAGGAATGCAACCTAAACAATGATGGCAGCGTTAAAGCGTGGAAGGGTGATTCAGCCTTTAGCCGAAGCTATATTTACACCATGGTATTTATTCCTGAGTTTTACGTTAATTACATCAAAAGCTATGAAGGGAAAGGATATTTTTACATTTCCGACAGGCCAATTAACGGATTTGTTAAACATCCTGGAAGCGGTAAATATATTGGCAAGTATCATGGCACAAACTCAAATCCTGTCACGAGCCGTTCAGGAGAAGTGCCCCTTGTAAACTTAAAGCGCTATGAGTTCCGAGAACGTGCTAAAAATGCCGGACCCAAATTCCATCTATACGACTTCGCCACCTACTGTGCCATCATTTGGCTGTATGTGGTGGAGTTTGCGGACTGGGACTGCCAACAAAAAATCGGTTATGGTAAAGTTAGCGGAAACAACGCGCTACCTTCTGGCAGCACCGACAGCATGACTTACCACACAGGACGAGTTAACGAATGGACCGATAACAAATACAACCCCGTCCAGTACCGCTGGATTGAAAATCTATGGGGTAACGTGTACCAATGGGTTGACGGATTCAACGCCAACGGCACGACGGCCTACTACTGCACCGACCCATCCAAATACGCTGATGACACCGCGACCGGATACACGCAGATCGGAACACTGCCTGGTTCTGGTTGGATCAAAGACCTGACCGTGACGGACAACGGCCTACTGATTCCCGAGACTGTCGGCGGCAGTGAGACCACGTTCATCCCAGATTACGCCTTCTCGTCGTCCGGGTGGCGCGTGCTCTTTGTGGGTGGCTACTGGGGCTTCGGCTCGAGCGCGGGTTTGCTGTTCTTCAACGCGAGCAACGCGTCGTCGTACTCGTACTCGAGCATCTCTGCGCGTCTCCTGTGTGAGGCGTAGCCGAACACAGTCCCCTCCGGGGGACCGGGGGTCGCAACCCCCGGGCGTTTTATAAAGCGTTTCTAACAATGAAATAAACTAAGGGACTGTCTGCGCGTCGTGGAGTGTTACCGCGCCGGACGCCAACTCGTCGTCCGGGTGGCACGTGCTCAATGTGGGTGGCAACTGGAACAACGGCTCGAGCGCGGGTTTGCTGTACTTCAACGCGAACAACACGTCGTCGAACTCGAACTCGAACATCTCTGCGCGTCTACTTTTTCCAACAAATTTGATTCGTCTCATTGCGCAGGCTTTCCCTCATCCCTTGATGAAAATCATACCCAGAGGACGGGGCCTAGTAGGTAAACTCTCGAACGGCCCCGCAGGTAAAAAGGAAGTGCTAGTATTCCTAAGAGAGTTGGATTCCTCTATGACAAAATGCTGAACATGGCATTTATCAAAGAAACGATACTTCTTGCCAGCAAGAGAAAGAAAAACCGTCGTAGTGTACGGCGGGTGCTGGCAAATATCGACGAATACGCCGAAAAGCTGCTCGTTATGCTGGATACGGATACATTTGTTCCGACGAAGCCGAAAATCAAACAGGTCTACGACCAAAGCTCCAGGAAGTGGCGTGAAATCAAAGTCGTTCCGTTCTTCCCTGACGCCTGTGTTCATTGGCTGTGCGTCCGGGCGATGAAACCCGTACTGATGCGTGGCATGCACCACTGGTCGTGTGCCAGTATTCCGGGCAGAGGTGGAGCAAGAGCCGTGAAACAAATCGGGCGCATGGTACAGCGCCGCACGAAGAGTAGCAAATACGCCGCTCAGTGCGACGTGCGGAAGTTTTACGACAGTATCCCTCCGTCCGGCGTCCGAAGAGCCTTGGAGCACAAGATCAAAGACCGGCGCTTCGTTCGGCTTGTGATGAGCATCATTCAGGACGGCCTTGCAATCGGTTACTACATCTGTCAATGGCTGGCAAACTTCTACCTGGAAGAGCTGGACAGAGTGCTTTGCAAGCAGAAGGGCGTGACCTGCGAGGTGCGATACATGGACAACGTGACCCTGTTCTCCCGCAGTAAGCGGGCACTGCATAAGGCCCTAAAAGCGGCAGGCTCCTATCTCAAGACGATAGGGCTTTCCTTCAAGGGTGACTGGGCTGTGTTTCCTGTGTCAAAACGGGCGGTCGATGCCATTGGGTACCGATTTAGCCGAACTTGTATTATCCTACGCAAACGCCCCTGCCTGCGTTTCACACGGCAATGCAGACGCGCCGCAAAGCGCAAACGACACAACGGCATTTCAGAGAAAATGGCACAGGGCCTCATGGCAAGAATCGGACGCCTGAAGGTATGCGCAAAGAAAACGCTGACAGACCGCTACATTCGACCTGTTGGCATCAAACACTTGAAGGGAGTGATTCGACGTGCGAGTACACGGAGACGTGAAGCCGCCCGAATGGACGGCAGAAAGCTGCCCGAACAAGCCGGGAACAGCGCTGGTGCGCTTCTGCCTGAACCCGGTTGAGGAAACGACAGACGAACGAACCGGCTGGGTCTACGATGAGTTTACCGTAGAGGTCCCGGACGGCAAGGATTTGCAGGAGCGAGTTGCGGCAGATAAAGAAAATCTTCTTTATGAAGCCCGCGCGAACGAAATCAATAAAGTAACCATTTTGAAAGAAAGTGACGAAGTTAACAGTATTCTTGCTGTATTACTGGGGGTAACAGAATGAACAAACTGCAAGCTGCTGAACAGCTACGCCGCGCTATCCAGATGTACGCGGCTTCCCTGGCCGATGAGCAGGCGTTGGAAATCCCCAGCATCTACCCTGCATGGGAGGCTGGCAAGACCTACACCCAAGGGAACATTATTACCTACGGCGAAAACAACGTAGGAGACCCCCAGTTGTACCGCGTTGCCCAAGGCCACACCAGCCAGGCAGACTGGCTCCCTGATGCCCTCCTCGCCCTGTATACCCCTATCGGCCTGACCCCGGCAGGCTACCCCAAATGGTCGCAACCCACGGGGGCGCATGACGCCTATAACACGGGGGACATTGTGGACTACAATGGGACGCTGTACAAATCCAATATCAATGGCAACACCACCGTACCGGGAACGGATGAGCGTTGGTGGAGCATCTACACAGAAGGCTAAAAATGTCGAGAAAATACGCACAGTAAAGACTTGTATACTTTTTGTATATGGTGTATACTGTGAGTAATGGCGGACCTAGGTTGACGCGCGGACTTGGGCGAGCTAAATAAATCTGCGAAGGAGAAAAAAATATGGAACGCGAATATGCTTCTAAAGGTGTGGCTGGTTCCGGCTTAGGCCTTGGCATCGCTGGCACCGCTCTGGGCCTGCTCAATGGCGGCTGGGGCGTGGCACGTGCTGCCGCCGGGAACGGCAACTGCACTTGCAGCGAGAACACCGCTGTCAACCGCTATGAGCTGAACCTGACCCAGGAGATCGGGGCGAAGGACGCCGAAATCTCCCTGCTCAAGGCAAACGCCTACTTCGACCAGAAGATGGTCGATGTTTACACCACTCTTGACCGGCGTGACCGTGAGTTGCGCGACCTGATCGGAAAGAACAAGGATGAGCAGTACGCCATCAACATGAACCAGGCAGTTCTGAACGGCACCACCGGCGCAACCATTTCCTGCTTGCAGGCGCAGGTTGCCCAGCTCCAGGGCTTGACCAATCTGGTTATCCCGGCTACCAGTGTCTGTCCTGAGCCGATGCCTGCAAAGAATTCCTGGACTGCTCCCACTGCGGCGGCAGCTGCTGGCGCGTAACAACGACTATTGGGGGGGCAACCGCCCCCCTTTCTCTTTTCTGTGAGGTATTAACATGGAATCTATCGAGAAAGTAAAGCGCGGTGTAGCGGCGTTCGTAGACCGGGAACTGGTTCCTACCCTTCCTAAATGGCAAGGTATTTTATTCGGTGCCGGTGCCGCTCTGTTCCTGGAAGGGAAGAGCGAGGCAATGCTCAAGCACCCCTTGGGCGCTATGCTCTGCCTGGTGGACGGGGAGCAGGTGGACGTGGATAAGGCGTACACCGCCGTCAAGAACCAGGCACAGGGCAAGTGGCCGGTCAGCATCGCCGGTTTCAAGTGTTCTGAGGAAGACCTGGACAAGCTGTACCGCTATATCAAGGAGGCTTAGACATGGAACATCTGGAACACTTAACTAAAATCATGGCAAAGTATGACGCGGCTCTGGACGAAGTCTCGGACGCGCAGAAGTATGCCAAGGAAGCGATCTACGCCAAGAACGGGGAAGCGAAAGACCTTTACCTGTCCATGGCAAAGCAGGAGCTTTCCCACGCAAAGAACCTGTGCCGCATTGCTGACATCATCCTGGACACCGACGACGCAGAACACGTGCGAGGAACCAGAACGGTGTGGGACGAGATGAAAGCACACATCGACGCATGGAGCATGGAGGTTCGAGAAAAAATCGACCGCGTGGAACGAAACAGATGAACGCAAAGGCCCCCGCCCAAAGCCGGACGGGGGCCTACTTGAACACAGGAAAGAGAAAGGGGAACGAGTATGGCACTTCCTACAAACTCCATTAAAAACGCACTCGGTTCCGTTGCTAACGCAGTGACAAAAGCGGCTTCGGACAAAGCAAGCTCCATTAAAAACACAGCAAGCTCTATGGGTTCCGGTGGTTCTTCTGGCGGAAACTCTGGTGGTAACTCTGTCACCATTCCTTCCGGCGGAAACACCACCACAGGAAACCGAACCTGGAACGTGGGTGCCGATGGAAACGCCCCAACTGGAACGAAAATCGGTGACACTGTGGTCACTGCTGGCGGTAACTACAAGGTGGTTCGCCCTGGCACCGCTGGTGCAACTTACAACCCCGCTTCTGGTTTGTGGTCCATCCGAACCAGCACGGGGCCTTATGGCTCCTACAACTCGCTTGGCAGCTACCATGACGCCAATGTATCCAGCAGTGATGCAGACCGCATCAAAGCGCTGCAAGAGCGCTATGAGCAGGCAAAAGCACTTGGAGACAAGCGCTCTATGGACGAAGCTCACACTGCCGCTGAGACGATTCGACAGAACTACGGCTATTCTGGCGGTTTTGACGGCTCTCAGTACCTTCCTACTAAGCTGGAAGAGGATACCCTTCCTAGTATGGGCCTGCCCACCTATAAGGGCCAATTTGACGCTGTGAACAACCTCTATGAAGCATCCAAAGAGAAAGCACTGGCCGCTTTGCAATCCTCCTATGACAAGAGCCGCATGGAGCTTGAAAACGCGATGAAAGAGATTCCCGGTACCTACCAGGCGCAGGCCAACCAAATCGCGGCAGAGGCGCTGAAACAGCAGCAGAACTTCAACGAGAGCGCCGCCTACACCGGCATGAACGCAGGAAACGGCTCCCAGGCGGCACTTGCCATGGGGAACCAGCTCCAGAGCAACATGAGTACCCTTCGCACGAACGAAGCCAACGCCCTGACCAAAGTCCAGCAGCAGCTTTCCAGCCTGTACGTGGAGTATCAGAACAGCATTGCGGAGGCCATTGCAAACAATGAGTACGAGCGTGCTGCCGCCCTGCTTCAGGAATACCAGAAGGCCGCTGAGAGCCTGGTGAGCGTGGCAAAAGACCAGGCCAACCTGAACGTGGACATTGCAGGCTTCAACAAGGACACCCACCAGTACAACCAGGAAATGACCCTGCAAAAGGCGCAGGACATGGCAAAGTACGGCGACTTTTCCGGGTATCTGAAACTTGGGTTCAGCTCTGACCAGGTCAACAACATGCGCCGGGGTTGGTTGGCTTTGAATCCCAACGCGGCGCTGTATATGCAGTATCACTAAGAAGGGGGCTTATCCATGGCGGACAACGAAGCACTGAGCCGGATGCGGTATAAAGCCAACAAGAAGAAAAAGAACCCCAAGGAAACAGGGGCGTCTTTGCTTCAAAGTGGTTCTAGTATCCTGTCTAGCGCAAGCAAAGGGAAGAACACGGCTTCTCAAGCCACCAACACCAGCAACGGGAAGGTTGCTGGTGTTAAGCAGGTCTCTCGTAATAATAGCAAAAGCAAAAAAACAACCACGCCCTCTTCCAGGCAGTACCAGACTGCTCTTGGTGGGAAAAAGTCTCTGCCTATCATGGCAAGCGACGCAGCAAAGAAAGCCCATGAAAACACGATGGATACCTCTCCTATGGGACAACTTCGGCGACAAGGAAAGCGTATTCAAACCAGCAGAACGGACAACTTCAACCGAGAAGAGAATGATTCTGCGTTGCCTAGCGGCCTGGCATCTAACCTGCGAAACGCCCAGCGCAAGAAAAACAAGACGGCGCTTTCCAAAGCAGACCGGAAGAATCTTTCTAAGCCGGAACAACTCTATCTTCGGAGCCAGAAGGAAGCGTGGGAAAGCGGTCAAAAGCTCATCGAGCGCGGATACACCGAACAGGGCAAACAGATGCAGGAAGAGGCCCACGCCCGTGCAGAGAATATCCGGCGAGACAGCGGGTATTCCGGCGGTGACAGCGGCGCTGGTTTTATCACGCCCGAAATAAAGCAGGATGAATATGCGGGTATGTCCGACGCAGGACGAAAAAATCTTCGTGTCGCTAAGTCCTACTACAACTATGGCAAGGAAACCGGCGACAAGGGCCTCATGGATGATGCCGCTGAGTATGGCAAAGCGGTCCGTCTTGACCCTGCCAGCTACGACTTGGAGCGTGCTCTTGCCTGGGAGAAAAAGCAAAAGGACGTTGCGCCGGAACGCCTCAACACAGACGGCAACGGAAGAACCATCTACACCCCTACGGAGTGGGACAGAGAGCAGAGCGAAAAGTGGGGAACTGCCGTTGGGAAAGGACTTCTCGGCGGTTTCCAGACCTTGTTGGAAACAGCGAGAAAGGCTACCAGAAACGCCATTGAGAACCGCAATGACACCACTTATCAGTCCCAGAAGTACACCGCTGATTATCTCCAACACAAGGCCAACAAAACCACAGACCAAGCGGAAAAAGAGCGGCTGAACCAGGAAGCGGCTAAAATGCGCGAGACTTCCGAGGCGTTCAAGCACAACGATCCTGTGCCTTGGTACAGCGATGGTATGATGAACCTGAAAGAAAGCCGGGACGCGACCCAAGACCTGGTTGCATCCAGAAAGACCGAGGTCGGCAAACTGCTGACCAAGGCCGGTATCTCCATGCTGCAAATGGCTCCCTTCCTGGCCGCTAACGTGATTCCGGGCGCAGGCCAAGCAATCTCCTTGGGCGGCATGGGCGCTCTGGCCGCAGGCCAAAAGGCCGGTGAACTGCAAATGAATGGCACAGGTGCAGGAGAAGCTTTGGCCCGTGGCCTTGTCTCTGGTGGTATCGAAGCATTCACTGAGAAAATCCCCATGGACAGCTTGCTCAAGCTGGTCAAGGGGGGCGGCGGCACCAACTTTATCAAGGCGGTGGCAAAGCAGGCAGGTATCGAAGCAACAGAGGAATCCGCTTCCTATACCATGAACTGGTTGGCAGACAAAGCAGCCAGAGACCAAAATGCGAAATTCAGCCTTTCCGACTTGGCTGAAAACGCCGCTGTTGGCGCGATCTCCGGCGGCGTATTCGGTGCAGGCGGTCATGTAATTGGCAGCGCCATGACAGCCGGTAGAACGCCTTACAAGCAAACCTCCCCCATTGAGGACACCACACCCACCACAACGGTCGAAGAAGCTCCCAGACCCATTCAGGAGCCGCCTACGCAGGAATCTGCGAATCCCTTGATTCGTGCTTCCCAGGCGCAGGAGCAAATGCGTACCCAGGCCCAGGAACAAGCGCAGGCCAACCAGGACACCAGAGAACAGATGCAGAGCGCAAGAGAACGCCTTTTGCAGGCAAGACAAGCTCTTGCACAAAGAGAAGCAGCTTGGCAGGAACGCGCTGCAAACGCGACAGAGGAAGAAGTCCCCGACTTACTTCGAGAACAAGAAAATCTCTTGCAGGCAGAGCGGCGGATTCAGGCACAGGAAGCGCAGGCAGAACGCGAAGACGCCGGTCAGCTTTCCAGAAACTTCGGAGAAAAGGCGGCGCACATTGACCAGAGAACTGCAGGAGACGTTTCCAAGCCCAGTGTAAAAGCATTTCAGTGGGACTACCCTCAGATGCACCAATATTACGCACAGGCGGCGGAAGCTCTGTTGCAGGACGTGGAATACTCGAAAGCTGGACAGTTCAGCGAGAAGGGCAGAGGCACCGTTGTTACGAAGTCCGAAGCCATGATGCAGGCGGAACGCATGGGCATCTCTCGCGCAGACCTGGAAAAGGCCCTGATCGCCATTATCAACGACCAAGGCCAGGAGAACTATGCCACTGCGAAGAAAGTCGAGCTGGTGCTTGACGAGATGCTGTCCAAGGGCTACATTCCCAATGAAGCAGGATACTCAGCCAACAAAGTAGACAGCCAGGTACCGCCCAACGAAGCCTATATCATGGCAAAGGAAGCCATTCCTGGGGCTGTGAAACGTGGTAGCTTCGAGGCATATAAGGAACAGAACCGCCTTGCTTTAGAACTTGGAGAAATCACGGAAGAACAGCTTTATCAAGAGTGGGAACAAGGACAAACACTTGCTCAATCTCAGGCTCAATTTGAACCTCAATCTCAAGCTCAAACGCAAGCACAATCTAGTGAATCGAAACGTTTTACTGGCAAGTTGCTTGACAACCTTCGTGAAAACCGAGACGCCATTGCAGAGGGAGGTATTCTCGCTAAAATGGACGGTTCTGAATTCGCACCTAGCGGGAAACATATCGTTGACCAAGTTTCCGAGTTCTTTGCTTCCCTTGGCAATAAAGTGACCCGTCTCGGATTTGGCGACATTGCTTTGACACGGCGCGGTGCTAAAAATTCCGTGTCCCACGGGATGGGAAGAAATAAAGCCATTGCGTTTTCTGCCGTTCCAACCGTCATTGAAAATGGAATCGTGATCGACGAGCAAACGAATTGGAAAGGCCGTGGAACTGACAGCGTTACTTTTGGCGGAAGAATCCAGATTGGCGATAAGATCTATGATATGGGCGTGATCGTACACAAGTACGGTAAAGAAAGCCCGAACTACGGCAAGTATTACCTGCATGAGGTTCTGTTAACAGATGAAGACGGCGCAACTGTGCCGATCGAAACCAGGACCCTTTCAGGCTACCCCAGCGACACAGTTACGCCGTCTTCTATGGATAGTGTAGCACAGGAGCAGGGAGCTGTCAACGAGGAAAACGGCCTTCCGGAAGGAATGGGGGCGGCTTCCAAAGACTTTGCCGGTGACTTTGCCTCCTGGGTAGAAAACACGCCGGGCGACCAGTTCCACAGAATCAATGAAAGCGCCTATCAGCAGACGGAAGCAGAGCAAGGGAGAGCAAGAGAAGAAATTCCTACCATGAACCCCTATGGTCGCCTGACCAGCAAGACCGCTTCCACACTGATGAACGCCAATATCACACCCAATGATTTTGTAACCAAGATGGAGGATGCCCTTGCCAGAGGTGAATTTTCCAGAATGGTTTACAGCGACGCAAAAGCCACCGCACAGGTTCGGCAGAAGATTGAAAACGTAGGCTTTCAAAGGGCGAAGGAAGACTGGATGGGAGCCATGCAGAATGGCAGTTCCAGCAAGTTCAATACCGCTATGGGTATCACCCTGTACAACAACGCAGTGAACGCAGGAGACGCCATCGCAGCGCTCGACATTGCCAACACAATGATCGACTACGCAAAGGATACCGCACAGGCTTTGCAGGGTTTCAATCTTATCAATAAAATGTCCCCGGAAGGACAGCTCTACTCCATCACAAAGACCGTGGAAAACCTGAACGAAAAGGCACGAAGACGGTCCAAGGTGGATAAAGAAACTGGACTTCCCAAGTTTGAGGACATTGAGCTTGACCCGGAACTGGTTCAGCGCTTTTTGGACGCAGAAACCCAGGAAGAACGAGATGCTATTCGGAAAGAGATTTATCAGGACATTGGCCGTAAGATGCCTGCAACCTGGCAAGACAAATTCGATGCGTTCCGCTATACCATGATGCTGGCGAATATTCGGACGCATGGCAGAAACGTACTTGGCAACCTTGGTTTTATGCCTGTTCGTATGATGAAGAATACCATAGCTGCCACGATGGAAGGTACTTTCAATGTGCAGGATAGGACGAAATCTGTTCTGAACGTGGCAAGCAAGGAAGATCGTGCTTTGTTCCAAGCTGGTTGGCACGACTTTAACAATGTGGAAGAGCTTATTAAGAACGGCGGCAAGTACGACGAAGCACAGTCTATCATCCGCGACAGCCAGCAGGTGTTTACTTCGCCGCTTGGAAAACTGTTCCAAAAAGGCTCCGACGCAAACTCCTGGCTTCTGGATAAGGAAGATATGGCATTTTCCCGTCCTGCTTACGCAGAATCTCTTGCTATGTATCTGAAAGCAAACAAGATCAGCGCCGTGGATTACATGAACGACACGATCTCTCAGGAGGTAAAAAATAAAGCCCAGGAGTACGCCATTCTGGAAGCTCAGAAAGCTACCTATCGTGACTTGAACGCTTTCAGCGAGTTTGTTACACGGTCGAACCGCCTAAAACACAGCAACAACGCCGTAGACCGTGCCGCAAGCTACTTGGTCGAGGGTGTTCTTCCCTTCAAAAAGACCCCCGCGAACATCCTTGTTCGCGGTGTGGAGTATTCTCCCATCGGCCTTGCCAAGGGCTTGACCTACGACTTGGCCCAGGTGCGAAACGGCAACAAGACAGCAGCGGAGGCCATTGATAACATCGCTGCCGGTCTGACCGGTACAGGGCTTCTTGCCTTGGGCGGTCTTATGTTTGCCAAGGGCTTGATTTCTGCTGGTAGTACCGGCGACGACAAGCAGGACGATTTCAACGACCTACGCGGTGCTCAGAGCTACGCCTTGCAGATCGGAGACAAGAGCTATACCCTGGACTGGTTGGCCCCGGAAGCGCTTCCGTTCTTTGTTGGCGTGGAGTTAAAAAACGCTTATGACCAGCGAGAGGGCCTGAACTTCTTCCAGTTCCTCGACGTCCTGAAAAACGTCGCAGACCCCATGTTGGAAATGTCTATGCTGCAATCCCTGAACGACACCATTGATAACATCAAGTTCAGCGACAATGGCCTTGGCGCTATTGTGTCGAACGTCCTGACAAACTACCTGACCCAGTTCCTTCCCACGCTGGGCGGCCAGATCGAACGGACAGGGGAGAGCACCAGACAGAGCACCTTCTATGACCCCAACAGTCCCTTGCCCAAGTCCTTGCAAAAATTGATTGGCAAGACACTGAACAAGGTTCCCGGTCTGGAATATAACCAGATCGACTACCTGGATGCTTGGGGCAGAACGGAAGAAACAGGTACTCCGTTACAACGTTTCTTTAACAATTTCTTGTCCCCTGGCTATTCCTCTACCTGGAACTCTTCCGCTATGGAGGACGAATTGCAACGGCTTTATGACGCTGGGTATACTGACGTGTTCCCCAGTTCTGTAAAACAGTCTGCTGACTTCATGGGCGGGAAAATGACGGCTGACCAGTGGTCTGCACGACAGAAAACACAGGGACAAGAGGCATACCGTATTCTCACCCAGTTTATGCAGACAGATACTTACAAGAACATGTCCGACGACGACAAGGCACGGTACATTGAAACGGTGTACGACTACGCCAATGGCATCGGTAAGATCGCGGCAGGGGAACCCGCTGAGAAGGAAGCTAAGTGGATTCAGTCGGCACAGGCCGGTAAGGAGAAAGTCGGCCTTGACCCGTCTGCCTTCGCTTCTGTGTACGCCTACAAGCGTACGTTGGAAAACGATGACAGTACGGACGATGAAGTTGTTAAACAAGGTATGCTAGAGGACTACATCAATGGGCGTTCTGATTTGAACGATTCCCAGAAAGAATATCTGAGCGATTCCATCAAGTTCTTCAAGATGAATCCTGTAAAAGCGGATTCCTATCAGAAAGTCAAAAATGCTGGTTACGATAACCCGCAAGAAATTCAAGCCCTTCTGAACGCTAAGAAAGAATTTGATACCAACGACAACGGTGATGTCAGCAACTCTGAGCTTTATAAGGGAATCGTTGGCAAGACCAGCGACCCGGTAGAGCAAGAGAAGCTGTATAACGCCTACAAAGACAAGAACGTAACAACATCTTGGTCTGACTTCGCAAAAACGCAAGGGGCACAGACAGCCAAAGAAGAAAAAGCACAAACTGCCTTGAATAATGCGGTATCTACCGAGAAACAAGCCAGTTTTGCTTCTTCCGTAGAGACGAACGGCAAAGACAGTTACGTTAAAATTTACCGGGCACTTATGGCTGTCGATGCAACGGAAGCTGAAAGAGCAGCTTACTACGATTACATCAACAGCCAAAGAGGGACGCCCTGGAAGAAAGACTGGGCACATGCCAAGCAGAAAGCAATTGAAAACATCGCCGCAGGCAAATAACAAGAAGGGCCACCCACACTGGGCGGCCCTTCCTTTTATCCTTCGATGAACTTGGGACAGCTTTCTACTTTGTAGGACAGGGATAGGCGGGTTCTCCCAGCCCCTCCCTGTACTTTCAGATCACGCCGCACAGCAACCCAACCAGTGACCGGCTGGAAGTGCCGTGACCACTCACATCCGTATTTGCCGTCCGCTGTGGGGACTGCGTGCTTGCAGTCGATACAGATGGTGTTCGGCCTTTCCGATTCTCTCCTTTCCAGTTTCTTTTCTGCTGCCTTTCTCAGGTATTTTTTCCTGTCCTGCTCCTTTTGCTTCTCAAAACAAGAAACACAGGTTTGGACACCTGGTCTATGCGGGAACTTTCCGCATTTCGCACACAGTCCAGCAGCCAGACGCTTAACACGGCGTCTTTCCCGCCTCACTCGTTCGTCAGTCATTCAGCTTCTCCTTTCCGGTGATGAGTTCGGAGTAGGGGAGGGATTCGACCCAGCGGCAGAACTCCCGCCATTCCGCCAGCTTGTGGTTTTTACGGGCGTGGTAGATGTTGGCAAGTACTTCGTAGTTCAGCATCAATGTGCGCCGCTGATTGTAACTCTGGGGGAGGAGGTTTATCATTTGTCTCCACCATCGCTTATCTCCGGTTTGTAAGAATTCCTTGCGGCAGTAGTTAATCGTTTCTATCGTGTCAATCAGGGCGAGCATCGAACTTTTGCAAGTACCGTCAAACTCATCCCCTCTCATCAGGTTTTCGTGACTGAAATCATCCAACGTGAGGTCCCTAGAGTGTAGCTTGTGCATGGTGGAGCAGGAGTTTGATACCGTCCCGACCTTGTATGTGTCCATTTCGGACCAAAACGATCTTGGCGCAGTAACATCGACATACACCACGATCATCCGCATAAATTTGCGGTGGTCAGTTCCGGCCCTGGCAAGGCGTTGCATCAGCTCGAAGTCGTTCTTTCCGACACAGAAAATGTCTTCTTTGAAGTAGCCCTCGTCCCCGCGTGGACAACTTCTATGAACTCCCAAACGGCAATCCTCGAAACCGTCCACGCTCTTGCACAGTTGGCTGTCCGACCGTTCCCAGGAGTTCATGGGGTTTCGCATCCCCCGGATAGCGACTTCCCAGCCCACTACCTCTGTGTGTTCAAACTCTATCATTGGTTCCCCTTTCTAATTTGTGCATTTTTTGCACAGGTTACTCGTTGTATCCTCGCAATTTATCGCCGATCAGAAAGAAAATCGGCAACTTGTACGCATCTGCGGCGGCGATTTCCACCTTGCACCCTCTGGCGTCACTCCAGCCTTTGCACACGATAACAGCATCCGCGTCCGCCATGACCTTCAGGCTTTCGCCGAGGAACCACAGCGGCTTTGCTTCGGCGGGAGCGCTCTGGAAGAAACTCTCCAGGGCCTCCGCATCATCACCCCACTTGGCTTTAGCGGCCTTGATAGCTCGCTCCCGTTCTGCCAGGATTTCGGCGTCGGTTTTGCCCCGCATGGGCTGAGAGATAAAAATCTTCATCAAACATCATCCTTTCCGTATACATCTGCCGCAATTTCTCCGGCGCAGGCCGCATAACCAGCCATATCAACCCAGTTGTCCGCATGGGCTGGGTTGCCCTTTACCCTGCCGATTTTCAACAAGATCATCATGTTCGCCACGTCAACCGGCGTGATCTCACGCCCAGTATCCAGATAGGCCGTCCATAGGTCGGCGATAGCACCGAAGCTATCCTCTGGTTTTCCGTGCGTATCCTGCCTATCCTGGCACACGCACTTTTCAGCAGCATCCAGGATGGTTTTGCGAGTGGTGGGCTGTTCCTCCTGATTACCGATGGTGTGGCATTTGATAAATGCCGCTGCATCCTGCATCAGTTTTTCATGGCACGCGATCCCCTCCACAGATTCCGCAACATACGGGCATTTTGTGTTGCAATCTTTCGACGTTTCGGCGCATTGGCACACCTCTAACGCGGCGACCATTCGCTCAGCATTATCAAATTCCAGCCACTTAGTTACCTTGTCCATCAACATTTTTTACACCCCATTTCCAGTTTTTTCATTTCAGCGATAGCCAACGCCGCCTTGTGCATAGCTTTGTGTTCGCCTGCTTTCGCCACCACCTGCACGGTGGAAACCGTGCAGATGATAGCTAGAGCCACTAGCCAGAACACCATCCAGGGATGGGCTAATATCCATTCCATCAGTTATCCTCCTCCCTTTCAAGCGCTTCTTCCAGCCGCTGCTTGTGTCTCTCCCACTTCCAAACGGATATATCCGCATTTGGTTTCAGTTCCAAGGCGATAGCGCAAGAAACAACGTCGGTGTATTCTTCGTCCAACTTATCCAGGTAGCTCCTTCCACCCTCTTTGACCGGGTTATCTCCCCGCAAAACTCTGGCGAGTTTCAGGGCGCAGTGGGCCAACTCCATGCACTCTTCCGCTAAGGCTTCATAGCAGGCAGCATAGCCTACCATGGCTGGAAAATCTCCCCAGCATTTCATTTTATCCGGGATATTCATTTGTCTCCATTTCTCGCTGTGCAAGCCGCTTTTCCTTCCGTTTGCACGATTTCTTGTAGTGTTGTTTTGCTTTGCTTTTGCCTCCGTGGTTGTTGGCCCAGCACGCAAAATGAAGATCAAAATACGGCGTGGCTCTCTGAATCATTTTTGATAGCCTGTCGGCCACGATTTACACCCCCTATTTGAAATCGTAGTGGTCGAACAACCAACGCAGTGCGCGTTGAAGCTCTTCGTTAGATAGGTCCCAGCGTGTTAAATCAGTCATAGCAACGCGCTCTATCGCGTAGGTCATAGCCTCAAAGGTCAACCCATCGCCCTCCATGTAGGTCAGACTGTGTTTCACGATGTTCACGGCTGTTTCATCATCCATGTAGACGGTCGGAAATTTTATAAGGCCGTCCATTATTCCACTCCCCCTCACACAAAGATTTTCGGTGGCCTGGGCATATCCTGAGAGGTTGGCCGCCAGAGGTGCAGGCAGTATGGATGGTTGTTCACATATTCACTCTTTGGCGGGTGGTACTGCACGACTGCCTCCTCATCCTCAAAGAACATATCCTTGATAGCACACATCTCCGCCCAGGTGGGCGGTGTCGCCCGTTTGCGGTTGCAGGGGGACACGCTGACGTGCTCCCAGCCCCCGCCATTGCTGGCGATACAGAAAAACGATCTTCCGCCTACGTAAACTTTGAAAGCGCCGTTACCGGCGTCTCCGGGTCCTCCGTGGATACGGTGCCCAAAATCCCTGTCTCGGTATTTGTCCAGGGTGTGCAAGTTTTTCATTCTGCATCCCCCATCTCCTGGAACAGCCGGGATGGGGTAGCCGCCTGCTGGCCGACGTATTTTCCAGCGTATTCATTCAAAATCTCACCACACACGGTGTGGTAGTAGATTTGGCAGATTTCCATGCCAGGGTACACTCTCACAGGTTCCGTTGCCACCATTTCGAGCGTCCACCGCCCTTTGAATCCTACATCCCCAAACCCTGCCGTGACATGGACACCCAGGCCCAGACGGCCCACAGAGGAACGGCCTACCAGCATGGGGACCAGGTTATACGTTTCAGTCCATTCGTTTGTGGACGCGATATATACGCGCCCAGGTTTCAGGACGTAGCCCTCCGGCGGGATGATAATCTCCCGCGTGCGGTTGTCGGATTTGGGGTCCAGGACGGCCTCTGTGTACACCAGCATACGGGGATGCAGACGCAGGTTATAGCTGTTGGGGCCAAGCTGAGAATCATCAAACGGATCAATGATGATATCCCCCTTGGACATGCGCTGTCGGATTTCGTTGCCCGACAGAATACCGTATTGATTCAGAACGTTCATTTATTTTCCTCCTATGCGAGGCACAAAGGCCCCGCGATTGTTAGATTTTTGATTAAATATCAAAGCCGAAGCACACGCCAGCGCTGAGGCTGGCGCCGTCGTGGTAGCTGCTGCTGCCGTCGCTGTACACATAGCAAAAAAGGTGGGAGTCGGTCGCAAACGGGGACGCCAACCAGTATGGGAACGGAACACCGTTCAGTGTTTTAACCCTGTTTTCCTCTTTGAAGTAACGAGGAAGCGGTTCACACGTTTCTTCCTTTCCGTATTCGTTTTCTCCAAAAACCTCTTTCTCGCGCAACAACCGAAGCGGTTCGGCTATAATCCCCTGCAACTCGTCTGGCAACAAACGAAACAGTTTGCCAAGATATGCCTCCATCGCGCTCAACTGCTCACCGTTTTTTGCGTTCCGGTTCTCATTCATGCAATGGGTGTCTTCGAGCAGGTTTTTTGTAAAAAACGTTGCGTGTCCGTTTTTTACCTGCTCACAAACCAGCGTGACTTTTTCGCCAGTTTTTAGCACGATGTCGATTTCATCGCCGACATTCAGCGGGTTAGACGCGGACTCAATATCGTCCTTCAGTTCCTTCCATGTCGTTTCCAGCGTGCAGTTTTTCTTGATTTCGATCATCGGTTTTCCTCCTTTTTCGCGGGGTCAAGAAAATGGTCATTTAGTTCTTGGTACCTCTTATTCCACTGCTCGTAGCCGTACTTTCTGGTGATGTTTATCACCGTCCTTGGATTGTCCTTGTCATACAAGACCTCTGTTCCGTCTGAAGTTGCCGCAATGTCTCTGTTGTCGTCCTCCAAGATACCGGCACGAACAAGAACATCTTGGATAGCTTGCTCTAAGTTTGCTCTATCCACAGCACGGTGTGTAGGCATATAAAACTTACATTCTATGTTGCAAGGATACGTTATCTTTGGCGGCTCTTTTCCGCCGAGATAGACTTGCAGGTGCTTGATGGCTTCTCGTTCATAGGCCACATACTTAGCCGACGGGATGATAATGGGCCGCCCGTTGACCTTGATAATGCGCTGAGAGTTCTTCTTGGTCACGGGGGGCAGAGGAATGACAAAGAGCATAGTACCTCCTTCACAATATCCGGCCATTGGTCAGGTAGTAGTCCAGCGTTACCTTACCGGTGGGGCCGTGTCTGTTTTTGGCAATCGTAGCTTCCAGGATAACGGGGGTCACAGGGTCGTGCTTGTATTCGGGGTCGTAGTAGTCTGGACGATGCAGCAGAATGATTCCGTCCGCATCCTGCTCCAGACCACCGGAATCTCGCAGGTCGGAGATCACAGGGCGCTTATCTGTTCGTCCGGTAACTTCCCGGTTGAGCTGGGCTAGACCGAGAATCGGGATATTCAGGCGCAAGGCCAACCGCTTCAAGTCACGGGAAACTTGGGACACCCATTCATAGCGTTTGACCTGCCTGTTGTCCGGCTCGATGAGGCCCACATAGTCCACGCAAATCAGAGCTAGACCTTTCACGGCACGAGCCATGTTTGCAATGTCGGACACCGTGGCACCCGCCTTGCGGTTCAGCGTCAGCGGCAGACCGTGTATCTGCGTGACCGCTTCCGTCACCTTGTCCACGGCCTGGGCGTCCATCTTTCCGACAAGCTCCTGCGTGGAGAGGCCGGTTTCCAGGGCTAGGAGCTTCTGCGTGATCTGTTCTTTGGACATTTCCAGAGAGACGAACAACACCGGCAGGCCTTTCTTCGCTACCTTACGGACGATGTTCAAGCCCAGCGTGGTCTTACCCATACCCGGACGGCCTGCCAGCAGGTAGAAACCGCTGTTGAGCAAGCCACCGCCCAGCACTCTGTCAATGTATTTATATTCAGTTTTTATGAATAAACATACACCGGTCTGAATCTCGTCCTGAAGGACCAGGAAGTCAGTCAGAGCATCGGAGAAACTGATGGTTTCTTGGTTCCTCTCGTTGCTTTCAATGCCCTGCAAGGCTTTCTGAGCGGAAGCTATCACCTCTCTGGGCGGGGAGTAGCTTTCTACATACGTCTCGATCTTCCGGGCGATCTCGATGAGCTGACGGCGCATGGAAGCGTCTCGTGCCAACTTGACGTATTCACTTACGTTGGCGGCTGTCGGTGTGATTTCTAGGAGCTGAAGCATGTAGTCATTCAGATTCACGTCCTCAGACCCGCCTAGAATCGCTTCTGCGGCCCTTTTGATGCTTACCGGGTCAACTACCTTGCCTGCGTTGAAAAGGCCCTCAGCGGCCTTATAAATGGCCTGGTTTACGGTGTTACTGAAATCCTCTGCTGTGATGGCCTCCCGAACGCCCGGAAAAACCGAAGCGTCCAGGAGGATGGAACCCAACACAGAGTTTTCAGCCTCCAGGGAATAGGCTGAGTTCATCACTTGTAAATCCCTCTCCCTTCCTCATCGAACCCGACACAGACCGGGGCGCGGTAAGTCTCTTCTTTTTTTGCTTGGGAAGGGTTGTTGCTTGCATCCCTTCGTTCCCACGTTCTTACTGCAGCTTTCCAGTCCTTCATGGGTTGCTTGCCTACCTTCCAGCCTACTGCTTCGTAGTAGTCAACAAACTTGGCAGCGTCGATACCATTTTGCCGCTCCCGGCAATATGCTTCGACCTCTTCCAGCTTGGGAGGAGTAAATCTTTTTCGCTCTCGCTTGGGAGTGGGTTCCCCCCTCTGGGGGGTATCTTTAGATTTATCTAAAGATACAGGGGGGATATATTCAGTATTTACTTTATCAGTATTTACTTGTGCGGGGTTAACCGTACACTGGAAACCCGTACACGGCCGCTCTCGGAACGTATATTCCATTCCAGAGAACTTCCCGTCCGTTTCCTGCCTCTGACTTCTGGTAAGATAGCCGTATCGTTCTAACTCTTTGAGTTGAGAAGCAATGCTGTCTACTCCATCCTTGCAAATAGCTGCAAGGCCGCGAACCGTGTAGTCCCATTCAGGGGGCAGAGACAGGACGGTAGACAACAAGCCTCTCGCCTTGTTCGACAGGTTCTTGTCGCGCAAGTGATAGTTGCCCATCACCGTGTAATTTTTGTTTCTGTCTACTCGGACGATATTACTCACGATATTCCCTCCGACGCTTCATCCAAAGGCTTGCTTCTGCGAAGAAGTCCTCTGGTTTTACATCAAAGTCGATGTACCCACGATCTTTAAGTTCAATGACAGCAGAGATAAACTCACCTGCCTTGCTGTTGGACAGATCGAATACTCTTGCATCGTTGAACGGGATTCCGCTCTGAGAAAGTTCGTAGAACAGGCTCAGAAGTCCTTTAGCTTCAAGGGATAACTTACTGTCAAAGAGGTGGTCGTTCGGCATAGCAATAAAGCCCTCTCTTTGTCTGATGCTCACGCTCATGCAATCACCTCCTTAGAAGGGCAACTCGCTTTTGTCCTCAGTCATGTCCTGGAAGGGGTTGACACTGGCGAAGGGGTCAGCGGCGGGAGCAGGGGAAGCGTAGGAAGGGGCGGGAGCGGAAGAACCACCACTGAAGAGCTTCTTCTTGGGAACCTTGAAGTTGCCGGTCTGAATGTCCTGGATGCTGGCAGAGTTCACAGCCTTGAGGCGGGTGCCGATGGTGCCGTCCTTCTTCTGGTACTCTTCCTCGCCGAGAATCACGCCGAAGTAGCGGCCACGCAGGCCCTGCACGTTGTCCTCGGTGAATACATATCCACGGTTAGACTCTTCCACAGCCTTCTTGAAGTGCTTGAAGAAGCCGAGCGCAGCCTCCTTGTAGCTGGCGAAATAGGGGGTAGGCCAGAACCCGGCACGGGCGTAGGTTTTGCCATTCTCACCCTTCCACTCGCCGGACGCAAACTCCCACTCGATGAGCAGATACTCCTTGCTCTCCACGTCCTCTACGGCTGTGATTTGCGCGATGTAGCCGCCGGGTTCGGGGTTGGAGAAGCCGGTGCTTTCCTGTACGTTGTTCCAGTCAATCTTTCTCATGTTCGTCAGTCTCCTTTTCGATTTCTAAGGGGCACTCGTCCCCTACATAGTGTTCGGGATAGGCAACGATCTTCTTGTTCAGGCCACAAGAGCGATAGTTGCGCTGATAAAAGGGGCATTGGTAGCAGCTGAGGGATACATTCCCCCGGAAGTCTACCGGGAACCCCACTCTCACGGTGGCGCTGGCAAAGACATACCGCGCTACGCCGCTGTCAGGCCTGCCCATTGGGGGCCTCCTGTGCGGGTTCCGGGGTGATGCCCCAGTATTCCCGAATAGCTGTGTCCACCGCTTTCAGGTCGTTTTCGATCTCAAGAGGGAAGAGGTCTTCGGGTGACTTGCAGATGTCGCCTCCGTCGCTGTTGGTGCGGAAGTAGTGGTGTTCCTTGTCCGCGATGCAGTGCAGGCAGATGGTAACCATGCCCTCGATGCAGACTTTCTCGTCCAGGAGCTTGCCGATGGTGCGGAGCTTGGTGTTTCCATAGTCATCTGCCTGTTCGTGCATGATGATGTACACGATCTTGTTGGCAGGCAGGCTGTATTGAATGAACGACATGAGCTGCCAGAACTCATCTGCGATAGCGTTGAACAGGTCGAACGTGTTCCCACCACCTTTGGGGCCACTATGGCCTCTCATAAAGTGGTTGGTGAGCAGGTAGCCTGCATCGTCGATCACGGCGGTATCGACCGGCATGTTCGCCAACCAGTTTTTGATATCGGCGTAGCTGTCCGAGATGAGCGTCCACTTGAACTTGCCTCGGAAGGGGAGCGGCTTGCCAATGGGGTTAATCAAAACCAGCTCGTCGGGGGAGAAGTTTTTGAGAGAACGGCTTTTGCCGCTGCCGGACTTGCCGTACAAAAGAACGGGAATCCCCATGCTTAACCCTCCCCTCTCAAGCGGCAGTCAATCCACTCGTTGAAATCGTCGGAGCGGTGGTCCAGGTAAGCCAGGACTTCCGCTTCGTAGATTGACTGACAGAAGTCCACGAAGTCGATCGGTTCATCCATAATGAAGTCACGGATGATCTCGCGGGTGATCTCCACGGTTTTCTTCATTTCTTCAGCATCCTTTCCAAGAAGTTTGCGCAGACCGGGCAGACATACACGTCCGGGCCTGGCTCGATGGCGCTCACGTTCCAATGCTTCGAGCATCGGATACAGCGTCGATACACGGGGTGGTCGTGGGTCATCACAGCACCCGCAGGGGAATCCCTGCCTTAGCCATGACAGCGTTTAACTTGTGGCGGCTGGCTTCCTTGGCACGACGGGCCTTGACGTTCTCCTCCATGCGGGGAGCGATGGCTTTCAGCAGAGCGTCCAGGTCGTGCTTGGCTTTGATAGCCTGTACTGCGTTCATTTCAGCATCTCCTTTGGTTCTAACTTGGCAGCTTCCACGCGGTAGGTCCGAGTTTTGCCGCCTCTGATTTTTCGTGTGATGATCTGGCCCAGCAAGGTCTTCTGGTCAGATTTGTACTCTGTCCGCCGGTGGTCTTCCCAGCAGACGTGTCCGTCGTCGTCCAGGCGGACGTGTCGGATTCGATAGATCATAGCTTACCCTCCCGACGGCGGATGTAGTTGGACACGCGCCCGGTAGCCTTGCGCCAGTCCAGGATAGATTGCTTGCGACACTTCAGTTTGTTGGCAATCGCTGTATCACTGTCACCGAGTTCATAAAACTGGGCGGCTTTCTCTGTGTCGAAGTCCCAGGCTTTGGAGACTTTGGCGATCTGTTTCTGCGTATCCGTCAAAATGAATTTGCCGGACTTGGTTCTGCTCACGCTCTTCTTGCTGCATCCGCCGCCTGGTTTCATAGGGACGCCTCTTCGGTGGCCCTCTACGAGGATGTAGATACAGTCCCCGTAATAGTCATGGTAGCGACAGCCTTCACAGCCGGGGGTGTGCTTTCGGTCCGTGCCCACGACCATGTTCCATCGGATTGCGTTCACGTCCCAGCGCTGATTTCGCCCAGGTTTTCGGGAAGTGTGCCCGGAATCGCTCATAAGCTCACCAACTTTCTGGCAAGCACGTGGGCGGTGATGCCGGCCTTAGTTACAGCAAGATACTTATCACACCAGTTCCGGCTTTTGCCGGTGTAGACTTGGACTTCCTCTTTTGTCAAGATTCTGTTCCCGTTGCTGAAGGACAGAATGTCTTCCAGCTGGTCCCGGAAGCCGGGTAACTCTCTTGGCATTTTGGCCCTCCTTTCTTGCACGTCGGCCCTGAACCTGGTATAGTGGGTTCAGGAAGGGGGTGGATAGGGATGAAGAAGATGTTTGCCGGAAGTGCGCTTGTTTTCAGCACGATTGGTACCATTGCTTATATTGCAAGCCACATCTCGGCGGCGGTGATCGCGTTCCAGAATTTCAAGCTGTGGGTCGCCCTGGTGATGCTGTTCGTTCCGCTTCTCGGAGACGGAATGGCTATCTTTGCTTTTATCAAACTGCACACCTGGTGGCCGTTCATTCTGTACGCGGCTTGCTTGATTTGCTGGGGCATCGGAAGTGCCCTCGCAAGCAAAGCGGACGAATAACCACCGTAGGAGGCCGTCTAGGGAAACCTGGGCGGTCTTCCTTTTACATGCCTTGACACAGCAGACGGAACGTCTCACGGCCCTTGGGCGTGACCATGACCTGAGTGCCGGCCCAACTCGTTTTTTCGTTGAAACACTCCTTCATCTCGAAGAGACCGTCCCCTCTGCCAGCAGTGGGGGTCAGCTTGCCGCTCTTGCTCCGGTGCAGGTACTTCTTGTTCAGCAGGAAATCTACAAAGACTTTCTGCTTGATACCCAGCTCCTTCGCCGTCTCGCGGATGCCGGTAAGCAGGTTGCGGTCAACCAGCTCGTCGAAGTAGGCGGCCTTGGGCTGTGCGACAGCAACCTCAACTTGCAAGGCTGAGATTCGTGCATCACGGTCCGCAATGGTCTTCTGCGCCATAAGAAGGGCCTTTGCCATGAGTTCTTCGTCGCTCATGTGTTCCTGCCCTGCAACGTAGCCGCCGTGCTTACGGATGGCAGGCAGGACCTCGGAAGTCACCCAGCGCTTGAATTTCTTAGCCGTCGGCAGCTTGCTCGACAGGATCAGGCTGTACAGGCCGCTTTCATTGATGATGGTCAGGGGCTGTTTGCCGCCGGGGGTTGTCATTTCGACCACCCCTTTGTCTTCCTCTTCGACGTGCTTGCGGATAGCCTGTGCGGTGTCGGAGTAGCCCAGCACTTCGGCAACGTCCTTGCCGACAAACCAGGGTTCACCGTTCTGCTCGATGGTCCGGATGGTCCCGAAGTCGGGGTTGCCGAAGATTTTCAGTTCGTTCATGTGTTGTTCTCCTTTCGTTCCGTAGAATCCACTAAAGTGGAATCACAAGGTACAAAAATATCGTGGATGGGGATGCCGGTTTCTTGTGAGATTTTGCAGAGCTGGCCCACAGTGATAAGCGACAAGTCTTTCTCTAGCTTGGAGTAGGTTCCTCTATTAACTCCAAGGACTTTCGCCATATACGCCTGGGTCAGACCCGCATGGTTTCTGGCCTGTTTTACAGTGAATTGCAAGGTTGCTCACCTCCTTTGCTGTGTCTAGTATAACTCCACCAAAGTAGAATGTCAAGTACAAAATGAAGAAAAAGAAGATTTTTTTGTTGAAAAGTAGAATCAATAGTGGTATAGTACAGGTGAGGTGAAAAACCAATGAAAATAGCAGAGAAGATCATTCGCTTACGAAGCGAATATGATCTAACACAAGAAGAACTTGGAAAGATAGCTGGGGCATCGAACAAAGCTGTCTCCACATGGGAGAAAGGAGAGAAAACACCGAGGATAAAGTACATACAAGCAATCTGTTCTCATTTTGGAATCGACATCCACGACTTCATAGACGAAGAAACGGACGTGTACAAAAGAAATTCCCCCGTGCCCGAAAAGAGCACGAGGGAGTGGCTGGAAGATTTACTTGTAGAACGGGGGTGGATACGGCGGGGAGAGGATATCACTCCCGCCCAGGCTAAATTTTTGGTCGGCCTTGCTACCATGATGGATGCGTTTTGGGATAGCCAAAGCGAGAAGTGAACGCACCTCTCGCGGGTTGTTGGTGGCGTCTAAATGCCGTGCGACTAGATCAAGGTTCATTGGTTCCCTCCGTTTCTGCTTCCATTATACGCGGCCCTTCCTGCGGCGGCTGTGATACAGTCACCAGGGACAGGATACCACGCATGAACAACAGAAAAGGTAGAAACTGGGAGCTAATCGACAAAAGGGAAGAACCGTCCAGGAGTTGACGCAGGCCCGGACGGTTCTTTGGGGGTGTATCTGGTATGGATACCCTCACACTATAACACATGTGGAGGTAAATTTCAATGATTAAAAGGAAAGATGGACGGTGGCAGGAGCAAGTGAAGCTGCCGGGGATGGCGAAGCCGAAGTACTTCTATGGGAAAACGCAGAAGGAAGTTAGAAGGAAGATGGCTGAATGGAGCCGGTCCGAAGAGGAAGCCAAGGAGAAGGCCGTGCTGTTTGAGACGGTGGCGGACGAGTGGCTAAAATTTAAGATAGAAGTGGATAAGGTCGGCTGGAACACAGAGCACGGATATATGCCCTCTCTGCGCGAAGCGAAGGACTGGTTTTCCGGGCGGAACATTGGCGACATTTACGCTGATGAGATCATGGACTTTTTGAAGAGTGTAGCGGCAAAGGGTTTAGGGTTTAGCGCTGTGTCTAAGCGGAAGAACGTGATGAACGGGATTTTTGATTACGCTATTTTGAAACGTATGATTAAATACAACCCAGCGCGATCTGCAAGGCTGCCTGGAAACCTGCCAAAGGGGACCAGAGAACCGCCGGAAGACGAACAAATGGATAAGGTGCGGGCGGCATTTGGTGGTGAAGGATTCGGGCTGTTTCCGCTGCTCCAGGCGTTTACTGGGATGCGCCGCGCCGAACTGCTGGCCCTGCGCTGGGAAGATTTCGACTGGGAGAAAAATCTGATCAGCGTGAAACATTCCGTTGAATTTATCAATGGTATCCCGCGCGTGAAAACGCCGAAAACGGATGCAGGAGAACGGGAGATATCCCTGTTGGAACCGCTGAAGCAAAGGCTGCCGCGCAACAAAAGCGGGATGATATTTAAGGGGAAAAACGGTTACATGACAGCAAATGAGTATCACCGCGCATGGAAACGGTGGTGCATCTCTGCGGGGTTGGCAGAAGAGAAGGAACAACCGGAAGGGAAAAAGAAACTGCGTGGATTGGACAAATGGAGAGTGACTGTTACATCTCACCAACTTCGCCACTATTACGCCACGATTTTATATGAAGCTGGCGTTGGGATGAAGGATATGCAAGATCTTCTTGGGCATGCGGATATCCAAACCACGCTGAACGTGTACACGCACATCAGGAAACGGCAGAAGAAAGCGGCAACGGAGAGACTGAATCAATTTCTCTGTCAGGATGATGTAGAAAACGAGGAAAGCGTTGATAAATAAGGAAGTTTAATATGTCGTCGTGTCTTGAACAGGTGAAAACAGAAAATTAAATAACTGAAAACCCGCAATCCATTGAATACCAACGGTTTGCGGGTTTTTCTATGCCTATTTATGGGTTGTTTTTGAGCTGTTTATGTGCCCTAAAATGCTCTATTTTTACCCAGAATAACCTATTTCGGCCTGTCAAATTTCTGTCAAAAAGGTATCCCCCCTCCCGGTCCTGATAACCGGGAAGGGGGATAGTCGCGCTGAATCCGCGAAGGATTACAAGCGCATTATACGACAACTTTCGTTGTTTGTCTAGGGGCGTCAGTATAAAATTCCGTCTGTGCCCGGTTTCATGTAAACAGTGCGAGACCATTTAAGTTGCACGGTTTGTTTTGGGTCGTCCCAGTTTATCAGATCGTCCAGCAGAGTGGCGCAGTCGATAGCGTAGCCCTCATTTTTGAAAATCTTGGCCAGGTGATAAATTTTACCAGGCAAGATGTCGCCGGTTCCCCACTGGTAATCAAGCAGGATTTTCAAATCGTGCTCCAGCTTCTTCTGCTTCTGCGCATCTTTCCTCGCTATATCCCACAAGATTTCTTCTACCGGCAGACGGTTGGTAGTGCCAACTGGCCACAAGCAGTGAAGGCAGGCTGCGAAATAGCAGCGGCTTTCTAACTCTTCCGGGATAGCTTCTGGCAGGCAACTAAAGAAGTGTGCGTAAGTGCTAGGGTGCTCGACCTGGCCGAACTGATTCTTTGCCTCGTCCCTCAAGGCGTTTCGCTTGCCCAGTGGCAGACGGTCAATGTTGGCGAAGAACTCATTGGTTTTCTTCATAGTTAAAACCTCCTGTTTTTCTTAATCTTACCAGGGATTGCTTTGGTTTGCAATCCCGACGGACATCCCAAAGGATGTTTCAGCTATCACAAACGCCGTACTCGGCGATTTCATCATCTCTTGCTTCGTGTATTTGCTCTAACAGCTCATCGAAATCAATCTCCCAGCCACGGGCCAGACGCTCTAACTCGGCTAGGTCTACGCAGATAGGGGTAAAAGCTCCGAAGAAAGCGTCGTAGTGTTCAGTGTCGGGGAAATAATAGGTTTTCATGGTATTCATCCTCCTGGTCTTGTGTTTAGCCTGCCTCATCAGTGCTGGTAGGCTATTTCCGGCAGACGCCCGGAAAGGGCGTTTCGGCTATTAACAAGCGAGGACACCGTTTTTGGTTTCTGTGTATCCGTCAAACTCCAAATCCCTTGCAAAAGCGTCATAGTCAAAGTAACGAAGCGCGATTTCTGGGATGTCGTAGCACTCCTCTACAAGCTCTTCTGCTACCTCTCGGAGTGTCTGGCCGTTGTAGTAGGTGTATTCGTCAAACCGATAGAGGGCTTCCGCTGGGTCGTAGCTGAACGCCTCGATCATCGCGTCTAGTTTCTCTAAATCGTACTCGTCCATGTCTGCGAGGTCGCGAGCCATATCGTTGAGGCGGGAGATGCTTTCATACTCACCGATGGGAGAGTAAAAGCCTCTGTCCCACTCATAGTCGTGGATGGCCCACTCAGGGGAGTTATCGCCCATTTTCTGAGCGATGCGGGAGAGGTTGGCATCGAGTTCTTCTTCTTCCATCGGGAGAGTGAGCCACTCGCCACCTTCTGCGCCATTCCTGTTGTAGTTGCCCCAGGTATTCACAAAGATCTTTAACATGATTATTTCCTCCTGTGTTTTTAGATTTATGGGGTGCGGCGTTTTGCGGGACACCGCCCAGGCCCGGAAGAGAGTTAGCCGATCTCGTAGCCGTTGATGCCGTAGAAGTGTTCTACGCCGAAGCTGGTGATGAAAGCGCTGTCTCCGTCGCCGTCAGTCTCGATCTCCAGCGTGTAGATCGTGGCGAGGTGTCCGGCCAGGAAAGCGGCGGCTGCGATAAGCAAGCAAGCAAGAATCTTTTTCATGGTGTGATCTCCTTTGTTGTTTGGGTGTTTCCCTTTGATGGCTCTATCTTACTATGAGTTAACTCATAAGTCAAGCCGTAAACCTGCACAATGTTAACTCATAGTTTTTGTGCAATTTTATGAGTTAACTCACAGAGGAAGCCATGATACAATATAAGAGATAATAGATCAGGAGGACGATGCCATGGCTACGGATAACTATAAGGGCACAGAGGCCCAGAAGGGCGCAGTAAAACGGTACCAGGCCGGGAGAGATGCTATCATGCTGCGGCCTAGCAAGGATGAGGGCCGGGAGATCAGGCAAGCGGCGGCGGATGCCGGAGAGAGCCTGCAAGGGTTTATCCTGGGCGCTGTGAGGGCACGGATGGATAGTTACCTCTCCCAAGCCCAGGACGCCGCACAGACCACGCCAGAGGGCACAGAGAGCATATAAGTATATATAAGAGAGTATCAAAGGGCCTGTTTCAACCCATCAAATTCCCTGATGGTAACAGGCCCTTTCCATTAAATTCTCTAATAATACTTTTCGTATTCCCCTTGATTATTTTGATTACATGTGGTATACTTGACTTACAAAAGCAGGATTAAAACTTGTATGCATATCAATAATTAAGAAATGAGGGGAACACAATGGCAAACAAGAAAAAGATTGATTCCCCACAAAAATTGGACCTTTTCATTACACAATTTATTGAAAAGTGCCAAAAAGAAGAACTTATCCCCACTGATTTTGAACTCTGTAAGTTTCTCCAGGTAAGCCCCGCAACGTTGGAAAGGTATGGGCGGGGTGGGGAGAAGGGGGACACATATCACGGATACGATGCACCACTAAAAAGGCTTCAGCAATTCCGGGAACACCGCTTGCTCACCATGCTTGAGCACGATCCCAAAGCTGGTACAGCAGCTATTTTCCAATTAAAGCAAACTAAAAACGGTGGCTATACCGATAGCCCAATCAATACAGGAGATCAGGGCGCAACCATCACTCTGAAGATTCAGGGTGTGGGTGGCGCGGATGCGTTCAAGTAGGTAGCACAGTATACTATATAATATTATAGTAAGCTGTGCTACTCTGCTATTATGGCATAGCTAATCCATTGATATATAAGGGTTTTATCCTGATCTGACAGGGATTTGACAGGCTATTACACACCAGCACAGCAGGCACACCACCACCAGCACGGGCGCGGGCCTGGGCCTGGGGGG
>ERZ1034680.196-NODE-196-length-40934-cov-15.767705_pt1 | contig 40934 bp, 52 predicted proteins | sample MGYA00520639_ERZ1034680 | MGnify/ENA primary metagenome ERZ1034680 (study PRJEB33766, sample SAMN09781760) | gut metagenome | biome: gut microbiome | host: Homo sapiens | place: Madagascar | study: EMG produced TPA metagenomics assembly of the PRJNA485056 data...
TCATCTGCTCTGAGGAGCACGGCATGTATTGCCCAACCGAGAATGATTTTTGCAGATACGGAGAACAGAAGGAGGATTCACCATGCGAATCATAACACGGACATTACGGCTGAAACACAGGGATGAGCGGTTTATGCTGTGCGATGCCTGCAACACGTCCTTTGTGGCGAATCTCCGCGAAGCGACGCGGGTACAAGCAGACAACACGTTCGAGGACGGAATCGTTTACGATTATACGTTCCGCTGCCCTGTCTGCGGCGTGAACGTCTATCTGCCAAATGAGCGGACTGCGGTTTGAGTCCATGGCGGACATGCCGCCGAGGATGCGGGAGCTTTATGCCCGTCAGCAGCTTCCGGGAGCTGCCGCCGGGCCGAAGAAGGACACGAAGTATCACAGTACGCCAGCCGAGCGGGCCGGGGTTCGGTTCGACAGCCAGAAAGAGGCGCGGCGGTATGATGAGCTGATGACCATGCTGCGGGCCGGGATCATCACGGATCTGCGACTACAGCCGCAATTCACGCTGCAGGAGAACTACTGCACAGAGACCGGCGAGCGGATCCGCGCAATCCGGTACACGGCGGACTTTTCGTACCGCTTCGGCGGCAAGCTGGTCGTCGAGGACGTCAAGTCCGCGGCGACGCGGACAAAGGAGTATCTGCGCAATAAAAAATTCATGCGATCCAAATACGGGATCGATATACAGGAGGTTTGAGTATGGCCGACGAAAAAAACGAGCAGTGCATGCTGCCGAAGAGCGCCAGATCCTGCATGATGGCAGCAATGGGAAATGAATTTTGCGAGGGCTGCGGCTGGAACGCGGCTGAGCAGGACCGAAGAAAGACCCTGCCGCTTGAGCAGGGAGAGGATGGCAAGTATGGCAAGCACGTAGGCGTGAAGCCGGGCTGCCAGAAACCACAGCAATCAGCCGGGGATACATAATTTTTGTGGGCTTATGCCGCCGACGCTTTGCCATGAGACGCCGACGGAAGGATCACCCCGGCTTTTGCAACCCGCCCGCAGAACCCCTCAAGCCTGCGGGCGGGGATAAAACGGTGTGGAACGTGCCGGAAAACGTTACCCCACTCCCGGGCTTTACGCACCCGGGGGCATGGTTGAACCTCCTTCAAAAGCCGCCAGACGCAGACAAGGGCGGCTCGCCCGCGCAGGATCGGACAAGGGGCAGCGCGGGCGCAGGCGGTGCGAGGCCGTCCACTGCCGGGGGCCGGGATACCGGCCCCTGACCAAAGAAAGGACGAGGACCATGGAAACACTGGTACAAAAGGCATGCTGCCTATGCGGGAAAACGTTCCTGCGGCCGATCGGAAAAGTCAACGAGAATAAGAGCGGGCGCTTTTACTGCAGCCGCTCCTGCGCGTCGATCGCGCAGCACATGGAGCGGCGCGACAGAATGGCTGCGATGAACACGCAGCCGGAGCCACCGAAGCCAGAGGAGCCGCGTCGCCTGCCGCACACGATAGTGCGCATCCGCATCATATGCAAAGTGCCGGTCGACCCGGAATACCAGCCGACCGTCGGATCAGAGCATGCCGCGGAAAAGTACGGCCCGAATAAATTCAAAAACGCAGGATATGTGATCCAGTCCGGCGGAAAACGGATCAATATCCGCTGGAACGAATGCATCGAAATTTGAAAGGAGCAACAACATGGCAGCAATGATGGAATTATTTTCGGTCGAACTGGACGACTTTGTGAAAGATTACGATGATCTGCACTGGGACGTCAGCTTCCGCGGCGAGGAATACCCGCCGCGGATCATCATGGAGCAGACAACGCCGCCGCTCTACAAGATCGAGGACGACGGCTCGAAGACGCTGGAGCCGCAGCCGACCATTCAGATCATCGGCCGGCCGGATCTGCAGGTGATCACGACCGGCAAGCTCGCGATCAGTAAAAAGGCACTGAACAAGCTGGTCAATCGCGCCGCCGGCCTGCTGGAGCTGTTCCTGCACGGCTTTATGCAGGAACGCAAGGAAATGGAGGCGGCGAATGCCAATTGAAATTACTGATCGCCGCAGACTGGATGCGATATGCGGCAAGCTGCCGGTCGGCCCGGGGCCGGATCCTGCGGGTAAAAAAGGCCCGTGGGGGATCTGCCCGGAATGCGGGGCTATCGGCTATTGTTACTGGGATAAAAAGACAGATACGTGCACGTGCATGGCGTGCGAACACAAGGACAACGGTACTGATCGCTGAACGCATGGCCGGAGATTCCGGCCACGCTTTGAGCGGGCAGAAATGAGACAAGGAGCTGAGACTATGGCAAAGAGATGCAAACGCCGGATGTTTGCCGGGCATGTATGCAAGCAGATCGTGTATACCGTCGCGGACGGCACGGAGATCAAGGCCAGCAAGCCGCGCAGGCCGCGCTTTCAGACGCCGGCAGAGCGAGAGGAATTTAACGGCAAAGTCTCAGCCAGCCGCCTGGAAACGCTGGTCAATGCCAACTTCGGCCCCACGTCCTATTACTCCACACTGACCCTCGACGCAGATCATGAGGTGCATACCGCAGCCGAGATGCGCAAGCTCCGGGACAGGTATTACCGCCGCCTTACATATAATTACCCCAACGCAAAGATCGTCGTGGTTTACGGCCAGGGCAAGTCTACCAACAGATTCCATCTGCATATGATCACGGACGGCATTCCGCCGGAGGCGATCGGCAGACTGTGGGGCTACGGCAGCGTGATCGACTGCAAGCCGCTGCGGAAGCACAACTACTATCTGGATAAGAACGGGAACAAGGTGGACCACGGGCAGGATTACACGGCGCTGGCAAACTATCTGCACGGCCACTGGCGCAAGGAGTTCGGCGGCCACCGGTGGAAAGCGAGCCGTAACTGCGTCAGGCCGGAGCCGGAGCCCGCGACCGAAGCTGTGCGCGAGTACAGCCCAAAGCACCCGCCGGTCGCCCCGCGCGGCTATATCCTCGTCGAGGCCCGTACCACGCAGTACGGATTGCAGATATATAAATATGTAAGAGATCCAAAAGAGGAACGCAAGCGGACCGGGAGCCGCCTTCTTTAAGCCTTGTAAATGTGTAGCGTTTAAAAGCGAAAAGGAGGCAACGGCGAAGAATGACGGATTACTGGCACAGAAACTATGTTTGCCCATTCTGGGAGGGAACAGAACAGAAGAAGATCCGCTGTGAGGGCGGATGCAGGATCCTCTTCCCGGATGGCGCAGAAACGGCTGATTACATTGGCCGGTACTGCGCGAGCTTCGACTATGTGCGATGCTCAGTAGCGGACGCGAAACTGCGATATTACGAAAAAACGGAATGATGGCCGAAAGCGCATGCGGATATCCGTATGCGCTCATTCCGCGTCTGAATACGGTGGGGGTGAAATCAGTAGCGGGATAGGCTATGCTGAAAAGCAGAAAGGGGGCGCGAGCGATGGCGAGGAAGCCGAAGTATGAATCTGTGGAGCAGCTGGAGGAGAAGATAGAGGCGTATTTTGAGAGCTGCAAGGGCGAAATACTGCGGGAAGAAGACGGAAGTATCGTCTTCAATCCAAAAGACGGGACGCCGATCTGGATCAATCGGAAGCCGCCGACGATCCCGGGACTTGCGCTGGCACTGGGGTTTTCCAGCAAGCAGAGCCTGTATGACTACAAGGCAAAGAAAGAATTTCTGGACTCGATTTCGCGCGCGCAGATGCGCGTGGAACAATATACGGCGGAAAAATTATTCGACCGGGATTCCCAGCGAGGCGCGCAGTTCGCGCTGGAATACGGATTCCGCTATCGCAGGGACGCCGGAGACGAGAAACAGAATCAGACACCGCGCGTGCTGCTGGAATGTGACGCGGAGGACGCAAGCGAATGAGAACGCTGGATCTCGGGCGGGCGCAGCCGAAGCAGACGCTCTTTCTCAGGGACAAACACCGGCACATCGCCTATGGCGGCGCGCGCGGCGGCGGGAAGAGCTGGGCCGTGCGGACGAAGGCAAAGCTGCTGGCATTCCGGTATCCGGGCATTAAGATCCTGATTGTAAGAAAAACCTACAAAGAGCTGCAAAACAACCACATCGAGCAGCTGACGGCGGAGCTGGCCGGGTTCGCGAAATACAACCGGTCGGACAAAATGTTCCGGTTTCCGAACGGCTCAACGATCTCCTTCGGATACTGCGCAAACGAGGGAGACCTGGGGCAGTATCAGGGCGCGGAATACGACGTGGTGTTTATCGACGAGGCCGGGCAATTGCAGGAGAGCTGGATCCGAAAGATCAACCTCTGCGTGCGCGGTACGAACGGATTCCCAAAGCGGACGTATTACACGCTGAACCCCGGAGGGCCGGGGCATGCATACTTCAAGCGCGTCTTTGTTGACCGGAATTTCAACCCGGATGAAGATGCGGACGATTATTTTTTTATCCAGGCAAAAGTCGAGGACAACAAAGTCCTCATGGACAGGCAGCCGGACTACCTGCGCGAGCTGGAAAACTTGCCGCCGACATTGCGGGCGGCGTGGAAGGATGGGCGCTGGGATGTCTACGAGGGGCAGTTCTTTGAGGACTTCCGGGACGACCCGGAGCACTACAAGGACCGGAGCTGGACGCATGTCATCGAGCCGTTCGAGATCCCGGACGGATGGACGATCTGCCGGAGCTACGACTTCGGTTACGGGAAGCCCTTCTCCTGCGCGTGGTGGGCGGTCGATTATGACGGGACGATCTACCGAATCATGGAGCTGTACGGATGCACGCGGACGCCGAACGAGGGCGTGAAGTGGACGCCGGACAAACAGTTTGAGGAGATCCACAAAACGGAGACGCAGCACCCGTGGCTCAAGGGTAAAAACATCATCGGCGTGGCAGACCCGGCGATCTGGGACGCGTCGCGCGGAGAATCGGTCGCGGACACGGCTGCACGGTACGGCGTATTTTTTACGCCGGGAGACAACGAACGCATTGCAGGCTGGATGCAGTGCCACTACCGGCTGCAATTCGATGAGGACGGGTATCCGCGGATGTACGTCTTCAACACCTGCCGGGCGTTCATACGGACGATCCCGACGCTGATCTACGACGAGCACCGGGCAGAAGATCTGGACACGAAAATGGAAGATCACGTCGCGGACGAATGGAGATATTTCTGCATGTCACGGCCGATCAAGCCGATCCGCGCCGTGAAGGAACAGCGGATCCTGTTTGACCCGCTGGACACGATGAAGAGGAGGTAAGGCCATGCTGGCACCACAACTGACGGAAACTGAGAAACAGACCATGATGACAGAGATCTTCCTCGGCTACGACCACAATCTTGAGCTGGCGGACGGGGAATTTTACGACATGGAGAACCTGTCGGCGGATCATTACCCGCTGCTCTCACCGAGGCCGCGGCGCGGGACGGCGCAGGCGCTTTCTGGTGTGCAGGGGATTTTGGCGAAGGACGCGCTGTGCTGGGTGCGAAACAATACGCTGTACATAAACGGCGCTTCCATGGAGGCGTATATGCCGTCTGTATCCATTTCGGCGGGAGAAAAGCAGCTCATCTCCATGGGCGCGTACCTGTGCATTTTCCCGGATGGGATCTACTTCAACACCGAGAAGTATTCCGACAACGGCTACATGGGGCAGGAGAACGTGATCGACGCTGCGAATACGAACGTGGAAATTTCCCTCTGCCTCGTCGACGGGACGGCGCTGACGGTCAGCTACACGCAGGCCAGCCAGCCGGAGAGTCCGTCGAACGGGCAGTACTGGCTGGATACGTCCGGCAAGCTCCACACGCTCAAGCAGTGGGCGGAGCCGACGAGCCAGTGGGTATCCGTGCCGACGGTGTATCTGAAGCTGTCGGCCAATGGCATCGGCAAGGGCTTCAAGCAGTACGACGGCATCCGGCTCTCCGGACTGACGGGCAGCGAGCAGATCGAAAAGCTGAACGGCAGCCAGATCCTCTATGACGTGGATGACAGCTATATCGTCATCGTCGGTCTTGTCGACGAGACGGCGAAGGTGACAAGCGGGACCGTGAAGACGGAACGCAGAGTCCCCAGCATGGACTTCATCACCGAGAGCGGGAACCGGCTGTGGGGCTGCAAGTACGGCGTAGCGGACGGTGAGACCGTGAACGAGATCTACTGCTGCAAGCTGGGAGACTTCAAAAACTGGGAGTGCTATCAGGGCGTGGCGACGGATTCGTGGCGGGCGAGCTGCGGCACGGACGGGAAATGGACCGGCGCCGCGACGCTGGCCGACAGCCCGGTCTTTTTCAAGGAGGACTGCTTCCACCGGGTGTATCCGTCGGCGACGGGCGCACATCAGGTGGTCATGCAGCGGTGCGCGGGCGTGCAGAACGGGTCCGCGAAGAGCCTTGTTGTGGTGGACGACCGGCTGTATTACAAGTCGCGCATGGGCGTTTGCGTGTACGACGGGAGCCTGCCGCAGGACATCGGCAGCTGCTTCGGAACGAAGCTCTACTACAACGCCGTGGCCGGCGGCGTCAGAGGGAAGTACTTCATCAGCATGGAGGATGAATGCCATAGCTGGACGCTGTTCGTCTACGACACCCGCAAGGGCCTGTGGCACAAGGAGGACGGTACCCACGCGGAAGCCTTCGCCCGGGTGGACGATGAGCTGTATTTCCTGGAGGACGGGACGTTCAAGACGATCTACGGCACTGTCGGCACGCTGGAAAATCCGGTGAGCTGGATGGCCGAGACGGGGATCATGACGTATGGCCTTGTGGGGAAGAAATACGTCTCGCGCATCAACCTGCGCATGCAGCTGCCGAAGGGCTCGGGCATGGATTTCTGGGTGCAGTACGATTCCGACGGCCTGTGGCGGCACTGCGGGCATATCGAGGGAAGAGGCCTCAGAACGTTCCTGCTGCCCATCCGCCCGGCACGGTGCGACCACCTCAAGTTCCGGCTGACGGGTAAGGGCGAAATGAAGCTGTTCAGTCTGGCGAGAGTTTTGGAGGCGGGGAGTGATGCATAAATGGGATCTTTAACACTTGCATACCCGTCGATCGCGGGGAAGACGACGCAGGAGCAGCTGGAGAGCATGCGCAGGTATCTGTGCAGCGTGACGGAGCAGCTGAATCTTGCCGACTGGTCGGCGCAGGCGACGCTGCGGGAGATCTCGCAGGCCATTGACGCGGACAGCCTGTCGGAGGCGGAGAAAAAGACGACGCTCTCGGGCTATGCGGCTCTTAAGTCCCTCATCATCAAGACGGCGGACTTCGCCGCGGCGAACTCGGAGACGTGGTCAACCAAGCTGTCCGGCAGCTATGTGGCGATCTCGGACTTCGGCAAGTATCTCGAGAAGACGCAGCTGACGATCGAGGGCAATTCTGTCGGCATTAGGCAGCTGTATGACTACACCGCGGGCGTCAATAATCAGTTCTCGGTGAACAGCCAGCAGTATATCAAGACGGGCCTGCTCTATTACAACGATATTACGCCGGTCTACGGCGTGGGCGTGGGCAATATCGAGACGACGGTGACGGACGGCGGCGAGACCATCGTCGACCAGACGAAGAACGAGCTTCTGACCGTGACGCCGGATAAGATCAGCTTCTGGCAGGACGGAAAAGAGGTCGCGTACTTAAGTGAAAAGAAGCTCCACTTTCCGTCCGGGACGCTGGAAGCGTACAACGCGAAGCTGACCGGCACGATCACGGCGGCCGCCGATTCGTCGTTCGGCCCGTGGACGATCTCGGAGAGCAGTATTTATTATCTGGAAAATGAATACGGCAGCAGCGCGGGCATGTACTTCGGAACGGGCGGGCTTTCCGTCAAGGATAAGTTCAGGGTCGACTCAAACGGCAAGCTTGCCTGTACGGGCGCGATCATTTCCGGCGCGATCACCGCGACGCGGCTGGATGTGACGAATGCCACCGTAACGGGCCTGCAGGCGGACGATATTACGGCCGGCAATTTCTCGGCGTCGCGCATCAACGGCGGCGTGCTGGATTTTAACAACTTTGCCGTTGACCATCTTTCGGCAAACGACATTACGACGGGGACGCTGTCGGCGGATTATATCCGGCTGGGCGGCGATATGGCGGTCTACAGCTCCGTCTACGGCAGTACGATCGGCGGATATCTGGGCTACACGACGGGCGACTATGGCGGCGAGGGCATCCATATGCTGAGCGGCTACGGCGAGGTCGTGGCGACGACGAGCGGCGCAAAGCTCTGCTATAGCAGCAATACGATCTCCGTCACCGGCAGCGGCGCGCATACAAACTGCACGACGACCATCGGCGGCAATCTGTCGATCTCGGGCAGCGCCGCGCCGGAAACGGACGGCGGCGGCTCGCTTGGCTATTCCAACAACCGCTGGTCGGTTGTGTATGCGCAGACGGGGACGATCAGCACGTCTGACCGGGAGAAGAAAAAAGATATCTCGTATGAGCTGGCGCAGTATGACGCGCTGTTTGACCGGCTGCGCCCGGCCTGCTACCGGCTGAAGGACGGTACGTCCGGCCGGATCCATACGGGACTCATCGCGCAGGATGTGGAGCGGGCGCTGACGGCGTGCGGCCTGAACGGGTCCGCGTTCGCGGCCTTTGTCCGTTCGCCGCGGGAAGACGGCGGGGCGGATTACGGCCTTCGCTATGAGGAGCTGACCGCCCTGTGCATCCGGCAGATCCAGAAGCTTGCCGAACGGGTGAAACGATTGGAGGAAAGAGCATGAACATCACAAAAGCGATCATGCAGCTGCGGGGGCAGCTGGTAAAGGACATCAACCGGGCGCAATTGCCGCCGGTCGTGGTTGGGCTTGTGCTGGATGGGATCCGGCGCGAGGTCGAGCTGCTGACGGCAGCGGATATGCAGAAGGAGGACACAGAGCATGCAGACAGAGCAGACGAGACCGAGCACGCCGAATGACCCGGCGAGCGGGCAGACCGCGGTGAAGGCGATCGGCGAGGAGCAGGCGCGCCGGGCGATGGACACGCTGCTGCGGTACAAGCAGGGCAAGAGCGCTCTGGAGGCGCGCGTCATCGCGTCAGAGGACTGGTGGCGCATGCGCAGCTGGCAGCGGATCCAGAAGGGCAACCCGGAGGACGACAAGTGGACATCGGCGTGGCTCTTCAACGTCATCATGGGCAAGCACGCGGACGCGATCGCGGCCTACCCGGCCCCGGCCATCCGACCGAGAGAGCCGGACGACCGGATGGAGGCGGCAAAGCTGTCATCGGTCCTGCCGGTCATTCTGGAGCAGAACGACTTCGAAGAGGTCTACTCCGACAGCCAGTGGACAAAGCTCAAGCAGGGGACGCTCATCTGGCACGTAAAATGGGACAGTTCGAAGCTCAACGGGCTGGGGGATATCTCGGTGCAGCCGGTGGACATTCTGTCGTTCTTCTGGGAGCCGGGCGTGCGGGATATCCAGAAGAGCAAAAACATTTTCCTGACCGAGATGGTGGACAATGACCTGCTGATCGAAAAGTGGCCGGAGCTGCGGGGAAAACTCAATTCCTCCGGAGACGTGCAGCAGAAGTACAACACGGACGACGTCATTTCCTACGACGGGAAGTCCATGGTGGTGGACTGGTACTACCGAAAATTCCAGAACGGACGAATGGTGCTGCACTTTGCAAAGTTCGTAGGCGACACGGTCTTGCAGGCGACGGAGAACGACACGGAGCAGAAATACGATACGATGACCATGCCGGACGGCAGCATCGTGCAGCAGCCGGTCGGGAAGCCCATGGCGGAGACGGGCCTGTATGACGACGGAGAGTATCCGTTCGTCATTGATGCGCTTTTCCCGGTCGAGGGCAGCATCGCAGGATATGGATACATCGACATCGGAAAGTCGACGCAGGAGCAGATCGACCGGATGAATCAGGCGATCGTGAAGAACGCGATCATGGCGACGACGCCCAGGTGGTTCAAACGCTCGGACGGATCCGTCAACGAGAAGGAGTTTGCAGACTGGACGAAGCCGTTCGTCCATGTGGACGGGAATCTGGGGCAGGACAGCTTGCAGCCGATCCAGGTCAACATGCTCAGCAGCAATTACCTTACGATCCTGCAAAGCAAGATCGAAGAACTCAAGTGGACGACGGGCAACACGGACGTCAACAACGGCGCGACAAACTCCGGCGTGACGGCAGCGTCCGCCATTGCGGCCTTGCAGGAAGCATCCGGCAGAAGCAGCAAGGATTCCACAAAGTCTGCATACCGGGCATACGCGCGACTCATCCGCATGGTCATTGAGCGGATCCGGCAGTTCTACGATCTTCCGCGGCAGTTCCGCATCATCGGACAGCGCGGCGCGGAGCAGTTTGTACAGTACAGCAATCAGGGCTTGCAGCCGCAGACGCTATACGGTGCGGACGGGCAGCCGGACGGTCTGCGGAAGCCGGTCTTTGATATCGAGGTCTCGGCACAGAAGGCAAGTGAATACACGTCGATGGCGCAGAACGAGCTGGCGCTCCAGTTCTTCCAACTGGGATTCTTCAACCCGCAAATGGTAGATCAGGCGCTGGCAACGCTGGACATGATGGACTTCGACGGGAAGGATTCAATTATCCAGAAGATACAGGAAAACGCAGATTTGCAGGAACGGCTCATCCAGTGGCAGCAGCTGGCGCTCGCACTGGCCGACCGATACGACCCGCAGATGGGTGAGGGGCTGGCACAGCAGATCCTACAGGAGGGCGGGCAGGCAGCCCCGACGCCAGGCACCGCAGCAGGCGAAAAGCCGGAAATCAACACGGGAGAAGCGCAGGAACCGAAGATCGTGGAGAATGCACGGCAAAAGTCGCAGGAAAGCACGCAGCCGACATAAGAGCAAAAAGCAGCCGGACGGGCTGCTTTTTGCTTATCCGCATGGGGGTGAAAGATAAAAAAACATGTGGTACGATGCATTTAGAATCAAATGCCAGAAAGGAATTATGCAATGGCAGAAGAGATCACGGGCGTAAGCGTCCAGACGGGCGCAGCTGGCGACGCCGGTCAGCAGAGCGGGCAGGCAGCAAACGCGCAGGCGCAGGCGCAGCAGCAGCCGGTCACGGCCCCGGACGCTCAGGGGCAGGGCACACAGCAGGAAGAAACGTTCGACAGCCTGATCCAGGGGAGATACAAAAAGGACTTCGACGCCGCCATGCAGAAGGCAGTCCGGCAGCGCGTGAAGGGCATGAACCAGTACAAGAGCCAGGCGGACGCCATGGCGCCGATCATCGATCAGCTGGGCGCACTTTACGGCATTGATACGTCCGACCCGAGAAAGACGGACTTCGCAGCGCTTGCGCAGCGGTTTGCCTCTGACGAGAGGCTGTACAGCGCGGAAGCGATGGAGCGGGGCGTCTCGGCGGATACGCTCAAGCAGGAGTACGCCAGCCGGGCGGAGAATACATCCATGCGGCGGCAGCTGCAAGAGTATCAGATGCGGGAAGCCTTTGAGGGGATGCGGGCAGACTTTGCGCGGGACGTCGCAGCGGTCTACGGCGCGGACTTCGAGAGCGAGATGCAGAATCCGGATTTTGCAAGGCTCATGGGAGCGGGCGTGCCGGTGAAGACGGCCTATGAGGTCATCCACCAACAGGAGATCACGCAGGCGCGGGCGCAGGCTGCGGCCAACCAGGCAAGGGAGAACGTTATGAAGACCATTCAGGCGCAGGGGGCAAGACCACAGGAGATCGGCTCCGGCGCAGGAGGCGGCACGACCGTCCCGATGAAAACAAAATGGACACGCGCGGAGGTGGAGGATATGCGCCGCCGCGCAGCAATGGGGGAGAGAGTAATCCCCTAGAGAGGAGAATTTAGAACATGCTGAAAATTGGATTTCAGTTTTTCGCTGACGCCGGTACGCTTGTCAATGCGACCGGCAACTACGTAAACGCAGGAACCGGCGCAGTCACGCAGTTCGATAGCGCCAATACGCTGACGCCGACCATGAAGACGTTCTACGACACGCAGCTGCTCGAGAATGCCAGACCGAATCTTGTACATGCACAGCTCGCGGGCCGGCAGGCGCTGCCGCGCAACCACGGCAAGACCGTGGAGTGGCGCAAGTGGAACACGCTGAAGGACGCGGAAGAGCTGACCGAGGGCGTCATCCCGACCGGTCAGAAGATGGGCCAGACCAGCACGACCGGCGCGATCAAGCAGATCGGCCTGTACGTGACGGTCTCCGACCAGCTGGAGCTGCACGCGCTGGATAATGTCATCCTCGGCGCGACCGAAGAACTCGGCGCTTCCGCCGGTACGTCCATCGACAAGCGCGTGCGTGACACGATCGTGGCAGGCTCGAACGTGCAGTACTGCGACAAGGTCGCGGCGGGCGGCGCGCATACGGCGGTAACCAGTCGAGCGGGCCTTGACCTGACGGCCAAGCTGACGCCGGATGAGGTCAACAAGGCCGTGACGGCGCTCAAGAAAATGAAGGCCCCGAAAATCAACGACAAGTACGTCGCGATCATCCACCCGTCGGTCGCATACGACCTGCGGTCTTCGGATGCATGGGTCGAGGCGCATAAGTATGCAGACGTCACGCCACTGTTCACCGGCGAGATCGGCGAGCTGCACGGCGTGCGCTTCATCGAGACGACAGAAGCGAAGATCTTCAACAACTCGACCTGCCCGGTCAAGAGCGCAGCCGGTGACAGCGGGTCGCCTCCCGCGACCTACTACAGCGTGTACGCGACGCTGTTCCTCGGCAGGGACGCGTACAAGATGATCGACCCGGAGGGCGGTAACCTCCAGATGATCGTCAAGGGCAAGGATGAGATCGGCGGCCCGCTGAACCAGTTCTCGACTGTCGGCTACAAGGCCGAGATGGCGGCGAAGTTGCTGTACGAGGATCGTATGGTCCGCGTGGAGAGCTGTAGCGCATACTCCGGCACGGACGCGGCCAACTGAGAAAGGAGCACATACCATGGCAACTGAGAAGACCGCAGCGGCGGCTGCACAGGCGAACCCGGAAGACGTGTGGAACGTCATGAAGACGATCTATCTGTCCCGCGGGCAGGAGAACGAAGAACAGAGCCGCTTCGTGGCAGTGAACGGCCGGACGTTCATGGTGCCGAAAGGAAAGGACGTGCAGGTCCCGCTGCCGGTATATGAGGTCCTCATGAACGCGCGGATGGCGGAGGAGGAAGCCTTCCGCCGCGCGAAGGAAGACAACTGACAAGTGAATGCCCATGACGGCAGGAAGCAGAGGAAGGGGCAGAAATGCCCCTTCTTTTGGTAAGGAGGGAAAATGAAAATTCGGGAAGCGATCGAGACGGTCGACCGGCTGATGCCGAACCAGTATGAGAACCCGGACAAGATCCGGTGGCTGTCTGAGCTGGACGGGATTGTGTACCGGGATATCATCTGCACGCACGAGCACGAGACGGAGCCGGAGGCGTTCACGGGCTACGATGAGAGCGTGGACTACGAGACGGAGCTTCTGATCCCGTGGCCGTATGACGAGATCTACCGCTGGTATCTGAGCATGAAGATCTGCGACGCCAACGGGGAGACGACGAAGTATTCGAACGAGGCGGCGAAGTACAACAGCTACTGGCAGGGGTATTTCAACGCCTACAATCAGGCGCACATGCCGAAGCAGTACGCAACACATTTCAGACTTTAAGGCGGTGAGAGGATGGGAGTATACAGAGTAGAGACCGGCGGCAAGGCCCCGGCGGGACTTTCGGCGGGCGACGAGGTCGTGACCGGCGGCGGCACGTACCGCATTACGGGCGTGAACGCAGACGGAAGCTACCAGTCGCAGCTGGTCAACAAAAATCAGACGATCCATAACTACAGCGGCAGCTACGCGCAGAGGAACAGCCCGTACACATCGGCAGGCGTATCGGGGTATACGCAGAGCAAGCTGAACAGCCTTGAGGGTGGGTACACGCCGTCCAGCAGTGTGCAGGCGGCGCAGGCGTATCTCAACCAGGTCAAAGCCAGCAAGCCGGGCGCGTATCAGTCCCGCTGGGACGATGAACTGACAGCGCTGTATGACCAGATCCGGAACCGGAAGAAATTCAGCTACGATCTGGGGACGGATCCACTTTATCAGCAGTATCGCGAGCAGTACCAGCGGCAGGGCAGGCTTGCCATGCAGGACACGATGGGGCAGGCAGCGGCGCTGACAGGCGGATACGGCTCGACCTACGGTGAGCAGGTGGGGCAGCAGGCGTACAATGCGTATCTGCAGAACCTCAACGACATTGTGCCGCAGCTGCAGCAGCAGGCGTACCAGCGGTATCAGGATGAGGGGACGGACCTTTATAACCAGTACAGCCTTGTGAAAGGCCGGGACGACACGGACTATGGCCGCTACCGCGACACGGTGAGCGACTGGTATTCCGATCTCGCAGACGCGAGGAGCGAATACAACACGGAATATTCCAACGATCTGAGCCAGTGGGGGACGATGCTGGATTACTGGTCGCAGAAGGCCAACAACGAGAACGCCGCGTACCTGCAGGCACTGGCGGCGGAGCAGGCGGCAGCGAAGAAATCCGGCGGCGGAGGCGGCGGAAGCGGAAGCAGCAAGAGCAGCGAGACATCCTCCAAGGGGTACATCGACAACACGTACAACAAAGGCGGCTCGGGCGGCGCGCAGGCGCAGACCTACAACCAGCTCAAGCGCGGCATGACGGAGTGGATCCAGTCTGGGCAGAAGCAGAAAGCATACGATCTGTTCGTGAGCATGGCCGGGCAGCTGGATCTGTCAACCTCGATGGGCAAGAAGCAGTACAACGAGCTTGTGGCGATTTTGAACCGTGCGGGATTTGGGATCCCGCTGGAACGATAAGGAGACGGGTATGGCAAAGAAAAAACGAACCGGGCTTGACGCCCTGCGGGAATACGAAGCTGGCAGCACGAACGCTGCCAGCTCTGCAACGTCTTACGGGCAGACGCAGACACAGACAAAATCCGCGTCCTTCAAGCGCAGCGGCCTTGACGCGATCCGGGAGTACGAGCAGTACGGGAACCCGCGCGGGGTGCAGGACACGGCATTTGACCCGAATTACAGAAGCAGAAACTACCAGACGCCGGGCATGAACGCGGCGTTTGAAGCATATAAAAACGCGGTCAACGCGGCGAAGAAGATCCCGAACAGCGCGATCGGCGGGAAGGTATCGCAGCAGGAATACAGCCGTTCTCCGGCTATGCAGGCGGAATACGGAACGTATGAGAATTATCTGCGCGGCGTGACGGCGGAGCAGGGGCGGAAGCTCGGAACGCAGGCGCTTCGGCAGCAGAGCGCGCTGCTGGCTGGGCAGTTCGCCCCAGCAACGCAGAAGACACGCGAGGATGTAAGCGCATTGAACCGGCGCACGCGGGCGGCACAGAACGCGCAGTGGGATCAGCTGCGCGGCATGCGGCGGACATCGAAGGAACTGGGGCGGCAGATCGAGGCGCTGGAAGAGGAACAGGCAGACGCACACTTCACGGAAGATGGACGCTCTGCGAGCGGGAAAAGCCCAACGCAGTTACAGAACGAGATTGAGAAGCTAAAGGAAGGGAAAACGGCGGCTGACAGCCAGGCTGTTTTGCTGCGTGCGCAGGACGCCATAAGCGCACTGAGCGAGGAGGAACAGAACCTTCTGCGGCAGTACCGCGGGCAGGAGCTGAACGGGTATCAGGTGCGGGCATACGCGAAGCATGACGCGAAGAAGGCGCTGAACGAAAAGGGCTACAGCGACGACACACTCAAGCGGCTGGCAGAATGGCAGAAGGTGCTGGACGACTACGACAACGCGCAGAAGCTCGACCAGGCGGCGCAGGAGATCGGCCAGCGCTCGCCGGTGGGCGGCACGCTGTTCTCTGCGGCGCTGGCGCCCGGAAAGGCGCTGGGCAATCTGGAATCGCTGCGCGGCGTGCTGCCGAGCTGGGCGGGCGGCTATCAGAATGAGGACATGCCGACGAACATCTACAGCCCGGCCTACAACGCGTCGCGCCTGTCCTCCGGGATCCGCCAGAGCGTGATGCAGGACATGAACCCGACGGGGCAGTTCCTCTATCAGGCAGGCACGTCAGCGCTGGACAGCGCGGTCAACATGGCGATCTCGACGGGACTTGTGGGAGCTGTCGGCGGCGCGGCCGGCGCGGGCGCACAGGACGCGATCGCGGAGACGATGAACTGGGTCATGGGCTCGCAGGTCGCGGCAGATTCGGTCTATGAGGGCATTCAGAACGGCAAGTCCAATGCGGACGCGCTGGTCGACGGTATCGTCGAGGGCGCGATCGAGGGTATTACGGAAAAGTATTCCGTGGGCGATATCATCGAGAACATGTTGAGCGGCAAGGCTGTTTGGAGGAAAGCACTGCGATCGTTCGCGTCTGAGGGTGCGGAGGAGATCGCGTCCAACTGGCTCAATCGCGTGTACGACGTGGTGGCGAAACACGACCGCGGCGAAGTCATGACGGCCTACGCGAATTATATTGCAGAGGGCAAGACGCCGGCGCAGGCGCTGGCGGCGATGGTCGGGGACTTTGCGAAGGAAGACACGCTTTCGTTCCTCGCGGGCGGCCTGTCCGGCCTTGCGATGTCTGGGACGTATGCGGGCGTGAACCGCGTGATCATGGAGGCAAACGTCACGCAGACGGCCAGAGCGGTCATTGAGGCGGGCGAAGTGCAGGACGTCATCGACTATGGCATGGCGCAGGAAGAGGGCACGAAGGCGCACCAGCTGGCCGAGGAACTGCAGCAGACCGTGGACGATGGCGGCGAGGTGACGCAGAAGGCCGTGGAGAACACACTGCGTGAGGTGGCGAAGGAGCAGCAGGCGGCCGTGGACGAAGGGCAGGAGCCGCGCGTGCCGGAGACGCTGACCCGGCTTGAGCAGCTGCAGGAACAGGCCCGGCAGGAGCAGGCGCAGGCCGAGGCGGACGAGAAGACATTCGAGATCTACAAGAGCGCTGCGGAGACGGCACAGGAAAACCAGAGGCTTGCACAGCAATATCAGCAGGAGCAGGAACAGAGCCGCGCACAACAGTCTGTACAGGCCGTTCAGCAGGCCCAGCAGGCGGCGCAGCGGCAGTACGACCAGGACAGCTTATTTGCGCCAATTCCGGGGACGGAGAACATGGGAGAGCTGGATCCGGTACAGTATGCCCAGCAGCAGACGGAGGACGCGGAGCAGGCGCTCGATGAAGCCACGCTGCAGCAGGAGGAACAGTATCTGCAGACGCAGGCCCAGAGAGCGGGCTACGACGAGCAGACGGCGGCGTATTTCCTGAACGGGAACACGACGGGCATGCCGGCGGAGCAGTATGCGCAGAGCTTCGGACAGGTCTATGAGCAGGGCAGACTCGGCGCGAGCGAGCAGCGGGCCATGCGCTATGCAGAGGGAATGAATCAGGACGTGGCGGCAGCCGCCTATCGAGCGGGCCTTGCCGCCGGGCAGAAAGACGTGCAGGACGAAACGGCGCAGAAGAAGCCCAAGGTCAAGCCGACGACGCCAAAGACCAGAACGGCAGAGCAGGCACTTCAGGACGCGAAGATTCTTCGCGACAGCGGCAATAGCGCAAAGCAGGTTCTGAACGAAACTGGGTGGTTACCTCTGAGCGCAGACACATACAAGAACCCAAAGACCGGGGAACAGGTACACTACGACGGTGGAACGGTCACGTCGTACAGCCAGAAAGGAGTAGACAATGGAAGTATCGAGACTGTTAATGAAGGACAAATCGGGCAGGCTGGTCAGCGTGCCGAAGGACAAGCTGGAGGCGTTCGCCAAAGCACAGAGCAGCGGCAAAAGCTTGCCGCCGGAAGAAAGAGAGCGCAGGGTGCAAGAGATCTCGCAAAGGCTTGGGATGAAGTAACGCTTTCAGAACTTGGCTTCGGCGAAGGGAACGCGCAGACCGTGCGCGTTATGCCGAAGGGGCAGGAGGCAGGCAGCCAGGACATCAAGGACGCGGCAAAATTCTTCCGGTCGATGGGCGTACAGAATGCGCGGTTCTTCACCGGGCAGCTGGCGCAGGAGATCGACGGGCAGACGTTTTATGCGGATGCCGCCGTGACGGAGGACGGCTCCGTGCTCATCCGGGCGGACAGCGAGGAGTATTCTGCGTTCGAGCTGGCGAAGCACGAGGGATATCACCTGCTTGTCAAGCGCTGGCCGGAGATGGCGGCGAAGATCCAGAAGCGGCTGCTGGGCGAGGGCAAGATCACAAAGGAGATGATCGAGAGCTACGTGGACGCCTACGCCGGGATCTACGGCGACGACACGGACGCCTACGTCGAGGAGATCATCGCGGATACCTACGCCGGCATGAACCGCACGGACTACGGCACGAACAAGCTGCGCGCGGACGTGAAAGTCGAGGTCGGCCAGTGGCAGAAAAAAACCGGCAGCGCGAGAGCACCACCGGCGAAGATGTCGATTGCACAGGATTTCAAAAGCAGAGTGGCGGCATGGTACAAGTCCGGGATGCCGGAGGGCACGTCCTTTGTGCTGGGTGAGACCGGCGCGACGCTGCAAGGGCTGGGGGCAATCGAAAGCGATATTTATATGAACGGCGAAAAGATCAGCACCATTCTGAAGGAGCATCCTGAAATGACGATCCGCGAGATCCAACGGATCCCGGAGATTCTGGACGATCCGGTTCTGATCCTGAAAAGCAGAAACAGCGCAAACGTAAGAGAGAACAGCAGACTTGTTATCTTCGGGACGGTAAAAGCCAGTGACGGAAGACCGGTCATGTGCGTGATGGACCTTCGACCGACGGAAAACGGGCTGCTGCTGGATGATATGCAGAAGGTTGCAAGCGCGTACACGAAAGACAATCATCCAGACAGATTCGTGCAGAACAGTTTTGTCCTGCACGCAGACGAAAAAAGAACCATCCCGTTACTTAGAACAATAGGCTTCCAAATGCCTATCACTCTGCAACGCTATGGTTCTATGGGTAGTATAACCTACAAGGGGCCTAAAGTCAATCTGTACGGAGAGAAATTTTCAGATGTTGTAAGTGTTGGAACTACCGCAGAGACGGCAAAGAGGAAATTCTCTGCCAGCGCAGATCAAACGGCTGCAGAGCAGAGAAAGCAGAACGACAAGACCGCGCTCGACTATTTCGGGCGGACGTACAAGTGGAGCGAGACGGGCTATGTGCTGCTGAACGGCGCAAGGCTGGATTTCTCCGGGCGGCACGAGGGCGGGCCCGGCGGATACCGGACGGTCGATCATCGGGATATCATTGACGCGCTGGGCGAGGACTACGGCGGCGGAGATTACAGCGGCGGCATGGTGCGCTTTATGCAGGAAGGCAACATCCGCATTTCCCCTGAGAGCGGAGGCATCAATCTTGCTGTCATGCCGACAAAGGCACAGATGGACGCGCTCGGTGATTTTATCAGCAAGGAACGCGGCGAGGTCATTCTGGACATTGACGACGCGCAGGGCAACACGATCTCCAGCACGGAGTTTTCCAGAGGGACGCACGCAAACAAGGTACTGCAAGCAATCCGGGATTATTTTGAAAACGGGACGCTGCCGCAGGCGGACAACACGCCGTCGGTCAGCCAGTTCCGGTTCTCTGCCAGCGCGCGGCAGGCGTCGGAGCGGGATAAACAGAACCTTGAGACCGTCTCTGCGATGCTGGACGATGGGAGCGGGCGCGGTGTGTTTAAGGACGCCGTTTTCCTGCGGAATCCGAGGCTCATGCAGAAACTGATTGATGAGCGGGAGAAGACGCAGACGGCAGCGTTCCGGGATTGGTTCGCAGACAGCAAGGCAACGAACACGACAGGCGAGCCACTGCTGGTGTTCCACGGTGCCGGAGCGAAATTTACAAAGTTTGATGTAGGCGGGAAACCGATCTGGCTGACTGCAAACATCAAGTACGCGGAAGAATACTCCACTGCGACGCGCAGCGTTGAGCGAATTCTGCCGGAGGCATCGATCTACGCAGGGAACGTCGATCGTATTATCCCGGCATATATTCGCGTGGAGAATCCGGCGGATATTGGAAACACTGACGGCGGATACAGCGGGAATTATGTGGATCTTGCGAAGCGGCTACAGATCAGACCTAGCGAACTGCAAGCCGTATGGGAACAGGCGGGGAAGCCGGAGCTCATGTGGCAGGTGATCAATACGCCGGGGATGGTAGAGATGCTGAAACGGCATGGATACGACGGGGTTCAGGCGGTTGAGAACGGCGTGAAGGCATGGGCTGTGTTTGATTCTGCGCAGGTGAAGTCCGCGGTTGCAAACAACGGAAGTTTCAGCCTAACAAACCCGGATATCCGGTATTCTTCGCAGGACGGGCGGTATCGGGATCTGATGGGGGAGAAGGCGGCACAGTATGTGCGTGGGCTCGAGCGGCGGCTGGTGAACGAGCTGGCGGAAAATCTGAGCGTGCCGGGGCAGGAGAAGCGGGAGGCCCTGCGGCCGATGGCAGAGGAGGCGCTGCGGTCGTTCTTTACGGACGGGCAGCTTGACCGGGCGAAGCTGAACGATCTCTTTGAAACAGCCTACCAGGCGGGCATCGAGGAGGATACGCAGTACATCGAGCAATACGGCGACCTCAAGAAGTTCATCCGGGATCAGAAGCTTTCCATCTCCGAGAAGGACCGGCAGGATATTGCGGACTACAACCTGTTCCGGAAGGCGGCCATGGGGACACTGACGATCAGCAAGGACGGATTGCCGGTGGACGTGGCGTATCAGCAGCTGCAGGAGATGGCGCCGGAGCTGTTTCCGGCCGACATTACCGCGCCGAGCGACCAGCTGATGCAGATCTACGATGTGGCGCGCGGGATCCAGAAGGTACAGAAGACGCTGGATGAATACTACGGGCCGCAGGCGGCGAGCTTTAAGAAGTGGCAGCAGGCGAATTTCACGGAATCCATTGACCGGCTGACGAGCGGGCTGCGCGTGGCGCAGCGGTATCTGGACGCGCAGAACAAGGCCAAAGAAAAGCTTGCTATTCCGCAGACAGCGGAAGAAACGAAGCAGATGTGGGCGCAGCTGAAGGACGCAAGGCGAGTGGTCGAGAAAGCGCAGAGCAAGACGCTGCTGACGGAAGCCGACCAGAAGATCGTGAACCGGCTGCTGCGCGGGGAGACAAGCCCGGATTATGTGGCAGGGCTGGAAAACGGGCAGCAGATCCTGAAGGTCTACGAGGCAAAGGCAGACTATGACATGCTGGCGCTGAAGCTCAAGGCGTGGAACGCGCAGCGGAAGCAAGGGCTGCGGGACTTTGCTGAGCAGGCGCTGACGGAAGCAGAGGCCGTCAAGTGGGTCGACAAGAACATGGGGATCCAGTACCAGCGCGAGACGATGGAGCGGAACATCCGGGATATCGCGCGGAAGGGAAAGGTCTCTGACGAAAAGGCCAATGCGTTTATCAACAAGTATTTCTGGCCCGTACACGAAAACGAGAGCAAGCGGAAGAATTATCTGGTCGAGCAGCAGGACAGAATCCGGGAGCTGAAGCTCGACCGGCAGGTACGGAAGGGAAATCTGGTATCCGAGAGCTACGCGGTGCAGTGGTTGGGCGAGGCGGAATTCAACCGGGACTATCTCAAGCAGCATCCGCGTGTCGAAAGGCGTGGGGGGATGACGTTTGACGAGTGGAACGCGGCCATTCAGGAGTTTGAAAAGCAGAACCCGAATCTGGATCTCGGCAAGGTACGCACGGCCGTGAAGGTATTCCATGAGGTCTACGACAAGCTGTTCCAGGACATGAACCGGGTACGCATTGAGAACGGCTATGAGCCGGTCAACTATCTGCAGGGGTATTTCCCGCACTTTCAGGAGAACGAGGAAGGCGGCAGCATCCTGCAGAAGTTTGCGCGGGCGGCCGGGATCGAGGGCGATGTGTCGCCGCTGCCTGCGACGATCAACGGCCTGACGGCGAACTTCAAGCCGGGCATCCGGTACATGGCGAATATCCAGAACCGACTCGGCTACGCGACGGCGTATGACGCGCTGCAGGGCTTTGACCGGTATATCGAGGTCGCGACGGACGTGATCTTCCACACGGCGGACATTCAGCGGCTGCGGGCGCTGGCGACGCAGATCCGGTACCGGGCGTCGGATGAGGGACTGAAACAGCGGATCGATGCGATTATGATGAATCCGTTCCTGAATCCGGACGAAGCCAACGAGCAGGTGACGAACCTGACGAAGGAAGGACGGTATGGGCTTTCGAACTTTGTGGATGAGCTGGACGAATACACGAACCTGCTGGCGGGCAAGAAGTCGCGGCTCGACCGGGGCATGGAAAAGCTCATGGGACGGAAGTTCTACAACGTCATGAAGAAATTCGAATCCCGCGTGGGCGCGAACATGGTCGCGGCAAACGTGGGCTCGGCGCTCACGAACTTCATTCCGATCACGCAGGCATGGAGCCAGGTGTCGACGGCGGACGTGCTGCGCGGCATGTGGGATACACTGAAAGATTACAAGACCGCTGACGGGCTGGATTCTGCGTCGACGTTCATCAACAACCGCAGCGGTTACAGGCGGCTGGCCATGAGTACGATGGATAAAGTCTCCGCCGGTGCAGGCTGGCTCATGGAATCCATTGACACGTTTACGACGGGAAGTGTCGTCCGTGCGCGGTATTACCAGAATCTGCGGCGGGGCATGAGCGAGACGAGCGCGATGCAGGAGGCGGATCAGTTTGCGTCCGGCGTGATAGCAGACCGCAGCAAAGGCTCGACGCCGACGCTGTATTCCGCGCGGAACCCGCTGGTGAAGCTGTTCACACAGTTCCAGCTGGAGGTCAACAACGAACTGAGCTGGATCTTCAAGGATATGGCACAGGAGGAGCGGAAGAAGGGCGTGGCGGCGCTGGCGAAGGCGATGTTCAAATTCCTCATTGGCGCGTGGATCTACAATGAGTTCTACGAAAGCATTGTGGGCCGCCGCCCGGCGCTGGATCCGCTGGATATCATCAACGATACGGTCGGGGATTTCACCGGATACCATATCCCGAACATGGTTCTGGCCGGGATCGGAGCTGCGAAGGGTGAGAAAATCGATTTTACGACGGAGAAACAAACGACAGATAAAGCGATTGCGGGCGTATGGGGGCGCGTTCTGAGTGAGGCCCCGAGCACACAGGCGCTGACGATCCTCGGACTGGATGAGGCAATGGGGATTGAAATAGACAATGGCAGAATCGCAGTTGCCTCTGCGCTTCCGGACATCGGGAAACTCAGAAAAGCAATCTGGGCCAGTAATGAGGATATGGCACCCGCAAAGAAAGCAAAGACGATTACAGATGAGCTTATCAAACCGGGCCTGTATCTGGCGACGCCGTTCGGCGGAGGGCAGATCCGCAAGGCGTATCAGGGCGCGACGGCGGCAGCTCGAGGCGGCAGCTACACAGTGGACAACGAGGGCCGCGACATTCTGCAGTATCCTGTGTACAACGACAACGCAGCCGACCGGGCGAAGAGCTGGGCGCAGGCGCTGCTGTTCGGCAAGACGGCGACGGAAGAGGCGCAGAGCTGGGTGGAGAGCGGGTTCAAGTCGCTGTCCGCGAAGGAGACTGCCGCCTATCAGGGCATGACCGAGGGCGGAACCGACCAGAGAGAAAGCTACGCATTCGTGACCGCCATGAAGAAGGTCGACGACAAGAATGCAAAGCTCGCCATGCTGTACGCCTACGACATCCCACAGAACGCGAAGACGGCATATTATTATTCCGTCATGGCGTCTGACGAGGAGCAGGCGAAGATGGACGCACTGGCAGCGGACGGCGTCGGCTATGACGCCTACATGCAGTACAAGCAGACGTATTTCAAGCAGTTCGGAACGCAGACAGTTTCGCAGGAGCGGGTACAGACCGCGCTGGATGGGCTGAACCTGACAAAGGCGCAGAAGGCCGCGCTCTGGGCAGCCATGGGGACGAACTGGAAGGAAGAAAACAACCCGTACAAGTAACCGCAGGCCGGGGCGAAAGCCCCGGCTTTTGCTTTGCGGCGAGGGGGGTGAATCTGGCGGCTGGGGCTGATACACTGGGAGAAGAGAAACGGCGGACAGCGTGGGGTGAATCCTGTACGGGGGTCTGCTACACTGGTAAAAAAGGAGGGATGCAGGATGGCGACACCGATTCCGGGAGCGTATCCAAGCCCAAGGGTAGACAAAGGCGTGCTACGGTGGTACGAGGGCGACACATTCGAGGTCGTGCTGCAATTTGATTTGCAGGACCAGGACGGCGAAGACGTCACGATGGGGACGACGGACAGCGTGACGGTCGAGTTCTACGACGACACGCAGGCGACTATTCATACGTTCAGCTTTGACAAAGTTGAAAACGACCAGGTGAAGCTTGCATTCAACGCGACCGTCAGCGCGAAATTTACAAAGGGGAAATACACCTACGATATCCGGTACGCGCACGGCGACAAGACAACGCTCGCGCGCGGGAACCGGGCGTTTGTGGAGTAAGGAGCGGACATGAGAGTAGAGATTCCGAATCAGATCTCGGTGAAAATCGGCGGGATCATCTCCCGCGGCGTGAAGGCCGTAGAGGTATCCGACGAAGGGAAGCTAATCTTCACGCTGACGGACGGCAGCACAGTCGACCTCGGCTCTGTCATCGGCCCGGAAGGCCCGAAGGGCGAGACCGGCCCGGCAGGCCCCACAGGCCCGGCGGGCACAAAGGGCGACACCGGCGCAGCAGGCGCGAGCATCCTGTCGATCGAAAAAACGTCACAGAGCGGGACGACCTCGACCTACACGATCACAATGTCGGACGGGCAGACGTTTGAGTTCGAGGTGCAGTCCGACAAGGGCGAGAAGGGCGACAAGGGCGACACTGGCGCGACCGGCCCAAAAGGCCCGCAGGGCGAACAGGGGCCGGCAGGAATCGTCGTGCAGGAGACGGAGCCGACAGGGCCGGAGCATCCGGTGTGGGTAAACCCGAAGGGCGGCGCATCGGATCCAGGAATTACGGGCAAAGACGGCACGACCTTCACCCCGTCCGTCTCCGCTGCGGGCGATCTGAGCTGGACGAACGACGGCGGCAAGGAAAACCCGGAGACCGTCAACATCAAAGGCCCGCAAGGATCCCCCGGCATCACCCCCAACATCCAAATAGGTACCGTGACAACGCTCCAAGCAGGCAGCGACGCGACGGCCAGCGTATCCGGCACGGCGGAAAATCCGCTGCTGAATCTCGGCATCCCAAAGGGCGAGGCTGGCGGCTCTGATCTTTCGCTCGGCGTAACCGGCGCGGCTGTCGGCCAAATCGCGCGCATCACCGCCGTGGACAGCGACGGCAAGCCTACCGCGTGGAGCCCGGTGGATATGGCTGGAGGCGGGGGCGGAGAGACGTGGGAGCTTATCAACGAGGTAACACTCAGTGAGGACGTTATGGCTGTTGTGTTTGACAAGGACAAGAGTGGAGCAGCATTCGCCTTGCGAAAATTTGCAGTATTTGGATGGACTAAAGGCTCAAATGCATCCAATACAAACGGTGGTACCATTTGCATCAACGTAGCAAATACCGCAGATGATATCTACTCTATCGTCCCCCCTGTCTATGCACACGGTGCGCTTAAAGGCGATCAACTCCGCTATTGGCACGCAGCAGCAGAAAACTTTGCAGAAAAGGGGTGGCGCTGGTATATTACCGGAGCAGATAATACACGTGCAACAAACAAGGCAAATATCGGTACATCACTAACTTTACTGTCGCAAACAATCCCGAAAGTGGCCACATATCTAGCCTTGTGGAGCCGTACAAGCGGGTCTGCATTTGTGGCAGGGTCAAAAATCGAACTGTATGGGGTGCGAGCATGAAAATTTATGGAAATGGCATCTACCGTGACATGACCGATGAGGAAATCGCGGCAATGCAGGACGCAGCGGCTCGGGCGGAGGCAGAAGAAAAGCACCGTCTGCTGTCCATCACGGAGGTGCAGGAGCTGCTTGTGCGGCAGCAGATCAACACACTGGCCGTCGACGATGCGACGGCGTACCGCATGCGGGAGTTTTACCCCGAGTGGGCGGATCTCGTCGCGGCGCAGTACACCACCGACAAGGCTGGCTTTAAGTTTTTGAACGGCGGCGACCTATACAAGACGATCCCTGCCACCCACACCTTTGCGGCGCAGTGGGTGCCGGGCGTGGGCACGGAGAGCATCTACACCCGCATCGACGAGCAGCATGACGGCAGCCGGTACGACCCCATCCCGTATAACGGCAACATGGAGCTGTACGCGGGCCAGTATTACAGCCAGTCCGGCGTGACCTACCACTGCACCCGCGCCACCGGCACAGCTGTCTTTAACCCCCTTGCCGACCTCGTCGGCATCTACGTGGAGGTGGTAACCGATGACTGACACCTGCGTATGCTGCGGCGCCCCGTGCCGGAGGGCAGAATGGCGTGCGGGGCGTGCGAGATGAGAGAAAGGAGGACACAGGATGATCCTGAATATATGGGACGAAGAACAGGAGAAGTATGTGGAGGTCCCGGCGATCAAGGGAACGGACGGGAAGAACTTTAGAATCCTCGGATTTTACGGAACGCTGTCCGCACTACAGGCAGCCGTGCAGACACCGGAAGCAGGCGACGCTTACGGCGTGGGCGCGGAAGCTCCATATGATATCTACATTTTCGACGGCGTGACGAATGCGTGGATCAACAACGGAGTGCTGCAGGGCGCGAAGGGCGAAAAGGGCGACAAAGGCGAGACAGGTCCGCAAGGCCCGACAGGCCCGCAGGGCGAGACTGGTCCGCAAGGCAAGACCGGCCCACAGGGGGAAACCGGCCTGCAGGGCGAAACCGGTCCGCAAGGTCAGACTGGTCCGCAGGGTGAAACCGGCCCGCAAGGCCCCACCGGCCCGCAGGGAGACCCGGGGCCGAACACGGTGACAGCTGAGACGACCACGGCGCTGAGCGGCCTGTTAAAGGGCAACGGGACGAATGTCACCGTGGCGCAGGCCGGGACGGACTATGAAGCGCCGCCGGCGCAGGTGACATCCGGGACGCAGATCGCGCTGACAGACAACACCGAATACCGCCTGACCGGCGTGCAGACGCTGACCATCACGTTTCCGACCGGAAAATTTGAATGCTGGCTGCGCATCGAGACCGCCGGGAGCGGGACGATCGCGGTCACGCTGCCGGAGACGGCAAAGTACATTGGAGATGCGCCGGTATTCGGCACGGGCGAGACGTGGGAGCTGTCTGTCAAGGACGGCGTCGTCGTCGCCGGGAAGGAGTCAGCATGACGGGAATGCGGGCGCGCAGACGTGCGCTGATGCTGTCCGCGCAGGCACTCGTGCTTGATCCGGTCTTCGCGAACAACGACTGGACGGCGATCATCGCCGCCTGCCGGAGAAAGCGCGTGCCGGATACCTGGACGGTCGGCGACCGGAAGAGCATGGATATTGGCGGAGCGGCCTATACGATCGACATTATCGGCAAAAATCACGACGCTTACGCCGACGGCTCCGGCCTTGCGCCCCTTACGCTGCAAATGCACGAATGCGATGGCATGTTTTATAAAATGGACACGTCAGGGCTGAATACTGCCGGATGGAAGGCGTCCTATATCCGGAGCACGGTCATGCCGGCACTGCTGGAGAAGCTGCCGGACGAGGTCAAAGCGGCGGTGCGCGAGGTGTCCAAGCAGACCGGTGCGGGCGACGCGGTCTCGGCGATCGATACGACGGCAGACAAGCTGTTCCTTCCGTCGCTCATTGAGATCACCGGCGCGGTGGGCGAAAGCACGCCGGGCGAGGGCACGCAGTATCCGTATTATGAAACATTGGCAAATCGGAAGAAGAAAATCCCATACGGAACGGAAGCCATGTGGTGGACGCGCTCTCCGACTTTGACGAGCGCTGGGTATTATATGTGCATAAACGAGGGCGGAAGCGCGCAAACGAGAAGCCCGACCAGCTCGACGCATGTGTCGGCGGCGTGGTGCTTCTGAGAACGGAAGAAAAGAGAAAGGGGAGAAGACGAGATGCTGTATCTGAAGACAGGCGGCAGGGAATATCCGGCGGCGATCGTCGGGAAGCAGATCGACCGTGACTGGGACGGCCGGGCGTCAAAGACCATCACGCTGCAAATGACGTATGCGGAAGCCGCGCAGCTGTTTACGGACGGGCTGGTCTGGTCGGTCGTGGAAAAGCAGGCGGATGAAGACGGCGCGGAGCAGACCGTGCGGGAGACCGACCAGTCTTCCTACTGCGTGGCCGGGCCGATCACGGACTATCGCGATGGGAGCATTGCCGTGAAGATGGGGACACGGACGGAAGAAGAGCAGGCGGAGCAGGGGAAACTCGCCGCAGAGCGGACCGCCGCAGCACTCATGGGCGTAAAAACCTATGCGGCAGTAGACACAGCAAGAGCGCAGACGCTACGAACGGCGATTGAGACAGCATCTGCCAAGCTGGACGACAAGGACGCGTCGACCGCGCCGGAGTTATTCCCGCAGCTGAAAGGAGACGGCAGTCTGGTAAAGGCGGGCACGCGCATCAACTGGAACGGAATCGTCAAGCGCGCCGCCGCGGATCTCTGGGATACGGCGGAGAACACGCCGGAGATGGCGCCGACGCTCTGGGAGGATATCAGCTACCGGCAGGGCTACAGGATCATCCCGGAGACGATCACGGCAGGGCTTGCGTTCGCGAAGGGCGAAAAAGGCTGGTGGGGAGACAAGCTGTATGAATCCATGCTGGAGGCGAATGTGTGGACGCCGGCAGTGAACCCGCCCGGGTGGACGAAAACAGAAGCATAAAGGAGACGAATATGGATTTGCAGGATCTGAATGTAGCCGTCGCGGAGATCAAAGGCGACGTCAAACGAAACACCGGGCGGATCAAGGCGCTGGAGGAAAAAACAGACGCGGTGACCAAGCTCGCTGAAGCGGTGGCTGTAATGGCCGAGCACATGAAAACGCTCGACGATAAGATCGACGGAATGCAACAGAGCGTGGACACGCTGACCGCACGGCCGGGGAAACGATGGGACACGCTGGTCAAAATCGTCGTGACCGCACTGGTCACGGGCATCATCGGCTGGGTGCTGGGTAAAATTTTGTAACACACGCCGCAAGGCGCGAATTTGAAAGGAGAACACATATGAACGCAAAATGGTGGAAAGCCGCGGGGATCCGCGCAATCAAGACTGTTGCACAGACGGCAGTCGCAACCATCGGCACGAGCATGATCCTATCTGACGTCAATTGGATTGCTGTCGCCTCGGCCTCGGCGCTGGCGGGCATTTTGTCCCTGCTGACGAGCGTGGCGGGCCTGCCGGAGGTCAAGGAGGAATGACCATCGACAGCAGCATCCGGGCGAAGTGGCACGGCGGAAAGCGCAAGCTCTCCGCCATCACAGCCATTGTCATGCACTACACGGCCAACACCGGCCAGATGGCGACGGCCAAGGGCAACGCCCGCTATTTTGAGGGCGGAAGCGAGGGCCGAAAGGCGTCGGCCCACTACGTCGTCGACGAGGGCAATGTAGCCTACGAGTGCGTGCCGCTCGATACCGTCGCCTGGTCCGTCGGAGACGGGAACAAAGGCCCATATGGCAAGCTCGTCAACAACTACAACTCGGTATCGATCGAGATGGTCAGCCACACCGACGCCGCCGGGCGGTATTACATCCCCGTCGAGACGCAACGGCACGCGGCGGAGCTGTATGCGCAGCTCAAAAATCAGCTGCCGAACGTTAAGTACGTCGTGCGCCACTACGATGTGAGCCTCAAAAAATGCCCTGCGCCGATGATCGACGAGGGCGCATGGAAAAAATTTAAGAATCTGCTGGAGGAAGCGGAAGAAGTGAGATACGAAAAGCTGAAAGACGTCACGAACAAGACGTACCGCGAGACGCTGGACAAGCTGGTGGGAAAGGGCCTGCTCAAGGGCAAGGGCGGCGAGGGCGAAGAGCTGCTGCTCGACCTTGCCGAGGATAACGTCCGGATGCTGGTCATCCTTGACCGCACAGGCGTATTTGATAAGTAAGCTGCCGCCGACATGCGGCGGCTGGAAGGGAGTGACGAAGCATAACTGCGCGGCTGGCTCTGCCGAAGGAGCTGGAACACCTCACGCGCAGCGACTGGGAGCGCGTCACTGACGAGGGACTTTTGGACGTGATCGATCGGCAGATCGTGAAGCTTTATATCGTGCGCAGGCTCCCGCAGATGGACGCAGCCGCCGAGATCGGCGTCGACCGCAAAACCATCTCCCGCCGCCTGCCGCACATCATCACAATTGCCCGCCGCGTCGCCGGAAGGCAGCATACAGAGTAAAAGCCCGTGGAGTGATCCACGGGCTTTTATTTTGAGGATTTTAAGATTTCTCCCCATCTGGCCCAAAGTGCCGCATTCTCCGGGTCACCACGCAGCCAGTTGAGGATGCCGACGACTTCGGATGGACTTTGATAATACAGCACACATGTTCCGCCGGTTCCGGTACGAACAGCTTGTATCTTTTTCGGCGCCGCCGGAAGATGCCCGGAAATCTGGTCAAGCAGTTCCCGCTGCCCATAGATACGCAAGCGTGGCGTTTCAAAATGCACGCCGTGCATTTTACGTCTCCATAGATCAAGGCAGGCCTGCAGCTCCACGACGCCGCGGCAGAACCCGTGCCAGTCCGTCACATCCGCAAGGTTTTGATGCAAGCAGACTTTTACAGACTTTATCGTCCAAAAGTCCCTCTTGCCGTCCGCACGTCGTTGAAGGTATGGCGCGGTCGGGAAGAACTCCGCAACCGCGTCGACATACCATCGATCTACGCAACGGACGAGGAAACGCCCACCGGTATTAATGCCGAGCAGCATCAGAATCGCCTGCTGGTAGCCGTTCATTCCCACGTCCTCCTTGCTTGCGTTGGCCGCAAGCATCAGCAGATGCGGATGAAACCATCGCTGCAAGCCTTGAGCGTGTAGCTGGTGCTGTCGTCGTGCGCGTCGGCGATCCACTCTTCTTCGTCCTCGTCGTACCGGATACTGCCGTAATCGACGACCAGATCGGCCATCTCCTCTGCATTGTCTGCCAGCCAGTCGCGGATCATGGTGTCCATCATATCTCTGTTCATTTCGTACATTTTATTTACCTCCGTCATTTAATTTATCTTATGGCTTTATTATACGCTCAACGAGCGTAAAAGTCAAGAGGAAAAATGAAAAAATACAAAATTTACTGTTATACGTTTTTGCTCAAGATCTCCGCGGCCATCGCAATCACATACGCTGGGCATGCGCGCTCACCGAGGCACCAGCCCTGCACGGTGCGCAGGGGGACGTTAAAATACTGTGCAAAGCCAGTCTGTGTCAGTCCGTATTTTTTAAGCAGCTCCGGGACTGTGCAGTGCGCACCGTCCCAGACCGCGCAGAGCAGTGCAAGCCGTTCCGCTGGGATCTCGGCGTCTTCAGCGTCACCCCAGATGCTTGATAGTGCCAGATCCGAGATATAGGCGTCGCGGTCAGCGTATGCGCCGGTTTCGGCGTAGAGAGCAGCGCGGATTGCGGGTGTGAGTTTCATGTGGGTTCCTCCTTTATCGTCCAAAAGTCCCTCTTGCCGTCCACGCGCCGTTGAAGGTATGGCGCGGTCGGGAAGAACTCCGCAACCGCGTCGACATACCATCGATCTACGCAACGGACGAGGAAACGCCCACCGGTATTAATGCCGAGCAGCATCAGAATCGCCTGCTGGTAGCCGTTCATTCCCACGTCCTCCTTGCTTGCGTTGGCCGCAAGCATCAGCAGATGCGGATGAAACCATCGCTGCAAGCCTTGAGCGTGTAGCTGGTGCTGTCGTCGTGCGCGTCGGCGATCCACTCTTCTTCGTCCTCGTCGTACCGGATACTGCCGTAATCGACGACCAGATCGGCCATCTCCTCTGCATTGTCTGCCAGCCAGTCGCGGATCATGGTGTCCATCATATCTCTGTTCATTTCGTACATTTTATTTACCTCCGTCATTTAATTTATCTTATGGCTTTATTATACGCTCAACGAGCGTAAAAGTCAAGAGGAAAAATGAAAAAATCAAAAAATAAATGGTACATAAATGGTACACAGACGTCCCGCAAATGTCCCCCAGCGGAGCGGGGGAAACGGTAGACTGAGGATAGGAGCTGGCCAGCTTACTTAATTTTTACCGGAGGCATTTTTTATGGAATACGCAAGCAAAGGACTTGCAGGGACTGCGCTGGGCTTTGGCATCGGCGGCGCTGCACTGGGACTGGCAAACGGCGGCCTCGGCAATCTGCTGGGCGGCCTCGGCCAGAACAACAAGTCGGCAGCCGCTGACGTCGCTGCAGCAGTTACGCCTGCCATGACGGTCGCCGCCATGCTCGCCGCACGGCAGCAGGAGCCGACATGCAGCGAGAACATGCCGGTCACGCGCTACGATCTCGACCGGGAGCAGAAGCTGGCCGCGAAGGACAGCGAGATCGCGCTGCTCAAGGCCAACACGTACAACGACGGCAAGATGCTGGAGATGTACGGTTATATCGACGGGCAGCTCAAGGACGTCCGTGAGGCGCTGTGCAAGCAGGCCGTCCACAACCAGCGCACCGAGGACAGCTTTACGCTCGTCAAGCAGGACGTCGAGTCCGTCCGCAAGGAAGCGCTTGATGCGGTCAAGATGGAGGCCGAGCGCCGCTGCTGCGGTGACAACTCCATCGTCACCTACGTCAACGCGACCTTTTATCCCAAGCAGGTCGCCGACGTCACCACGGGCACCGCGACCACGGCACAGTCGCTCTACAACCCGATCCCGAAGTGCGGCGGGTGCTGCAACGGCTAAACGCAAGGGGCGGCGATAGCCGCCCCGGACTTAAAACGGAGGAGAGCCTATGACAGTAACCATCGATCAGGCCATGCGCGGCGCAATGCGCTACGCAGACAATGAGGTCATTCCGCACCTGCCGAGCGGCAAGGGCATCGGAGCCGGGATCATGCTTGCACTCATCATGGAGGGCAGCCGCGAGAAGATCCTTGCGCTGCGCGAAAATCCGGCAATCAAGATGATGCAGATCTTTGACGATACAGGGAACATCGATCTCGACAAGCTCTACAACGCGGCGCGTCCGCGCTTTGAAAACAAGCTGACCGTATCCGTCCCGCTGTTGGGCGATATGCGGTTTGACCAGAACGACGTCGATAAACTCTACCGGTATATCCAGGAGGCGTGATGGGATGAAAGAATATATCGAAAAGCTTTACACAAAGCTGCACGAGGCCATGGAGAAACCTGTGACGCTGGGCAGCGCGGAGGAGGTCGGCCTGTACGCGAAGACGATCCGCAGGCTGGAAAAGCTGGACTGCAGCGCAGACGAGCCGGATGCGGCAGCGTTTGACCGAGAAACGGCCATACACTGGGCCGAGCATATGCAGAATGCCGACGGCTCGACCGGCCCGCACTGGACGATGGAACAGACAACGGCCGTTGCCGAGAGCATGGGCATTCAGGCGCCAGTAATCCCGCGCTGGGCGTGGGGCGTGACCATGAACATGATGTACTCGGACTACTACCCCGTCGCCGTGGAGTTCGGGCTTAACCGCCCAGAGTTCTACGCCGCGCTGGCCAAGGCGTTTTTGCTCGATAAAGACGGCCCGGGGCCGGAGCGAAAGCTCATGGCGTATTATGAGCATATCGCGAAATAGACAATTAGCTGGTACGCATGAATGGAACCCGTGTAATTGAGGACCTCAGTTACACGGGTTCCTTCTTTTCGGTTGGAAGGCAAGGGGGCTAATCTGTGAGGGGGTACAGGGTGACGCGCATGTCGCTGCCGGCTTTGCTGTAGGACTTGGACTGCTTGTGGTAGACGATCTTTTGCAGGACGGTTTTCAGCAGGTCGTTCTGCTCCTGCACAGATCCGGCGAGCGGGTAGGTTTCGAGCACGTGGCGGACGGCAGGGGCGAGACGGGCACGCGCCTGCTTGGCACGATCAATGTCGTCGATGGCACGCTGGTTTTCCTCGATGCGAGAAAGGACAGCCTGCTTGTCTGCTGCAAGCGACTGCGAGCGCTGGAGGAAAACCTCAGGCGTGTAGACGCCAGTCTCGACAAATTCGTAGGCGCGGGCTTCCTGCGCCTCCAGTTTGGCAAGCTGCTTCTGGTCGGCGGAAATGGCGGAGGACAGGGCACTGAGAAGAGAACTGTCGTCCGCGGAAACGGCTTCGCCGACCTCCAGCTCATGCAGCCAGCCGCGGAGGGCGTCAAGGACAGCCGTCTCAACTTCGTCATACCACGCGCTGACAGTGGAGCAGCCATACGAGGGGCACAGAAATGTGTCTTTCCGTCCACCGGATGTTGCCCGGCGGACCATGATGCGGCCGCACTGATCGCAGCGCACAAGCCCGGCAAGACTGGTCGCGGTTTTCCATGCGCCCTTTCCGCGCGGGCTGGCTGTGGAATAACTCAGGGCAACGGCCCGGTCGAACTGCTCCTGCGAGATAAGCCCGTTGTGCAGGCCCTTGTGCAGCGTCAGATCCTCAATTCTGGCGCGGGGGCGGCTGACGACGACGGAGCCGTCGACGATATGCTTGATCTCCGGGCGCCCCTTGCTCTTGATCCAGCCAGCGTTCGCCGGATTGCGCAGGACCTCAAGGATGGCGCTGGCAGTCCAGCGGCTGCCGGTATTTGTTTTGACACCGAGACGATTCAGGCGCGTGGCGATCGCAGACGAGCCGACACGGACGCAGCCATCGCCGGTGTACCAGTCGTAGATCTGCCGCAGGATCGGGGCCTGCTCCGGATGTGGGACGAGCATGTAGCCTTTATCGTTCGGGATCTTCTCCCGCAGCCAGCCGAAGGGCGTCTTGCCGGAGATCCATTTCCCCTCGCGGATGGACGCCTCTTTGCCGCGTGTCAGGCGACGCTTGATGGTGTTGTACTCGCGGCGGGACATAAAAAGTCCGAACTCAAAGTACTCCTCGTCCATCTCATTGTTTGGATCGTAGGACTTATTCGGCGTGATGATCATGGTGTTGGAGTACTTAAAGGTCTGCGCAATGATGCCCTGGTCGATTGTGTCGCCGCGGGCAAGACGCTCGACCTCCATGACCAGGACGCCTGCGTATGCGCCGGTCTCCACAAGCTGTAGCACCTTTTGCACCTCCGGCCGGACAGCAATGGAATCACCGGTCACGACCTCCTCACAGATCTCAACGACATTAAGACCGCGGCTCTCGGCAAGAGACAGAAGCGCGGCTCTGTGCCGCTTGAGCGTGTCGGTCTGGCCGAGGGCTTCGGCGTCCATGTCTTTCCGGGACTTGCGCAGGTAAATGATATACTGCGAGAGCGGGTCCACGATTCTCCATGCAGATGTAAATTTCATAGGCAAATTCTCCCCGTTGGGCAAAAAAGTTATACAGCAACCGCTCCGGCTTATCAGGCCGGGGCGGTTTAATTTATGTACGGATCCAGCCGATTGATGGGATGAGCACGTCGACCAAAAGCGCAAGGACACACAGCAGAAGAATACCCAAGAGGATGAGCGTCACAAGCCGGTGCATGCGCAGGGACTTCTGCTGCTGAGCAAGCTGCGCACGAAGGGCCGCGTTCTCGGCGCGGAGTTTTTCCACATCGGAAGACTCGGCAGGCTCATCATGCGGGATGCCGAAATACTCATCCATAGAAACGCCCATCTCCCGGCAGATCGGGCCGACCGTGTAAACAGACGGATTTTTGATGTCGCCGCGAAAGAACTGGGAGACGGTGCCGACGGAAAGGTCGGTATTTTCGGCGACGTCCTGATTTGTTTTGTGCGGAGTGATCGTCTGCTTCTGCTCACGGCACAAATCAGATAATTTTTCCTTCAAAACATGTCATTCCCCCCAAAAAAGCAAGACGTCTGACTGCAAAAAGCAACTGCCATATCTTTACAAGTCTACCGTGGACAGGCTACCCTAAAGTTACAGACGGCTCCCGGTCGCCTGCGCAAACAAAAGTCCGCGCCGTTGTTCGGCCAGCGGCGCGGGCGACGCCTACCTATATTTTACAACTTACAAGAGGCAGGGGCAAGATGCAATGTTTGACAAAAAAGGGACAGGATTTTTGTGGAGAAATGGAGACGGGAATGGAAAAGACGATGGAACAGATTGAAAACATTTTAGAGCGGGCCACACTGGATCAACTGAAAATCATCCTGCGATTCCTGCGGAACATCATAAAATAAGCGCCGGAACGGGAAACCGTTCCGGCAGGAAGCTATGGGTTACAATGCCCGCATGGGTCATACCCAGCGGCTATAGCATCATCGCGATAATCAAATTCTATTTGATTATCTTTGTCAGGGAGATAGGGGCAATACGAATGGTGAAATTTTTTTGTATCAATATTCCCAATGTAACAGCTAGAGACATAGCCGGACGGACGATCATTGCCAGATGGAGTAGTTGCTGGTTTTGATGGGAACAGCCAATTTGGGAGAAACGCAAGCACGACGGCGATCCCGGCGATAATGGCATATAGCAGCAGAAAGGTTAAACATCCGTTCAGCATTTTTTTGCGCCGTGCGGGCCATTGAGGATCCGGGGAACGAGGGGAAGACGCGGCTGCGGGGCTTGGGTTACAGGAAGGTTCGTGTTTGACCGTTGGCTTACACGCCTCTACCACAGACGGCTCGAATGGATGCTCATCATCGCGGTGGACAACCGGCGTGCTTAAGGCGAGGTGCGTGATGTTGGGCGGGAGTTCAAGCCGATGAGAAGCGGAGCCAGAAGGAGCGGGAGACAAGCTTTCACTGGAAGCATCCGTGGGTTTTGATTTCTTATTGCGTGGATGCCTGTCGGGCAGATTGTATAAATAAGAAATGAGTTTACGAAGAAAATAAAAGAATAGAATTTCGGCAAGAAATAGAATGACTAGACCAAGAAGCATCAGGTCATCCATAAAAATACCACCCTTTAACAGAATACAGAAAATGTCGGGAGTGGTCAAGCGCTATAGACGCTTTCTATACATTTTGACGAATAAAAAAGAACACCGGAAGCAGGCTAGTTGCTTCCGGTGATTTTTTTTGCGTATTCGAGGATGTTGTCCCAGAACTCCGGGGGCATTTCGAGAGCGGCTGCGATGCCGCGTTTGCGGGTAGATTCGTCGGCTTCGGCCAGAACGTCGGTAAACATCAGAGCCATGCGTTCATTTTCGCTGCGCTGGACATACATTTCCCCTTCGCCGTCCTCCAACCACGCGAGGGAGACGTTGAACTCCCGGCAGATATCGGAAGAAGTACGATCACTAGGGATTTTGTCGCCCGCGCAAATTCTGGTTACAAACGAGGGAGAAATGTTCAGACGTTCTGCAAACTTGGTCTTGGATATCCCAAGGTCGGAGATAAGGAACGCAATTCGTTCGTTGATTGTCTCCATGGGTTCACCTTCTTTCTGATGACAGGTTAGCACACCGAGAATGGAAAGTCAACAAAAACTTTTACCCAGACAAAAAATAATGCTTGACAAATTGCTCGAGGCAATATATGATGTGCCTAGGTAAAGAAAACACGAAACCGAGCGAGGTGAGAACAATGTCAGAGGAACAGAAGAAGCAGGTCGAGGGTGTGCTGCGTGAGATGAAGCACATGAACCCGCAGCAGATCGAGGTCATGATCGCCTATATGCAGGGCGTGGCTACGGCGGCAAAGCTGATGAGCGAGAAGAAGAAACAGACTGCGTAAAGCTGCAAAATATGGAAAAACTAGAGCCGGAAGGAGGACGAACCTATGAAGAAGCAATACGACCCCATTGCGGACGAAGAGCCGCACATTGTAGCAGAGTACCATTTTCCAAACTGCACTGCGTATATCGCGGACAATTATCTCCGCAGGATGACGCCGGAGCAGAAGGAAGCAAACCGGCAGGCCGCGCGGCGCGCGGCATGGAGGATCCTTGAGAACGCCATAGCGGAAGGCCGCCTGCCGGCAGCTGAAAATTAAACGCGCCGGAAGGCGCGTACATAGGAGGAAGCAACATGAGAGGAAATCTTGCAGAGGAGTACACCGAGGAAGAGACCACCGAGGAGCGCCGGGAGCGGCTGTTTGACGAATGGCAGTACCGCAAGACGCTGCGGCGGGTGGCAAAGGTATGCAGCCTGTGGGTCGGCGGCGTGGCGTTTGCAATGGCCGTGATCGCCGGATACGCGGAGCTGACGGACGCCGCCGTGATCACCGGCGCGATCGCGCTGGGCTGCACGGTCTTCGGGGCGCTGTAATGGACGACAGGATCGAGATCCGGCTGCGGCCGGATCAGCTGGACAGCCTGATCGATGCACTGATGCTGGCGTCAACCTGATGGAGCGCGTCAACGCGCAGTGCGTCGCCGACACGATTGCCAGGCAGGACAACTACGCGAAGCTCGCAGCCTGGCTGCAGCACGTGCAGGAGGAGAACGAGTGATGCAGTATTTTGCGCCGCGGATGCGGCCAGTGCCGCCGCCGTGCGCGAGAGACTGCCCGGACAGGAGCGGTACCTGCCGCGCCGGATGCTGCAGCCGGAAGCTGTATGAGAGCATCCGGAACCACATTTACGATGTAAATCACCGGGACCGCATGGACATGGAGCTGGATCATGCAGCAAACCGCCAGACGATCCGGGCGGAAAACAGGATACGAGGGAGAAAACACTATGAAAAATAGCATCGATTACCCAGGCGAGCGGGCGCCGAGACGCAAGAAGGTCATCGCGCAGGCAGGATACAATGGGAAAAACCACTATACCGTAACTTACCACGATCAGCAGATCATTGTCCGCGCGGCGGACGAGCTTGCCGCCGTGTTCACAGCGGCAAAACACTGGGGCTACGCGTGGACGCGGCCGGAGTACCACCAGACCGCCCGGGCGGACAAGCTGCACTATGTGCCGGATACCCGGCCGGGGGCGCTGGTATGAGGCTCGTGGTCGACTGCTGCAACGATCTGACGAACATCGAGGCCGACCGGATGGAGATCCAGGGCGAGAAGCTGATGGTATACAGCCGCGGGCGGCTGGTCTACGTTGCGGATCTCGGCCAGATCATGCTGGCCAAGCTGACGCCGGGGAGGGAGGAAAAACCATGACAGACCAGGAAATTATACAGGCGCTGCGGCGCTGCCAATTTGGGGCACCGTGCGCTCGCTGCCCGGCAGTGAGCTATAAAAACTGCATGGACGAGATGCATAAGTGCGCAGCCGACCTCATCGAGCGCCTGACCGCCGAGAACGCGGCGCTGCGGGAGAAGGTGCCGCAGTGGATCAGCGTGGAGGAGCGGAGGCCGGAACCGGGAAAACGCGTCCTTGCTACGGACGGCGTATTTGTCGGCGAGGCGTACCGCACAAGCGCGGATACATGGAGAAGATATGACGGAATAGCCATGCGGGACTGCCTTGGCAGTATAGTCACCCACTGGATGCCGCTGCCGAGCGCACCGAAGTTTGCAGATATATTACGAGAAGCGCCGGAAGCGCCGGGGGAAGGAGGCAAGCATGAGTAAAGCTGTTTTGATCAGCATTCGACCGGAGTGGGTGAGGAAGATCCTGAACGGGAGTAAAACGGTCGAAATCCGCAAGACCGCGCCGAAGTGCGGTGTGCCGTTTAAGTGCTATATCTACTGTACCGCAGGCGGAAAGGGGGCGCTCATGGTGAAAGCCAACGCAGGGGCGCCGGCTATTACGGCGGAATCGGCCTATGAGCGCGAACAGGCGGAGGCGTTTGGATATGAGGCCGCCAACGGGAAAGTCGTTGCGGAATTTATTTGCAATAAGATCGGCACGGTCTACCCGCTTTGCATGATCCCCAAATGGGCGACGGTGGATGCCTGCCTCACCCGCGAGGACATATACAAGTATCTGGGCACGGAGCACGGATACGGCATGCAGATCGATGATCTTAAAATTTACGACACCCCGCGCGAGCTGGGCGAGTTTACTGGCCTGCGGACAACAAAAGATGGCTTTGAGCTAAGTTTGATCACCCGCCCGCCGCAGAGCTGGCGGTATGTGGAGGAAGAACTATGGAACGACTGACAAATAAACGCGAAGCTGACGCGCAGCGAGAAGAGTACGAGCGCCGCCTTGCAAACGGGTATCCTCGGAATATCCCAGAGGAGCGGTTTCTGCGCCTTGCGGCCTACGAGGACACGGGGCTGACGCCGGAGGAAGTCCTGCCGAAAGATAAGGCAGACGAGATCGCGCTGAAGCTCATGCGTCTTGCAGATTTGGAGAGCCTTTGTAGCTATGACCGCCTCCGCGAGTTTGCCGAGGCCGACAAGGACGGGCGCGTGGTCGTGCAGCCGTGCAAGGTGGGGGAACGCTGGACAGATGAGGACGGTCGAGCAGTGCGAATAACCGCAGTAATCGTCAGCATAGAGCCATTTGGGACGAACATCAACATCTACTTTGATTATGAGGACGCAACGCCGGACGATGCGGGAAGCGACTGCGTGGCAAATTGGGATTATTTCAGCCGCCACTATACCTGCATTGAGGTCGAGCGGGCGACGGAGGGCGCGACATGACCAAAAAACGCGCAAGAAAGATCCTCATGTCTATCAATACAAGCCGGAACCATGCAAACTGGGGGCTGACGGCAAAGCCGCGCTGGAAGACAAATGCCGATGTGGTGGAGGATACGCTGACAATCACCCTGTATGCGAAGCTGCTGCGGAAGAAAATGGACGAGGGCAAAATAACGGAGGAATCCGCAATCCGGGCGGGAGCGATGGCAGCAAGTGAGCTTTGGCTAAAGGAGGTAAACCATGCCTGAAGAATTTATCAGCAGAACCGAGGCGCTGAAAGACTTTGAATCCTGCAACGCGGAAAATCCGAACTGGACACCGCAGCGAGTGAAAACGCTTCTGCTGCGCCAGCCCGCCGCCGACGTTGCGGAGGTGGTGTATGGACGGTGGATTTTGCACCATACCGTAACCGGCAATCCATACACGGAATGTTCAAATTGTTGTACAAATGTCGCAGTTAAGACGGATAAAGGAACATCCGCCAAACTCGATATGCGAGGCATGCCCTACTGTCCGTTCTGCAGCGCGAAGATGGATGGAGGATTTGACGATGCGACCAGTTGACGCGGATGCAATCTAC
>ERZ1034680.198-NODE-198-length-40868-cov-22.047068_pt1 | contig 40868 bp, 44 predicted proteins | sample MGYA00520639_ERZ1034680 | MGnify/ENA primary metagenome ERZ1034680 (study PRJEB33766, sample SAMN09781760) | gut metagenome | biome: gut microbiome | host: Homo sapiens | place: Madagascar | study: EMG produced TPA metagenomics assembly of the PRJNA485056 data...
CTTGCGAAGATAATGGTACTTCTAGTGTGAATCTGGGGAGTGTATCGCCGGATTTATAGACGTTGACGGTGGCAATTCTCTGCTTTGCGTTGTCACTTCCAATAATTGAATATTCGGATCCAATGCTGACTTCGTCTTCCCATCCTGATTCCTGGATGTTTGCTATTGCCTGACGCGAATGTGCGCCATCACTGTCCAGGTTCTCATAGGCTACATTCTTGAGGCGGTCTACTTCAATCTCTGCGTACTGTTGCGCTTGTAAGGCGACACGACTTGATTTTATCATGCCGAATCCGCCAGCTCCCACAATGAAAAGACTCTGTGCAATAAATATCCAGACAACGGCCGCCAATGCCGTGATGACCAGGATGGATCCCCTGCTCTTATACCGGCTATTCCGTTTAATGTTCATTTTATACCTCCATCTAAGGAAAAAGGAGCCATGACAGCCCCTTTCCTTCTCTGTTGGTTCAGCAAACAAACCTACAGTTTCAATCATCAATAATATACTTTGAGGTCATCCGTCGTACCAACTTGCATGTCGATACCGCCAGAGATGATGCAGCGATCGCCATCCCCATCCGTTGTGAAGGAGAACGGCTGCCCCCACGCGTCTTGGTACGTACCATTGACCCAGCGGCCGGATTTCGGACTCATTAAGTCTATGTGGTCAGCACCATCGATGGAATCCGCAGCAGCAACACCGTTGATAAGGTCATCGGCAGAAGTCGGCGTAGCACCGTCATAGCGCAGGCCCGTGTAAGAAGATGCAGCCGTCTTCATGGACTGGAGTTCCATCCATTCGGAACCCCACCGTGCATAGTTGATCAGCGTATCCGAGTTTAGGAAAGCCGCTGCGATGATGATGACGACCATCAGGACACCAAGGAATGCATCCGAGATGTTAATGAGTCCGGCCAGTTTAAATTTGTTTTTTGCAGTCATTTTCATTTTCTTATGTCCTTTCATTTCAATAGATCAGTGACTGACATATCCAATATCGTCTCCATTGATGCCGCTGCTGACGCTGGAGGAACTTGATCCATCCTCACCCACACTAAACACAACGAATCCATCTTTTTGAGACTGGTATTGATAATTGCTGCTTTTCTTGTACGGATCTTTGGGGATGTCTTTGATCCATGGCCCGTACTGCCCTTTCTTCCCCGTCAAGTCAGACAGGCTGGATGGATAGCTGCCAACTTCCATCTCGTATTGGCTGATGAGTCCGCACAGCGACGCGGTATCATTCAAGGCTTTATCGTGACGCCCCAAAGTTAAGAAGGATGGGGCATTGACGATACATGCAGCCATCAAGATGACCAGCATAAGTACCCCCAGAACCATCTGCCATACGATGAATCCCTGCAATTTATTATAGGATCTCTTGCTCACATTCACATGCCTCCCATTCCGCCGTTCGAGATTTTCGACATCATGCTGAAGATTGGCCACAAGACAGATACGACAATCAGGCCTAACAGGATAAAGGTCGGCGTTAAAATCAGGTTCTGGAGATCCTGGCTGAATTGCTGCGAAGCAACAATTAGTTGCTTCTTATAGAAGTCAGCACGCAGCTGCATCATAGCAGCCATATCGCCTTTCTCACCCGCTTGCAGGAAGACATAGAAGGATTCATCCAAGACCTTCTGCTTGTTGTGCTTCTGAAGTGCCATGACGAAGCTGCTTCCATACCGGCCGAGGTCTTTCAGTGCTTTGCCTACCAAATGTTCCATCAAGATATTGTCCACGCTCTTCTGCGTGTACTGCAAGGTCTTGATGACATCCAGGCCAGCACTCTTGCATAGTCCGAAGACCAGTGCAAAGCGGTATTGGACGGTATTGTAGACAATCGGGCCGTACAGCGGCATCTGCATGATCAACATTGCCGTGCGCTCAGGCGATTTCTTTGCCAGGAACCGTATACCGAATGCGCAAAATGCTACGAAGCCAAGGATTGCCCACCAGTAGCTCTGTGCAAAGTTTCCCACGCCGATCAGCAGCTTCGTGTAGAACGGCATATCAAGCTGCAAGTCAGACATCAGTCTCCCCATGCTTGGCAGCACCAAAAATATGACTACACCAATCGTGATAGCCAGGACAATGCCCAGAAAAATCATAGTACCCATCTGCGAACTGAGATTCCGGCGCAGATCAATGGCCTGCTCCAGGGTCTTGACGATATCCGCATAGATATCTGTTGCTTGCCCCGTGCCTTCATTGACGCGCATCATCTCAACAATATATTCCGGGAAGAACTTTGGATACTTCGCAAAGGCATCCGGCATTTTGGAGCCATTTTCCATGTCGTGCCGGATACCATTCAGCATCTTCTTGACAGATGGACGTGACGTCTTGATTTCATAGAGGTTCAGTGCCTCCGTAATAGGCAGGCCCGATAGATTGTACTGCTGAACAAGCATGAAAATCTGATATAAGGCATTAAGATCCTTTTTCGCAATCATAGATTCACCTCCTCTTCATCATTTACCAACGACATGGATCAGCTCATCCAGTTCAATCTTGCCCTGCATGGCCATATCAATGCCTTTTTCCCACATCGACCGAAAATTATTCCTTTTAAGCACCTCCTGAATCTCGCCGAAGCTCCTCTGATGCAGCAAGGCATCGCGGATTTCGGTATTGAAGATGACATATTCTGCAATGGCCGTGCGACCATTGTAGCCATGGTTGCAATGCGGACATGCTTGGATATCCGCAGCAGATCCTTTTTCTCGCAAACGTCCTTCTACCTGCTCCATTTCCCTTGGCGTCAGGAGCCTGCGCTCTTTCTCGGTCAGGGTGTGCGGTTTCGAGCAGTACGGGCAAAGGGTTGCCACAAGACGCTGAGAGATGATCAGTTTCAGCTCCGACAAAAGTGTGGTCTTGGATATATCAAAGTCCAGCAAGCGCGAGATGGTACGCGTACAATCTGCGGCATGGACGGTAGAGAAAACGCGGTGGCCTGTATTAGATGCCTGCATGGCTACCGTAGCATCGGTAGAATTGCGGATTTCGTTGTACAGGATAATGTCCGGATCAGAGCGCAGCGATGCAACCAGAATCTTCTCGGCAGTCAGATTCAAGGCTTCGTTGGCAGCCTTACGCACCTGCACCTGCGTGAAATCATCTTCATAGATCTCAATCGGTTCGGCAATCTCTATGACATTTAATGGCTCCTGTACGCTATCCAAGACATAATGAATCTCGGCATGTAAGCTGGTCGTTTTGCCTGCGCCGGTCGGACCAGAATTGAGGAACATGCCTGTCGCATTCCGATAAAGTATGGATTTGATAGCATCCAGGTCTTCCTTGATGTAGCCAATGGAGTCAAGGGTTTTCTTGGTACTCTGCGTTCGCCCTGCTTGTGGCAGGAGACGCAGATTGATTTTTTCCTGTCCATCGGAGCCGACCGGCAGTGTTTCCAGGCGGATAAAGATGTCCTGGCTACCACGATGCAGATAGAATGCGCCTTCATTCGGCATATTCGTTCGCATGACATCGACGTTGCGGGAATCATCCATCAGCTTGATGAGATTCGTGACATTCTCCACCTGGCTGGCTGGAAAGGAATGCTCATGTGTGACATCCACCATGTGTCCTGCGATGCGGAAGCTTACCTTGAAGCCATTGATGGTTGGCAGCATATGGATATCTGAAGCTTTCTGGCGGGCCGCATCTTGCAGCATTTCGTTGATGACACCCTTGAGCGGCGTCATATCGACATCCACATCCCTCTTATGAGAGGAACCTTCCTGCCGATAGTTAGTCACATCATAGAACTTCAATAGACCCATACGAAGATTCTCTTCTTCGCAGAGCAAAAGCTTGATTTTCTGGTTCAGTTCCTGCTCAATGACGGCACGCTGCTTAAAAGTCTGATCGGTATCGGTCACAAGGACGATCCGGTCATCAACCACCTGGATAGGCAAGATGTGATAGCGGGCTGCCTGGTCTGGCGTGATTTTTTTCAGGATTTCCGGCTGGATGTCCATGTTGGACATCTCTTCACTGCAATACATGCCATATGCCTTCATGCGGTTTAAGAAATAATTGCGGTATGAATCACTCGTGTTTGTGGCCATCGCTATTCCCTTCTTCCTCGAAAGATGTATCCGCCTTGCGCAGCAGCTCTTTCGGATTGATATCATCGGTGACGATATAAGGAGTAATCATAATATAGACTTCGGCATAACTCTTAGAATGCAAATGATACTTGAAAAGTTCGCCCAGGATTGGCAGATTCATCAGACCGGGAATGCCGGACAAATTATCAAGATCTTTCGCCGACATCAAGCCGCCGATCACGAAGCTCTGGCCGCTGCGCAAATGAGCCGAAGTCGTCGCCTGACGCGTCGAGATCTGCGGGGCAGAGGTCTGCCCCTGCGTAATATACTTCGTGATATTGGATACTTCTGTATCAATTTTGAGCGTAATTTCGCCATCCTCTTCATTGATGGACGGCGTAATCGTTAATTTCGTGCCAATATCCTTGTAGTCCACGCTGATCTCTGTAGACGACGATGTGGAGGTCGTACTCATGACGGGGACTTGCTCGCCAAAGGTGACCGTGCCTTTCTGACCGTTGAGCATCATGACCATGGGACGGGCAATAACTTTGCCTTTCGACAGATTGCGGCTGGCCGTGACCGATCCGGAGAATGTCAGCTTATCCAGCCACGGCCCTTTCAGTGAGTTAGAGGATGTATCGCCGGAGGAATTTGTTTCAGCCGAATGACTATATGTCGGCAAAGAATACTGGAAGCCCAGATTATTGTCCCGACCATGCTGCAGTTCGATGAGCTGAGCAACCACTAGGCATTGGCTGATTGGACGGTCTACACTGGAAAGACGCTGCTCGACCTGTTTCAGCTGGTACGGTGTACCAGTCACGGATACCGTCCGCTGCTCGGAATTTGCATAGATGTTGGTTTCAGCAATCCCCAAAGCTTGCAGCTCTTTGCTGAGTTTTTCCAGATCAAAGGCATGATGGACAGGAAATACTTTTGACTGCATCATGAGCTGGGAGGTACTGACAATGATAGCATTATCATCGGTCATCCAGTTGAAATTGAACGCAGCAGACAGGCGCTGCATTGCCTGCTCGCACGTGACATTGTGCAGGGACATGTAGACGTTGCCATCCAGGTTGCCGTTGACGACAACATCCTTATGTGCGCGTTTGGCTACCGCATAAATGCTCTGGGCAATCGGTGTTCCCTGCCAGTCGAAATTGTAGCGTCCATCGGAAGCAAGACGCGCCGTATTTGCTCGCGGAATTGGTGGCAGACTGTAGCTTGCGGATGGTGTCACAGAAGCTGGCGTCTGCTCAGGAGCTAATGCAACGGACGAATCCGTGTCAAGAGCTGTTGCCGCTGATGCAGCCTCCGCTGCCTGACTGTGATGCTCGAACAGTTTTTGACGTGCCTGCTGCCGCGCCCGGATGTCCTGGTGATAATCATCCAAGATACGCTGGATGCGTGCCGTAAACGCGTTGGGGTCATCCTGTGTCGTCCCCGCCATCTGCGCGACGACTGCCTGGCTATCCTGTGCCGATGCTGCATAGGATACGGCAGGGGAAAACAGAAAACTTCCTCCCAGGATGGAAGCCCCCATCAATCCCAGAAAAATATTCTGGCGCAAATCCTTTTTCTTCAAATCATTCACTCCTCACTTATAGCTGATGCTGTGACCGTCTTCAAAGGTAATCCCATCGCCGCCAATGTAGGCGATGCGGCCATCCTGATAAGTATCGCCTTCCTGCACGACGCGGCCATCGCTCATGATTGCCATGTTCTCTCCATCATCGCCAGTCAGGACACCCTGTACGCTGGCCGAACTGCCTTGCGGAGCAGGTGCCGAAGAGGACGGAGCAGAAGACGGTATATTACTAGACGGAATCGGTACGCTACCACGGCCAGGAATTACCGGGAGTGGTACGCTGCGCGGCGCAGAGTACGAGGGACTGCTTGATGGGCTGCTGCCTGCCATGCGTGGGATTGCAGGCAGCGGCATGTTGCCAGCGACCATAGAACGGCCTCCCTCCCCCGCTGTCCCGGCGTTCATCTCCTGCACGCCGACGAAAGGATTGACTTTCAGGAGCGCATCGAGCGTCGGTGCAGAGATAGATACCGATTCATCAGAACTAGAGGCAGCTGCCCCTTTCCCTGCCGTTTGCTGGGTCTGATTTGACTGCGGGACAGGATGCGGTTTTGGTTTTTCGGAGAAGAAGTTGACAACGGTATAGCCAAAACATAACAGGATAACCCCGCAGCAGATGGCAGCCCGTTTCTTGTTCTCGATCTCAAAAGCAATTTCTTGGTTGAATATCTTCACGGCTGTCACCTCATTTCGTATAGATCTTATAGGTCAGCTTCGTATTTAAAGCTCCGCTCTTCTCACTCATCTTGAGCGATTTGATGCCGATCAGTGCATCTTTTGCATGGAAATTCTGCAAGCAGCGCATCGTATTCTCATAGGTGCCGGAGAACTCTGCCGTATAGACACGTCCATTCTGTTCTTTGCTCTTCTGCTCATCCTTCATGCTGACCAGGTTGAGATTGTATGCCTGGATGCTGAAAATGATGTCTGTCTGCACCTGATCCAGCTGCTTGGGATCAACCGGGCGCATCGAGGAGGCATTGAGTTCTGCATTCTTTTCCTGCCAGTTCTTGAGAAAAGACTGCATCGTGGCAATCTGCTGTTCCTTCTCGGCCTTCTCATGATACGAGAGAATCAGATGACTCGATAAGAGCGATAAGACAAAGGTCAGAATAAGCAGGCAAGCGACGTGGACAATCAACCGCTGCTTCCCCATCATAGTATCTGAGAGGGCTGGCATACGGACAGGGGCATGGAGCCGTTCCAGGATTCCTTCTTTCACTTCTTTCACATTCATTGGCTCAGATTCCCCTTTCCGATGGTCAGGTCTGCCGTCTTGTAATTCGTCGATGAATCCGACGCGATCTGCGGGATGGACACGCCATTAAAGAGTGCATTCTGCGAGAGGGACGCCACATAGTCCTGGAATTTCAGCGGATTGTCAGCGACGACCTTTGCCTTGAGCCACTTGCTGTCATCTTTCTTATTGGCATCGCCAATCTCAATGGAGTTGAAGCCGATGCCTTCGGGAAGGTCTGACAGAAGGCCTGCATACGCTTCTATTGGATACTCATGTTCCTTCTGGCGCGTATGGATCAAGTCCAGTTCCTTGTTGATGCTATCCATGGAGGACTGTGCCGACTGATAATCTTGCTCCAGTCCTGGCGGGACCTGAACATTCGAAAGGAAGAAGATGGCACCGAGTTCCAGGACAGTCAGGGCCGACATGCCGAGGATGCCGAATTTGGTGTAGCGCAGTGCCTTCTGCATCTTCTGGTATTTCTGGGTATTCTTCAGGATGTCTTCTGGCAAGACGTTGCCGGATTGGATGCTCTCATACGCATCCAGCACGTCCAGGAATGCATCGGATGAAAAATCGATATCCTGTGCCAGCGTACCGACCGCACACATCCACAGCTCATCCTCTTCTTCCGGGATGTCTCCGGGATCGATATAATCCGGGAAATGATGGGCCGTGGCTTTGCGTTCCCGAAATACCGGAGATGCCTGCATTAAGCGCGGCGGCATCAGGAGTGTATACGGCAGATCCTGGTTAAGGAATTCAAACGTCTGATGTGCGACGCTCTCAAATTCCACCATATACTGCCTGATCAGCTGGTCGGCATCCTGCGCTGTCATATGACTCAAGCTCTCAACGGACAGTTCCGGAACGTCCAGCTTGAACAAGCCGGCGTTGCTGCTGTATCCCGTGAAAGTGGCCTGCCTCTGATAAGTGTGCAGCACCAGCTCTTCTTTATTGAAAACGCCTGTACAACGCAGGAACGAGGTGCCTGCGGACTCAATCGACACCAATCGCACCTGCTCTTCTTCAGCAGCCTCATAGATGCAATCAATCAGCTTGCGCGGCAACGCACAGACCGTGACGAGCCGCTGCTGTGGTTCTGGTGCCGTCAAGATAGGCTTGGCATAGCAGATCTCTTCCAGTTTTTTCTGTGTGACCGACCGGATATGCTCACGGATGCCGTCCTCTGTCTCAAAGCTGAAGCAGTCAATCATGGAGAACAGGTAATCCGGCAGAACAAGGTAAACGTCGTCTTTCCGGAGCTTCATCTGTTCCCCAACTCTCTGGAAGAGGTCGATGAAGCAATCGATGCATCGATTGGCTCCATCATCTGTCTCATACGCCTGTTGCGGCAGGAAAGACTCTGCGATGCGGCAGATCTGCTGGACGACAACACGCTCTTTCTTGTGTAATTTTGCCCGTACTACTTGCGTCTGATCCGGGCTCACATAGATGGCAATCAAGGCAACTCCCCCTTCCTCACTTTTTCAGCCAGCTGTCCAGGTTGCCGCTCTTGAGCTGTGTCAACGTCTTGCCCGTTGCATTCCTGGCAGAAAAATTCTCGGGATGGACTTGATCCCGGATGTCACACAGCATTCGGATGGCCGCGGAATCGATGAACTGTGTAGTCCCGAAGTCAACGATAACCTTTGTGCAGCCGGTCTGAAATGCTGTTCCCAGCTCGGCTTTGACGGCTTTACAGCGGGAAAAAACGAAATATCCACTAACTGCCAGTGTCGCCGTATCATTTTGGATGCTTACATACTGCATATGCTCTCCTTCCTTCCAGCTAGGATGTCCATGATGGACATCCTCTTATTGCTTTATCATTCGATGTCCATCATGGACATCGAGTGATCTTGATATATATGGCTGAAACATCATCATTTTTGGATGCAGGGAGCCTTGTCCCCTGCCATTCAGACAACAAGAGGTCGCTCAATCCGTCCGATGAGATGACGATGGTATCTACGTCTGCCAGCGGCAGCTTCTGTTCCCGGTAGCGGCTATCCATCTCGTACCCCAGGAGGGGGGATTGCAGCGGGATGGCTTCAAAATCAGCTCTGCTACATCGACGAATGAATAGCGATGGGATGCCTGCCGGACAGTATTTCAAAAAACCTGCATGACAGTCCAGGCAAAATGCCAGGGACGGGACAATGGTTGTCCGGTCATACAATGTGACGTAATCCTGATTTACGCTTGCCATCACATCCGACAGTTCTTTGTGGATACCGACCTGGTATGACCACATAGCCTTCTTAAGACTCAGCCATGTACTGCCGACCTGCCCGTAGCTTGCGAGGTCATGGCCTTCACAGTCGGCAAGATACCCGTACAGTTTCTCGTCGTTCACCCAGAAATTGATGCTGTCGCCGGAAAGGCGATTATATGCCGAGAAGATGGAGCCTGCGCGAAACGTAGCCGTCTCGATGGCACGCGGCAGCATGTCATTTTGCATCTTCACGGCATTCTGATAGCTCTCCGATGCCTCCTGCCGTGTCAGCAGTTCAAAATCGGCTCGGATTTGCTCGATGAGAATGTCCTGCGGGGTCGCTGCTGCGATGTACCGGTCTGCCCGAGTATGCTCCAGCAGATCGCTTCGGATGAGTAGATACACGAGGCAGCGCGGCGCATTTTCGACATCCTTGAGGATAGTCGCGATGGACATTCCGTTGAAATCCGGCAGGTCTTCATCCACAAGGACAATCAGCGGATGGTATTGCTGGTAAGCATCCATCCCTGACATTCCGGTTTTCGCTGCACGGATCTGTACGGATTGTCCTAGTAGCTCATGTAAGCGGTCAGCAAGCAGCTGCGGTTCTTTCTGTATCAGTAAAATTGATGGTATCAAAAGATCACCCCGTTCCGTTCCAGGTACAAGCGTTGCACGAGATTCTGGATGCGCTTCCGGATATGCCAGGGCCGGAACGGACGCTTGGCACACAGTGTCACGCGCTTGCCACTCACGTCGATTGCGATGTAATCGCAAGCCATCAGCATGATCCAGTAGCCCCTGCTTTTTGCTGATGCAGCAGTATATTGGCCCCAGTCTCTATGCGCAAGTTCCGGATCATCAGCCAAATTCCGCAGCTGTTGCCGGAAACGCACGACATCGAAAGGACGCGTATCGGATTGCACGATGGTCTTTATGTCGCCATCATTCAGCAGCATAAGAATCTGTATCTTCGCCTGCTCCGGCCTAGAAGTCGCATACCGCGCAGCATTGCATACTGCCTCGTTGATGGCGATCAGATAATGCTCATCCGGATCTGCCAGAGAGCGGCGCAGGATTGTCTCAATCTGCGGCATGACATGCTCGTAGTAGGTATCATAGCCTGTCCACTCGAATTGATGATGCTCAGGAAATCGCACACGGAAACCTTCTTTCTGTCTTACCAAATCGTGACGAGGGGAATGACTTTCGCACGGATGTGATGCATCGGCACCGTGCCGGTATATCGCCCATCAAAGCTGTACGGCGAAGTACCGACTGGCAGGAATTTGCCAGATGGCACGACGTGCTTGCCGTAATGGGCAGGCATCGCATTGCCTTCCCGGTCTTCTGCGAAAACCTGTCCCATATACCGTCCCTGAACAGAGAACTGCATGGTCGAGGGGTTGATGTCGTAACCTTCTCCTGGCATGGCACCAATCTTCTTGAGCAAAAGTCCGTTGATTTGCAGCCAGCCACGGCTGACGGCAACTTCTGCCGTTTCTTTCGTGGGTACATAGGCGACATAATCCCCATCGCGAAGAAACCAGTTAGGGATACGCATGTAAAGCCCCTGCGGCAGGCTGGCTGTCGTATTCAAGAAAAAAAGGGCATTCTCTTGTGGCAACTTCGGCAGGTCGATGGAATGGCCGGACAGCCAAAATACCCCCAATCCTGCTATCAGAAATGCAGCCGTTCCCAGATTCTTTTTTACACGTTCCGTGAGTTTCATCGATACACGCGACTCCTTTCTCATTTGTCTCATCCAATCCCAATTTTTCCCATGCCCTTACTGTACCCGAAAATTTAACGCCGAAACTGTCATTTTTTTTCACTAAACAATTTTTTCTTGACTTTTTCGGAGGAAATCAGTGGATATAGACATATGCGGCCACCATGTATTGACGCAGTTTTCGGCTGACTGTCGGCTTCGAGATCCCGCTGATCTGTGAAATCTCACTGACGTTGTAGTTCGGGTGCTGCAATTTGGTGGCGACGACCTTGTTCCGCAGGGCATCGAGCAGAGCAATTTCATCACCATCCCGCAGATCCTGCTCCTCTTCGGGAATATCGAGGCAGTCCTGCATGATGTCCAGCAGTTTGCGATACCGCTGCCGCTTCTCCATCAAGTCCTGTAGCCAGGCGGTCTTGACGACGAGGTCTTTGTGCGAGAGGGCCATGATGCGCCAATCCAGGATATGGATCATGTTGATGACCTTCGCACAATGGAAGATGTCATCGGCAGAGAGAGAGTAAAAGAGCAACGTGCGGATATCCGTCAGGATGCGCTTGTTGATGCGCCCTAAGGCCGTGCTGGAATACGGAATCTTGTGCGTAATCAAGTAATAGCCCATATTGTCCCGGTAGTGGTACTGGACGAATTTCTGCTCGTCTTCTGCCAGATTGGCCAGCACCATTCCGACCACGATCCGGTCGATGTGCTGACGCTGCAAGCGCAGGTAAGTCCGGTAGAGATTGAGTGATGCTTCCTGTCGGCAGAACTCTTCGATCTCTTCCAGCTGTATGATCTGCCGACGCGGGCGATAATATTCTTTCAGAGCCTGCTCCGCAAGATATATGCCGATGTCTGGCAGCTGCTTATTCATGCGCCCGCTCCTCCTCTTCCACATCCAGCAGCCATTCAAGGTCAGATGCCTCATACCCAAGCTGCTGTACCATGGCAAGGGATAGGGCTGCAAGGTACAAGAGCTCCATGGCAGCATTCTGCCGGTTCTGGTACTGGATTTCTTGACGTACTTGAGATACGCCAAGTAAGAGCTTCTTGTCCCACAGGCCGTAATTCTTCGGGACTTCATGCGAAATAGCTGCGGGGATGGCATCTATGCCGAATGCGATTTTTTCCATGATGGACTCCTCCTCTCACATCGTCTTGGCGGCCAGTGCGCGCCGTACAATATCGCCCTTCTTGCCTGCAGGCAGAGCCGCAAGGATGGCCCGCGTTTCCTGCTCATCCTTGCGGCGTTGCAGCATGTTCTGGTAGATATCGCGGAAATGGGCACGGACGATGCTCATATCGCCAGCCGGTGTCTCGCATATTATGCTCCAGCCAATGTAATGCACGGCTTTCCGGATCTCTGGCGTCGAGAAACTAGGCTTCTTGTACGGGTATGCCTGCTGGATCTGGCTCATCACCTCATACCAGGCTTCGTCCGCAGACGGGATGCGGCCCGCCGGATTGACAAGCTGGCGCAACTGCTTCACGGTGTCAAGGATCTCGGAGACAGCAGGGAAGAACTTGCTGTGACTGGCAATCTTCTGCATCGCGACAGAAAGCTCTGCCGCCGACACATCCGCCAGCATGAGCAAGTAGATAGTCAGACCCTCTTCATCCAAGCGACTGGACGGATAAATCTTGAGAAAGGCGGACAGTGTCCGCAGTTTCGCGTCGTTCTCTCTGCTCATGCTCATAACTCTACCCCCATGTCCTCCCACATGGCCTTTACGTTGTCGACCATCTGCTGTGCGCTCGGATTCTTGCGTGCATGGCGCGACGAAGATGTCCCTGCCGCTGGCTGCTGCGTATAGGATTTTTTCTCTGGACGCACACGGAAGCCGTACTGCTTCCAGCTCTCCAGGACTCTGCTCATGTACTGCAATGTGGGATGGCCATACAGGACGGCATCATGCACAGCGGCCCTGACCCATTCCGGCGTATATGTCTGGCACCACGCGCGCAGCATCTCACGCTCGATTGGCACGAGCGGTGTCTGCGAATGGAGATTGGCTGCGCAGAAAGTACAAACCTCCTGGATGTCATCCGGATCATCTGAAGATGGAGCGGGGGTCGGTTGCGCGCTCGCGCGCGTATCCTCCTCATCCTCCTCATTTTTCTTTCTCTCAGGTTCACTACACTCAGTCTTACTAGTCAGGTTCTCTAAGTTAGTATCATTAGGTTGCACTGGTGCAACTTTCGGTTGTCCAGGCGCAACTTGCGGTTGTCCGGGTGCAACTAGCGTTTGCGAATATGCAACTCGCGGTTGTCCTGGCGCAACTAGCGTTTGCGAATATGCAACCGACGGTTGTCCGTATGCAACTCGCGGATTGCAGATTGCCGCTTCACCCTGCTCTGGATGCAGCATCGCCTGGTATCTGGCTTCTTCCTCCTCTGCCTGTTTGGCAGCCTCGCCAAGCTGCGATTCGATGTCCATAATGTCCTCAGATGACTCCGGCACGCGGATCTTGTTGATGTAAATCCGATGGCAGCGGCCACGTCCCTGGTCGGAGATTTCGATTAAGCCGTAGGCCACGAGGTTCTTCATTTCCCGGCAGACCGTGGATTTGTTGATATGCAGGATGTCGGCAATCTCCTGCTGCTGGAACATGAGGTAGATGTCGCCGTTCGCATCGATCCAGCGATTTCTGCGCGATAAGCTCATCCGATCTTTTAAGATACAGTAGATGACTTTTGCTTGCAGGCTCAAGTCAATATATGCCTGATACGAGAAGAGGCTCTTCGGCATCTGGTAGTACCTCTCATTGTCGATATCCGTAATTTTGAAGCGCATCGCGCATTCCTCCTCCTACAATAGAATTATGAATTGGAAACGGATAGCTACCGTTCCTATTCACCTCATTACTTAAGCTGGTAGAATAGTGAGGTAATGGTTAGACGGATTCCTCCTAGGACTTGCATGTCCGTACAAAAGTCTGTCTGCCATCCTCTCATTCCCAGCTGTTCGATTTATGCAGGTTGGGCTATCTTTCCAGATGCGTCCGTGTCAACCCACAGGAGATTGAATCGGCAATGAGGAGTATGGTCAACCATTGCAATTCTATCTGAAGGAGCGATGCACATGTACGCAGTAGGAATCGATGTCTCGAAAGGCAGGAGCACGGTAGCCGTGTTAGAGCCTCTAGGCAAGACAGTAGCCAAACCTTTTGAGGTACGTCACACCAAGAGCGGCATGAACGACCTCGTAAACTATTTAAATACGTTAGGCGGCGAATGCCGCATTGTTTTGGAACACACAGGCCGTTATTACGAACCCGTGCTACGCTGGCTTTCTGGCGCGGGACTGTTCGTCAGCGCCGTGAATCCCAAGCTAATCAAGGACTTCGACAACAACTCCCTGCGCCGTGTCAAAACCGACAAGGCAGATGCCAGGAAGATTGGCCGCTTTGCCCTTGACAAATGGCATAAGCTGCGTCAATATACAGCTATGGATAATATACGTACACAGCTTAAAACCATGAACCGTCAGATGAGCTTCTACCAGAAGCAGCAGACGGCTTACAAAAATAACCTTATAGCCCTGATGGATGAAACCTATCCAGGAGCCAATAAATTTTTTACCAGCCCCAAGCGGCCTGATGGCAGCGAGAAATGGGTAGACTTCATTGAAAAATTTTGGCATGTGGATTATGTCTGTAACATCAGCCTTAAATCCTTTACGGAAAAATATCAGAAATGGTGCAAAAAGCACGGCTACAATTTCCAGCCGGACAAACCTGCTGAAATCTATAATGCCTCAAAAGAGCTGATTCCCATTCTAGCCAAGGATGACATGACCAAACTTTTTGTCCAGCAGGCTGTAACACAGCTCAATGCCATTTCCAAAGCCGTGGAGGAACTTCGTCAGCAGATGGACAGCTTAGCCTCACAATTGCCTGAATACCCTGTTGTGATGTCCATGTTCGGCGTAGGAACGACTCTTGGCCCGCAGCTTATTGCCGAGATTGGCGATGTGCATAAATTCACCAAGCGCAGCCAACTGACAGCCTTTGCAGGCGTAGACCCAGGTGTTAATGAATTCGGCGACTATGCCCAGAAAAGCGTTCACACCAGCAAGCACGGCTCACCTTATCTAAGAAGGACTTTGTTCCTTATAATGGAAGTGCTGATTAAAAACCAGCCAGAGGATGACCCAGTATATAGATTCATGGCGAAGAAACGCGATGAGGGCAAGCCTTACTACGTCTACATGACAGCTGGAGCCAACAAGTTTCTGCGAATTTACTTTGGGAAAGTCAAAGAATACTTAAACAATCTACCACCAGAAGAATAATTTCAGAAAATTCTTTACAGGTTGGCGCATTGCGGCAGCCTTTTTTGCATGTCCGATAGTCATTTCATAAAAATTTACTCCATTCTGAAATTTATGCTTGACTTTTTATTTGCAGGCTTCAATTCATCTTATTGCCATAGGGACAGGGGATCAGTATACTCGTATTCCCCTGTGTCCGGGTTCCGGACAATATACTCTAAATGCAGGTGTGGGCCGGTCGAATAGCCGGTAGAGCCAACGGCCCCGATTTCTTCACCCTGCTGGACGTACTGCCCAGTCTTTACATAAATCGCAGACAGGTGGCAGTATTTCGTGTAGGTATCGTAATTTTGATGGTACAACATCACATGGTTGCCATAGCCATCCGAGAAGTCGCCCTCCTCTACCACCGTACCGTCGAAGAGTGCCGGAACGACTGTCCCGTACTCATACCCCAGGTCTACTCCAGAATGGAACTTCCATGTTCCTGAGATTGGATGTACCCGCCAGCCGAACGGCGAAGTGACAGGAAGATCTGCCGCTTCGGAGACTGCTGCATATAGCAGAAGGCAGAGGCCCATCAGTACCCCTGCCCAGATTCTAAATCCTTTCATATTTTCTGGTGTTCGTCTCCTTATTTGATTGTCTCGATGACAAGATTGACTGCCGCCTTGCGAACTTCCCACTGTGCGGCCAGGCGTTTGTCGCCGTCCTGACGGGCTGTCTCTGCTTTCTGCGCCGCTATCTCTGCCACGCTCTTCAAGCACTGCTCTAGCCAGTCATTGGCTTCGCTCTCCGCTTCTTCCGGCGTGAGGTTCTTCGGGACAGGGGTGTCGAAGAGCTTTTCCTGTCCATGGCGTTCCCAGTCCGTTTCACTAGGGGCTGGTGGCTGCTCTTCTCGTTCCGTCTCCACCTCATCCGGCTGCTCGGGGACTGCTGACGGATCATCCAGGTCGGATGTGAGTCTCCAGTCCGATGAAGTTCCGGCAGCAGATGGTTCCTCTGCTCCAGCCACCTCATCCATCTGCGTGGTGTCTTCTCCGCCTTCCGGCTCGGCCTCTTCGATCTGTTCCTGCCGTTCTGGATCTTCTGATTCTGCTACTTCAGAAGAGGTATCTCTATAAAATTCCACCAGCTCCTTCACGGTTCCTTGTGCCTCGCCAGATGCCAGCTTTTGGAGATAGTCCTGTTGCTCTTCCCGGCTGTGATTTGCAAGGACAGAAGCCAGCGTGTCGCTGATCGTGCTATCCTGCAAGGCTTCCCGTGCTTCGGGGCAAAGCTTCCGCAAGACGAGGAGCCGCTGCAAAGAGGTGGAACTCATCCCCAGGAACTGCTCGGCAAAGTACTTGCGGAAAGCCCCGCTGAAGCTGCCATCAGCCAGCGCATCTGTGTAATAGATTCTTGCAATCGGCTCCAGGACATTGATTTCTTTCAGTTTCTCTAAAGCCGTCTTCTGTCGGTAACTGTTCGCGCAGACGATGGCAATATTCTCCCGCATCTCTGCGGTCAGCTTCCCATCTCCGCTGAACGCCTCATGCACAAGGCAGGGAACATCCGGCGATGTCAGCTCTCCACGCTCATAGCGCAGGGAGACGGCACAGAACCGCCGCTCTCCGCTGATGATGTTATAATTCTCGTCATCGCGCCGAACGACTAGCAGCGGTTCGACTGTGCCGGACAAGGCCATGCTATGTGCCAGCTGCTCGATTTCCCGTATGCCGTAGAAGTTCTTGGTATTCGGGATCAGATGATGAAAGTCAATCATCTGAATCTCGCTCCTGTCAGATGCCTCTGCCGCAGCGGCTCCCTGCGTCCGCTCATTGAGATAAGCCATCATACTTCCATTGTATTTCTTCATCTCGTTCTGCCTCCTTATTGGATTCCCATGAATTCTTTCATGAATTTCCAGATGTCACGTGCGACCAGGCATTTCGGATATTCCTCGAAAAGGCTGCGGCGGTTGCAGCGTGCCATGGTCATGTGCTTTTTCGCATTCTTCGTTGCATAATGGATCTTCGTCTGGAAAATAGGCAGGCCCTTGTCCTTGAATTCCTTCAGCAGGTCGTAGACAGCCTTGTCAGACAAGAAGTTGTTGACAAGGATGCCTCGCAAATGCAAGTTCGGATTGAACTTGCTGGCAAGCTCCAGCTGATGGATCATCTGATAGACTCCCAGCTTGCTGTCCCAGTCTGGCGATGTGACAATAACTACGTCATCGGAAATGTTCAGACTGTTGAAGACACTCATGTTGATGTCCGGTGGATTATCGATGATGCAAAGGTCATAGTTCTTGAGGATTGGCTGTAAGGCTTTCTTTAATATATTTGCCTGATCGATGTTCTCATTCTTGATGAGGTACGCATTGGCATCGATGAGGCCCATATCCGCACCAATCAGATCGATGCCATGGTATCGTGTTTTCTGAATGACTTCTTGAACATTCGCATCCCCCATCATGAGATTGGTGATGCTGCCTGCATCCTCAGCCCCGCCAAGCCAATCTGTCGCATTTCCCTGCTTGTCGTTATCGATGAAGAGAATGCGCAGGCCGCAGGATTCGGCCAGAGCATATGCAAAGTTGGTTGAGATGGTCGTCTTGCCGACGCCGCCCTTCAGGTTAATGAAGCTGATCGTTTTCATAAAAAACGCCTCCGTAAAATGTATGTGACTGAGACGATGAATCGTCTCACCGGTTTCATCCAGCTGCTCCAGCTGGTCTTTTAGGTGATCCAGATACGTAATCAGGCGATGGATATGCTCATCCGCAATCGGATCATACTCGATTGCCTTGAATTCAGTGCTGATCTTGCGTAGCAGGGTTCGTCCTGACGCAACGAACTGTTCGACGTATTCGCCGACGTGAGAGATGTTGTTGATCTCCAGAACGGCTTCCAGATTCTTGCAATGCCGTTGCAACTCCTCAAATTCTTCTTTCGGGATCCATCCGGAGTCTCGCACGGACACGGATTCTTTCGACTGATTGTTCATGCGCACTCCTTACTTTGTGACTTTTACTGGCGTCGAAGCGACCGGCGTGACAAAGCAGCCGATGTTGAGCTGGAGCTTGCGTGTGGCCTGCTTTAGTTCGCGCAGGCTGCGGATGCCAAATCTCGCAGCCATATAATCCTTCTGGCGTGCAATCTTGACTTTGTTCTTATCCATACTATCCACTCCTCTCTCAAAATGGTTCGAATGGTTGGTACCAGACTTCCACGGCCCGACCCTTCATGTGATACGGGATGGGATTCATCTGCTCATCCATCAGGACGAACTGCGGAATCCTGGCATAAGGTGAAGCCTCTTGATGGGTGGCAATTTGTTTGACTAGTCTGCCATTCACGACTTCTCCCAGGCCGTAGGTATGTCCATTGACCTTGATGCGGGACAGGATACCATCCTCTAAGTATTCCTTGACGACAAAATTCTCGAATTTCGCGATGATTCCATCCGGCCCGTTCAGCACATAATCCCGGTAGGACTTGCCGCCTTTTTCCAAGATATTTTCCTGGATAACAGCTACTTTTCGGTGAGATACGAAATCTCCCGTGAAGACCCACTGCCCCTGGCAGCAGATCGATTCAATTTTTCCCAAAAACATATCAACCTCATCTTTTCTTTCAGCAAAGCCACGTTACAACGTTATTTATTTGATTGTCAGGTAAAGTTACGTTTCACATTCCCCCTCCGTGATGATACCAGCACTGTGTACACGATAGCCGTAATCCGCTGGCGGCTTGCAGAACTGCCTGCGACTTAGTGGCGCGGAAATTGGCTGCAAGCGGCTGCCATACCGCTCCTTGAGTGCTTCTTCCAGTTCGTCCTTGGGCATCCTGCGACATATCACACCAAAAGTGTAGCCCTCATTAGCGGGAATGTGCTTTGTCTTCTTTTCGCCTTCATCGAATAAAAAATCATCCCATTCTGGTACGGACGGCGAATACATCCTGCACCGGGTCATTTCGCGTTCTTCTGCCGAGATCCGGCCATTGAAGTCGCAGCCATCACCAGACGGGCAATGCAAGCAGCTGCGCCCCGGCGATAAAGGGCATTCCACTGTTTTTTTCTTAATTGTGTTCTTTTTCATATCTAAGTCCTCACTCGATGTCCATGATGGACATCGCCTCTATCATGACCTCCGTGTTATAATGGAGGTATGCCTGTCACTGAGCTGCGGAGCAGCCGCTCCACAGCTCCCGGAGATCTCGTACCCCCAGCGCATCAGCTATGCGGATTGCCGTCTGCACATTTGGGTTTCGCTGGCCGTATTCATATCTCTGGTAACACAATTCCGTACACCCTGCAATGCGAGCCATATCTTTTTGCGTCAGATGGCGGCTTTGTCGCAAGGTCTGGATTCTTTTGGTAAACTCTGTCATTCTCACCTACCTCCCTTCTATATTACACTACCATTTGGTAATGTTTGCACCTATATACTAGCACTACCATTTGGAAGTGTCAACACTCAAAATGGAGTTGATGCTATGGATTTTCCGACTCGTTTGAAGAAATTACGTACTGACCATCACTTAACACAAAAACAGGTCTATGAAGCAATCGGAATGTCATCACTAGGGTATCAACGATACGAATATGGTGAACGTAAGCCATCTTTCGATATGCTCATTGCCCTAGCTGACTGCTTCGATGTCTCCATCGACTACCTCGTCGGCCGCACTGACAACCCCAAGATCAACCGATAACCCATCCTGACAGGCATCTGCCCCGCTCCGGCGGGGCTTTTCTTATGCCTGCCGCTGATGTCCATCTTACTGATGCTCCTCTCTGCCTTCGATGGCCATAATGGACATCGGCTATATCACAGTCTCATGTGCTATAATAGAGACATGCCTGTCACTACACTGTGGAGATGTTCCCCCACAGTGCTTCTACGGTAGTATTAAGAGCATTCGCTATCAAGATTGCCGTATGAGCGTCTGGTATACGCTCACCATCTTCATAGCGATAATATGTCACCCGTGACACGCCAACCTCTCTTGCTACCTGAATCTTAGACTTTCCCTTTTTTTGTCTAAAATCCATTAGTCGATTCTGTACTTGAGACATCACCACCACTCCTTTTGTACGTTCCCAAACGGGAACTATAGCTTTATTATAATGTTTCCGTTCGGGAACGTCAAGCAATTTATTTAGAGGTGCTTTATGACATTTTCTGAACGCTTGATTTCCCTTCAAAAAGAAAAAAATGTAACAAAGGTAGAACTTCAACAGGCTATCGGCATATCACGAACTGCCTATTATCGCTATGAGCAGGGAGAACGTGAACCGACCGTCGCTGTTCTTCTTGCCTTGGCCGACTACTTCGACGTTTCAGTCGATTATCTGCTTGGCCGCACTGACAACCCCAAGATCAACCGATAACCCATCCTGACAGGCATATCTGCCCCGCTCCGGCGGGGCTTTTCTTATGCGTGCTTTTCGTATGCCCCCTCCTGATCGTTGTCTTCCAGCAGGCGATACCAGGTATCAGGAAACCCCAAGGCCACAGCGATACGTTTCGCCACCGGCGGCGACGGACGGCGTTCACCGTTCTCGATGTAGCTGTAATACTGAAAAGTGATATGAACTTTCTTAGCTACATCCAGCTGGGACAATCCCTTCGCTAAGCGTATGTCTTTCAACCATTTACGCATAATACTCAACTCCTTGTTGATATTCAACATTATGTTTATCTATATATTATCTCAACATTATGTTGATGTCAATACATTTTGTTGGATTTATTTATTATTTCAACTTTTTGTTGATATAATAAAATTTATGGGGGTGAACAAAATGATAATGTTGAAAATATTACGCGAAAAACATAATCTATCTCAGAAGGAAGTAGCATTAGTCATCAGCAAGTCGCCACAAGCCTACAGCTTGTATGAACAGGGAAAACGAGAACCAGACATTGCCACATTGATGAAGCTGGCTGATTATTATAAAATCACAGTAGACGAATTGTTGAATCATGTACCTGTAAAAAGGAAAGATAGGGCTTGCTCAACAAATGTAGCTCCAGAGCCGCGTCTTCTTTTGGAGGAACAACAATTAATCCATCGTTACCGGCAATTAAATCCGACACGACAATCTGCCTTGCGTGATTTTGTTAATTATCTATACATACAGGAACAGCAAGACCGCAAAGAACAAGAGGGCGCGTGATCCTGCATATCGTCAAGAACACAAAAAAGCTGCCTCCGCAGTAGGCAGTAGTGTGACAGCTATTATGCTGAAAAGAAAGGATGAGTCACATGGTGAAGGAAAAGATTCGACAGTTTGGATCAGAGGACTTCCGTCGTACGGTCAGCCATCTGAGCTTCGTCAAGGCTCAGAAATTCGATGGAGAATGGCGTTGGAATATTGACCTGGAGAAAATCGACCACGCAGAAATCCGCAATAAGCTGGCAACATTCCCTGAAGATGATGTGAAGCACTTGAAAAATCTGCTCAATAAATTATTAAGGGACTCAGCTCCAAAAGCAGTTCCTCAGCACATACAAGAAGCGCCAGCTGTCTACAAGGCTGCTGCCCCATCAAAGGCTCCATCAGATTCATTTGATGCCTTCATCCAGAAAATTGCCGACCAGCAGCATGAAGATTCTACGGTCTATACGGTCATCGGTGACATCATCAATGGATATACGTGTAAAGACGGCTCATTGCTGTTCACTATGCTCGATCATCACGACATGAATCGAACAATACAACTTTACCTGCCACTCCGCGCACTGAAAAAGGAATTCACGCTCAATACCTTGAACAATATGCGGGTAAAAGTATCTGGCACCGTTAGTTTTGATTCTTACCGCGCCGACATGAAGCTGTTTGCACATTCGCTTACAGTGCTGGGTGTATGCTCGCGTCAAAAAGAGCAGAGAGCATATGAAAAGGTATGTGCGCCCTACTACCGCTCGATGAAAGAACAAAAGGCATTCACCATCGACAATATCACAGATGTCGGCCTGATCACAGGCGGAACCGAAGACAATCCCATCCAGGGAGCAAATGATTTCATCCGCAAGCTGTCTCCGACCATGCGAAACCCTCAGCATCTCCACAAAGAGTTCGTCAAGATGTCGAATGTCCAGGAAATCATATCCGCGTTGGATCGTCTGAATGCAGCCAAGACTTGCCAGATCATTGCCATTGTCCGTGGCGGCGGTTCTCCAGAATCTCTGGCCAGCTACTCTGATCCGCAGTTAGTCAAGGCCATTTATGAGAGTCCGATTCCCGTGATTACCGGCATCGGGCATAATTCAGATTACTTGTTGTGCAAACGGGCAGCTCGCTACAATGGCCAAACACCGACCGGTGCAGCCGATTTCATCAACCGCCAGTACTTCCTCCAGTACAACCGCCAGCGCGACCGCTATCAGGCGAAAACGGAATATAGCCGCATAGAGACGAACGCCACAAAAGACGATCTGCTTGCCGAGAACGATGCACTGATGACAGAATTGCAGTTTGTGCGTCAGGAGAACCAGCTGCTCCAGCAAAAAATCGATGAACTCAAACATCGGAGTTTCATCAGCCGAATCTTCAATCTAGGATGACAAAACTACAAAATTAAAACGCCCCACGGCTGGTACCCGTGGGGCGTTCTATGTGGCTAATCAGTCCACAACTTTCTATTCAACTCAACATTCTTCAAATTTGACTTTCCACGGCATCGACTACCGCTTGATGGAGCAGTTACATATAGAGTTGATACGGGCATAACAAAAAGCCGCCCGATGAGGGACGGCTATAGGCAACTATTGATATTTACCAATTCGTATGCTATACTAAGGGCAATGAGAAGAGTGATTGTTATCTGACATACTTTCACCGACAAAATAACCCCTTAGCATACGATTCGTGGTCGTTGCTAAGGGGCTTTTGTTTTACCATCCAGCGTTTCGTGGACGCCTTCAGGCTACTGCCGTGGCTTGAAGTAACGGTCGTAAATATAGGCGGCTATTACGCCACAAACTACATTTACTGCAAATGAGAAGAATAATTCTGACATACACGCACCTCCCTTCTCCGAGGTGTCTGCACAGCAGCATGAGTAGTATATCATAAGCTGTATAAGTTCCGCAAATAAAAAGGAGCCGCCCGATGATGGACGACTTTAAAGAAAGAATAATTCCCATGTTCAAGAAAATAGCTTGGCCACGCTGATTGCAGGGTATGTACCGTGCAAGAGGTGCAATCCGTAGCCACCACTATATATAGTGTAATGATTAATTTTATCAGAATATCTAGTATTCGAACTCTATTGGAACATATTGAACTACTGAAGATCCGTGATTTAATCATTACTCTCCAACGCTTCACCTCATTTACCTCTCCTTGCTCTCTTCTTTTGCTGCGACCAGGCCCTTGTCCTGGAGGTATTTATCGGCCTGATTCTTCCATGTCGTACACTGCTGCACGACGGCTTCCTTCGTCATGCCCTGGCTGCCGAGAAACTGAAACAATCCTGCTTTGGATACAGGATCACGATCAATCAAGACAGCTGCCGTGAGAGGCATGTCCAGATTCTTGTTGGGCTGTTGGTCGTCGGGCTGTTTCTCCGGAAGCGGCGAGCCGATGGCTGCTATCTTCAAGTCGGTGAATGCCTTGCCTACGGCATCTGCATTGTATCCTGCTGCCATGGCAGAATCTGCCAGTGTCTGGACAGCGCGTTCGCTCGTTTCCGGATTCAGGAGTTGCTTTACCGATACTGCATTGGACTTCTCAGGACTCTCTTTAGCCGGTTCCTTTGCCTGATCCTTCTGCTGGTTCGGAGCTTCTTCTGGCTGCTTGCTGGCCTCCGCCTGCTTGGCAGCCGCTTCCTGCTTGGCCAGTGGCGAGAGAGCCAGGATGGCATTTCTGCGTTCGGTAAGGGCTGCAATGCCTTTGTCAAAGACTCCGGCAATGCGTCTCAGTCCCTTGTCTGCTTCTGCATATGCTTTCTTCTTGAACGCTTCACATACACGATGTGGAGCCTCCTTGATGTTCTGATATACGCTGTGAACGGACTGACGCGCAGCCTGATAGACGCTGCGGTGTACTTGTGTCGGCTCTTTTTGGGCAGACTTTCTGGCCTCCTCTGCCTCACGCAGGTAATCAGCTCCGGTCATCATGCATTTCATCATGGCATCCGGGGAGAAGTTGACCATGATCCGCTGCATCATCTCCAGCTGCTCCCGCATGGCAGCCATTTCCTGCTGCATGGTGCGATCTCGCTCCATAAGTTTCTGATAAGCATCCTTGAGGAAGCTGTCTGCCTGCTGGATGGATGCTGCGGTGCGCTGCCTTGCTTCCTGTTTGACCTCTGCCGATTCCTGCTGGTGGTAGCTGGTATTCATCTTCTCCATGTTCTCGACAATCTGTTGGTGCTGCGGCTGGAATGCCTGCCAGGTTTCCGGCTGCGGGCCTTCCAGCTTTTCGGCTTCCTGGAATTTCTGGACAGATTCCTGCATCTGTCTCACAGGTTCATCGATTTCCTCGAACTCCTCTGATGGCATCAATTCTTCTGCATCAGCCACCAGGCTGTTCATGTAGCTGTCGTCATAATAGGCGTTTGCATCCTGCATCTCCTGATCTTCTGCTTTATCATGCTTTTTCGCATCTGACATAAGGCACTACCCCTTTCTGATACAATGAACTTCATGGTTTCATCTTACCAAGGGCAGTCTTTTTTCAAGCATCATTTTATTTCATACGCCACAACATATAGTATAGTATTGATTATATAGCCAACATATTGTATAATAAGAGTAAGCAAAGCCACGATAAGCCGGAAAGCGGCGTATCTCGAACATCATATTCGGACGTATCGAGACGTTCTTTAGAACGTCTTTTCCGTGATTCGTGGTTCCTGTACGCGCTTCGGAAACGAAGCGTTTTTTATTGCTCATCTTCTCTTTCAGCAAAGCCACTTCTATAAAGGAAGTGTGATGAGAATGAAACTCTATCGAGAAGAAGGACACCGAAAAGCTGCTCTGTACATCCGCGTCAGTACGATGTACCAGATTGATAAAGAAAGCCTTCCCCATCAGCGCGAGGAGCTGAAACGCTACGCAGAATATGCCCTGCATATCTCAGACTATGAGATTTTTGAAGACGCGGGCTTTTCTGGGAAGAATACCGATAGGCCCGCCTACCAGGAGATGATGGCGCGGATTCGGAAGCACGAGTTCACCCACCTCATTGTCGACAAGATTGACCGGATCAGCCGCAATCTTCTCGACTTCGCTGCGATGTATGATGAATTGAAGAAGTTGGATGTCACGTTTATCTCGCGCAACGAACAGTTTGACACGAGTTCGGCTATGGGTGAAGCGATGCTTAAGATCATCCTGGTCTTCGCGGAACTGGAGCGGCACATGACCTCAGAACGCGTGTCGGCGATCATGGTGGATCGCGCCAAGAAGGGAAAATGGAACGGTGCCAATATCCCGCTCGGCTATGACTGGTCAGAGAAGGCTGACTACCCCGTGGAGAATCCGCAGGAGGTCAAGATTGTCCAGATGATGTTCGATATGTACGAGAAGGGCTATAGCTCCAATAGGCTGACGCAGTACTTAAACGACCACGGCATCCGTGGCAAACGCAACGGCCTCTGGACGACGGCCAGTGTCCGGCAGGTACTGACGAATCCATTTTACAAAGGTACGCTCCGCTATAACTATCGTCACAGGGCACGGGGCTGTATCAAGAAAGAAAGTGAATGGATTGTCATCGAGCATAATCATCCTAACATCATCTCTGAAGAACAATGGGATCATGTCAACCAGATCTTGAAGTCACATAGCGTCACGCGGATCCGGAAAAAGCACGATCATGCATTCAGCGGTCTACTGACCTGCATCTGCGGCGGCACAGGAGGCGCACGATTGGATAAGCCTAGGCAGAACGGAGTACGCCCCTCATACTATGAATGCAACACCCACTGGCGCGTCAGCAAGACGCTCTGTAACAATAATCTGTCCATGAGCGACATGATGATCGGCACGTTCGTCTTCAACTACCTCAAGAACATGAGCCGCGTCCAGCAGCACATGGGTGCATTAGATACACCAGAAGCAATGGAAGCCGAATTACTGAAAGGAGATTGCTTCCAGGATATTTCCGGCCTAGAAAGGGCATCCCTCCAGAAAATCTATGCCGTGTTCTGCAAGAACAGCAATGTCGCCTATCAGGAAAGCGAGGCCCTGCGCTATGACGACCCTGCCGTAATTGCTGGGAACCAGGTCAAGGAGCTGGAGAAGAAGCGTCAGGCGCATGAGCGTGCCTTGGAGCGGCTGAACAAAGCATACCTCTACGCAGAGATTGGACTGTCTGAGAAAGAGTATCTGCAAAACAGACAAGAGATCATGCAGGCTATCCAGGACATTGAGCAGAAGATTCAGGTCATCCAGCCAGACAGCAACAGTGAGGACGACATAGCCTTCCTAGAAGCATCCAGCAATTTCATCATCAAGCAGGAACTCCTTTCAGATGAGCCAATCCAATGGCTGGACTTCGCCCTCCATGTCAGCGCAGCCACCATCCATCAGTTCCTATGCGCCATCGTGACAAAGATTGTCTTCTACCAGAGACACATTCTATCCATCGAGTTCAAGAACGGCGTCGTACATCGCTTTCTATACCGCGAATGATCTACGACCTACTTGCAATCGCCTCTATATTTGTATATACTATGTATATACGGAGGTGATAGCAATGTTAGCAACGATTTCTAAATGGGGAAATGGGCATGGAATCCGTCTTTCTCGAAAATTGATGGAAGAAGCCAATATTTCGTCGTCCGATAAGCTGGAGGTTATAGTCAAAGCAGACAAGTCTATCATCCTGCGCCACGTACAAAAGACAAAAGCGGCTCGCTTTATGGAACTCTTTGGTGACTATAAGGGAGATTGGAAATGCTGCGAAGCCGAAACTGGGCCAGCTGTTGGAAATGAGGTAATTCGATGAATCAATATCCTCATGCGAGGGATATCATCCTTCTTGATTTTGATCCCCAAAGCGGTCATGAAATCAAGAAGAAGCGTCCAGCTCTTGTGATATCTAATGACGCTTTCAACAAATTAACCGGGTTGGTCATGGTATGTCCCATAACATCTACACATCGAGACATTCCGCTGCACATATCCTTGGATACACAAACAAATACACATGGTGATATTCTCTGCGAACAAGTCAAATCTCTGGATTATCGAGCAAGGAATTGGAAGTTTCTTGAACGATGCCCACAAGAGCTATTTGGCAAAGCCTTGTTTATCGTAAATGCTATTCTAGGAGAATAAACAACAGAGTCCCTCAGGCAATGCCTGAGGGACTTTTAGAGTGCAGTTGAGTGGCAGATACGGCGTTTACATCGTAGAATCAGCATTCATCTGACAGCCATAGACAATAAAATGTACTAACTTTGTTTTTTTCTCCGTACTCTTGTTCATTAATATATCCTTTACCTGTTCAATATATTTTTTACTGCTAAATATTTATTATACCAAACGTCACCAAGGCTGTCACTTTTCACCTACGCTAAAGGCTGAAATAATTGCTTGCCACTTACAATATCCTGCCAAGCTTCGTCATCAATTAATTCCTTTTTATATAAATATCTTTTATCATCATCAGTAATTGGACGAATTACCTTGCATGGATTGCCAGCAGCTATTGACCAGTCGGGAATATCCTTGGTAACTACTGAGCCCGCACCAATGACAACATTGCTGCCAATATGCACCCCCGGACAAATAACTGAATTGCCTCCAACCCAGACATTATCACCAAACACAATTTCTTTTCCATATTCATAGCCTGAATTTCTAGCCTGGGGATGCACTGGATGTCCTGCTGTATAAATAGCAACATTTGGTGCTAAGAGGCAATTATCACCAAATTTAACCTTGGCTACATCTAAAATCGTGCAATTATAATTGGCAAAGAAATTATCACCGACTTCGATATGGAAACCATAATCACAGTAAAACGGCGGATTAATAAAAGCACCTTTGCCGGATTTTCCCAGCAATTTTTTTACGATTTTGGCAATACCAGCAAAATCTGACCGATCAATAGTATTTAATTCCTGCGTTATTCTTCTAGCCTTCTTCTGCTCTGCAAATACTTTATTATCTGATACATAAGCCAGTCCCTTATCGCGTCTTTCGATATTATCCATTGCGATTTCCCTCTTTTCAATATAATTTATACAACAAAATTATACCGCCATTTTCAATCTTTTGCCAAGCCAAAAACTCCTATCGCTAAACCTTAACAAAATAAAAATGTTCTGATCATTAACTAACAATGACCAGAACATTTCATAAAGCAACTATATTTCCGTCACAACCTCAAGCTTTAACTGCTGTTTTGCTGAAGTGGCTGATAAGACATACCAGCAACAGGAACGAAATTATGCCAGCAATTAAGGCCGTTTCACCAAAGCCGCCCAAATTACCAAGCAGTATTCCTGGAATCAGATAATCAGTATCCGCAAAAGTTGAGCTAGCCAGACTTAAATTGCCAAGTACCGGCAGGATAAACAATGGCAGCCAGCTTATAAGCAGGCTGTTTACAGCAGCGCCAATAACTGCCCCACGGCGTCCACCTTTGGCGTTTCCATAAATAGCGGCAGCGGCACCACAGAAGAAATGCCCGACAACACCTGGAATTATAACTACCGTATGCATGGCAACCATTGCAAACATCGAAATCGTTCCTACTACAAAGCTTATCATGAAACCTAATAAAACTGCATTGGGGGCATAAGGAAAGATGATTGGCACATCAAGTGCTGGTTTGGAATTTGGCACTAATTTCATAGCTATTCCTTGGAAAGCTGGTACAATTTCTGCCAAAATCATCCGGACACCTTGCAGCACTACGGCAAAACCTGCTGCAAAAGTTCCTGCCTGAACAATCGCATAAACGAGATAATTAGCGCCATTACTAAGATTTTTTTCAACAAAATCCTGCCCAGTCATAATAGCCAATATAACATAAACCACTGCCATAACTAATGTTATCGACACGGTTGAATCACGCAGAAATGACAAGCTTTTAGGTACGTTTATATCTTCGGTACTATGTTCTTTATTACCTAATAGCTGACCACACCAGCCAGCAATGGCATAACCAATATTTCCGGTATGCCCCATAGCTACTGAATCACCGCCCGTAATAGTCCGCATAAACGGCTGACATAATGCCGGCGTAACCGTAAGCAGCGTGCCTTCAAATATGCCTCCTAAAATTATCGTCTGCAACCCATTTCCCATACCAGCTGAAATCAATACTACCGCGGTAAGACATGATATGTACAACATAGCTTGTCCAGTTAAAAATATATACTTAAATTTAGTAAACCGAGCTAACAGTATATTTACAATCATACCTACAAACATAATCATAGCTGTGGTTGAACCATATTCTACCAAAGCCATAGCCACAACTGCCTCATTACTTGGCACTACGCCTTGCACATTCAAAGCAAATTGAAACATTTTAGCAAAAGGGTCAAGCGATGCACATAATATACCTGCACCGCCGGTTAAAATAAGAAAACCGGCAAAGGTTTTTATTCCGCCTTGTACTACTTGCGTAGCTTTTTTCTTTTGTAATAAAAGTCCTAATACAGCTAATAACCCCACCAGCAATGCCGGTGTTTGTACGATACTTATGAATAAATTCTGTATCATATCCATTTTTTACCCTCCACAATCTATCCCCAATACAAAATTTTATCAATTATGTGCTATACCTTCATTATCTAAAATATTGTTTACTGCTTCTTTTATCTCATTTTGATCAATCAAGCTGTTTAACAGCACTACCTTATCAGCTGGCAGTGCACTAACCGCATCTCCTAAAGTTTTTTCAATGAAGAAATAATCTGCCATATCGGCGGTCGTACTGCCAACATCAGCATGTTCTACACTAATTTCTTCCGTCACCCCTTCACTGCTAAGCAGATTTTGAATATTCATCTGCACCATAAAACTACTGCCCAAACCGGATTGACAAATGCATAAAAATTTCATAATAAATTCCTCCTATAGCCCTTTAGTATTTAATCATTAATTACGTGCCAAATAGCTTCAACTGACCTTGCTTGCAAAATAGTTTGCATTTTATCAGCATTCATTAATATTGATGCCAGCTTTTGTATCAATTCAATATGGCTTTCTGCATCTGGTGTTGCCAAGAATAGCCATATTCTGGCTTTGTGACCAGCTTCAACAAAATCAATTGCGTCTTTAGTTATCAGCAATGATACTGCTGCCGATTTAGTATCCGGCATTGGTCTGGCATGTGCTAATACCACCTCAGGACCAATGTTCATATATGGACCCTTTTCATGACAGAGCTCAATGACCGATTGTACATAAGCCTCACTAGTAACAGCTTCTTCCACTAACGGCTTAGCTGCTAAATTTATCGCTTCTTCCCAGCTTTCAACAGTTTCTTGGTATTGGATTCTGTTTCTAGTAAATAAATCTGCCATAATCATCCCTCCTGTCCGCTTCTTGTTTCTTCTTGTATAATTATATTACCCTCTTATATCGCTTGAAACAAGTGCAATACTAATGATATAATAGTGCAATAACTGAACTACTTGGAGGATTTTACTTTGTCATTTATCAGTAAATACAAACACGGCAATGAACTGATTGCCTTACTATTAAACCACGATTATCCACTATCACTTAATTTTATAATGACTGAATTACAACTTTCCCGTCGCAGCGTACTTTATCTGCTAAAAAATATCAATCAAGAATTAACCGCCAATGATTGCATTGCTATACAGAGTAAAAAAAACGTTGGCTATTCATTAACTGCTGATACTAAAAAAAAGCTTTTCCGATTAAGCCGCAAATTAGCTGCCACTAGTATTTGGCATACGCCTAAAGATATGTTATTTCCTTTAGCCAGCTTAAAATCAAATGAACGAGCCTTTATCATAAATTACCTAATAATCACCAATCCGCCAATATCAATTAATGATTTAGTATATACCCTGCAAGCTTCCCGTAATACGATTTTGCGTGAATTACAAGCCATGACAAAATTTAACGTTAATAATGGATTTACTATCAGCAATTCATCAAAAGGACGAATTATAGCCGGCAGTGAAACTGCTATCCGGCAATGGATTCTTGAAAATTGTTCTATTATTATAACTATTGTCGAGCGCTTTTATAACCTGCAATTTCCCGAAGATATTATTCAAATATTAACCAGCTATGAAAAACAATTGTCAAGCAAATTAACTGATGAAGCTAAGAGAAATTTATCCTTTTACTTGACCTGGTATTTTCAGCGATTAAAAAATAATTTTCTCCTAACTAAATCAGCTGTAAAAACTAATCCTCATAATACTTTAACTCAGCAATGGGCCAGATATGTCCTTAATGAGAAAAAAATAACTAATCCCTATGAAACAGCTTATCTAGCCAGCATTATGAATATACATGCATTTACTACTGTTAATATACATGATCCTTTATATAATCGACTTTATAAATTTGCCAAGCAATTAGCACATCAATTTGAAATATTATCCGGTTTATCGCTAAATACTGCCAATCATGTTTTTCTCGACAGTCTTACGGTACATTTGGTATCGGTTTATCATCGGCTGCAAAATGGCATTCGTTATAACAATCCACTTTTAAATAAATTCCGCCATGATTACAGTAATTTGTTTTATATTAGCAAAACTGCCATACGAGCTATTGAAAATACTATACCTTTACATTTTTCCGATGATGAAATCGCACTTATTGCAACATATTTTGGCAGTGCCATCATAAATGAACACAACGACTATAAAGATAAGCAAATTTTAGTCATCTGCTCCAGCGGTATTGGAACCTCACAATTTCTGCTTCTGCAATTGCGAAAAAAATATCCTCAATTACACTTTACTGGACCACTAAGTTTAACTGACTGCCAGCATTTAACTTTTAACAATGTTGGTTTAATATTAACCACCATGCCAGCAGCCCATATTAATTTGGGCGCCATCCCCTGTCTTAACATATCACCATTACCTACAGCTAATGATTGGAAAAATCTATACAATACACTCATAGCACTTGATTTTGCCATTCAACCCGAAATTCAAGAAAACATCCACCAGCTTATTGACCTTATAAGCGATTATGCTAAAATAGAAAATTTAACCGGACTTACGCAAAGTCTTAATAATTACTTTTATCAAAAAAATCAACCCGACTTGATAAATACAACCAATATTTCTGCTTTTATGGAAGATAGTATTTTAAAATATACTAACTATTTGCCAGCTCCAGCCTCTTGGCAACAAGCAATTGCCATAGCTTTCAAACCACTGCTGCAAGGAAATTTCATCCACCGTTGCTATATTGAACGAATTATCGATCTTATAAATGAACACAGTAATTACATGATGTTAGGGAAAGGAATTATGCTAGCTCATGCCAAAAGTGAAGATGGCGTACTTATAAGCTCAGCTTCGTTAACATTATTTTCTTCACCTGTCCCTGGCATTGACGGACGCAATATCCGCTGCATAATTTGCTTAGCTCCCCTTAATAAAACTGACCATTTAAATTTTCTTTCATTGCTCTTACAAAAACTTAACGATGAACTTTGGTGCCAAAACCTTTTTAATATACGCAGCCAGATTGAACTAAATAAATTTATTTGGCAAAACTGATTAATCCGCAAAAAACTCCTCAAATGACCAAAGTCACTGAGGAGTTTTTAGTTATTAACCCAATTTCAATTTTAACTGTGCTGAGACATGCCTATCAAAACCGACTTCCTGTTTACTAAAGCCAAGAGCAAAGCCTATAAGCTGCTGTAAATGCAAAACGGGAAGTTCCGCCCGTGAATGAACCGCTGTTCTTCCTTCTGGTTCATACATATCAAGCTGCATTTGACATAAAGGACATGGCGTAACTATAGCCTGCGCGCCAGCCCTATCGGCGCTGTCTACTATCTGTCCAGTGGCAGTCAAAACATCATGCTCAGCTGCTAGCTGCGCATGGAAACCGCAGCATTTGCGATTAGCATCAAACCATACAGGCTCACCGCCAAGCTGACGAATAAGCCGCTCCATATAATCAGGATGTTTGCCATCACCATGATTCATGACTTCCTGCGGGCGCAGGATATGACAGCCATAATAACAAGCCACCTTAAACCCGTTAAGGGATTTGCTGATTTTTCCTTTAAGCACCTCAGGATGCTCATCAAGTACCCAAAGGAAATGTGTTATTTTACTAGTTCCCTGATACTTATAAGGATGACCTGATTCTTCTAAAATGGCATTGACTTTTTCTTTCAGCTTAGTATCTTTATCCAGCCGCATTTTAGCTGTGCGCAGCTGCAAAGTGCAGGTATTGCAAACAGTCATAATATCAAGTCCCATATTTTCGGCAATTGATATATTGCGCGCATTTACTGCTAATGCTGCCAAATCATTAACGCCCTGCGCATGGGAAGCGCCACAGCAGGTCCAGTTAGGTATCTCCTCGATAGTTATAGCTAATTTTTCGCAAACCTTCTTTAACGATGTATATGCCTCAGCTGCTGCGCCATCTAGCACGCAGCCAGGAAATAGTGCATATTGCAATGACATAAGTTAATCCTCCTTAGCCGCCGCTTCGGCATTTTTAACAATTTTAGCAATGGTAGCAATCTCCGGATTTACTGGGTGCTTAGCCAATGGATTCATTTTACCAACATGCATAAGTCTTAACGCCATAGGAGCTCTAAGTCCCGCTAGCAAAAAGCCTTCTGATTTAATATTAAGCTTGGATTCATCAAGTGTGCCAGATTCTTGAATATCATCATAAATAGCTTTAGCATGGCGAGCGCCAACATTATCATCTAAATGATACTTAAAGGTTGCAGCCTTGAGTTTTTCAATAGCTCCTGCTGGATCCAGCCCCTTTGGACATTTAGCCGTGCATTCCTGACAGTTAAAGCAGCGCCACAACCCACTAGCTACTACCGCTTTTAAATGTTCTTCCGGACTGCGATCGCGTGAATCAGCGACCAATTTTTCTGCCTTAACAAAAACAAATGGATCAAGAAAATCTTTTTGATTAAGCGTATTTTTATTGCACTCCGAAACGCAGGAACCGCAGAGAATACAGCCAGCATATTTCTTATATTTATCAAAATCAGCTGGTGACTGCTTACAACCTGTTTCTGGTGTAAATTCCGCTTTGGTATTTACACTAGGTTTAATCTTCTTTAGCTGAGCATATTTAGGATCCCAATCAACAATCAAGTCACGAATAACTTTGAAATTGCCCAAAGGCTCAATAGTAAGCGTTTCGGTTTCATACCGTTCAATTAATTTCTCGACTAAGATTTCACAAGCTAATTCAGCATTGCCATTTACTTTTACTGCACAAGCGCCGCAGATGCTTGAACGACAGGAACAGGTAAAGGAAAGCGTTGGATCCTGCTTTTCCTTGATTTCCGTAAGGGCTTCTAGCACGGTCATGCCAGTACGAATGGTTACGGTATAATCTTGTATCCATTTACGCCCCTCGACGAAGCGATGGATTCTTAATTTTACGTCCATAATTAATATTTCCTTTCCTTCGGCTGATATTTAGTAATTACCACATCTTTATATTCGGTACGATAACTGCCATTTGCTTTATCTTTAAATATAAGCGTATGTTTGAGGAAATTTTTATCATCACGTTTGGGATAATCCCGCCGAGTATGACCACCACGGCTTTCCTTGCGAGCCAGTGCCCCCTGCACGATAGCATGAGAAATCTGCAACAAATTGCCAAGCTCAATATATTGCGAGAAGGCGGTATTATAAACATGCGAAGTATCACCTACATAGCAACGCTCATACTCTTTTTCCAAGCCGGCGAGTTCCTTCGCTGCCTCCTGTAATTCCCCTTCTTCTCTAAATACACCGGCTTTAAACCACATCGTATTTACCATAGCATCGCGAATTTCCGGCACAGTCTTATTCGCCAAATGACTGCGACCAGTAACTTCAGCAAATTTATCCAGCCATTTTTTAGCATCTTCCTTAAGCTTAGCTGAACTTCCCGCAAATTTTTCGGCTTTAGCATAATTAGCGGCCCCTTCACCAGCTGCCTGACCAAATACCAATACTTCTGACAGCGAATTTGCACCTAAACGATTGGCGCCATGCACCGAAACACAGCTGCATTCACCAGCAGTATAAATACCTTTTACTCGTGTAGCTCCAGTTTGAAAATCAGCCATCTCCAAGCCGCCCATAGAATAATGACAAGTCGGGCTTATTGGCACCGGTTCCTTGGTAATATCAACCCCAGCAAAGCGCTTGGAAAGGTCATAAACCTGACCTAATCGCTCCTGCACTCTGCCTGGCGGTAATTTGGTAAAATCCATATATACGCCTGCTTGCAAGCCTTCGCCTATACCGCGCCCTTCAGCAATTTCAGTAGCAATAGCTCGTGCAACGATATCACGCGTGGCTAGCTCCATTTTTTCCGGAGCATATTTCTTCATAAACCGTTCGCCGTTTTTATTTATGAGCGTAGCGCCCTCAGAACGGCTCGATTCTGATAACAGCACGCCATTAGCCGAAAGCCCCGTGGGATGAAATTGTACCATTTCAGGATCCTTAAACGGTATACCGACATTCATGCCAGCAACTATACCATCACCAGTTGAACTATATGGATTTGATGTACGCACCCAATAAGCCCGACCATAACCACCAGTAGCGATAATTATGGTTTTAGCTGGTATTCCTAAAATATTACCGCTGCGCATATCCATAGCAATAACACCATTTAGCTGCTCGTCTTTTTCTCCGCTCATACTTATTTCCAACATTTGACATTCGGATATAAAATCAATATCCTGCGCTAAACATTGCTCGAATAAAGCATGGACCATAGCATGACCAGAACGATCCTGATAATAAGCAGCTCTAGCATGGGATGAACCGCCCATCTTCCGCTGATGGAAACTGCCGTCAGCCTGACGATTGTACGGGAAGCCCATATAATCCATTTCATAAATGGTTTTACCAGCATTTTCGGCAAAGAATTCAACTGCATCCTGATCGCAAAGATAATCGCCGCCTTTTACCGTATCAAAAACATGCGATTCAATACTATCTTTATCATCAGTTACACCAGTAACACCATTCATACCGCCTTGAGCCATCGTCGAAGCCGAACGGGTCGGAATAAGCTTGGTCATGACCGCTACCTGCAAAGATTTATCCTTAGCTGCTGTCAAAGCTGCCCGCATACCAGCACCGCCACTGCCTATTACCAGCACATCATAGACAACATCACCCGTTTTTACCTTGTCTGGTATGTTTCTGCCATTCCAGGTAATATATGAACCGGCTGCCAGCACCGCTCCAGCAGCGGCCGCACCTTTGATAAAGGTACGCCGCGAAATCTCCTTCGCCATTGCAAATCCCTCCTGCATTTTATAAAACTATTCACTAAATTATGATTACATTATCTTTACTTATTGTATATAAATGAGAGCTATTAGAAAAATACATTATCCTTATATTGACTATTGAAAAAAACAATAACACAAAAGGGAGGAATGAATCATTTGTTTATTCATTCCTCCCTTAGCTGAAAAAATTGTTAAATTTTTAGCATTTCGATAAATCTTTTAGCAGCTTGGGATAAATTTTGATTATATGCTGCTACCAAGATTCTATCGGCTACTGGCTCCGCTAATTCAAAAAAACATAACTGCTGCTGCCAGCGATCATTAGCAGCCAGCATATCCGTAACTAAGGTTGCGCCCATGCCTTTGGCACTAAGCTCCGCTGCATCAATAATGCTGTCAGCCTCAAATACAACCCGCGGTGCAATAGCAAGTTGGGCACAAAGATCAGTATATACCGTTGACATCCTTCTGGCTGCCTGCAATTTTATAAACGGTAATTTATCCATCTTGGCAAAGGACAGCCTCGGCAGCGGCCAGGGCTGCTTGCCCTTAAACTCAGCAGTAAGTTTGTGTTCCCAAGGCACAGCCAGTAATACCCTTTCCCGAAGCAAGGGGGTTGACTGCAAGCCATCATCGGCTAACGGCTCATATAGCAGGGCAAAATCCACTTTGCCTCCAGCTATGTCATCACGCAGTTCATTAACACCATGCTCTCTTACAGAAAGATTAATTCCTGGATAAAGCCGATGGAACCTTATTAGTGGATCTAAAAGATAACAGGATGAACGCGTCCGCGAACTGCCAATACAAAGGCTGCCGGAACGAAGCTCGGTAAGATCAGCCGTTTCTTGCACCAGCTCTTGGGCAATCCGCTGAATTTCCTTAGCCTTGCGTACATAAATTTTGCCGGCGGCAGTAAGTGTCAACGGCGTCTGACGCCGATCAAAGAGTGGTGTTCCTAGTTCCCCTTCTATTTTTTTTATACATTGTGACAACGAAGGCTGGGAAACAAACAAATGCCGGGCAGCTCCCGAAAAGGTACCATCACTGGCAGCTTGCAATACATACTTCCATTCATGTTCATCTAACAAAACAATTCCCCCATTAATAATCCATGACGAAAAAAAAACTGGCAGACTCAGCTGCCAGTTTTTAGCCTTCATCATATATGATATTCAGTATCAAATTTTAAATTTATTAATAGCATTTTCCATCGTTTCCGCCATACTAGCAAGTTTTTTGCTGGCCGAAGCGATTTCGCTCATGGTAGCAGTCTGTTCCTCAGTTGCTGCCGATACCGTTTGCGCCTCAGCCGATACACTCTTGCTCATAGTGCTTATCTTGCCAACGGCATCACTTATAGTATTAGTGCTTTCAGCCAGCTCATTAACTATATGTTCCATTTCCTGGGTTTGTACTACTACAGTTTGCACCTTTGAGGCAATATCGCCAAACGATACCCCAGCACCATTTACCGCTTCAACACCATTTTCAACTTGCGCTACACCTTCCTGCATGACATTTACTGCATTTTGCGCTTTTTGCTGAATTGATACTATTATCTGCGTAATTTCTTTTGCCGAATCCTGTGACTGCTCGGCAAGCTTTCTTACTTCATCAGCTACTACCGCAAACCCGCGTCCATGTTCGCCAGCTCTAGCCGCTTCGATAGCCGCATTCAAGGACAAGAGATTGGTTTGCTCAGCAATCCCCGATATTGCTTCGACAATGCTCCCGATCCGATTTGATTCTTCCCCAAGTTCAGCAATAACTTTTGCCGATTCACTAACTGTCTGTTCAATAAGCCGCATCTGCTCTACCGCATTTTTCATATTAGCGCTTCCAGCATCAGCTTCATGTTTCGTATCGTTGACCATACTTCCAGCTTGGTTAATAGTTGCCTTAAAGCTTTCCATATTACTTGAAAGCTTGCTTACATGCGTATCAGCATCTTCTACGGATGTAAACTGTTCATTACAGGAGCCTGCCACATTTACTATGGAATCAGCAATCTGATTGCTTGCCAGCGCTGACTGCTCAGCATTTTCCGTAAGCTGCTGCGATGACTGTGCTACTTCTTCAGCGGAATCTTTTATTTGCTTCATCATCGTACTGATATTTTTCTGCAACGTCTGCATAGCCCGGCTCATTATGCCAACTTCATCATTGCCTCCGGTAAGACTAGCTAAGCTCGTTATATTAGCCAGTTTGCCTTTAGCCGTTGACGCCTCGTTTTCATCGCTGCTATCTAATCGCAAATCGCCAGTTGCCAAAACCTCAAGTTTGCGCGTAACTAACTGAATTGGTCTTACTATCTGACCCGAAATCCATACACCAGCACCAGCAAACAAAATAACCAGAATCAACAGCGTAATAAGCATTTTTATAATCTGACCATGCAAAGCTTCATCAGCGGCTGCTTGCTGCTGATCTACCTTGCTGTCAATATAATCAATCCAGACACCGGTACCAACTACCCATTGATAAGGCTCAAACGCTTCTGTATAATTGCGTTTTGGAAGCGGTGTTGATTCATTAGGTTTAGCAAACATCAAATCAGTATAACCACCGCCATTACGGCCATTGGCAATCATTTCCTTTATATAGTATTTACCTTCAGTATCCTGCGAATTAATCCGGGACTTGCCTTCAGCATCACGTCCCAGCAGTACTACATTGACGCCATCATAGGTATCAATATAAAAATAACCAGCGCCATCATCATAACGCATTTGACGAACTAAATCAGCGGCTAATTTTTTAGCCTGCTCCTCGGTAAACTCCCCAGCCTGCTGCCGTTTATAAACATTAGCCAGCACGGTAATAGCTGATTCTGTTTCTAGTTTGAGTTCACGTTCAACACTTTCTGTAAGTGACTGCCGATAAATCTCAATCTGCCGATCTGATTCAGTAATCATATTGTGGATAAAAATCGCACTTATGAGGGCTGTCGTAATAACAGCTATCCCCACAATCGCTCCCACTAACTTACCCTTCAACTTCATATGCCCTTCCTCCCTCAATTTACAAAATATCTAACTATTAGCAATATTATTCCGATATATTATTAATTCGCCATAAAAATAAAAATTCCCCTGCATACAATATAAAAAAATAAAAATCGGTCAATTAATCAAATAAATGACCAATTAACCGATTTTATCACTATTTATTTAGCTTTGTTGCAGTTCAGCTACTCGTTTGGTTACCAAATCAATCCATTCACCATGAAAACCTACTTCCATCATAAGTTCATCAAGCGTTTCAATTCGTGGCTGTTCCAAGAACATTTGCACCCGCTCTTTTTCAATAGGACGATAAATATAATAATTCTCTGGCATCTGACCTTCGGCAGGGAAAGCTACACTATACTCATGATACATCTTATCATGCATGGACTCAAAGACAGCAGTTGACCGTTCCGCATACGCCAGCCATTTATCCGGCAATGTCTTCAGCATCTTGCTTATAACTGACTTTAGCTGCACTACATCACTTTGATATTCTTGCAGCACTTTGGCTAATTCAACAGTATCATCCAGCATTGCAGCACAAATTAAATCACGCACAGCATTAAAATCACCTAAATTATACTGTAAAAACGTCTCCGGCTCAGTAACTGAATCCAGCCAGCGCGTTAGTGCCTGTTCCATTGCCGCTTGGGCTTTTGCTACTGCCAGCTCATCGGCGCGATGTAAATCACGGGCTAAATTAACAATCTTTTGCTCAGTTTCTTCCGACTTGAGCACTTTTTTAGTTGCGCAAGCCTCACAAAGACCAATCGCTTCATTAGTAAACGGCACGCCAGCTTCGATTTCACCCATAAACGGAAATCTTTTGCCTAATTTATCATATATACGACGTTCCATAGCCAGCTTACCTTTGGAATAATACGTCAACGGTCGTTTTTGATAAAGTACCTGCGTTACCTTGCCACAATCTTTACAGTGATATTCTTTATCTACTAGATTTACCGCAATATCCCGCTCAGGATTAGGTTTAAAAAACGCATAAGGAACTGTCTCCACAAAGCAGTAATTAAACACATTTAATAAATTGTCTGTAATTCTTGACGGCGTATCAGCCATAAAAACACCCCTTATTATTTAATACCAACTCAGTATAACACACTTTTTGATACAAAAAAAAGCCTAGCAACACTAGGCTCTGCTTTTATTTTGGAGGCGACATTCAGAATCGAACTGAAGATAAAGGATTTGCAGTCCTCGGCCTTACCACTTGGCTATGTCGCCAAAATAAAATGGAGCGGAAAACGAGGCTCGAACTCGCGACCCCCACCTTGGCAAGGTGGTGC